>OLPR01002084.1_pt1 | contig 15330 bp, 15 predicted proteins | sample 1672761 | NCBI WGS metagenome assembly OLPR01 (sample SAMEA3136721, study PRJEB25190) | human gut metagenome | biome: human gut; feature: human-associated habitat; material: faeces | place: Austria | collected 2013 | reverse complement strand
CATCTCCCACCTGTAGAGGAAGGAGAATTCTTGCTATATATTATGTTAAATTTAATGTCTTTAAATGTCAGAAAGATAACCGGATATTTTCCCTGATAATCCTGATATTTCTGTCCACATGCCCATATTTTTTTATCCTTGAAATATACAGATGTATCGCTGTCCGTCTTTTCAAAAAAAGTCCGCAGCATATCCATGTTTAAAGTTTTCCCAAAGCGCCTGGGACGGGTAAACAAAGAAACCTGAGGGCGCTCATCAATAAAGTCTTTGATCATCATTGTTTTATCAATATAATAATATTCTGATGATGCCAGACAATAGTCCGATACCCCTACAGGCAATGGAAGTCTTCTTGCATCTTTAACTGAACTCATACCGTCTTCATAATCCCCCTTTCCCATATTTTTCTGCAGATATTCTGCCGCTTTTGTATAGGCAGACATGGACAGCCCCATGTCGCTCCCATTTTCACCGCATCATATACAAGTCCTCGGATCTCTGAAGCCTTGTCAGCCATAAATTCCCGCTGTTCCCCTTATTTTTCCCACCATGCAACTGCCCGGATAGGAGATCCGTCACAGTTTTCCAGTTTTAAAGGAAAACAGCTGAACCAGAACAGATCATCTCCACAGAGTTCCAAATTTTTCAGATTTTCAATATTCACGATCTCTTTTTCTTTAAAAAGCTGTTTATGTCTTGTCAGATTCTCATCTGCGATAGGATCCAGGCCGATCACATCAAAGCCGATCCCTTTATAATTGCCAGCCAGAATATACTGCATCACCTGCTCATCCAGGCAGGGATAATCCCCGAAGTAACTGTCTGTTCCCCAGCGCTTATCCCATCCAAGATAAAAAAGGAGAAAATCAGCCTGTGCACTTTTTTCTCCATATTTCATAATCTGCGCCATTGTGATAGGCTCCCCTTCTTTCAGGCCACAGCAGTCAATCACCAGTGCTTTTCCAATAAACTGCTCTGCCGTGAACTGATCCAGAGTGGTCCGTCCTGCATACAGATGAGCCGGTGGATCCATGTGTGTACCTGTATGAGTAAACATACACAGCTTTGTTTCTTTAAATCCATCCTTTTCATAACTGTTTGCAGGCAAAAACTGGGGCGGCTCTGTCCCCGGATAAACCGGCATGTCCGGCCGGATGGTATGTGTCAGATCAATTACTTTCATATTCATGTCTCCTCCCTCAGGTGCTCTCATATTATCTAACCATATTTTAGCATGTCTTGCGCCTGATGTGGAGAAAAACTTATTCGTCATGTTTTCCCTGATAAATATTTTTTCAATAAAAATGTGCAGAAATATGGAAATGTGCAAATCCCATCCTCAATTCCTACGTTGCTGTCTGCCAGCTTTATTCCCCAATGAATATCACTGTACGAATCACTGGATATTAACTTTCGCAGGGATCTTGAACGATTATTGTCTGCTTTTACTTCTACTGGTACCAGTTCATCCTTCGTTCTCACAAAAAAATCTTCTTCCAGAGTCGCACTCTCTTTTTTATAATAATACAGCCCAAGCCCTTGTTTTATAAAGGCCTCTGCCACAAAGTTTTCATATAAAGCGCCTTTATACACTCCCAGATTTTTATTCGCTCTCAGATCTTCCTGCGCCTCTTCATCTAAGGATGCGATCAGCAAACCGGTATCTGGATAATAAATCTTATATTTTGACTCATCATAATTTCCCTTCAGCGGAAGTTCCGGATAGTTCAAGCAGTAACATATGGATATTACTCCCGCATCCTCCAGCCAGGTTATACATCCCATATATTCCCGGCTTCTGGCCTTTTTGTCTATTTTGCTCAACTGAAACTTCTTATTTTCTTTTGCAAGCTGTGCAGGAACATTTCGATATACACTTACAATTTTAGTCTGATCCAGACCCTCTGCGTATTTCCGGATATCTTCCTCATAATCCAGCTGGATCTGTCTTTGGATTTCCAATGTTTCAGAAAAAGTGCCTGTTTCAATATACTTTTTGACAACAGCCGGCATCCCACCTAGAACACAGAAGTCCAGAAACAGCTTTTTATAAACCGCTAATTCCGTATCAGAAAATGGAACTCCATCCTGCATATGCTTTAAAAGATTGTCAATATGAATTTCTGTATATCCCTTTGCCCACAGAAACTCTTCAAAATCCATGGAAAACATTTCGTAATCTGTTTTGTATCCAACACTGTTGCTATGAATTTTCTTGTAGTTAATTCCAAGTAAAGAACCACTGCATATCACATCAAATCTGCCATCCAGCTTAAACGCTTTCAGAGAAGTTGCAATATCTGGAACTTCCTGCAATTCATCAAAGATAATCAGGGTTTTGCCTTGAATAAATTTTTTTGATGGATCCAGCAGAGATATATTTTTTATAATTTCATTAACCCCATAGCCATCACTTAATATTGTTTTGTATTTTGGTTCAAGTACAAAATTAATACTTACAATGTTTTCATAATTTTTCTGTGCAAAATGAAAAATGGACTCTGTTTTGCCAATCTGCCTTGCACCTTTTACAATTAGCGGAAGCTTATCCTCACGATTTCTCCATGCTAAAAGATAATCGTCTATTTTCCTTCTTAAATACATCGTCTGCTACCTCCTGATGTTAGTATATCACGTTTTTGGCTCTTTTCAATTTGGTTTTCACGTTTTTATCTTCTTTTTATTCTGATTTTTCACGTTTTTATGCGTTTTTTGCAGTAGTATTTCACGTTTTTTATAAAATCATTCAAGAGAAGCACTTTCTATTTGTAATTCCAACAATACCGCAAATAATATGTCCGAACCATTTCCACGCAAAAATCCGGAACAATGCGATGCACTCTCACATTATTCCGGATTATGATGTCTAATGATTTTACTTTACCTTTTGTATTGCATTTTACTGTTTATCTTGATGCAACCAATCCTATAACCCCGATAATGAGCAGCAGCGGGAATGCTACTGAAAGCAGTCCGCCTGCCACCATAACGATCAGGATCAATGGAAGAAACACAATATTTAATACAAATTTGGAAATCCCCCAGGCTGCCTTAAGCCCAAAGCAAAATAGCTTTCCAAACACACCGAACATACAAAAAACAAATAATAATGTAAACATCTCTGTATCACTCCTTTAAAATCCTTCAATATCTTTTAATATCATCAATATCTCTGCAGCTGCCTTAATACATCTTCCACCCTGCGGATGGCTTCGTCAATCTGTCTGCGTGCCTTGTTGATCCTGTCCTGAACCATCAGATCCACAAATGCATTGTCAAAAAAGACATCTGCAAAAGTCAGAAGATCACTGGTTTCAATATGCAGGTCATATATCATACTTACGTCTCGCAGTTCTCTGCTGAAATTATCCAGATCATATCTGGCCTGTTCCATACACTGTCTGGCATGCTGCATCTTGGACTGCTTCACCATACTGGAAAAGAATCCTCCTTGAAAAATATCCCACAAGCCCCAGTTCCTTGCACTTGAAAGATTATCCTGTGCTGCCCGGAGGCTATGTAATGCTCTCTGACCTGCCTCAATGGCTTCTCTTTTTTCTTTTTCTATATCATATCCCATGATGATTCTCCTTATTGTATACTACCTTTTCTTCCTGCTCATATCATACATTATATCGCTGTTTGTTGCTGAAATAAATCCATTTTCTGAATTTCTTTCTTTTGGTAATGCGTCCTACATAAATAAAATCATTCTTACCAGTGTTCCAACCACAGTTACGATCAGCCATTCATTCTTTATCATTTCTTCTTCCTCTGCTTTCATATTGTGCTGGCTTGAAAACCGATTTATCTTTTATCCCAAGCCTGTTGCTGTATTCCGGATTTTGTCTCATCTCTTCCAGTATCCGTACCATCCTTCTTCTTTCGATAACGTCCATACCTCGTTTCTTTCTTTTTTATTTCCTTGCCGTCAACTGATAAATCCAGTATAATAAAACACAGCACAAAAATATACATCTGCTTTATTGAAATAACAGCACATATTTCTCTGTTTTTGGAGATATAGGGAGGAGCCAGTATGGGGAAGCAATCTACCCGTGAGAATAAAACAATTTATCAGATCTGCCGCGAAGAGCAGGGACTGACCCGTGAAAAAGCCAGTGAAAAAATGATCGGTGTATCGGCTTCAAGAATTGAAAAAATAGAATACGAACTGCAGGATCCTACGCCATATGATATCGTCCAGATGGCTGACTGTTACAGGCGGCCGGATCTGTGCAACTATTATTGTTCCCACAAGTGTACCATTGGTGACAGATATGTACCTGAGATTGAGGTTTCCGAGCTCTCCACCATTATCCTGGAAACCATTGCAAGCCTGAATGAGATCAATCCTCTTACCAGCCGCCTGATCCAGATCGCCAGAGACGGGAAAGTCACGGACGATGAGATCCATGATTTTGCATATATCAGCCAAAAGCTGGATGAAGTTTCCCTGGCCATTGATTCCCTGAATCTGTGGGTAGACAAAACCGCAGGAGAAAATAACCTTAACATAGAGCTTTTAAACAGAGAAAAAGAAAAATTAAAATTAAAACCAAAAAAGGGCGGTAATTAAACCACCCTTCTCCATCAATCCGATTGACTTGGATCTCTTTGCCTGGATCTTAATTTACTTATATCAAAATCCTGTATGATTCCGATCAGCTGTCCGGATATGATCACCGTCAGAAGTGAATACCCGATCCGCTTCAGCGGAATATAGCTGATAGACAGCATAAGCACCACAAGATCGCTGATCAGATATACCCACTGTACCTTAAGGCCCGTTAAATGGGATACTCCCATTGCAAGGGCATCATCTCCGGAAATAGCACCTCCGATCCTTACACATGCCCCGGCTCCAACACCTACGAATATTGCTCCTACGACAGATGCCACCAAAGGCATGTTATAAAGCTGAGGCCATAAGGGTTCAAACTGTTCAAAGATACGGTATGCCACAGAAAAGCTTACTGTGGCTATACCTGAATAGACAAGAAATACACGTCCCAGTATTTTCCATCCTAACGCATAGCAGATCACATTGGCCACAAAATTCGTAACCGAAGGCGATATGCCAAACCAATGCTCCAGCAAAAGGTTCAGGCCGATCACGCCTCCTTCTGTCACCCCGGAAAGCGAATGGACATGATAAAGACCAAAGGCCAAAAACGTGCTGCTCAACACAGCAATGATGCAATTGTTAATTTTGATATCTTTAAAAAGTTTTTCCCTCAATCCCAATTTTTACTCACCAATCTTTTCTGTTATTTCTCGCTGCCCTATCTTTCTGAGCAGCAAAAATACTCCTCACATGACAGAGCGTGTAAAGACTATTATCCCCTATCATGACCAAATCGTCAAGCAAAAACCGATCATTGATTCTTTTATTTATGAACCGATCATTGATTCTTTTATTCTACCAGCCCAGATCCATCAGCCAGTTATTTAATCCACGTTCCCTTTCCTTTTCAGCTGTAAGATGTTCCGGATGGGTATATTCTCCCTTGATATTGCCATCTACAATATAAAGGATCCTGCTGCATCTGGCGGCAACCTTTGCATCATGTGTAACCATTACAATAGTCGTACCCTCCCGGTTCAGTTTTACCAGTTCGTCCATTACCTCATTGGAAGAGGTACGGTTTAAAGCTCCTGTAGGTTCATCTGCAAACAGCAGTCTTGGCTGATTCATCATACTTCTGCAGATACAGGCTCTCTGAAGCTGTCCGCCGGATACCTCATTCACATCATTATCAGCGATTTCAATAATACCCAGCTTACGCATCAGCTGTTCTCCCCTTTTTTGCTTCTGGCTTCTACTTTCATCTGTTTTTTTGCTTTCTACCGCCGGAAGTATGATATTATCCAGGATAGTCAGATTTTTCATCATATACATCTGTTGAAAAATAAATCCCATTTCATCCAGCCGAAGCTTTGTCAATTCTTTTTCACTAAGGGTAGTCAGATCCTTTCCTTCAAAAAGCACCTGTCCGCCAGTTGCACGATCCATCCCGGATATTGCATACAAAAGCGTGGATTTACCGGAACCTGAAGGACCCATGATTGCCACCATATCCCCTTCATTTACCTGAAGATTTACATTTCTAAGTACGTTGTTTTGTCGTTTATCTATAACATATGTTTTGCAAAGATTCTTTGCACAAAGTAATGCTGCCATTTTGATTTCCTCCCTTTTTGCTACTCGATGTTTGCTGTATCATTGCTTCTGATCTTCCGGATATGCAGGGCGGTAATCCCTGCCCCAAGGAATGTGATAAAGAAAATGATCACCGGATACATAAGAAAAATTTTCCACGGACTGATCACAAAAGAAACCTTTCCGGCTCCTGTCATGCCAAACAGCGGATTTCCTACCAGGTATGTTACCGGTACGGAACATAATGCAGCCAACAGCACTGCAAATAATGTAACTATTCCAAACCGCATAATGTGCCATCTGATGATCTTGGAGCTGCCAAAGCCAATAGCCTTCAAAATAGCGATCTGGCTTCTTTCATCTGCAAGGAATGACCGTTCCATCAGAACGCATACCAACAGGATCACAATCATTGTAATACCAAGCAAAAGATACTGTACAGCCTCCACAGTAGATGCTATACCCATCATATCATCACAATACTCCACTGCATTCATCACGTGATCGATTTCAAACAGCTTTTCTACTTTTTCTTTACAAGTTTCAATTTCTTCTGCGGGAGGATCATCCTGGAAATTGATCTGATAAGGCATCAAAGTTGAAAGATATCTAAAATCTGTAGGTGCATCCTCATGAAGCCGGATCACCTGTCCAAGCTGATTCATACTCTGGAAATATGCCACCACCACACAATCAACGGTTTCTGTCCCAAAATCAATTGACATGGTATCTCCAAGTTCCGCACCTGTCAGGTTGCTAATAGTAGGGGTGATGGCAATTTCATTTTTATTTCCAGGTGCCTCCCCTTCCGTGTATTCGTACTCTGATGCATTTGTATGGATTCCCTGCTGGCAGGAAAGAGAATAATCTTTATCCTTTACCCGCACCTTATATTTATACAATGCTTCCACGCACATCTTTGCAGGCATTCCATCATCAGCCAGAAGTTGTTCCTGATCAGCCAGATATGTTTCTACCTGCTTTTCCCCATCCTTGGTCATGCTGTTGATCCCGGTCTCCTGATCCTGATAATACAGATCACTTCGTTTTCCGAAGGTTGTAACAAAAGTATCACTTCGCAGGGTTGCACTCACATTCACAAATACCAGCACAAACAGCGTACAGATAAAAAAGGCAATGATAATAGTCATATACCGTCTCGGTGCACTGAATATATCATTCACTGCCAGAAATGTACTGGTGCTTCTGTGGCTTTTCCCAAGCCTGAACGGGGATTTCTTCTTGTAGCGCTCCCCTGTCTCACCGGAACGGATAGCATCAATAGGTGAATACTTTTTCACCAGCTTCGTACACCGGAATGTAAAAAGAAGGATCACACCTACCACTAGAACTGCGCCAATCACTGACAGAAGAAAATGGTTATCTGCTTCCAGTACCATATTATTACTTACAGACTGCAAAAGCAGCTTTGAAAAAGGAACACTGAGCAAAAGCCCTGCCCCGGCTCCTACCACTGACATTATCAGATACTTTGCAAGATACAGGCTGCGGATTCTGAAATTGCTGATACCAATTGCCTTCATAACCCCGATCTCACGAAATTCCTCGGAAATAGTAAAAGTAATGGAGAATTTCAGCACAACAAAAGAGATCAGAATCAGACACACACTTAAGATCAGTATTGTAAATGCTACGATCATGTTCATCACATAAGTGGTTTTTATCATGGAATATGCACCTGAAAACATAACTCCTGGTACTTCAGAGATCAGGGATGCCAGATCCGACTCCTGTGCACCATCTGCCAGGTCAATATAGCACACCTGACCCTGATATTTATTACGTACATTCTCATTTGAAAACAGCTTTTCCATTTCCCTTTCATTAAAAAGAAATCTTCTGTTTTGCATCATAGGTGAACCGAAAAGTGCATCCTTGGCCGTACCGTCCAAAGTTACGGAAAAAAATATGCTGTCATATGTAACTGTAATCTTATCACCTGTCTTAAGATCGTTCTCTTCCATGAAATCTCCAGTTACATAGGCATGCCCGGGCTGGATTTCTGTGATCTGTTTGTTGTCTTTATCAAAGTATTTCAGCTGACTGTCTTCCAAAGCCTGGAAAACTACTGAATTTTTCGCTTCGATCTTTGTTCCGTCCGCTTTTTTCAGATTGGATTTATCACCCCAGATCACAGGTTCTATGCGGCATTCTTTGATATCATCATTTCCTTGCAACACATCTTCCAGCGCTGTCTTGCTTTCTTCTCCCATGGAGATCACCACATAATCCCCGATCCCGGCCTTTTTCAGATAATGGTCTGTTCCGTTCATAACAGAGACCACATTACTGAGTCCGCTTGCCACAAACATGGCAGCCAGCAGGATAAAAGAAAGAAGGACAGCATTCATCACTTTTTTTCTTTTTAAATCTTTTTTCAAAATACGAAAAAACATCCCGGATTTTCCTCCCTTTGTTTGATGTATCCATCTTACAGGAGAATTTATTAAACAATCCTTAAATGCCTGCTGTTCAGTAACTATTTTTATCTTAATCATTGCTTTTTACACCGGTCATACCTTTCGCACAACCATAGTTACAACAAAATCCTGCTCCTGGATTTCCGCATATACTTCCCCATCCATTTTCCGCATCAGCTGCCTGCTGATATAAAGCCCCAGCCCGGATCCCTTGGCTGAACCGGCATTGCTGCCTCGATAAAAAGAATCAAACAGATTCACAAGCTCTTCTGCTTTTAGTGTACAGCCGGAATTAAGCACATGAATCAATATACAATCCTCTTCCTCTCCAAAAGAGAGATTAACTCTTTCTCCATCCCCGTATTTCACCGCATTTTCCAGGAGATTCTGCAATACCTCGATCAGCCGGTCAGGATCTCCCTTTAATAAACAGTCTGTATAGGCCTGTATTCCAAAGCTGACATGCAGCTGTCCCAGTTTGTCCTCATAAAGCATCCGAATCGCTTCTATCACAGTTGAAAGATAAACCTCCCCTGGATCTACTGTCAGATGCAGGAAATCCTCCCTGGAAGCTTCCGTAATCTCACTTACGTAATCTTCGATCTCTTTTACATTTTTCTCAATGCCATGATATGCTTCCACACACTTTTCTTCCGTTGTATAAAGCCCTTCTTCCAGCACTCTTACGTACAGGTGAATGGCAGATAAAGGCGTCTTGATATCATGTGTAAGAGACAGGATCAGGGTTTTTTTCTCCTTTTGCAACTGTAGTTGTTTTTCTTTATTATCCTCAAGAGTATTTCGCAGCATGTCCATTCCCCATAGGAATCTGCCAAGGTATTGGCTTTTCTCTGCCGGAATCGGCATGGACAGATTTCCCTTTGCCAGTTCCTCTGTAAGATGCTCCATTCTGTGAAAAGGTTTTATTATTTTTTTCTTCATATAAGTCACTAAAAAAACAGACATGGAAAACAAGATTCCCAGGGCAATATCCATAAGGATCCATGTTCTGTAGTCTGTCCGATTATAAAAAACCTTGTAGATCGTATCTGTTTTTTCTTGTAGTTTCCGGATCACTGGTTCAGGATCTGCAATCCATATGTAGTAAATCAGGTTTGCAATCCCAATGAAAACCAGTTCCAGTCCAAGAAATCTTCTTGCAAATTTTTTATACTCATTCATATCTGTACCCAGTCCCCCACACAGTAATAATATGCTTTGGATCCTTCGGATCCTGCTCAATCTTCTTACGAAGCCATTTAATGTGAACAGTAAGGGTCTGTAGCTCGGATTCGCTGTCACTGCCCCATACACGATTAAACAGGTATTCCTTCTTTAGAGTAGTTCCTTTATTCTCGACCAACAGCTTTAGTAATTGAAATTCCTTTTCCGTAACATTCACAGGCTTTCCATTCACAGTAATGGTCTGGGATACGTTATTCAGCTTCAGATGGCCGCACACAAGCTCATCCAGCGCATATTTCCGCTTGAAGATCCCATTGATCTTTGCCATCAGTATATCAATATCATAAGGCTTGCCGATGTAGTCATCCGCTCCAATCTGCAAGCCTTTTAATGTGCTTTCCTTATCTGTCCTGGCACTTGCAATGAGAATATGGGTATTGGAAGTCTCCCGTATTTTGGCACAGACAGAAAAGCCATCCACTCCTGGAAGGCCGATATCCAGCACGATCAGATTGGCGCCGTACCTTTCAAAAATGTCAAGGGCTTTTTCCCCTGTTTCTGCAAGACTTACGGTATAATTCTTTTTTCTGATAAAATCGCATAACAGTGTCCCGATTTCTATGTTGTCTTCTACAATAATAATATCCGGCACCTGTTTCTCCCTCCTGTGGTTCAGTCATGTCTTGTAACTGATATACAGATTATACATCTGCCATCCAAAAGTCAACAAAATGTTTGATCATTCCCGATACCACAGCATTATAAATCCCGGCTGAAAATTCAGCCGGGTTATTTCTACACATCCACTATGCCATGCTATTGACCGTTTTATATTTATAAAGCATCTCCGCATGGTTCTGCTCTTCGATCTGGATATCAGCCAAAAGTTTTCTCACACCTGGATCTCCAAACGCAAACACTTCTGTATTGTAAGTGGAAGAAACAAGTTTTTCTGTTCCGATACAATCGGTTGCAAGGAAGCTGTCTGCCTTCTTATCCTCTGAAGGTGCCATACTGTACGTAGCGGTTGGTTGATAATCTTTCCCCGCACAGTCATTGCAATCACAAGAAGGTACTCTTCCAGACAATACCTGTGTGAGCGAATCTAAATGTTTCTGCTCTTTTCCCTGCAGGTCTGTAAACAGGTCAACAAGTACCTGATCCTTGGCAAGCTTACTATATCTCTGGTATTTTTCCACACAGGACTGCTCCTGTGTCTGCAAATCTTTGATCACAGTTGTCTCTTTGTCACTTAATATCATCTTTCTGCCTCTTTCCCACAGGTCTTAAAACCTGTGATTGTTTTGTATGATGCTGATTTGAATTTCAAAATGCCCAAATCCGGATCACACAGATTGCTCCGTGCTTTGCACTCCCACAATCCTGTAATCATGATGATATTATGCGCCCCAGAAATAGTAATTATTCATTTTCTTTGTAATAAAGCGACTAAGTCCGTTTCAAGAATCTTAAGTTTCTCGATCGTTAAGGAGCTTGTTATATTTTGCTCCACCAGTTCGATTATTTCATATACTTCCCAATCGTATTGATCAAAGAGATATCTGCCGGCAGCCAGGCAACGCTGTCTAACTGATCCTTGGTAAGCCACTTTGCAGCTTCTGCTTCTTTCAGCTCAAGATGGCCTTTTGTTACTTCCGCCCAAAAACAATCCATAGAAAGGTGGAAGCTGGGATAATCATACTCAATCGTATCCACCCATTCACCAATCTTGATTTCTGTATCCAGTTCTTCCATTATTTCTCTTGCAAGAGCCTGCTGTGGTGTCTCTCCGGCTTCTACCTTTCCTCCCGGAAATTCCCATCCGCCCTTAAATTCACCATAACCTCTTGCCGTTGCAAATATTTTATTTTTCTCTTTCATATTGTCGCAGATAATTGCTGCTACTACTTTTATTGTTTTCATCTATTGAATACCTCTAACTATTTATGCCGTAATATTAGACTGCAAGTATCTTAATAAATCCTCTCGCACTGCATGATGCATTTTTATAGTAACCTTTGTGATTGGCTGCATACGTCCACGATTATCTTCTTTCTGTGCATTTAAGGCTTTTACGATATCGAACTGTCCCATGTAATAAAAACTTGTCTCCGCATCTGATTTTTTCACAAGTAAATGCTTTCTTGCAGCTCCAAGCACATCCTGCATATAAGAGCTGTCCAGACCTTTTCCAATTTGTGAATCCCACTTAAAGATCAGATTGTCCTCAAATGCATCTGCGTAATCCGGTTTTCCATCCACATAATTTTTCTCATCCTGGCTCTCTTCTTTATGATAGGTAATGAAAATAAAAACATCGTCTTTAATTCGTTTCATACCATACATGATAGAGGAAAGATCCTTCCCACAGTTCATAAGCAGACTGACATCCCTTCTGGAATACTTTTCATATAACACAAAGGGATTGTCCGCACTCCTCCCCGGAAGATACTTCTCCTGATATCTGGTAATACCAACCTTTATAATATCTTCCACCTGTGTATAGAACTGCCTGTGTGTAAGTCTTTCAGCGTAGCTTTGCACTCTTTGGATCATTCCAGGCCGGGTGCTTTCCAGGATATCGATCCGACTGAATTTCTGATATTCTGCTTCTTTACTCACAAAATGTCCCTGCAGCACCTGAATAGCATCCTTTACCTGTGCTATGCTGACCCCAAATCCAAACTTCTTTTTGTATTCTTCTGCAAAATCCTCAATCCTGATCTGATCTTTGTGAAGAAGCTGACCAAGTATTGCAAGCTCATCCGGACGCACTCCTGAGAGAACCGTTTTAGACAAGTACTCCAGTGTTAATTTTTCCTGTTCACTTAAGCAATTCTTGTATTTCTCCTTTTCCATAGCCTGCATAAAGGCATCATACGTTTTATATTCTCTAATGATCACCAACGGATCAATTTCCTGATTCTCATAGAAATCATACAGAAGCGGAATCCGTCCCAATCGATTCTTCAAAGAAATATAGCTTTCTTTGATCAAGGCTTTCATACCTTTGATCCTGTCGATGGACTTAAAGATCTTGTCCTTGGAGATCTGGTCAAAATGAACGGTCGATGCCCCTGGTATCGTACTATTCCCACTAATCACGTACTTGCGGATCACATCTGCATTATAGGAACGATCCCCTGATAATGCCACCGGTATCATGAAATTATTATTATAATTCCCGATAAAATCCAAAACAACAACATATTCTTTCCCCGGTGCTTTTCTCAGACCTCGTCTCAGCTGCTGAATGAATACAATCGGCGACTGTGTAGGTCTAAGCATAATAACCTGATTCACTTCAACAATATCCACGCCTTCATTTAATATGTCACGGGAGAAAATATAATCCAGAGGCTGCATATCTTCTGTTGCAGCAGCTTCATCCATGGCCAGTCTTTCAAATGCCGCCTGGCGTATCTCCTCACTGTCATTACCACTTAATGCAACTGTACGGTATCCCAGTGCATTGAACTTTCGTGATAATTTTACCGTCCTGGTTATCATCCCGTTTGTCCGGAATAGCTGTCATGCCCAAGAACAGCTTCGGTTTAAAATAATTAATGACCTTGGTGTAGATGTTGTTAGAACTATGGTGTGCTTCATCCAAAATAATGCAATCAAAATCATCCGGCTTGTACTGAAACAAATGTGTATCTCTATTCAAAGTTTCTACTGTTGCAAAAACATAGTCTTTTTCATATTCATAGGAACCGGCACCCACAAGGCCCATGGTAACACGTCTGTCAAATACCTTTTCATACGATTTCTTCGCCTGCTTCGCAAGTGTCACACGATGTACAAGAAATAACACTCTCTTAAACCCAAGCTCACGCATGGCAAAAGCAGACGCATAGGTCTTTCCGGTACCCGTGGCGGAAATCAGCAATGCACGCTCTTCTCCCTGCTCCAGAATCTTCCGCAAGTTCACAATAAATCTTTCCTGCATGGAGTTTGGCTTTAATCTATATTTTTCAATAGACGGAATCTCTTCGTTTTTCGCTATTTCCCGCTGGTGCTTTATAATATTGTAGCGTTCTTTGTAAACTTCATAAAAATCATCATATGACAGAGCGTATTCACTATTCCAAAGCTTTCGGAACTCTTCTACGATTTCCTCTGCGACTTCTCCATTTTCCGTAGAAATCAGTTTTGTATTCCACTCTTTATTAACCGTCAGCGCCGCACTTGTCATATTGGAACTTCCAATGATGATCCGGTAAATCTCTTCTTTTTTGAAAATATATCCCTTCGTGTGAAAGCCATTTCCGGCCGCTTCCACGTCATACATTTTCAACGTAATATTTTTCAATCCATTGAGTTTTTCAAGTGCTCTCGGCTCGCTGAAATTCAGATAATTGGTTGTAAGAATCTGCCCCTTAATCCCCTTTTCTTCAAGCTCTTTTAAGGTCTGAAGAAGCGGAGTCACACCACCCATTGTGATAAATGCAACACTGATCTGAAACTGATCACAACGCAGCAATTCATCCTCCACAGATGAAATTACCTTCTTCCCTTCTTCTGGATTATTCAACACAAATGCTGGCTTGTACGCCAGATTTGCCGCCACGGAACCATTTATATAAGCGGCACTTAAGCCATTTTGCAATTCATTGATCACATTCGCATCCATTGAAAAATCTCCCTCTCATTCCGTAATGAGCAAAACAAATACTTTGCTTAGTATTATACCTTATAGGAGAGAGTTTGTCATTGAATATCCATGAAGCATGCATGACAAAAACAACCGAAAGAAACGGTAACAATAAAAAACTGGTTCGAACATATTAAGGTTGATCAGTGTATCTGAACCTGTCTTTTCTATGGTCTTTCCGATGAATAGTTAGGCTGGCTTTTCATTGAGATTTCTCTTATGCTTTTTTCGTTGACATTTAATACTGTTCAATGTATCATATAATCAAGAAATGGGTTTTGTTACTGAGTAAGGTCATTTGACTGGAAAAGATTGCTCGTTTCTTTTTTTTATTTTCATGATATCGTATAAGTAATATTTCCCATCTTCATCGTGTCTGACCAACATCGCAACATTAAAGACGTTGTATCTCTTTATTTCTCCATCATCACCAAATACCGGAAGAGCAAATCTTGAATCATATGAATACCAACCATATTTAGTATCTTTACTATGCTTCTCCTTACGATTATCTTCATAAACCTCGTTCGTTGCTATTTTAAGCAATTCCGGTAATCCCTGTGCGGCATTCGCTTTTGCTTTCGCATTTGCTCCTTTCAAAATCCGAGTATAATTTGAGTGCGTATACTCATCAGGAAAATCCGATCCAATATAAATCATCTTATTGCAATCTTCTATCTGATAGAATTCTCCTACATACTGGCGTAAATACTTTTCAACTTCATCCCAATTAACTGCTCTTTTTCCCTTGAACAGAATATCGTGAATAAATACTGTTTTCTTTCCGTTCAAATCCTCGATAACATTTACTTTTCTCTCCAAGTTAACCCCCTAAACATTTACGCATTATAACGCATTGCGTTATGCTTATCGTAAAAAAATAT
>OLPR01002077.1_pt1 | contig 15356 bp, 16 predicted proteins | sample 1672761 | NCBI WGS metagenome assembly OLPR01 (sample SAMEA3136721, study PRJEB25190) | human gut metagenome | biome: human gut; feature: human-associated habitat; material: faeces | place: Austria | collected 2013 | reverse complement strand
TTGCCCCGACTAGAACCTGAATCTAGCGCGTCTGCCAATTCCGCCATATCCGCATAACTAACGTTGTTATTATACTATATTGCGCCCGCAATGTCAAGTCAAAAAGAAGAAATTTATTTACTGCCGTGTACGATTACAATAGATATGTTACGGAAAGTACGGAAAAAGTGATTGAGAACAGCCATAATAAAGTTACCGCAGGCATCGGCGTCGGCGCTTGCGGCATATGTCATCGCGGTCGTTTGACATAATTGCGGGACAATGGTATAATAGGGACATTCTATATAAAAGGGGACGGGATATGAAAAAACGCAGTAGGTTGTTTTCATTATTGCTTTCGGTATGTCTTTTCCCATTGTGCTTTTCTCTGCTTGTTTCTCATCCTCTATGTGCCGGCATATATCGTCAGATACCGTTTTTCGAGATACCGGAAGGATATGGCGCTTGTACGGCGAAAGGGGGAAATACGAATTTTCGGTGACACTGTCGCCTTGCTTCGGAATGTACGAGACCGTCTCAAAGAAATCACTCCCCATGCGGTATTTTCCCCATCCGGACGAGGCGACGTGCTCACACGGATTTTTTACTGCGGCAAAACACTGCTTATAGTTGACACGGTTCCGTCCTTCGATCCCGAAATCGGCAAATGGTGTATTGTTTCAAAAGACGATTCCGATGAACCTTACTATGCCGAGGAATATGCGAAGAACGAGGCGGAAGAATTTCAAAAGTATCTGCTGAAGATCGGAGAGAGTGCCGAATGTAATCGCGCCGTATTTCTCATCCGCGAAAAAGAGTTTGGGCGAGATGAGAAAGCGGCTGCGGAAAACGCAGACTTTATCCTGACGTACAACGGTAAAAATATTGCGGATAAGCTCAGCAGCCTGTGTGAAAGCCGCGAATAAAACGAAAGCATTGCCGAAGGCGCGCTTGACCGCGTGAGGTCTTTGACCGACCGCCTCCGGGAGTTGCTGTGTTCGGGCTAAAAACTTCTTCCGGCGGCTGCGGTGGTTTGTTTTCTTTGTTTTCCGTTGGGTTGACAGCGTTTTTTTGCGGTATATGCCGTGTATGGCCGATTCCGCCTGCGGAATGTTGATGACGCACAGTCTCGGATACGCCCGCTGCGGCACATCTTTTGATGCTGTAGCGCGTTTCACGGCGGGTCGGTAAAAATTCTTTTTCAAAAAGAATAAAAAGATTGAAAAAAGGGTTGACAAGCCGTGCAAAATCTGATATAATATCCAAGCAGTCGGGCAACAGCCCGGCGTAATGCGAGAGTGGCGGAACTGGCAGACGCGCACGTTTGAGGGGCGTGTGGTTCACACCGTACGGGTTCAAGTCCCGTTTCTCGCACCATATCGAGTGTTCTTAACCAAGCTGAGAGTTGGATGAGGACACTCGATTTCTTTTTGCTTTTTTGTGCCTCTTTGTATGTATGAGCAGGAGTCGTCCTGCTCTTTTTTGTTATGCCGATTGTGCGTTCGGAACATATTCCACGGCAACGCCCTTGCGGGTTTCCTCGCGATAATTTTGCTGTCGCGCAAGACTCGGCAGTTCCAGATAGCCGCTGGAATGTTTGAGATTCTAAAACAAAATGTAACCGCCGATAAGAGCGGGCTGTACCGTTCTTTGGCTGCTCAATGCGGAGTGACACGTGTTGGCAAAGCCATCAATGAGGCGATGGATGCTGCACTGAATGTGCTGCTGCAAAACAATTCTATTGTGACTGATGGCGATCAAATATCTCTAAAATATTCCCGTACCCGTGGTCGATGCCTATAATTTTCGTGTTGTGGATTGTTTTCATCATAAGTCCTTTCCTGCGCATAGCGCATTTCAAAATATTTCGGATAACTCTTTTTCGGGCAGTTATCCATTGATCCCGTTTTACCGTAAGATTTCTGTGTACAGTTCTTTTTCAGCCGGTAATACCGCTTTCAGAAAATAGTTGCAGTAGATACCGTACCGAGAAATGAGCTGTACGCACTTTGTTTCTCCGCTGTCGTCCAGCAGCAGACAGTTTCCCTTATAGCAATTACAGCAAGCTTTGCGCACAAGGGCGTTGATCTTTGTCTGCTGCTTCGGTGTGATTTTGAGCATAGACCTTTCCTCCTTTTCCTTGTCAATTGGATAACCGTATTTGTCCCACGCAGCTCATAATTGTGGGGGCAGTTATCAAATACCCGTGTCATTGAAAAATCGGAAAAGCTGTGGTATAATAGTGCCAAGCTTTCTGTGGGGGAACGGCATATGAAAAGCAAAAAATATATCATACTGGAAATATCGGCACAAAGTATCATTTCTGCCGCTATCCCAAAGGACGGCGGCTATCGCTTTTATCTTGACGCCTCCGATATAACCAAGGAATATTTGGTTGAGAACACGCAGCAGGACGATTGCCCGATCTTTTATCAGGCAATGCTCGTTATCGGAGAAAACCCTGACAAAGCAGAGTGGGTATCCGATAAACTGAAGGATATATCCGTCTATATTAATTTCTCCGGTGTGTTTGAACGCAAGCCCGTAGGCAGAGTGTCAGAATACCAAAAGATTGCCGAGTATATGTTTTGTCCGGAGGGCATCACTCTCAATTTTGGCAAAGAGGACAACCGATATATTGCATTTGAGCGTTCGGCGTCTATGAGCCGTGAAAATCGTCTGTCTTTTATCCGAGCGGATGTCTATGAGCCGTTGCGGGAGCGTATGATGCTCGGGTTGCACATCGGTTTGTGTCAGCTCAGCAAGCTATACGCGTATAATGCGCTGCTTTTCACAAGCGGAGCGCGTTATGACGATGATACTATTTTCAGCGATAAAAGAATTATCGTTATAAAGAACCCAAAATCGATCATTAAAAATGTTCCTATTGTTACCGTGTGCAGTAATGACAGTACAGGGGCCTTGCGTAAATATACACGGACTGAAGAAGTTAAGGATATCCTCATAACAGAGTTTGACGGAGAAGGCTTTGTTTCTCCGAGATTGGCGGATCGGCTGGATGCAGAGCATAATTCTTTTCAGATTCGTATGCCTTACATTAAGGGCGTTGTGCATCGGGTGGATTTTGCCGCGCTGCTTTCCGAATTGAATGTTCCCTATATCGTGGATATGTGGGGTAAGAGGCACAGCCCCGCCGAGGTGGATGTAATTCTGACCGGAAGTATGTTCAAGGGGCTTGGATGGATGACCGAAAACGGACTTTCTTGGGCGGAATATCTTGAACGGTGCAATAAGTACCGTCACGCGCTTTATATATCCGGTAAAAATAAGACCGAACCGCAAAATACAACGGAACTGAACTATCAGTTTCTGAATACGCTGTCAATGACTGATGATGAGTTTCGCCCAAAGGATCTTCCGCTTGGCTGGAAAAGCTCACCAAAATAGGACCGGCGGCATTGGATTACCAAAACGACCGAAACGGAATATTACCGTCTTGTTGCCGATTACGAAGCCCGCCGCAAATATTTTACCGATGAACTGCGAGAAAAGGAGTCGCTAAGCAGCCGACGGAGACAGCGGGCAGAGCTGCTTACAAAAAATGCTCTCTTTATTGACGAGCCTATCTATGCCGGAGAACTGAAAGACCGAGCCGAAAATCTGCTTGCAAAATATGCGGTGGGTAAGCTCTCGGTTGCAGGGGATAACCGTTATTTATCCGACGATCTGCTGCGTCTTATTGCCTGTATGGTCATGGACGCCGTCGGAGAAGGTGCGTCCTATCGCCGTCTGGAACGGGAATTTATCGAAGACCACTTTATTTATGCGCCTCAACCGAGCTATGAAACGGGGGAATATTACACCGTGCTGCGCAGTCCGCATATTGCGCGTAACGAGGAAGTCCTTGTAAAACCGATGGCGGCAGGCGAGCTGCGGGAGAAATACTTTTCTCATCTGAATTATGTAATTATGGTGGATTCCCGTTCCTTGATCCCCGAAAGATTGGGCGGTGCGGATTTTGACGGCGATATGGTAAAAACCGTTGCAGATCCGCTTATCAATCGCTGCGTTATGCGCAGCAGTACGCAATTGCCGCTTCTCAAAATACCCGCCGAACAGCCGCTTATAGCGGACGCCAACGACTGGTATGAGCGCTTTGCTACGGTCAGAAACACCTTTTCCTCCCGTGTGGGTCAGATCAGCAATGCAGCGCTTGGCAGAGGTATTATCGCCTATGACGAAAATACCGCCGACGAGGATAAAGAACGCTGTTTTCACGAGGTGGAGACGCTTGCCATATTAACGGGGCTGGAGATCGACTCGGCAAAAAGCGGCGTAAAGCCCAATCTGTCGGAGTATACGGAAAAGAAAACCGCTCGCCGCAGTATTTTTCTGCGCTATAAGTCGATTGCAGGCAGCGACGAGGAGCATCGGTGGTATGAGCCGTCCAAAAATGCCCGTCTGAAAAAATTCTTTGAAAGCATAGCTTGGAGCGATGTCAGCTCCAATTTGGAAAGGCTTCCGTATCTGGCATACAGGCTGAGGTGATAACGAAGCGGTCACGGTCACTCCCGTGTCGGAAAATCAAATGTTTCTGTTTGCCCAAGCGCCGAATTGGAAGGAGCATATTGATCCCGCAATGCTTGCCCGCATTGCAGAGCTGATTGCCGATTACGAAACTGCCTTGAATCGTGTGCGGTATGTTCGACATATTTCCACCGATATGAAGCGTAAGGGGGATATTTACCGCATATTGTTTGCTCGCGGTCAGGAAAAAGAGTATGCCGTAGATGAGCTGTATTCTGCATTTGAAGGGATGCTTCCGCAGCAGATACGAAAAGCGCGGCTTGCGCTGAGCGAAACCGGTTGGCATCTTGTTCCGCCGAAAGAACGCCTGAATGTGCTCGGCACTCTTGCCGGCGGTATGCGGGTCTATGCATATGCAGATGTGTTCTGCGATTTCCGTTGCGGCGGGTACCGTATAGTGGGCGATATTATTTGTGACCTTGACGATATGTACCGCAAAATAGGAATACAAAAGAATTTCTCAAAGCAAAAGGGTGACAGCAGGACGCTGCGAACATTGCTGTCGGGTGTGACTGCTGCATCGGACTATAAGGAGCAAATTATCCGCAACTGCCTGAGCATTATCCGCCCTATCGACGGGAAAAACTGCCTTGACTGTGCCGAAGTCATAAAATGTGCGGTTGCTCTCGGCAAACGGCAATTCATTCTTGAAGTGCTGCCATTTGCGGTATCTGAGCAAACAATAGACCGCAGCCATATATATGCCCGCAACAAACCGCAGAAGAAACGGAGGCTGTGGCGATGACAAACGAGTGGTTGGAATTTAAGGCATATACCGAAAAGCCGAAATATTCCGCCGTAAACAAGCACGATCTTTCCTACCTCGGCAGGTTTTCCTTTAAGACCGTGACCGACTTTGAAGGCTTCGGCAGAATACTGACGGTTCTGGCAAGGGGATACATTTTTCACGATAAAAACGGCGGTTTGCTTGCCGGCAATCCATACGCCCGTGTTGACTATGCACGAAAGGCGCTCCTTGCTTGGTGCAGTATCCCGGACAAGAATGAGTCAGCCCCTTTTGTGAACTTCGGAGAGCTTGCCGATAGGTTTCCCGAGCATGTAAACAGCAAAGGCGAGGGATGGTATTACAGGCATATTCAAAATGTTATCCGGTTTGTAAAAAGGCATCCCGATGCTGTCAGCGCAAACGCAAAAAACACAGTGGCGGGAATCAGCAAAGGCTTTAAGGCGGAATGGAAAAAGAAAGTCCGGCAACTGCAAGTGCCGATATTTGCGCTGAATACCAAAGCGGCGTGGGCGCTGCGCTTTGATGACATTCTTGCCGATGCGCTGGAGCTTGGCGCGCTTAGAACGGAGGAATATGCTTTGCCGCAGCCAAAATATGACGCTTTGAAAAGCCTTGACTTAAACACCGTTCCTTTAGAAGTCATCTGCGATACGGTTGCCTACTATGAAGCAAATAAAAGCAATGATAGTGAGTGGGTGGCACTGCCCGTTGCAAGCTTTGATTGCTATTACGGAAATACAAATTTCAGCAAAAAATGGCTTGCCAAAATCCCCGACGCTGTACTGACAAGAGAGGTGAGCAGCGGCGTCTGCCGAATTAAAGTCAATATCTGAAACACAAAAAAACCGATGAGTACAGAAAATCTGAAACTCATCGGGGCTCTCTTTATATCCGCACATTCGACAGGGAATGTGCGGTTTTTATATAATGATTTACGGCTGCGGCGACGCATTTTTTCAAACAAAAAGAGCCGCAGTCTTGTAAACCGCGGCTCAAAATTTTCGCAGAGTTTGGCACTCAACTAAAAACTCTGCGCAACAGCGCTTTTATGCCGCAGATTTTATGGTAACCAATCAAAAATGACACAGAAGCTTGACTGCTTAAAATTCAAAGCCCCACCGCTGCCAGTTTGTCCATATTTGACCGTTTCAGCTCCATAGAGGAGTGAACATATCGCTCCAAGGTAATGGTTGTATTGGCGTGTCCCAACACTTCGGACAGCGATTTGATTTCAAACCCGACCTCCACGGCTCTGGTGGCGAAAGTGTGCCGGAGCGTGTGAGCATGTACGCCCTCAAGCCCGCATTCTTTTGTATACTTTTCAATGCGGTATTGCAGAGAGCGAGGCTCCATATAGTTCTCCGTACCGGTAAGAATATAGGCGGCTGCATTGCGCACAGCAAATTTGAGCACAGCGTTGCGGCGTAATCGGTCAGCGGAATGGTGCGGACAGATGTATCGCTTTTCGGTGCACCGATCACCACACGGGTACGGGTTTCGCTCTCCATTGCTGTGTCATGCAGGCGCTGGAGTGTGGCAATAATACGGATCGTCTGTTCCTTCAAATCAATATTGCCCCATTTAAGAGCGCACAGTTCGCCGATGCGCACGCCCGAAAGCAGCATAAGCAGTACGCCGAATTTGCAGGCATCGGTATCGGTTAGTAAATATCGTACAAGCTGCGTTTGTTCATCACGGGAAAGGACGCGCGTTTCTCGGCGGCTTTCCTTCGGGTAGTTAATTTCAACCGCAGGAAAAATCCCCGGCAGTTGTGCGGCAGTGTGTTTCAGTACGCCGTGCAGCACAACCAAAATGTCATGTGCGGTCTTGACGGCAAGCTCGTCCTCAAACAGCAGCTCATGGGTAAAGTCATCCACAACTCCCGTAGTAATGCCCATCGGAAAGCACCCGCCCAGCTTTGGCTTAATATGCTTTTCCAAAACCGTGTCATACTTGATGTAGGTAGATTCTCGTATTGTGCTTTTTCGCAAGCGTAACCATTCGTCGCAGTAAAAAGCAAAGCGATGGCGTGTACCGGTCTGCGGTGTCGGTTTGCCTGCAAGCAAAGCCGCCTTGTGTTTTGAAACTTTTTCTTTTGCCTCCTTATAGGTTTTACCGTAACAAAAGCCGTACTTGATTTTGCCGGACAGTTCATAGCCCTTGATATACCGAGCCTCCCAAAGTCCGTCTTTTCTCTTGAAAATGTTTTCACCCTTCTTCATCGTTTGAAGCATCCTATTTTTATTGTCCGATCGGACACCATATATTTTAGCAAGTAGAATTAACCGTTTTCTGACTGCGCATCTGACTGTCCATTCCTATCGGGGAGATAGTGTTCGCTTATGGCGTGACACCTTGTGACAACCAAAAATCCGAAATTTTCTTGAAAAATGGCAGAAATCAATCGAATTCACTTGATTTTTTCGAATAATGGTGTTATAATCTTTCCGGTTATGTGGGTGAATAGCGCTTACTTAACCGACACAGAGTGATTAACTCTGCGAAAGAAATGCGTCGATCATAAATAACGAAATAAGTAATTGCTATGCAAAGGAGATGCGATAATGCTTCCGCAAAACGATAAGACCCAAGCATTGCGGTGGGAGTTAATTGAGGGGACGATCAAGACCGTTGCGGCCTTGGGGCTTGAAAACACAACAACAAACGCCATCTGCAAAATCAGCGGATTGAATGTTGCTATATTTACCAATGTTTCGAGGACAAAGAGGATTTGATTGCCAAATCCTTTGCGTTTGCCGACGAGGAATTCCTGTCGGTGATACTTAAGAATTATACCGTACTGAATTACGAAAGCCTCGATTACGAATCCCGCTGCCGTGTGCTGTTTACGAAATGTTGGGATTATTTAATGGCGCATCCCAACGAGCTGACATTCTATGTCCGTTACTATTATTCCATTTCATTTCAGAAGTATGCGTATACCGAACACATGGCACGGTATAAAAACCTGTTTGAAAAGATGAAAACCGCTTTCCCGGACTCGGTCGATGTCCAAAAGGTGCTGCACCACATCCTCGACACCCTGCTCGGTGAGGCGATGAAACAAATTGAGAACCCCAAGGTGGATAACAGCATTGCGGGTGTGCTGAGTTTCCGGCTGATCTTTTCCGTAGTGAAAAGCTATGTGAAGCAAACCAAGCTGGAGCCGCAGGAATAAAGAAATTACGAAAGGAGTGAGCCGAAGTGGAACAGAAAAAGAAAATCAAAATAATCATCATCGTTCTTGCCTGCCTGCTCGGACTTAGCCTTTTGGCGCTCGGCGGCACGGTTATATACAACAAAATAGCGAACAATACGCCTGCCACCGTGACCGTGCCGGATAATCTGATTACGCCGGACGAGGACACGAGCAATCCCGACAGCAGCGACACCGAGAAGCCGGACAGCTCCGATACGCAAACACCGAGCAGCTCCGCCGATGCTTCTTCCTCTGCCGTGCCTACGCAAAGCACGACCGCCGAAGCAAAGAAAGCAGCGACCATTGAACTGTATAACAAACAGCCGGAGGAAAACAAAGCGTTTACGGTAGGCAATATGTTCCCCGGCGATGTTGAAACAAAATACTTCCGTGTGCGGGTGTCCTATCACGATAAAATCACCGTGCATTATAAAGCCACCGTCCGCCCCGGTTATGAGAAATTAGCCGAAGTGTTGAAGGTGCGGGTCAGGCTGCTCACCACGGGCGAAATGCTGTATGACGGTTTAATGCGGGATATGCCCGAAAGTCTGACGCACAAATTGGCGTCCAAGAAATCTACCACCGACGAGCTGTATTACGAAATTACAGCATATCTCGATACAAGCGTAGGCAATGACTATCAGAACAAGGACTTGATTGCCGACTTCAAATGGTGGGTCGAGGAAACAGGAAACCTCGATGACTCTCCGCAGACAGGCGATACTTCAAACATTCTGCTGTGGGCGGTGCTTGCAGCCGGCTCACTCGGTATGATAATCATCCTGCTTGTAACCCGTAGGCGTAAGGAGGATGAGGAAAATGTCTGAAACCAAAACCGCTAAAAGGCTGACGGGCGGCATTATCGCCATTATCGTCCTTGCTGTTTGCCTTTGCATTACCACCTTCGCCCTTGTGTACGCTTCCGTTTCCGTCGAGAACAATCTGTTCCACACGGGCGAGGTCAAGATAAATCTCAACGACGGCAAGCCCGTCATTCGAGAACACGAATTTCTCTTTGAGCCGGGTATGACGGTTGTAAAGGACTTCTTTGTTGAGAACGACAGCACCTGGGATGTGTATTACCGCCTTTATCTCGATAATGTTTCGGGCGGGCTCAGCCGTGTGCTGACCGTGACGATAAAGGACGGCAATAAAGTTTTATACTCCGGCACGGCAAACGAACTGACAAAGCAAAATGTTGTCGCCGCCGATGATACCTTGAAAATCGGGCAGCGCCGCAATCTGACTGCGGTTTTTCACTACCCCGAAAACAGCGGCAATGAAACGCAGAACCTCAACCTCACCTTTACGCTGTGCGCCGAGGCAACGCAGACCAAGAATAATCCGAACAAATTGTTCGATTAAAAAAGGAAAGAACCAAGCAATGCAAACACCCAACAAAGAAACCGACAAATGCGCTTGCTGCGGCTGCGATACCGGCGTTCCGTTTGATATGCCTGTTTCCGAACGCAAGTATTATGAGGTCGGCAGCGGTCAGCTCTGCGGAAACTGTTACATAAAGCTGCACATTTATCCGGATGAATCGTATAGTCCGGAGCGGGACAAAGAAATGAATCTGCTCCTGCGTCTATGCCGAAACGATAAGGAGTGAGCAAATGAAAGCATTAAACATAATCCGCAGTATATTTGTGCGGCTGATGGTGGCGCTTGCCGTTTTTATGATGATATTCACCATTGTTTCGGTGTCCACCTTTGACCGCGCCGACCGCAATCTGTTCGGCTATAAGGCGTTCATCGTTTTCTCCGACTCCATGAGCAAGACCGACTTCAGCGCAGGCGATTTGGTACTCGTAAAAGAGGTTGACCCCTCCACCTTAAAAGAGGGCGACATCATCGCCTATACCTCGCAGAATACCTCCAACTACGGCGAAACCGTAACCCATAAAATCCGTAAGCGTACCACCGACGCAAACGGCGAACCGGGCTTCGTCACCTACGGTACAACAACGGATACCGACGATGAAACAATTGTAACTTATCCGTATGTACTCGGTAAATATCAAGGCCGTATCCCGAAGGTGGGTACATTCTTTCAGTTTTTGAAAAGCACACCCGGCTATATCGTTTGTATTCTCATTCCGTTTCTGCTCCTCATTCTGTTAGAGGGCATCCGCTGCATCCGTCTGTTCCGCAAATACAAAGCAGAACAGCAGGCGGAGCTGCAAGCTGAGCGGGATAAAATCGAGGCTGACCGTGCCGAAACACAGCGTATGATGCAGGAACTGCTGCAAATGAAAGCGCAGATGGCGCAAAACGGCGGCGAAACGCCGAAAAAGGACGACACTCCGTCCGACACCACTACGGTGTAACTCACTGTAAAACCAGTGTCTACATATTGTCATTGAAATTGTCATTGAAAAAATATTGAATAAGGAGGCAAACAATGACAAGCATTAAATCTACCAAGCGGGCATTGATTACCAGCGCTCTGGCGATCCTTATGTGCGCGGCAATGCTCATCGGCACCACCTTCGCGTGGTTTACCGACACCGCAAGTACGGCGGTAAACAAAATCCAGGCGGGTAATCTGGATGTGGAATTGGAGTACAGCAAAGATTTCACCGAATGGAAAAAGGTGAACGATACGACTAAGGTGTTCGAGGACAGCACACTGTGGGAACCCGGTCGTACAGAGGTCGTATATCTTCGCGTCAAGAACGCAGGAACGCTTGCACTGAAGTATACGCTCGGCATTTATAACCTTTACAATAGCACCGGCAAAAATGTTTTGGGCAACAAATATAGTCTCAGCGACTATGTGAAGCTGGGCGCAGCGGAAGCCGATGCTGCATATGCAGACCGTGCGGCGGCTATCAGTGCTGTGCAAGACAGCGCCAAAACGCTTAATAGTATTGGAGACACCGGTGTTGTCGGTGCAGACCTTGCTACCAACACTACAAAGGTCTATGCAATGGTGCTTTATATGCCTACGGAAGTCGGAAACGAAGCTAACCCGAAAAATAATGATCCGTATTGGGCGGCAAAGGTTTCCTTCGGTATCAGTGTAAGCGCTACACAGGCAATGTCTGAATCGGATTCGTTTGACAATACATACGATAAAGATGCTGCCACCATTCTGTCTGCAATCAGCTTTTCTTCCGGAAAGCACGAAATCACCCAGAATATGCAGGCGAACGGACGCTTTGGCGCAGTACAGGCTGAAAGAACAGCTCAGTTTACAATCAATGCCGATGTATATGCCGTGTACAATAGGGATGCGAGCGGCACTACCGGCGGAGCCATGGCTGTTTGCGCCGACGGAGACAGCAAGGTTATCATCAATGGCGGTGATTTCCGTCAGGTCAGTGTACCTGCCGACGACCCTGTATGCGATCTGATTTATGCCCTCGGCAATGCTACGATCGAAATCAACGGCGGTACCTTCAAGGCAGTGACTCCCGCTAATACCTTGAACTGCAAGGACGGCTCCAATGCGAAGATCACCGTTAAGGGCGGTAGCTTCTATAAGTATGACCCGTCTAATCCGACCCTTGGAGACAACGAAGTTGTCGTTGCTGCAGGCTACCATGTAGTACAAGACGGCGACTGGTTCAATGTTGTTGCCGATTAACTGAAAATCACAAAGAAATCAAGTCCTCTCCGCCTTCGGGCGGAGGGGCAATCAAAGGGCATAAATTAAAGTTATGTTTATGCCTTTTGATTGTCCATATAAATCTCACGCAAAAAAACGGATCGTAGTTCAACACAACTATGATGTGATCACTGTAAAACCAGTGTTTACATATTGCCATTGAAATATAATAAGGAGGTAAAACACAATGACAAGTAGCAAATCTACCAAACGGGCATTGTTATCCAGCGCACTGGCTATCCTTATGTGCGTGGCAATGCTCATTGGCACCACCTTTGCGTGGTTCACCGACACCGCATCCACCGCGGTAAACAAGATTGTGTCCGGAAATCTGGATATCGAGTTGCAGATGAAGGACAACGACGGAAATTGGGTAAATGCAGAAGGCAAAACGCTTCCGTTCCTCGTAGAGGGCAAAATTCCTGCCGAAGGCACTCAGATCCTTTGGGAGCCGGGCTGCACCTACTATGTTCCTCAAATTCGTGTGCTCAATAAGGGTAATCTTGCAGTTAAGTTTGAGTATATCCCCGAGGCACTGGGCGTGACAGGCAAGCTCGCCGAGGTTCTTGAACTCGTGTTACCCGAGACTGATGGGAATATCGAACCTGAAGTTCTCAAGCCCGGTGAAGCTTCTCCGGAATGGGCCTTTGGCTATCATATGTTAGAATCCGCTGGCAATGAATACCAGAACGCAACCGCGACCGGAATCTGCGTGACCGTTGTAGCTACACAGGCTACATATGAGAAAGACAGCTTCGGCAATCAGTATGATAAGGACGCTGAATATCCTATTTCAGTTACAACGGGAGACGAACTGCAGGCCATTGTGAGCAATGCAACAGCTCCTGTCAATATCGTGCTGACGAACAGCATTACGACCAACAACTTCGTCATCCCTGCGGATAAGGATGTAACCCTGGATTTGAATGGTTGCACTGTAACGAATGCTGAATCGCACACCATTCTGAATAAAGGCCATCTTACTCTGACAGATTCAAGCGCAGATAAAAGCGGTCAAATCATCTCCCTCAAGGGCAACACTGCAGCACTTCGCAACGGAGATAATGCAGTCTGTGTAGTCGAGGGCGGAACAATTTCTCGTGACGGGGCCGATGGAAATACATGGCATGTAGTTGAAAACTTTGGCAAGATGACCTTCAATGGTGGTAAGGTCGTCCTAAAGAACGGAAATGGCTTTGCTATCACCAATGGCTGGAATTATTTTGATCCTGGTGCTTCTACTACGCATGCAGTGATGGAAATCAACGCTTTGGAACTTGATACCGATTCCAGTGGAATTAAGAATTGCAGATATGGCGATTTAACCGTAAATGATGTGACCGTGACCTCCACCGGATATTGGGCCCTTTCCAACGACTATCTTGGAACAGCCGTAATCAACGGCGGAACCTTAACTTCAAATTCTTTCAAAGCAGTTTCCAACGGTGCTGCAATGACGGTGAATGGCGGAACCTTTGACGGAACAGAAGGGTTTGTCGTTCAAAGCTATGCCACATCCACAGTTCTCAACGGCGGAACCTTTGCAAACATGAACGTTGACGTACTCGCTAGCTATGTCGGTACGGGACACACCGCACAGCAAAGCGGCACATCCGTGATTATTAAGTAAAACCCTATTTCCACCCCCCTCCCCCTCGGGGGGAGGGGCAATCAAAGGGCATAGGCGAGGGCGCGTATGTCTTTTGATTGCCTTGGTGTGATCACCGGAAAAACAGTGTTTACATATTGTCATTGAAATATTATAATAGGGAGGAAAAACATGATGACAAGCAGCAAATCTACCAAGCGGGCATTGATTTCCAGCGCACTGGCTATCCTTATGTGCGTGGCAATGCTCATTGGCACCACCTTTGCGTGGTTCACCGACACCGCATCCACCGCGGTAAACAAGATTGTGTCCGGAAATCTGGATATCGAGTTGCAGATGAAGGACAACGACGGAAATTGGGTAAATGCAGAAGGCAAAACGCTTCCGTTCCTCGTAGAGGGCAAAATTCCTGCCGAAGGCACTCAGATCCTTTGGGAGCCGGGCTGCACCTACTATGTTCCTCAAATTCGTGTGCTCAATAAGGGTAATCTTGCAGTTAAGTTTGAGTATATCCCCGAGGCACTGGGCGTGACAGGCAAGCTCGCCGAGGTTCTTGAACTCGTGTTACCCGAGACTGATGGGAATATCGAACCTGAAGTTCTCAAGCCCGGTGAAGCTTCTCCGGAATGGGCCTTTGGCTATCATATGTTAGAATCCGCTGGCAATGAATACCAGAACGCAACCGCGACCGGAATCTGCGTGACCGTTGTAGCTACACAGGCTACATATGAGAAAGACAGCATTGACGATCAGTACGATAAGGATGCTACTTATCCCGTAATCGTTTCTAATCAGCAGCAGGCAAACGATGCAATCACTAATGCTACCGATAAGAAGGCAAACATTTCTATTGCTTCGGGTCAAACCATCACTCTTGACAACGGCATTGCAAATGAGGGGAACAAGAGCCGCAATATCACTTTCAGCGGCGACGGTAGCCAGACTGTAGATGTTATCACAAATGCTGTCAGTGCAGAGGGCGGACAGTTGAACTATCAGAGAGGCTCTACCTTTACCTTTGAGAATCTTAATATTCAGGCAGGAGAGGGCAACTTTGATGGTATTGTCTGCGACGAAGTGACTTATAAAAACTGCACCATCAAGGGCAAGTTTACTCTGTACGGAAAAGCTACATTCATCAACTGCACCTTTGAAAACGATATGGCTAACCAGTATTCCATCTGGACTTGGGGTGGTACTGATGTCAAATTTGAGGGCTGCACATTCAATACAAATGGCAAGGCAATCCTGCTTTATGGGCAGGCAACTGAATCCAAGCCCACTAATCTTGTTGTAAACAACTGCATTTTCAACGATCGCAACAACGGTACTGCCGGAAAAGCGGCTATTGAAATCGGTAATGATTACAACGCCACCTATACCTTGACTGTTAACAGCGCTACTGTTAACGGATTTGCCGCTGGCAAAAACACCAATTCCACGCTGTGGGCAAACAAAAACAGCATGGATGCAGCACATCTCACCGTTACTATTGACGGAAGCAAGGTTCAGTAACCTTTTTCAAGTCCTCTCCACCTTCGGGTGGAGGGGCAATCAAAGGGCATAAACTGTGTATTATGCCTTTTGATTGCCCACACAAACACAATCGAAAGGAGATACATCATTATGGGCAACGATAGCGGCGCTTTGATACTCTTGA
>OLPR01002058.1_pt1 | contig 15430 bp, 12 predicted proteins | sample 1672761 | NCBI WGS metagenome assembly OLPR01 (sample SAMEA3136721, study PRJEB25190) | human gut metagenome | biome: human gut; feature: human-associated habitat; material: faeces | place: Austria | collected 2013 | reverse complement strand
GCCTTGAAAACGGAATGCCTGTACCGCGCCCGCTTCTCCTTGCGCGACGAGGTGGAACGGCTTGTTACAGAGTCCGTTCATTTCTACAATTTTGAGCGTATCTCGCTCAAAAACGGCCTTACCCCGCTTGAAATTCGGGGCAAGACCGCTTAAAATGGGGTTGTTCTTCAACAGGGCTTTTCTCTGCCTGCGCCGGGCAGGGGAATGTGGTCGAGCGAGACGACCGGTATGCCCCTGTATTCGGTGCGGGGCGTGCCCTCGGTCAGGGCGCAGGCGATGACGGCGATCTCGATGCCGATCTCCTTCGCCAGAGCCAGCACCGCGTCGATCGTACCGCCGGTGGACACCACGTCGTCGAGGAAGCAGAGCTTCTTGCCCCGAAAGGCCTCGTATTTTTCGCGGCCAATCCACAATTCCTGCTTGCCGTGCGTGGTGATCGACTGTACGGACACGCCCTTGGGGTCGATCATGAAGCTCTTGCGGCTCTTGCGCAGCTCGAGATACTTGGGATAATCGGTGCAGACCGCCTGAGCCAGGCCGCAGGATTTGGTCTGCACGGTCACGAAGCCCTCAAAATCGTAGCCGGCGAGCTTTTTGCGCAGCGATTCGGCCGCGGCGCGGTTCCAGGCCGCCTCGCCGGTCATGTCGAAGGAGTAAATGCGGAAGCCGTCGCCGATGTCGAGCAGCGGCAGATCTACGGGGCAGTCGGGCGCGAGATACACGCGATGAGTTTCGGGCCAGTTGTTCTGCATTGCTCTTTCTCCTTATGCCAAGCCGATGTAAGCGCCCAGATAGCGCACGAGGATGCCGGCGACCATGCCCAGGAAGGGGTTCTTCGACCAGGCGGTAACGCCCAGGGCCATATAGCCGCTCATGGAGCCGTCGCAGGCGGTCACGGTGGACAGGTTGGGCGCGAAGGTCATCAGCAGGCCGATGATGAACAGGAAGCCGGAGATACTCTGCGCCGGCAGATACCTGCCCAGGCGGCTGACCAGACCCAGCAGCACGAGGATGCCGGTGACCAGCATGAACACCACGCCGCAGGCGACCGGCCAGGGCGCGCCGGCGGTGCCGGAGATGATGGCCTCGATGGGCGGGCCGCCGAAGATCGCGCTGGGGATGTCGGCGAGGGAGTTGATGATGGACAGGTGATCGAAGTTCTGCGTGGTGCCGGCGATGCTGGCGGTGATGCCGCCAAAGGAGATGTTCGCGCCGATGTTGAGCATGATCAGGCTCAGCGCGCCGAAGATCACGGTGAGGTTGATCGTGGGCTTGATGACCTTGAAGTCGCTCCAGTATTCCTTTTTCCAGAAGCGCCATTCGGTGCTCATTTCGACCGACTCGCGGCCTTCTTCAACCAGCGTGCTCATGTCCACGCGGCGCTTCTGAATAAAGAGAAAATCAATTGTGGAAACAGCCACGGAGATGAAGATCGTCCAGACGACCTTGTTGGGGCTGTTGAGGAAGATCGCGTAGGCGATGAAGGCCGAGACGACCGACACCAGTGTGATGCGCTTCTCCTGGCCGAACATATCCCAGGTGACGCCCGCCAGAATCAGGCCGACGCCGCTCATCATGCCGGCCACGACAGCCTCGCCCGCAAAGTTGGCGATTTTCGTCACGCCGCCGCACAGGCCGAGAATGATCATCAGCAGGGCGGCCAGCAACACGGAGCTGACGTTATTGCGCAGGTCCTTCTTCACGCTGGCGACGGTGATGGTTTCGGCCTGCCCCGAGATGGGCGTGACCGAGCCGGTGAGCAGATTGCCGACCGCGCCGACCAGATAGGCGAATCCGGCGGGCTTCAGGGCAAAGCCGCGCGCCTGCGCGTAGAGCAGCTGCGGAACGCCGTTGATGATCACGGCGACGACAGCCAGTATGAACGGGCCTATGTTGCTGAGGAATTCCAAAGTACGTCACCCTTTCGTCAAAATTCGCCCTCAGTATACCATGGAAAATGCTCCCTGACAAGCCTGTTTACGAATAAAACGACGCTAAAAACGGCCATTGTTCATTAATATACAGTAAAATGTGAAAATAAACCGCTGTTAACGTCGAAATATGGCTCTGAAATGTCGATAAATGCGCATATATAATGAAAATACGAACGATTCTCAAAAAGCTGCGTGAACAAAAACAGGAGGATTGTATCCGTCATTTGACAGTATTATGTATCGCGCGGCGGGGGCGGAGGCTCTATAATACTGAATAGAGCGATTCAAAAATCGCAAAGGAGAGTGAAATATCGATGAAAACGAGAGAAATCGTGTTTACAAAGAAGGATACGGCCGAGCTGCTCCCCGCCGAGACGGGTGAGCTGGGCGCGAAGGACGTGCTGGTCAGGCTGGTCTATTCGACGATCAGCAGCGGCACGGAGCGCGCCAATCTGACCGGCGAGGTCAATGTGAGCATCTATTCGGTGGATAAGGAAGCGCATTTCCCGCGGCGGCTGGGCTATTGCTCTTCGGGCGTGGTCGTCGAGGTCGGAAGCGACGTCAGGAGCGTTGTGCCGGGCGACCGCGTGGCGCTGTCATGGGGCACGCACAGCCAGTACAAGATATTGAACGAGAAGGAAGTTCATAAAATCGAAAGCGACAACGTCGATTTTCAGGATGCGGCGCTGGCGCTGATCGCCACATTTCCGCTGGGCGCAATCCGCAAGTGCAGCCTTGAAATCGGCGAAGCGGCGCTGGTCATGGGACAGGGCATACTGGGACAGATCGCGGTGAAGCTGCTGCGCGCGGCGGGCGCCGTGCCGGTGATCGCCGTCGATCCTGTGCCCCGGAAGCGGGAGCGCGCGCTGGAAATCGGCGCGGACTATGCGCTTGATCCGTTCGATCCCGATTTTGTTAAAAAGGCGAAGGAGCTGACGCACGGCGGCGTGAAGGTGGCCATCGAGGTGACCGGCCTCGGTCAGGGCCTTGATCAGGTGCTGGACGTGATGGCGCCCATGGGACGCGTGGCGCTCTTGGGCTGCACGCGCCGTTCGGACTTTACGATCGACTATTATCACAAGGTACACGGCCCGGGCATACAGCTCTTCGGCGCACACACGCAGGCGCGTCCCAAGGTTGAATCCTATCCCGGCCACTGGACGCATCACGACGACATCATGGCCGTGCTGCGCCTGATTGAGCTGGGGCGGTTTGATCTGAAGAGCCTGGTCGAGGAGGTTCATTCGCCGGAGGAAGCGGGCGAGGTCTATCATCGCCTGGCGACGGAAAAGAGCTTCCCGGTCGTGCAGTTCGATTGGAGGAGACTTAAATGAGGAAAGTGAGAATCGCTCAGGTCGGCACGGGGCATGATCACGCGATTTCGACCTACAGGAGCATTGTGGCGCATCCCGAGGCGTTCGAGCTGATCGGCGTGGCCGAGCCAAACCCGGAGCGCGTGAAGGATATTTATCCCGACGCGCCGCGCTGCACGGTGGATGAGCTGCTGGCCAGGGACGATCTGGACGCGGTTGCCATCGAGACGGAGGAGAGCCTGTCCACCGAGTACGCGCAGCTGTTCGCGGACAAGGGGATCGCCATTCATCTGGACAAGCCGGGCGCGCAGAATCTCGAGTCGTTCACGAAGCTGATCGAGACGGTCAAGGCGAAAAAGCTGCCCTTCCAGATGGGCTATATGTATCGCTATAACCCGATGATCCGCGAGGCGCTGGATATGGCGAAGAGCGGCGAGCTGGGCGAAATCTTCTCGGTCGAGGCGCAGATGAGCGTCTGCCATGATCCCGCGAAACGGGCGTGGCTGGGGCAGTTCAGGGGCGGCATGCTGTATTTTCTGGGCTGCCATCTGATCGATCTGGTCTATCAGATTCAGGGAGAGCCGGAGGAAATCATTCCCATGAATATGTCCACCGGCATCGACTGCGGCGGCGCGGAGGACTACGGCTTTGCCGTCATGAGGTACAAAAACGGCGTGTCGTTCGTCAAGTCCTGCGCGACGGAATACGGCGGCTATCGCCGGCGGCAGATCGTCATCTGCGGCAGCAAGGGCACGATTGAGATCAAACCCACCGAGATCAATGTGGCCGGGCCGGGGCAGCGCATCCGCACGACCGAGCACATGACGCTGGAAAAGAACGGCGCGCAGGCGTTCTGTGATTGCGCCGTGGCGCACGAGATCATCGTCGATCGCTATGACAACATGATGCTCAGCTTTGCCCGCAATGTGCTGGGTGAGGAGGAAATGCTCTGCTCGCCCGATTACGAGCTGGCGCTGTTCAAGCTCATCATGAAGTGCTGCGGCGCGCTCTGATAAACTCAAAAGAGAAACAGACTTCAGTCTGATTCAAGAAATGGACTGAGGTCTGTTTTGCATAGCCGCTATTGAAAAAAGGAGGACGGCATTTCTGAAAGAGAGATGGCGCATGATTGACGCGGCCGCGTTTTAACGGCATTGGAATCCGCGTTGTTCAAAAACAGACTGTGGTCTGAAACACGCTGCGTATTCGTCTGAATTGAAGCGCGATTGTCGATTGCGAGAAGCTATAAAACAGACGCCGGTCTGCTGTAATAGACCGGCGTCTGTTTTTCCTTACCACTGATCCTTTTCGGGGTGCTCGTCGCGCTCCCGGGCGACGGGATCGTCGCGGACGGGCGGCTCGTCCTCGGGCTGGCTTCCCTCAAAGGACGGCTCGAACCACTGAACGTTCTTAAGCCTTTGAAGCTCCTCGCGGCTGATGACGGTGTTCGTGCCCAGGCAGGCCGTGCAGCGCGCGCCGCACTCGGGACACACGCAGCCTAAATGCATACTTTCGGAATGAACCATATAGGTTCCACATTCGGGACAGCTGCATCGCATAAAATCACTTTCTTTCTGAATTATTGAGCCATGTCCAGACTGCGCGCACGACCATCAGCTCTTCGTTGGCCGGAATGACATGGACGGCGACGGCGGAATCGGGCGTAGAGATCAGCTGCTCGCCGGAAACGCGGCGGTTCAGCGCACGGTCATATTTTACGCCGATATGCGCCAGCCTGTCCAGCACCATTTCGCGCAGCCGCCATGAATTTTCGCCGATGCCGCCGGTAAAGGCGATGGCGTCCACGCCGCTCAACTCCATAAAGTATGCGCCGATGTAGCGGAGAAGCTGCGTGACGTAGACCTCCATGGCCAGCTTTGCCCGCGCGCTGCCCGCGTCGGCGGCTGTTTGCACGTCGCGCAGATCGCCGCTCGTGCCGGAAATGCCCTTCAGGCCGCCGTTTTTGCACAGACCGTCGAGGATCTCGTCCATGCTCAGGCCCTGCTCCAGCAGATACGGGATGATGTACACGTCCATGTCGCCGGTGCGCTGGGCGTGGAGGATGCCGGCCTGCAGGGAAAAGCCGAAGCTGTTGTCCATGCTCTTTCCGTCCAGTATGGCGCAGAGTGAGCCGCTGCCGCCCAGATGGCACGATATGACGCGGCGATATGCCTTCAGCCTTTCGGCAATGTAGCCGTGCGACGCGCCGTGATAGCCCATGCGCATCACGCCGTACTTTTCATACCACTCGTAGGGCACGGGATAGATGCGCCGCTCAAGCGGAATGGTGGTGTGGAAGGCCGTTTCGAACACACCGATGCGCGGCGCGTCCGGCAGCAGCGCCTCAAACACGGCGATGGCCTCGAGATACGGCCCATTGTGCGCCGGCGCGACCGCCATATAGGCGCGCATACCGGCCTTGAGCGCCTCCGTCAGCTCGTGAACGCCGTAAAAGTCCTTCGAAAGCACGGTCTTGAAGCCGACCGCCGCGATCTCACTCAGCGAGGAAATCGCGCCGTGAGACGCGTCGGTCAGACTGTTCAGAAACAGCCGGACGCCGGCGGTGTAATCGGGGATGCTCAGGCCCTCCGCGCGCGTTTCGAAATCGCCGCGGCGATAGGCGTATATGGCGCTGTCGCTGCCGACGCGCTCCACGCGGCCCTCGGCCAGAGCGGAAAGCTCCGGCATCGACCAGAGCTTGAACTTGAGCGACGTGCTGCCGGCGTTGCAGATGAGTATGTTCATGCGGATGTTCCTTTCAGCTTTTGTCAGCCCCAGTAGACGATGTCCGACTGAGACAGTATGTGAAATGCTTCAAAATAGCGGTTTTCCAGCGGCACCCATTCGTTTATGAAGCGCGCATGCATGGCCGCGCCGTTGCGCTTCAGGATGCGCGCGCTTTGCGCCTCAGGACTTAGCGTGAGGAAAACGCGCAGGTCATAGCGTCCGTTCAGCCGGGGATGCTGGCTGTAGCTGCCCTCGATGATCTGAACGGGCCGCCTTTCGGCAACGACCGCCTCGCCCAGCGCGCCCTCGTGGCAGACATAGGGGCGATAGGAAAAGCGATCCTCGTCCAGATGATCGAGCACGTCGCTCTGGAAACGTTCGTAATCGACGTTGCCGCCTGGCTCGGCCAGCCGCTCCGGCGTTTTGCGCTCGTGCGGCAGGAAAAAGTCGTCCATATGGAACAGCTGCGCGCCATAAATGCCGCCAAGGAGCCGCCCCAGCGTGCTCTTGCCCGAGCCGCTGCACCCGTCGATGGCCACGCGCGCGCAGCCCTTTTCACTCAGCAGCGCGTCGATGGCCGCAAACACGGCCAGAGAACGCAGACTTTGGTTTAAAACAAGCCGGTAGGCGGGAGCGTAGGCTTCTCGATAGACGGCGCTGTGGCTGAACGGGGCAAAGTCTGTTTTGCGGCAGCTCTCCGCCAGCGCGCGCAGATCGTCGCCGGAAAAGGGCAGCAGACCCTCGTCGGCCATGGCGGCGGCTTCGGCCATTTCATGCTCGAACAGCGCAGCGTTTTTCTCGAAACAGACCGAGGTCTGCACAAACAGTGCATTGACCGTTTCAGGGCGCAGACCCATGCGGCGCGCAGGCTCTATATACAGCCGCGACACGCCGTTTCCGACCGGCTCAAGGAGCGGAACATAGCGGCCGGGCGCGGAAGCGTTCCATTCAGACTTCAGTCGGTTCAGGGCGTATTCGGGCGACGAAACGAGGTGGCCGCCGGCGAAGGCGGACTGATAGATCAGCTTGGCGCAGTCGGTCGCCTGCATTTGGGGATAGCGTTGAGCATGGGAGAGAAGAAGCGCGCGCAGCATGGCAAAAATCCCTTCATTATTATATGGGTGCGTCGGAGCGGCGTAAGAATCCGCATAACGTTCTGGTTCAGTATAGCATTTCGAACGAAAACTGTCAACGCGAAAACGAAGCCGCGCCGCAGTCCCTGCGATCCACAAAAAACGCCGCAAAATCATCGCCCGCTCTTGATTCGCGCCGCGAAATGCGTTATCATTATAACATGAACTCAACGGTAAATCAACGATGGACGGAGGATATGCCATGGAAAAGGGACGATTGACGGCGCTCTTCAAGCCGGACGGCGTATATACGCGGCACAGCGAGGGCGCGTTTCTGCGCATGAAGGACGGCGCGCTGATGTTTGCCTACAGCCGTTTTACGGGCGCGTGGTTCGACGACGCGCCGTCGGACATCGTGTACTGCGTCTCCCGCGACGAGGGCGAGACGTGGACTGAGCCGGATGTCATGCTCTCGGCCGCGTCGTTCGGCGTGAAGAACATCATGAGCCTGTCGCTTCTGCGCATGGAAAACGGCGATCTGGGCGCGATCTGCATCGCCAAGGAGCCGCCGCAGATCTATCGCGTCTATCTTTCGCGCTCGGCTGACGAGGGAAAGACGTTTTATAAACGCATCGACTGCCTTGAGAACGTCGGGCAGGGGCATTATGTGGTCAACAACGCGCGCGTCATTCGCTTAAAGAGCGGGCGGCTGATACTGCCCCTTGCGCATCACCGCTCGGACGGCCGCGCGAAGATCGGCGAGAACGCGCACATCGACTACCATGCCTCGGGCGTGTGGGTCTATTCGGACGACGACGGCGAAAGCTGGTTGCCGGCGGACGATGTGGTGTTCCCGCCCTTCACCGGATCGAAAACCGGCCTTCAGGAGCCGGGCGTGATCGAGAAACGAAACGGCGTGCTGTGGGGCTTTTACCGCACGGACATGGGCTTTCAGTATGAGACGTTTTCGCTCGATGGCGGCCTTCACTGGACGGCGGCGCAGCCCTCGCGCTTTACGTCGCCCGTATCGCCCATGAGCATGGCGCGGCATCCCTCGGGACGTCTGTACGCGGTGTGGAATCCGATCCCCGAATACAATGGCCGCGCAAAATCGAGCGCGGGCTGGGGGCGCACGCCGCTGGTCATGGCGCATAGCGACGACGACGGCGCGTCGTGGAGCGAGCCTGAGATCATCGAGGAGGAAGAGGGCCACGGCTATTGCTATACGTCGCTGTTCTTTACGCGGGATAACGCGCTGCTGGCGGCTTATTGCAGCGGCGGGCCGGAGGAGGGCGCGTGTCTGGCGCGGCTGAGCATCCGGAAAATCGAATTGGAATAGTGGGGGAGAAAGCTATGTTTTATGCCGATACGCAGGCGAGGGCGGCGCAGGCCGAAAGTACCTTCGCAGAGCGCCGCGCGCGCCGCATTGATGAAAAGACGCAGGGCTATACCTATGATTACAAGACGGACATTTACGGCGAGGACGCGGCGCTGAACCTGTGGGCGAACCGCAATCTCGCGGCGGCCAACGAGCGGCTGCGCAATACGGCGCTCTGGTTCGATCAGCCGCATCCCCATGGACGCGATCCGCGCGGCGAGAGCACATTCGCGGCGCTGGGGATGGCGGGCGCGCTGTATCACGCCCCCGACCGGCTCGAGCCGGAGACGAAGCGGCTGATCGACCGCTTCTTTCTCGAAAAGAACTTTGAAAGCATGTACGAATCGGAAAATCACCGCCTGCTGCACCACACGGCGCTCTATCTGGCGGCGATGTTCTATGCTGATAAGACGATCGCCTATCTGGGCAGGCGCGGCGGCGAGCTGCTGGATGAGGAAGAGGATTATCTGAAAAACTACATATTGTATCGCGCGGGCGCAGGCTGGGGAGAGTTCGATTCCTACGGCTATATGCCGGTGGTGTTCAAGTGCCTGCTGCTGCTGCGCTCCTTCGCGCGGGACGAGCGGCTGAGGAAGCTCGCCGTCATGATGCTCGACATACTGCTGTTGGACGTTATCATGGACAGCGTGGGCGTTCAGTATGGCGGCGCGCACGGGCGCATCTATCCGCCCTCGGCGCTCAATGCCATTCACGGCGGCACGCTGAGCGGCTACTATTTCGGCGGCGCGCGTGAGGAAGAGTGCGACTGCCCGCCCTGCGACTGTATGATGAGCGACTACAGGCCCGGCCATGCGCTCTATGAGCTGGCGGTTGGACGGAATATGGCATACGTCAATAAGGAATCGAAGCACCTTCACTGCATTCCGCAGGCCGTGCTGGAGGGGCGCATCAGCAAGTACACCTATGTCACGCCGCGCTATATCATTGGCGCGATCAACCGGCAGGATCCCTATCCGGAGGATTCGGCGCAGGAGTGGTATGCGCATCACGAGCAGCACGAGATGGACGCGATGATCGTGGGCGAGCCGCGCGCGAAGGTGTTTACGCATCATCCGGGCGATTTCAAGGAGCACAATCAGTGGACGGGCGATCTGCATTGCCGCTGCGTACAAACCTTCTGCGACAAAAACGTGATCCTGGCCACCTATGACATTCATGATCACGGCGCGCTGACCAATTCGCACGTTCAAACCGGCGCGCATCAGTATTTCTATATTAATGCCTACATGAACCGCGACGTGATGGAGCGCGTTGAAGAGCGCGGCGGCTGGATGTTCGCGGCCTATGGCGGCGTGTATATCGCGCTTTACGGCAGCAGCGGCTTTCACTGGATCGCCGAGGCCGACAGGAGCGTTCAGCGCGTCGCGCCCATGCTGCCGGACAACGACCGCTATGAGCTGGTGTCCGACGGCAAAAAGCACGGCGTTGTGATCGAAATTTCGGACGCGGAGGACAGCCTTGAGCAGTTTATCGAGCGCATCCTCTCAAATCCCGTGTCGTTCGATCCCGAGACGATGCGCCTGGCCTATACGAGCGGCGGCCGCACGGTCGAAATGCAGGGCATGGCGCGCGCGGTGAACGGCGTGTCGCCCGCCTTCCCGTATAAGCTGTTCGATTCGCCCTATGCGCAGTCCGAAACAGGCTCGAGAGTCGTCCGCGTCGCCGGTGCGAGCGGAACGCTCGTATACGACTTCAACAAAGCGGAAATCATCGCGGAATAATGCAAAAAAAGCGCGCCGTCCCATGCTCAGTGAGACGGCGCGCTTCGCCAGACGGACGAATATCAGACGGTCTGGCCGAATTCGGTTTCGAATTTGCTCCAGGGGATATTGACCGGCTTGCCCTGATTGATCAGCTCGTCGATGTGCATCAGCAGCGGGAACTGAGCTTCGGTCGCCTTGCCCAGCTCGATCAGGCGGCGCACGGCGCGCGCAGTGCGGGTGGCGATGACGATGGATTCGAGCGTCACGCCCTTGAGCTCATCCATGGCCTGCTCGAAGGTCAGGCCGCGGCCCAGCAGCGTGCCGATCTTGCGGGTGCGGCCGCCGAACACGGTGACGTACAGATCGCCCGCGCCCAGGATGATGTTGTCGTCGTCGCTGCCGGAGAGGCGGATCAGGCGGCGCATTTCGCGGATGCTCTGGCCGAACAGCGCGGCCTGAGAGTTGTAATGCTCCTTGCCGCCCACGCCCTCGATGCGCTCGGACAGGCCGATGGCCAGCGAAACGCCCAGCGCGTAGGCGTTCTTCATGGCGACGGCACACTCCACGCCGCGGATGTCGGTGGACAGGCTGATGTGGTAGTAATCGCACTCGAACAGGCCCTTGATCCACCTGAGCAGTTCAGGCTCGTCGCCGCAGAAGCAGACCTCGGTGGGGTCGTGATCGGCCAGCTCATAGCTGGTGCAGGGGCCGCCGACGGCGTTCAGGCGCATTTTGCGGCCGGGGTGCTTCATGCGGTAGTATTCGGGATAGGAGATGAGCGAGCCGTCGGGCAGATCCACCATGCCCTTGGTGATGCCCAGGATCGGCATTTCCTCGGGGATGATGGGCAGGATGTTGTCCGAGAACCAGTCCACGCCGAAGCTCGACACGCCGCTGATGACCAGCTCGGCGCCCTTCATGGCCTCGTCCAGCTGCGTGAAATGATAGAATTTGAAGCCGGCGGGGATGGGGCGCTTCATCGTCAGATGCGTGCCGGTGGCAATGGCGTGGTCGATAATGGCGTCGTCCAGCGGCGTGCCCACCAGACGAATCTCATGGCCGTTGCCGGCGGCGGGATAGCCGATGGCGGTGCCCATCATGCCCGCGCCGATGATCGTAATAATGCTCATGGCGTATCGTCCTTTCGTTTTCAAGCGGTATAAACCCATTATAGCCCCAATCGGCGGCGAAAGCAACAGCGCGTCGGGACGCTTAACAAGAAAAGAAACAGATGAAAACACATGACGGGAGGAGACTCACAGAATGAAAACATCGGTCTTTGGCTTTGGCACAAGCGGCATGAACTGGACGCAGGCGATCGATTATGTCGCTGCGCTGGGCGCGGCGGGCATAGAGCCGTATCCCATGGCGGAGCTGCAAACGCCGTCCCTGCCGGCGGCGCGGCGCATTGGCGATTACGCGCGGGAAAAGGGGCTGGAGCTGCCCTGCTTTTCCACGGCGGCGCAGCTGACCGGCGAGAAGGCGTCCGCTGAAATCGAGCGGCTGTGCCGCTATGCGGACGTGTGCGCGGAGATGGGGATATCGTATCTTCATCATACGCTGATTCCGGCGCTGGATCCGGCGGGCGTGCCGCGCGATATGGACGCGGCGATCGACGAGGCCGCCGGAAACGCGCGCGCCGTGTTTGATTACGCGCAGTCGGTGAACGTTCAGTGCATTTACGAGGATCAGGGCTACTGCGTCAACGGCGTGCGGCGCTTCGAGCATTTTCTGCGCGCGTTGGATCGTCCGGCGGGTGTGGTGGCCGATCTGGGCAATATCCTCTTTGCCGGCGAACGGGCGCAGGATTTCGCCGGGCGGTTCGCGCCGCTGGTTCGGCATGTCCATGTGAAGGACTATCTGTTTAAGGACGGGCGGGCGGACTCTCCGGGCGGCGGCTGGTATAAGACGCTGGGCGGCGACTATCTGCGCGGCACGGTGATCGGGCACGGCGTGATTCCGTTCCGGCGCGTCATGGCGCAGCTGCTCGATGCGGGCTACGACGGCTGGTATTCCATGGAATACGACGGCCTTGAGGACATGAAAACGGCGCACGTGCTGGGGCTTCGGAATATGCGGCGCTATTATGAGCAGGCGCGGCTCGAGGGCGGCTGCGAGTGCCCGCATATGGCGGTGGAGTAAAAAATAGGGCTTGACGCGCGGTCATGAAGCGTATATAATGGTTATAAAGACGTTGACCGGGAAGAAGTAGCGTCTGATCGACTCCTCAAGAGAGCTGCCGGGCGGTGCGAGGCGGCGGAGCGACAGACAAGGCGAATACATCCCGCGAGTTGTGCGCTGAACGCGTAAGCCAGTAGGACGCAACGGGTTCGCCCGTCACAGCAGAAAGGCATATGCGCATTGCGCCGTGCCTGAGCGGTCGGCTTTGGCCGGCAATAGAGGTGGTACCGCGGTAAGCTATTTATCGTCCTCTGCACAGCTTTGCAGAGGGCTTTTTAATAGCCTCCTGCAAAAAATACAGGAGGGAAATTCCATGCCGATTACCGAGTTCCTTGTCCGCAACGCACTCCTTTACCCGAACGACACGGCTCTTGTGGAGATCAATCCGCAGTTTAAGAGCGAAAGCCGCATCACCTGGCGCGAGTATTCGCTGATGCAGCCCGAGCCAGGCGAGCCGTTCCGCCGCGAGATGACCTGGGGCGAGTTTGACAAAAAGGCCAATCGCTTCGCCAATCTGCTGCTCACGCGCGGCTGCAAAAAGGGCGATAAAATCGCCATTCTGCTGATGAATTCGCTCGAATGGCTGCCGATTTACTTCGGCATCCTGAAGGCGGGCGCGGTGGCCGTGCCGCTCAACTACCGCTATACGGCGGATGAGATCAGATACTGCCTTGAAAAGGCCGACTGCACCATGCTGGTCTTCGGGCCGGAGTTTACAGGCCGCATGGAGAATATCTGTGATCTCATCCCCAGAGTGAAGCATCTGTTCTATGTCGGCGAGGACTGTCCGACCTTCGCCGATAATTACGACTACATGATCGGCCTGTGCTCGACAGAAGCGCCGAATATCGCCGTCACCGACGATGATGACGCGGCGATCTACTATTCCTCCGGCACGACCGGCTTCCCCAAGGCGATATTGCACGCCCATCGCGCGCTGGTTCATTCGGCGCGCTGCGAGCAGGCGCATCACGGCCAGACGAAGGATGACGTGTTCCTCTGCATACCGCCGCTCTATCATACCGGCGCGAAGATGCACTGGTTCGGCAGCCTGATTTCGGGCGGCAAGGCGGTGCTGCTCAAGGGCACGAAGCCCGAATGGATTCTGCGCGCCGTCTCGGACGAGGGCTGTACCATCGTCTGGCTGCTGGTGCCCTGGGCGCAGGATATCCTCGACGCGATCGATCGCGGAGACCTCAAGCCGGCGGATTACCGGCTCGATCAGTGGCGGCTGATGCACATCGGCGCGCAGCCCGTGCCGCCCTCGCTGATCCGGCGCTGGCTGTCCGTTTTCCCGAATCACAAGTACGATACGAATTACGGCCTGAGCGAATCCATCGGCCCCGGCTGCGTGCATCTGGGGCTGGACAACATCGAAAAGGTCGGCGCGATCGGCAGGGCGGGCTTCGGCTGGGCGGTCAAGATTGTCGATCCCGAGGGCAATGCCGTCGAGCGCGGGGACGTGGGCGAACTGTGCGTCAAAGGCCCCGGCGTGATGAAATGCTACTATAAGGATGAAAAGGCGACCGCCGAGGTGCTCAGGGATGGCTGGCTCCTGACCGGCGATATGGCCATGGAGGATGAGGACGGCTTTATCTTCCTGGTCGATCGCAAGAAGGACGTCATCATCACCGGCGGCGAGAATCTCTATCCCGTGCAGATTGAAAACTATCTGCGCCGGCACGAGGCGGTCAGGGACGCGGCGGTCATCGGTCTTCCCGACGCGCGGCTGGGCGAAATCGCCGCGGCCATCATCGCTGTCAAGGACGGCTGTACGCTGACTGAAGAGGAAATCATGGATTTCTGCGCGGGGCTTCCGCGCTACAAGCGGCCGCGGAAGGTGATTTTCGCGGATGTGCCGCGCAATCCCACCGGCAAGATCGAAAAGCCCAGGCTGCGCGCGCTGTATTGCGGCGAGAGCCTTGTGGCGCAGCAAATTGAAAAGTGAGAGAGGACAAACATCATGGCAAAGACACTGTTGATCGGCAACGCGGCTGTGGCGCGCGGCGCTTACGAAGCCGGCGTGCGGGTGGTTTCCTCCTATCCGGGAACGCCCAGCACGGAGATTACGGAGAGCATCGTCAAATATCCCGAGGTGTATGTCGAGTGGGCGCCCAACGAGAAGGTGGCCTGCGAGGTGGCGATCGGCTCGTCCATGGCGGGCGGCCGCGCCATGACCTGCTGCAAGCATGTCGGCCTGAACGTCATGGCCGATCCGCTGTTCACCGCCGCCTATATCGGCGCGAACGCGGGGCTTGTGCTGTGCGTCGCCGACGATCCGGGAATGCACTCCTCCCAGAACGAGCAGGATTCGCGCCACTATGCAAAGGCCGCCAAGGTCGCCATGCTGGAGCCGTCCGATTCCGCCGAATGTCGCGATTTTACGAAAATGGCGTTCGAGCTGAGCGAGCGCTTCGACACGCCGGTCATCGTGCGCCTGTCCACGCGCGTGTCCCATTCGCAGAGCCTTGTCGAGGCGCACGAGCCGGACGCGGTCGCGCTGAAGCCGTATGAAAAGAACGTCGCCAAGAACGTCATGATGCCCGCCAATGCCATCAAGCGCCATGTCGCCGTCGAGGAGCGCGCGAAGAAGCTGATCGAATATGCCGAAACCACGCCGCTCAACCGCATCGAGGATAACGGCGCCCAGATCGGCGTGATCTGCTCCGGCATTTCGTATATGTACGCGCATGAGGCGCTGGGCGATAAGGTGAACTATCTCAAGCTGGGCATGGCCTATCCGATGCCCGAGATGAAGATTCGCGCCTTTGCGGCACAGTGCAGGCGGCTCTTCGTGATCGAGGAACTGGATCCCTTCATTGAGGAGCACTGCCGCGCGCTGGGCGTTGAAGTGACCGGCAAGAGCGCGTTCACAATGCTGGGCGAATATACCCCCGCCATGATTGCCGAGGCCGTGCTGGGCAAAAAGCCGGTCTGGCATCCGGAAATCGGGGAGCAGATTCCCGTGCGTCCGCCGGTCATGTGTCCGGGCTGTCCGCACCGCGGCACATTCTATGTGCTCAAAAAGCTGGGTCTGACCGTCTCGGGCGACATCGGCTGCTACACGCTGGGCGCGGCGGCGCCGCTGGGCTCGCTCGAC
>OLPR01002057.1_pt1 | contig 15441 bp, 15 predicted proteins | sample 1672761 | NCBI WGS metagenome assembly OLPR01 (sample SAMEA3136721, study PRJEB25190) | human gut metagenome | biome: human gut; feature: human-associated habitat; material: faeces | place: Austria | collected 2013 | reverse complement strand
CGCCATGACCACGTATTCCGCGCCCGCCCCCCGAAGTGCCTCGACGATCTGCGCAGTCTGGCCGACGGTCAGCACGGCGGTATACATCTGCCCCTCATAGGTAAGGATCAGGCGATACGCGCCCTCGGCCAGCGGCTCGGCAAAGAACTGCCCGTCCAGCGTCAGCACATGCAGCCCGCCCAGCAGCATGCGCTCGGACAGGATGACAGCCACATCCGCGCCGCCCTGCGTGGTCAGGCGCAGCGATGCGCGCCCACTGGCAGGCAGAAAGTAGCGCAGCTCCACGCTTTGGCCGGGCAGCAGGGCGCAGTCCTCCACATAGGGCAGGCTCTCCGCCAGCGCAAGGCCGGGCATTAGCAGAGCAAGCGACAATATCAGGGCAAGAATTCTGCGGTACATGAACAACCTCCGTTGAATTTGGATGGGGGCGAACGGAAAAGGGAACGAGGGGACGCTTCTTTCTTGGAGCCCAAACAAGCAGCAAAGAAAGCTGCGTGTGACGTAAAAGCCAAGCTGGTAAAACTGGCAGGCGGCACTGCCGCCCACCTGCCGCGGGGGCGGGGCGGGTGGCCAGGGCCATTCCCAGTTTTATTCCAGCAGCTTTTCCGTCCACAACACAGGTTCTTTGTTACTTTCTTCACTGAAGAAAGTAACGTCTCCTCCTCGTCCGCCCTTTCTCGTCAGAAGCTTCTTCCGCTGCCACCGCCGCCATGGCTGGAGCCGCTGCTGCTGCTAAAGGTGCTGTGGCTGCTGCTGCTGCTAAAGGTGCTGTGGCTGCTGCCGCCGGAGGAGGGCGGATCGTTTTCGATCTTGTGGCGCACGGTGGTCGTATACAGGTAAATATCGCGCTCACGGGTCAGGTTCATATCGGTCAGATAGCTCTCCGCCGAGTCACGCTTGCGGGCGGTTTTCATCTTGCCCTTTTGTGCGGCAGCGATGATCCAGCCAATCAAAATAGCCGGGATCAGCGCAAACAGCGCGCCCATCTGCAGGCGCTCATAGAAGGTGGCGGGCTCCTGCACCACATCGTCACCCTCGCCGTAATACTGATATACGCTGTCCGGGCGACCGTTCGCATAAGCGTCGATAATGCCCTCGCTGCGGGTCAGATACGTGCTGCACGCGCTGTAGTAACGGCCCGCGCGCATGTCACTCTCCATCGCATCGTAAATGGCATTGAGCGCCTGATCGCTGAACGCATCGATGCCGCGCCCCGTGGTGACGCACACATACTTGCGCTGATCCATGGCGATGACCAGGATGATGTTATCCTTGCGGAAGCTGTTGTAGTCCACCAGATCGGCGGCGTACATGCCCAGCTCCATCCCGCGCGAATCGTTGGTGGTGGCAATGATGACATCCAGATCGTACTTTTCAGACAGTTCGCGGCAGCGGTCGTTCAGGGCCGATACCTGCGCGCTCGTCAACAGCCCCGCGCGATCCGCCACACGGCTCAACTCCGCCGCGGCGGCGCAGCAAAGCAGCAGGGTGCAAAGCAGCAACGCAAAAATCTTCTTTTTCATACCCGCACCCCCTTACAGAAAGAACGCAATAAGCAGCGCCAGCGCCACTTCAAGGCCCAGCATCCAGCTCAGCTTCAGGCGGCGATACTTGCGCTTATCCACCGGCAGCTCGCCCGCCAGACGGCCCGTCTGCCCGTTGATGGCAAAGGGAAACGCCTGATCGCCATAGCGCACGGTCAGCAGCCATACGGGCATCATCACATAGCGCACCTTGCCCTGATCCAGCCGCACCTGCGTACAGTCGCTCACCACGCTGGAATAGCCGTGCACGGTGCTGCGCAGGGCATCGGTAGCCGCATTGGTCACGCGCTCGTTGGCGCGGGGCACGCACTCATCCATTTCCTGATCGCGGCAATCCGCCTGATAGCCCGCCAGATAGCCGGGATCAAAGGGCTTGCAGGCGGCGTAGTCAAAGGGCTCGATGGCCTCCGTCAGCGTATCATCCACGCGCTTGCAGGCGTCCACCGGCACGCGATCAAAGCTGACGCGGCCGCAGCGCTCCACATAAAAGTGCAGCGTATCGGTAATCTGCCAATCGCCCCGGCGGTAGGTGTTGACGCGCTCGGCGCGGTAGGTGCAGCGCGCGTCAGCCTGACAATTAAATAGGAAGTAAGGCACATACAGACCCTCTACATCCTCCACGCGGCAGGCACGCACAAAATCGTCAGGCAGCAGCTTTTTGCCGTGAAAATGCTCACGCAGCTTCTTTTCCGCATCCTCGCGGGATACGGTAAAGGGCAGGATCGCATCAGGGCGCAGTTCGCCCGAAAACTGTTTGGGGATCAGCGCATTGTTGCCGCAATAGGCGCACTTGGTGGCCGCTGTGGCGGCGGAGGTGACCAGCACCGCGCCGCAGGCAGGGCAGTTGTATTCCTGCAGGGCGCTTTCCTCCTGCGCGGTAAAGGTCTGCGCGTTGCGGCACTTGTTCCAGTCCAGGCTGGACTGCCCGGCGTTTTCCTGCATGGCCTCCGACAGGGCGCGCATATCCTCTTCTTTATAGCTTGCGCCGCAGGATTCGCACACAAGCTCGCCATTTTTCCATATAAGCGGGGCGCTGCACTGCGGGCACTGATAGGTTTCAATGGTCACGGTTTCATTCCCCTTCCAAATTCACAGATAAGCGTAAGCATATCATACCACTTACGCGCGTTTTTTGCAATTTTTCTTTACATCTTTGCACTTTTCATATAAAATAACAGGGACGAATGCTGGAAGTTTCCGAAGGAGGCTTTGCAAACAATGGAACAGATAAACGTGCGCCGCGGCGGCGTGCTGCTGCATATCACCTCGCTGCCCGGGCCGGAGTGCGCCGGCACGCTGGGCGAAGCGGCCTATCGCTTTGTGGATTTTCTGCAAAGCGCGGGCATGCGCATCTGGCAGGTGCTGCCGGTAGGCCCCACCGGGTACGGCGAATCTCCCTATCAAAGCGCCTGCGCGCTGGCGGGCAACCCCTATATGATCGGCCTGGCCCTGCTGCAAAAGGACGGCTATCTGCCCGATTATCAGCCTGCGCCGCATGCTGAGACCGGCCGGGCGGACTTTGAAACCCTGCGCGCCGAAAAGGAACCCTGGCTGCGCCGTGCCTATCAGCACAGCCGCGATCGCCTGCTCAGCGACGGCGCGTTTGAGGTATGGCAGAAGCAGTGGCCCTGGCTGCGCGATTACGCGCTGTTCATGGCGATCAAGCAAAAGTTCAACCAGGTATCCTGGATGCAGTGGCCCGACGAGGACATCCGCATGCGCCGCCCCGAAGCCATGAACCGCTACGAGCAGGAGCTGCGCGAGGATGTGCGCTACTACATGTTCCTGCAGTTCCTGTTCCGCGATCAATGGATGCGCCTGCGCCGCTACGCCAACGAGCATGGGGTAATGATGCTGGGCGACATGCCCATCTATGTGGCCGAGGATTCCTCGGACGTATGGGCCAACGCCAAGTTCTTCCAGCTCAACTGCGAGCGCCGCCCCAAGCGCGTGGCGGGCGTACCGCCCGATTACTTCAGCGAGGACGGCCAGCTTTGGGGCAATCCCCTGTACCGCTGGCACTATCTGCGCCTGCATGGCTACGGCTTCTGGATGGATCGCCTGCGCGCCATGGCGCAGCTGTACGATAGCGTGCGCATCGACCATTTTATCGGCTTTGCTAATTATTATTCCGTCAAGGCCGGCGAAAAGACCGCCCGCAACGGCAAATGGGTAATCGGCCCCGGCAAGGCGTTCTTTGCGGCGGTCAAGAAAAAGGTGCCCGAATTGAACGTGGTGGCCGAGGATCTGGGCGCGGTGAATGACCGCGTGCGCAATCTGCTGGCCTTCTGCGGCTATCCCGGCATGAAGGTGCTGCAATTCGCCTATGACGGCGGCGGCGGGGACAATTCGCATCAGCCGCAGCTGTATCAGCCCAACTGCGCCGCCTATACCGGCACGCACGATAACGATACGTCGCTGGGCTGGTGGCGCGCCTGCAGCGATCAAACCCGCCGCAACCTGCGCGAAGCGCTGGGCGAGGTGGATGACAGCACGGTGGTATGGCGCATGATCAAGGCAGTGTTCGACAGCCGCGCCAACATCGCCATGGCCCCGATGCAGGACTTTTTGGGGCTGGATTCCGCTGCGCGCATGAACACCCCCGGCACGGTGGGCGAAAAGAACTGGCGTTATCGCGCGCTGTGCAGCGACTTTTCAGCCGAGCTTGCCGCCCGCATGCGCGCGCTGTGCGAGGAAAGCGGCAGAGTGTAAGGCCCTTGGCAGCGCACGCATGAACGCGTTGCACCAAAGGCTTCTCATCAAGGGGAAGCCTCCGCCGCAGGCGGTGATGAGGGGGACTCGGAAATCTATGCAGGGCTTCATGCCGCGCATTCACTTGTTTTCCTCACAGTTCCATCCGAACATGGATGACGAAAAAGGATAAATTTATGCCAAATTGCGCTTTTATATCGTCGAGCCGTTGAAATGGCCTGAAAATTTTGCTATAATAGCTTTATCCGAAGGCGGCAAGGAATGCCGTCAAACGAACAAGGAGGATTCTATCATGAAGAAGATCATCGCTTTGGCGCTGGCCGTGATGATGGCCCTGTCTCTGGTATGCGTGGCCTCCGCGGAAAAGACCACCTACAAGGTGGGCATCCTGACCCCCGCCGCTACGCACGGCTGGGTTGCCGGCATCACCTACTTTGCCGAACAGCATGCCAAGCAGCTGGCCGAAGCTGGCACGATCGAGTACAAACTGTCCACCTCCAGCAACGCTGAAGAAATGACCACCCAGATCGACGAAATGATCCTGTGGGGCGCGCAGGCGCTGGTCATCGCTCCTCAGTGGGAAGGCATGGAAGTGCCCGTTCAGAACGCGATTGCTCAGGGCATCGTGTGCGTGGCTTTCGATATGGACATCGCGGCCGATGGCATCTATAAGGTAACTGGCGATAACGAGTCCATGGGCGTTGCCGGTGCAAAATACATCGTGGAAAAGATCGGCACCGAGGGTCTGGTTGTAGCTATGCCCGTTCCCACCGCTGGCTCCGTAAACGAGCTGCGCATGAAGGGCTTCACCGAAACCATGAAGGAAATTGCCCCCAACGTTAAGATCGTTGAATATGCGAACCCGAATTTCACCATTCAGGATGGTATGACGGTTATGGCCGACGTGCTGACTGCCAATGCCAAGATCGATGCCGTGTTCTCCCTGGATGACGAAACCTCTTTGGGCGCGCTGAAGGCCATGGAAGATGCTGGCCGCACGGAAATCAAAGCCATCACCGGCGGTGGCGGCTGCCAGGATTACTTCAATGCCATCGTGGCCAATAAGGATCAGATCGCTGCCTGCTCCGCGCTGTACAGCCCCCTGATGATCAAGGACTGCCTGGACGTGGCGGTTGCCGTGCTGGGCGGCGAAGAAGTCGAGCATGTGAAGGTGATCCCCTCTCAGATCGTGGATGCCACCAATGCGGATGAATACATCGATCCCAACAACACCATCTATTAATAGAACCTAACGCTCAAAAGGGCCATGGCTTGCCATGGCCCTTTCAGCCGATTTATAGGATAGCAATAAAAACATTAAGGATACGCAGAACGGATGTGACCCCATGAATCTTTCCATGCGCGGCATCTACAAATCCTTCGGGGCAAACGACGTGCTCAAGGCTGTGGATTTTCATCTGAACGAGGGCGAAATCTGCGCCCTGCTGGGTGAAAACGGCGCAGGCAAAAGCACGTTGATGAATATCCTGGGCGGCGTTTTGCAGCCCGATCAGGGCACGATTGCGCTGGACGGCGCGCCCGTGCAGTTTCATACTCCCTCGCAGTCGCTGGATGCGGGCATCGCGTTTATCCATCAGGAGCTGAACCTGATCAACGATCTGCCCGTATATGAAAACATGTTTATCGGCCGCGAAATCAAAAAGAAAAGCGGCCTGCTGGATCATAAGGCCATGATTGCCCGCACGCGCGAGCTGTTTGAAAGCATGGCGCTGGATATCGATCCGCTTGCCATGGTGTCCGCACTGGACGCCTCCTATAAGCAAATTGTAGAAATTTCACGCGCTCTGATGATGAAGGCCTCCATCATTATCATGGATGAGCCCACCACCTCCCTGACCGATCCGGAGATAGAGCGCGTTTTTCAAATGCTGCGTACCCTCAGGCAGCAAAAGGTCGGCGTTGTTTTTATCTCGCATAAGCTGCGCGAAGTCATGCAGATTTGCGATCGCTACACCGTGCTGCGCGACGGCGCAGTGGTAGCCGAGGGCCTGGTGCGCGATACCAGCGTGGAAAACCTGGCGCGCGACATGGTGGGCCATGAGGTGCGCACGCAGGCGCGCACGCGCAATGCTCAGCTGGGCGCGGAGGTGCTGCGCCTGGAAAACCTGACGCTGGAGCCCTATTATCGCAACGTATCGCTGAGCATCCGCGCGGGCGAGGTGCTGGGCGTGACGGGCCTGCTGGGCGATGGGCGAAGCGAGCTGTTCCGCACCGTGTTCGGCGATATGGGACGCTATGGCGGGCGCATCCTGGTGGATGGCAAGCCAGTCGTGATTCATTCCACCCCGCAGGCATTGGCGCTGGGCATCGGCTATCTGCCCCGCAACCGCAAGGAAAACGGCATCATCAAGGACATGGATATCCTGGAAAACGGCTCCATCGTGATCTGGCGGCAGCTGGCGCGCTGCGGGCTGATCGACCGCCGGGCCGAGCTGGCCGCGTTTGATAAGCAGCGGCAGGGCCTGAAAATCAAGATGGAGAACCCGGACGACCCCATCGGCAGCCTGTCGGGCGGCAACCAGCAAAAGGTGGTGCTGGCAAAATGGCTCAGCGCCCATCCCAAATTGCTGATACTGGATAATCCCACCCAGGGCGTGGATGTGGGCGCGAAGGAAGAAATATACGACATCATCCTGAGGCTGGCGGACGCGGGCGTGGCGGTGGCTGTGCTGTCCAATGAGGCGCAGGAGATTATCCGCGTGTGCGACCGCGCGCTGGTGATGTATCACGGAGACGTGCGCGCGCAGGTCAGCGGCGATACCATGAACGAGCAGGAAATGATGCGCCTGGCAACCGGCGGCTGAGTAAGGAGCGAAAGAAATGGCACAGACGGCTAAAAAAGAAAATTTCATCCAATGGTTTATTCGCAAATGGAAGGGCAATCCCATCTTTTCCACCGGCTGCGTGCTGGTGCTGATGGTCATCCTGCAAACCGTGGCCCTGGGCTTCCGGGACGCCAGCTTTGGCGCGTGGCTGCAGCGCTGGGGCAAAAACTGGATTAACATCCTGCGCAACAACGCGGGCGTGGGCATCGTGGCGCTGGGCATGACGTTCGTCATCATTTCCGGCGGCATCGATCTGGCGGTCGGCTCCACCATGACGGCCGTGGGCGCGGTGCTGATGGTGATCATCAACGGCTACCCCACCGGCCTGCTGACCTCGGTTGGCATTACGGGCGCGTGGGCGTATATCATCGGCATTGCCGCCGCGCTGGTCGTGGGCAGCCTGGTCGGCCTGATCAACGGCTCGCTGATTGCCTATCGCAAACTGCCGCCCTTCATCGTCACGCTGGGCATGATGAAAATCTGCCGCAGCGTCACCCAGCAGTGCATGCAGAAGGTGGGCGTCAAGGTGCCCGCAGGCTTCCTGGCCATCGCCAACACCAAGATCGGCGGCGAAACCATTCTGCCCATCCTGTACTGGCTGGTGCTGGCGCTGGTGCTGCACATTGTATCCCGCCACACGCCCTTTGGCCGCAGAATCTACGCCATCGGCTCCAACGAGCGCACGGCGCGGCTATCGGGCATCCATGTGGAGCGGGTAAAAACCTGGATCTACATCCTGATGGGCGCGCTGGTGGCCGTTACGGCGGTGATCCAGGTGGCGCGCATCGGCTCCATGGACTATGCCAACGCCGGCAGCGGCTATGAGATGGACGCGATTGCCGCCGTCGTTGTGGGCGGCACCAGCATGTCGGGCGGCAAGGGCTCCATCGGCGGCACGGTGCTGGGCATGCTGATTATCGCCGTGATGAACAACCTGCTCAATCTGATGGGCGTTCCGCCCTTCCTGCGCGAGGCCTTCAAGGGCGCCATCGTGATTGTGGCCGTGCTGCTGCAGCGCAAGGAAAAATAATTCCTGCTCCAAGGAGGACTGCATATGGATACCCTACGTGTAGGCATTATCGGCTGTGGGCAAATCTGCCGCGTGCGCCACGCGCCGGAATACAGCGAAAACCCCCGCTGCCAGATTGCGGGCTTCTATGATGTAGATCCCGCCCGCGCGCAGGCCATGGCCAAGCAATACGGCGGCAAAGCCTTTGACAGCGTGGAAGCGCTGCTGGATGCGGATATCGACGCGGTCAGCGTATGCAGCGCCAATACCGATCACCGCCGCTCGGCCATCATGGCCATGGAGCGCGGCAAGCATGTGCTGTGCGAAAAGCCGCTGGCCGTGTCCGCGCAGGACTGCGAGGATATGCTGATGGCCTCCCGCCGCACAGGCATGCGCCTGCTGGTGGGGCATAATCAGCGCATGACCCCCGCCCATCGCGAAGCCAAACGCCTGATCTCTGAGGGCGCAATCGGCAAGATCCTGACCTTCCACACCACCTTTGGCCATGGCGGCCCGGAGGGCTGGACAGGGCAGCCCAATCCCTGGTTCTTCCACAAGAGCAGCGCCGTGCTGGGCGTGGCGGCTGATCTTGGCATTCATAAAATCGATCTGTACAATTACCTCACGGGCGACGTCATCACCCAGGCTTCGGCTTTTCTGGCCACGCTGGATAAAAAGACCCCCGGCGGCACGCCCATTCAGGTGGATGACAACGCCATGTTCATCCTGCGCACGGCGGGCGGCGCGTTGGGCGCAGCCCACGCCAGCTGGACTTTCTACGGCTCGGAGGATAACTCCACCGTGCTCTACGGCACCCAGGGCGTGATGAAGCTGTATACCGATCCCGTATATAGCCTGATTATCGAATACCGCGACGGCCGGGTGGAACGCTATGCCACCGACCGCATCACCACCAACGCCGAGCAAAAGGCGGGCAAACGCCGCAACACAGGCGTAATCAACGAGTTTGTGGATGCGGTGCTGGAAGGCCGCCCCTCCTGCCTGGATGTGGAGGAAATCATTCACGCCATGCGCGTGGTGTTCGCCGCTATTCGCTCGGCGGACGAGGAGCGCACCATCCCCATTCGGCAGGATCTGTAACCATGGCAAACGGGCCGGAAATCTACTTTATCGGCGGCGCGCCCTGCGGGGGCAAGTCCACCGCCGCGCGTGCAATCTGCGCGCGGCATGGTTTTCGCGCCTTTGAACTGGATAAAAACCTGGAACGCTATACCCATCTGGGCATGCTGGAGGGCAACGCGCTGCTGCGCGCGGCTGCAATCGCCGCGCCGCAGGATATCGACGCGCTGCCGCCCTGCCAGCAATGCAAGCAGGAGCTGGAGATTTATCGCCAGCTCTTTCCTTATGCCCTGCGGGAGCTGCGCGCGATGGGGCCGGGCGCGCCCATTCTGGCCGAAGGCGCGGGCTTTCTGCCTGAGCTGATGCGCAGGGCAGGCGTGGATAGCAGGCATTATATCTGTCTGATTCCCGAGCCTGCCTTTCAGCGGGCGCGCTATCGTGAGCGCCCCTGGGTGGCGCAGCTGTTGGCGCAAACGCCCGATCCGGAGCAAACCTTCGACCGCTGGATGGCGCGCAACGCCTTGCTGGCGCGGGAAATCTGCGCCCAGGCTCAAAAGCGGGGCTATACTTGCCTTACGACAAACGGCGCCTCCACGCCCGAGGATACCCTGCGGCAGGCGGAAGCGGCGCTAAAACTGCTTTGATTGAATTTTCTCAAATATCCCTGTTGACTCTCACATAATGGCAGGCAGTAGGATAGACGCGAGCTCAAAAAACCGGATTCCGGGAGGATAAGATGCTGAAAATCGGAGAATTTTCAAAGCTGTCCAGGGTCAGCGTCAGAATGCTGCGCCACTATGATGAGATCGGCCTGCTCAAGCCCGCCGTGACCGTGGCCAGCTGCACCTTTAAGGGCAGCTATGACCAGATGGACAGCGCGATGGCCGCCGTCGCCGCCTGGGTGAACGATAACGGCTATGAGCCCGACGGCCATTGTTTAACAGCTACCACATCAGCCCCCACGAAACCAAGAACCCGCAGGAGTTCGTCACCGAGATATGCTGCCCTGTGCGCAAAAAGTAAAGCTAGCCGCTAAAGCATTTTCCTTCAGGCTGTCAGACAACACGCTGTCAGCCTGTTTTTATGGCTCCATTACGTCCGCGCTTGCCTCCATCTCATGGCACAGGGCGATGAATTCCCGTGCGGACTGGGTGAGAAATTTGTGCCGGTGATAGACGATATGATGCGTGCGGCAAAAGGGCTCGTTCTCGATGGGCACGGTGCGCACGCTGCCCTCCGCGATGGCCTGGCTAACCAGTTTTCCAGGCAGGAAGGATACCCCCAGCCCTGCGCCCACAGCCTTGATGATAGCCTGCGTGCTGGCGCTCTCCCACAAAGGAGTCAGCGGCAGCTGATGCGCGGCGAACACGTGATCCAGAAACTCGCGTCCGGCACTGCCGCGCTCACGCAGCAAAAACGGCTCCTCGGCCAGCTCCTCCAAGCTCAGGCTTTTTCGTTCACTCAGCGGATGCCCCGGCGGCAGGATCAATTGCAGGTGATCGCCCGAAAACGGCTCGCTGACCAGCTGCGGCAGCAGAATGCTGCCCTCGATCAGCGCCAGATCGATGGTGTTTTCCAATAGATGCTGGGATAGCTGAGCGCCGTTGGATACCACCGCGCGAAGCTGCAAATGCGGGTGCCGCTGCTGAAAGCGCGCTGCCAGCTCAGGCAGAAGGAAATTGCCCAGCGTGATCGTCGCGCCCACGCGCAGCACGCCAAACTCATCCCAATCGCGCAGCCCCTTTTCCATGCTGTCCAGCGTTTCAATGATGTGCAGCGCCTGGGCATACAGCCGCGCCGCGCTCTCAGTGCTGCAAATGCGGCGGCCGATGCGCTCAAACAGGCACACGCCGTAATAATGCTCCAATTCCTGAATAGCGCGGCTGACGGCGGGCTGGGTCATGTGCAGCTGCTCCGCGGCGCGGGTGATGCTCTGCGCCTGATAAACGCTGACGAAGATCTTCATGTGGCGGATGGTCATGGCGTTCTCCAATTCATAATCATAATGATATGCTTTCAATAAAATAATAGCATTTTACATATTATAAATCAAGCGCTATAATACCCCGCAGGAGGGGATAAAAAATGGAATCTGAACAGAAAAAGCCCGCCGCCAGGCGGCTGGTCAAACTGTTTTTCAGCATGCTTTACATCAGCGCCTTCACCTTTGGCGGCGGGTTTGTCATCGTCACCCTGATGAAGCGCAAGTTCGTGGATGAGCTGCACTGGATGACGGAAGAAGAAATGCTGGATATCGCGGCCATGGCGCAGTCCTCGCCGGGCGCAATCGCCGTGAACGCCGCCAATCTGGTGGGCTGGCGCGTGGGCGGCTTTGCCGGCATGCTCACCTCGGTAATCGCCACGATCATCCCGCCCATGGCCATCCTGACGGTGATTTCCATCTTCTATGTGGCCTTTGCCAGCAATCCGTATGTTTCGCAGGCGCTGCGCGGCATGCAGGCCGGCGTAGCGGCGGTTATTCTGGATGTGGTGTGCGGCCTTGGCATCAAGGAGTTTCACAGCCATTCCGCCCTGCGTCTGTGCATCCTGGGCGCGGCCTTTATCGCGGCCTTTGTGCTGGATGTAAACGTGATCTACATCATCCTGGCCACGGCGCTGGTGGGCGTGATCAGCGCGCTGGCCGCCCGGAAAAGAGGTGGCGCGAAATGACGGCGAATCTGTGGCAGCTGTTTCTCAGCTTCATGCAGGTAGGCATGTTCAGCATCGGCGGCGGCTACGCGGCCATGCCGTTTATCCGCAGCCAGGTGGTATCACTGCACGGCTGGCTGACCATGAGCGAGTTTACCGATCTGGTGACCATTGCCGAAATGACCCCCGGCCCTATTGCGATAAACGCCGCTACCTTTGTTGGCAACCGACTGGCAGGCTTTACCGGAGCTATTGTGGCCACAATGGGCTGCATCCTGCCCTCGTGCCTGATCGTATCGCTGCTGGCCTATCTGTACCGCAAGTACCGGCAGATGGACATGCTGCAAAATGTGCTCACCTGTCTGCGCCCCGCCGTGGTGGCGCTGATCGCCTCGGCCGGCCTTGAAATTCTGCGGCAGGTGATCTGGCCGGGCGGCGTTATCTCCCTGAGCGAGGTGGATGTAATCGGCCTGGTGATGGCCGTGGCCGCCTTCATCGTGCTGCGCTGGCGCAAGTGGAACCCCATTCTGGTGATGCTGCTGTGCGGCGCTGCCCGCCTGGGCATTGGGCTGATTATCGGTTAATTCAACAAAAATCAATGGCGGCCGGATCATTCCGACCGCCATTTTACTTTGATGTATCTAAGTACGTCAGCGTTCCCCCAGGATCGCAGGCAGCGCCTGGCGCGCCATCTCCAAATCGGCAGGATCCTGCTTCACCCAGGAAGTGATCATCGTGCCGTGCACCAGGGCAAACAGCGCCTGCGCCTTCTGGCGGCTCACCGTCTCCTCATAGCCAAAGCGCACAAGATGATCGACGTAAAGCTGCTGCCAATCCCGATAGATCTGGCTGCAGGTTTGGTGAATCTGCGGATCCAGGTATACCGACTCAATGGCAATCATCGCCACAAAGCGCGAGGCAAAATGCCTGTTTTCGCGCAAGCCCGCGGCAAAGAAGCCCAGCATGCGTTCAAAAGCCGCCAGGGCGGTATCTCCCTGCGAAAGATTCCAGTTTAGCCCCTCCGCTATGTGGCGATAGGCATGCTCCAGCGTTTCCTGCAAAAGCTGCATCTTTCCCTTGGGGAAATAGTAGTAAAAGCTGCCCTTGGGGATATCGCACGCCGTCAGCAGCTCCGTCAGGCCAAGGCCATAATAGCCCTTCTCGGAAAACAGGCGCTCCGCTTCCCGCAGAATCAAATCCTTTTTATCCATATACTTATTATAGACTTACCGCTATGGGATGTCAAGTTCGATTGTGCTATCTTCATCGCCGCCTCCACGCGCAAACGGCCCGCTTGAAGTTCCCTCCAAGCGGGCTATGCCGTCATGCTATTTTGTTACACCACCCGTGCAAACTCTCCCGACACCCAGCCCACCGCGCTGCCTGTTGCCACGGCGATCCAGCCATTGGCGGCCGTGGCCACATAGGGCAGATAGGTGCCCGAAGGCACCTGGCGCAGGCGGCCATAGTTCAGCCCGTTGCCCTGGCGGATGTTGATGCCCCCTCCGTTGTCCGCGGACAGCAGCGCGCGCGTGCCGTCGCCCGGCTGCGGATCGGGATCAGGCGTAGGTTCAGGATCAGGCGCGGGCATATCCCCACCCTCATAGCGCAGGAAAGGCAGCTGATACCAATACTGAAAGTCGCGCTGGCTCACCCGCGTGCGCACGCAGCCATAATTAAACCCGCGCCACTCCACCAACTCGCCGTTGCCGATATAGTAGCCCACATGTCCATCCTTGCCCAGCGCCAGGCCCAGCGTTTCCGGCAGAGTGGCAATCGGCCCCCAGGGGCAGCCCTTGCTTTTTGCATAGGTAAACATGCCGTTCGCGCCCTTGTCCGGGCAGCCGTTAGCGCCGTACTTGCTCAGGATGGGCGCATCCGTGCCGATCGCCGCCAAAATGCTCGCGCCGCCGTTCGTCCAGGCATAGCCCTTCGCGCCGCCGATGCAATCAGCCACCACCGCGCGCGCGGCGATATCGCGCTGGCACTGATCCATGCGCCCCGCCGTGTAATAACCGGGATATTGCTTGCTTTTGCTGCTCAGCAGGCTTTGGGTGGCTTTATAGCAGCAAGCGCCGTACCAGTACGGCTGCCCGACCATCTTTTCACAAAAGGCGGCAAAGTGCGCCCCCGTCAGGGGCGTATCCGCATATCCGGCCATAAGCATCCCTCCCGTGCATCCTATGCCGCGGATGCGCGGCGCGTCCCCAAATTCAAAACTTATGCTTTACAAATCGCCCATTTTTGCATATAATAGGCGATGATATCGGCCATGAAGGAGAACGCTGTCCATGCGCGCGTTTAGAGAGCCGCCCGGCGGGTGAAAGGGCGGAGGCGCGGGGATGGCCGCTCGCTCTGGAGCCGGCGTGCCGAGGGGATTTTTCCGGTAGGCCGCACGGGCGCGCCCGTTACAGCGCATCAAGCGGCGGCATCAATATGCCGCAAGCAAAGTGGTACCGCGGAACAGCCGTTTCGTCTTTGTTATGCAGGGACGGGGCGGCTTGATTTATGTGAAGGAGGCATTCCATGCAGCAGATTCCCCTCTACGATCCCAAAGGGATTGAAAAAAAGTGGCAGAAGATCTGGGCCGACAACAAGGCCTTCGCCGCTTCCAATGATTACTCCAAGCCCAAGTATTACACGCTGATCGAATTCCCCTATCCCTCGGGCGTAGGCCTGCACGTCGGCCATCCCCGCCCCTACACGGCGCTGGATATCGTGGCTCGCAAAAAGCGCATGGAGGGCTACAACGTGCTGCACCCCATCGGCTGGGACGCTTTCGGCCTGCCGACGGAGAACTTTGCCATCAAGAATCATGTCCACCCCGCCATCGTGACCCAGCGCAATATCAATCACTTCCGCGAGCAGCTGCAGATGCTGGGCTTCTCCTTTGATTACGACCGGGAGATCAACACCACCGATCCCAAGTATTACAAGTGGACGCAGTGGATTTTCCTGCAGATGTACAAGCACGGCCTGGCCTATAAGACCAATATGCCCGTCAACTGGTGCACGGGCTGCAAGTGCGTGCTGGCCAATGAAGAAGTGGTAGAGGGCGTGTGCGAGCGTTGCGGCAGCCCCGTCATCCACAAGCAGCAGAGCCAGTGGATGCTGCGCATCACCGCCTATGCGCAAAAGCTGCTGGACGGGCTGGACGACGTGGACTTTATCGACCGCGTAAAGCTGTCCCAGCGCAACTGGATCGGCCGCAGCGAGGGCGCGGAGATCGACTTTGCCCTGGAAGGCACGGATGAGAAGATCCGCGTGTTCACCACCCGCGCGGACACGCTGTTCGGCGCTACCTATATGGTGCTTTCTCCCGAGCATCCCTGCATTGAAAAATACCGCGACCGCATTGAAAACTATCAGGAGCTGATGGATTACCGCGCCGCCGCCCAGCGCAAGAGCGATTTTGAGCGCACCGAAATCAATAAGGATAAGACGGGCGTGGAAATCAAGGGCCTGCGCGCCGTCAATCCCATGACGGGCAAGTCCATTCCCATCTGGCTGAGCGACTATGTGCTCATGACCTACGGCACCGGCGCCATCATGGCCGTGCCCGCCCACGACGAGCGCGACTGGGACTTTGCCAAGAAGTTCA
>OLPR01002048.1_pt1 | contig 15471 bp, 14 predicted proteins | sample 1672761 | NCBI WGS metagenome assembly OLPR01 (sample SAMEA3136721, study PRJEB25190) | human gut metagenome | biome: human gut; feature: human-associated habitat; material: faeces | place: Austria | collected 2013 | reverse complement strand
GCACGGTGCCCTCGGTGGCGCGGATCAGGGCGCCGGAGCCGGGAGTGAAGTCGTAGGCGTCCAGGTCCACCATGCCGATGAGGCCGTGGCGGATGCGGCCGTCAGACTGCTGGCGCTCGATGTATACCAGGGACTCGGGCAGCACCTGGAACACGCCCTCCGTCAGGTATTTGTCCATGGAGGCGTTGATGTCGGCGATGTACTCGTCCACATTGGGGGCCTTCAGGTTGGCCTCCGGCAGGATCAGCCGCAGGGTGGACGGCGCGTCGCCCACGGTCTGCTCCACGGCCTGCCAGTATTCCGGCTCGGACGTGAACTGGTCGCAGGCCACCACGGCCCACTTGGTCATGTCCTGATCCTTGGGCAGCAGGATGTCTGCCGGGTAAAAGCCCAGCTTCTCGAATTTCTTGTTCATGAAAAACTCCTCCTCTTTTGTTCCGAAAGGTTCGGTATGTTCGCTCATATGCCCTATTATACATATCCGACCCGGGGATTGCAATCCGAAACGGCAGAAATTAGAAAAATTTTCAGCCTGGCAAAAACTTTTTGCATATTCCGGTCCGTCCGGGGCAGGCTAAGCCATATATCCTGTCAGGAAACGGAGGGAGACCCTTTGAAGATCATTGACCGCATCGCGCTGATTTTGGTCATCATCGGCGCACTGAACTGGGGCAGCGTGGGCTTTTTCGCCTTCGACTGCGTAGCATTTATCTGCGGCGGCCAGCTGGCGGCCCTGAGCCGCATCATCTATGCCCTGGTGGGCATAGCGGGCCTGTGGTGCATTACCCTGCTGTTCCGGGAGCGGGACAGCGAGGAATAAAAAAACAGCAAGCTGCGCTGCGCCCCCGGCTTCCGGCCGGGGGCTTTTGCTGTCATACGCCGGGACGAGCCCGCATACATTGGACCATCACACGAGAAGGAGCGTGGAACATGGACGAGAGCTATGCCATCCGGCGTTATGAGCAGGCGGCGGCACTGCTGCCGCTGCGGTGGCAGCAGCAGGCCCGGCAGCTGGCCCCGGGGCAGATGGCCCTGGCAGAGGAGCTGCGCCTGCGGGCGGGAAGACCCATGACGGTGCTGCTGCCGGAGGGAGAGGTGGTCCCGGGCCCCAGCGATCTGCCGCCTACGGTGACCCAGTCGGACCTGGAGCAGCTGTGCGATGCGGTGACGGACTATTCCCGCTACGCCGCCGGGGAGACCCTGAGCCGGGGATATCTCACCGCCCGGGGCGGATTCCGGGTAGGCGTGTGCGGCACCGCCGTGCTGCGGGACGGAATAAACACCAACCTGCGGGACCTGTCGTCGGTGACCATACGCATTGGCCGGGAGCAGCCGGGGCTGGGGGATGCCGTCCTGCCGCAGCTGTTTCGGGACGGGCAGTTTTGCAGCACGGTGGTGCTGTCTCCGCCGGGGCTGGGGAAAACCACCCTGCTGCGGGATCTGATCCGGGGCCTGTCCGACGGAACGGAGGAACTGCCGTGTCACCGGGTGTCCGTGGTGGACGAGCGGGGGGAGATCGCCGTGATGTACCAGGGAATCCCCCAGATGACGGTGGGGCGGCACACCGACGTGCTGGACGCCTGCCCCAAGGCGGTGGGCATCCCCATTCTGCTGCGGGCGGCCAATCCCCAGATCATCGCCGTGGATGAGATCACCGTTCGGGAGGATCTGCTGGCCATGGCCGCCGCTGCCAACTGCGGGGTGCGCTTTCTGGCCACCATCCACGCCGCCGGCCGCCAGGAGCTGGGGCGCAGGCCTCTGTTCTCCCAGCTGCTGAAGGTGCGCGTGTTTGAAAAGGCCGTCACCATCCGCCGGGAGGGCGGCCAAAGACAGTACATCGTGGAGGAATTGTGGTAGGAAAGCTCCTGGGCGGGGGATTGGTGCTGCTGGGGACGGCACTTTTATGCCGGGCTGAGACCCGGACCCGGCGGCAGCAAACGGAGCGGCTGGCGGAGCTGTTTGCCGCCCTGCAAAAGGCCCGGCTGGAGCCGAAGCGGATGCAGCTCTTATCCTACCACCGGACGAAAGCGCCCTATGCCGTCTTAGTGGAGGCGGTGAAGGAGGGCGGGCCGGGGCTGGACATCCTGCCGACCCACTACCAAACAGAAGATCGACTGACATAGAGAACAGAGAAGGAGGACATTGCCATGGCTGGGACGCTGTATCTGGTCGCCACCCCCATTGGGAACCTGGGGGATTTTTCGCCCAGGGCGGCGGAGACGTTGGAGACGGTGGACTTCATCGCCGCCGAGGACACCCGCGTGACGGTGAAGCTGCTCAACCACCTGGGCATCAAGAAACCCATGGTGAGCTATTACCGCCACAACGCCGACACCCGCGGGGATGAATTGGTGGACCGCCTGCTGGCCGGCGAGAGCTGCGCCCTGGTCACGGACGCCGGGACCCCTGCCATCAGCGACCCAGGGGAGGAGTTGGTGGCCCAGTGCGCCGCCCAAGACATTCCCGTGGTGGCGATCCCGGGGGCCTGCGCCTTTGTGAACGCTTTGGCTGTGTCCGGCCTGCCCACGGGACGCTTTACCTTTGAGGGCTTTTTAGCGATGAACAAGAAGAATCGTAAGGCCCACCTGGAAAGCCTGAAGCACGAAGAGCGGACGATGGTCTTCCATGAGGCCCCCCATAAGCTTCGGGCGACGCTGGACGACCTCTCCGCCGCCTTCGGCCCGGACCGCCGCGTGGCCCTCTGCCGGGAGCTGACCAAGCTCCATGAGGAGGTCCGCCGCACGACCCTGGGCGAGGCCGCCCGTCACTACGCCGAGAACCCGCCCAAGGGAGAGTTTGTGCTGGTCATCGAGGGAGCTCCGCCCAAGGCTCAGGAGGAGTATACGTTAGAGGACGGCTTGGCAATGGTCACCAAGCTGCAGGAGCAGGGCATGTCTGCCAGGGACGCCGTGAAGGAAGCGGCGGGGGTCTGCAATCTCTCCCGAAAAGCCCTGTATGACCGGGTGATGAAAGAGAAGAACAAAAACTGAGTAAAAAATTTGCAGATTTCCCTTGCAATCCGGGGCGATACCTGCTAGAATACTTCACGGTCTATTGTAAAAAGGGTGGTCCTCTGGGGCGCCGGGCGAAGGAGCTTTGGCACAATGGCCTCACGAACACCTGTATAACAGGAGGAGAAACAGACTATGGATCTTATGAAGAGCTTTATTGAGAAGAACATGCCTGAGAAGGCTGCCCCCGCAGTCAACGTGGGCGACACCGTGCGTGTCCACCTGCGCGTCAAGGAAGGCAACCGTGAGCGTATCCAGGTGTTCGAGGGCACCGTCATTGCCAAGAAGCACGGTGGTATCCACGAGACCTTCACCGTCCGCCGCATCTCTTACGGTGTCGGCGTGGAGAAGGTCTTCCCCCTCTACAGCCCTGTGATCGAGAAGGTCGAGACCGTCCGTAGAGGTAAGGTCCGCCGGGCTAAGCTGTACTATCTGCGTGACCGCGTGGGTAAGGCTGCTAAGGTCAAGGAAAAGCTTTGATTTGAGACATTTGAAAGAGGGAGCGCCTTGTGCGCTCCCTCTTTTCAAGTTCTTCCAAAGCGGGCCGTGATATTTCCTGCCTTTTCTATCTGGAAAGTCTTTTCAGGGCGGGAAAAACCGTGTATACTATACAGTTAGTTCTGAATCATACAAGGCCGAAGCGGGTGCGCCCCCGGCCAGGAAAGGAGAGGACCAGCCCATGAACATCCAGTGGTATCCCGGCCACATGACCAAGACCCGGCGGATGATCGGGGAAAACCTCAAATACGTGGACGTGGTGGCGGAGGTCATCGACGCCCGCATCCCCATCGCCAGCCGGAACCCGGACATCGACGACTTGGTGGGCAGCAAGCCTCGCGTGGTCATCCTCAACCGGGCCGACCAGGCCGACCCCGCCGCCAGCAAGCAGTGGGCTGCCTACTTCCGCAGCAAGGGCATCTCCGTGCTGGAGTGCGACGCCCGCAGCGGGGCAGGGGTGAAGCAGTTCTCCCCCGTCATGCGCGGAGCGCTGAAGGAACAGATCGCCCGGTGGAAAGAAAAAGGCCAGGTGGGCCGCCCGGTGCGGGCCATGGTCGTGGGCATCCCCAACGTGGGCAAGTCCACCTTCATCAATAAAGTTGCCAAGAAAAAGTCCGCCAAGGCCGGCGACCGCCCCGGCGTGACCCGCGGCAAGCAGTGGATCACCGTGGACCAGGGCCTGGAGCTGCTGGATACCCCCGGTATTCTGTGGCCCAAGTTTGAGGATGAGACGATCGGTCTGCACCTGGCCTTCACCGGGGCCGTGCGGGACGCCATCATGGACGTGGAGACCCTGGCCTGCCACCTCATCCTCCTGCTGGCCCAGCGCAAGCCGGAGGCCTTGACGGCCCGGTTCAAGATCGTTCCCGAAGAGGGCATGAGCGGCTGGGACCTGCTGGAGGCCGGGGCCAGAAAGCGCGGCTTTCTCATCTCCGGCGGCGAGGTGGACTTAGAACGCATGGCGAACATCCTGCTGGACGAGTTCCGGGCCGGGAAGATGGGCCGCATCACCCTGGAGCTGCCCGAAGACCTGGAACGGGAGGAGGACGACCATGGAACAGCCTGACCTGTGGGCCATCGAAACCGAACGCTTTGCCCAGGGCATCCAGACCATCTGCGGCGTGGACGAGGCGGGCGCTGGTCCGCTGGCCGGGCGAGTCTATGCCGGGGCTGTGATCCTGCCCAAGGGCTGGACCCATCCGTGGCTGGGGGACTCCAAAAAAGTCACAGAGAAACGCCGGGAGGTTTTATATGACCTCATCCGGGACGAGGCCGTGGCCTGGTCCATCGCCTGGGCGGAGGCGGAGGAGATCGACGCCCTCAATATTTTGAACGCCCGGATGCTGGCCATGCAGCGGGCCATGGACGGTCTGTCCGTTTCCCCGGACCTGGCGCTGATCGACGGCAACCGCTCCAACGGCATCACGACCCCCAACGAGACGGTGGTGAAGGGAGACGGGAAAAGCGCGTCCATTGCCGCCGCGTCCATCCTGGCCAAGGTCGCCAGAGATCATTATATGATCGAAATGGCCGAACGCTACCCCCAGTACGCCTTTGAAAAACACAAGGGCTACCCCACCAAGCTCCATTACGAACGCCTGCGGGAGTATGGGCCGTGCCCGATCCACCGCAAGACGTTTCTTAAAAAGCTGTGAGCAGCCGGGGAGGAGACCACTCCGGCCTGGGCCAGTGGGGCGAGCGGAAGGCGGCGGAGTACCTGCAAGGGCAGGGCTACCGCCTGCTGGACACCCGCTTTCGCTGCCGGGAGGGGGAGATCGACCTGATCCTTGTCCGAGAGCCGTATCTCTGCTTCGTAGAGGTCAAGCTCCGCAAGGACGCGGACCTGGCCCAGGCGCGGGAATCCGTGACCCCGGCCAAGCAGCGGAAGGTGAGGACGGCCGCCCTGCGCTATCTTTCCCAGCACCCGTCGCGGCTACAGCCCCGGTTCGACGTGGTCGAGGTCTACGCCCCCCAGGGAGTGGAGACGGTGCTGCCCACCATCTATCATTTAGAGAACGCTTTTTGAGGCGTAGTCATAGTTCAAGACACCAAGCTCTATTCTAAAAAATCCTAAGCAAAGGTTGTGAATACGATGAAGTATGTAAGCACCCGAAATAAGAACGTGTTCCTGTCTGCCAGCGAGACCATCGCCCAGGGTCTGGCCGACGACGGCGGTCTGCTGACCCCCGAAGTTTTCCCCAAGCTGACCCCGGAGATGCTGGAGGACCTGCGCGGCAAGACCTACGCCCAGCGGGCCGTGGCCGTGATGAAGCTGTTCCTGGACAACTTCTCCGAGGAAGAGCTGACTTCCTTCACCGAGGCCGGGTATGCCAGCACCAAGTTTGACGACCCCAAGGTCGCCCCCCTGCATCCCCTGAACGACGACACCTACTGCCTGGAGCTGTGGCATGGCCCCACCTCTGCCTTTAAGGACATGGCCTTGCAGATCCTGCCCCACCTGCTGTCTGCTTCCCTGGTGAAGAACAACGAGAAGAAGACCGTCTGCATCCTGGTGGCCACCTCCGGCGACACCGGCAAGGCTGCGCTGGAAGGCTTTAAGGACGTGAAGGGCACCAAGATCCTGGTCTTCTATCCCAAGGACGGCGTGTCCAAGGTCCAGGCCTTGCAGATGCAGACCCAGGAGGGCGGCAACGTCGGCGTGTGCGCCGTCCACGGCAACTTCGACGATGCCCAGACCGGCGTGAAGACCCTCTTCTCCGACGAGCGTCTGCGGGACGATCTGGCAAAGCGGGGCTACTTCCTGTCCTCTGCCAACTCCATCAACTGGGGCCGGATCCTGCCGCAGCTGGTCTATTACATCTCTGCCTACTGCGACCTGCTGAACCTGGGCAAGATCCAGATGGGCGAGAAGGTCAACTACTGCGTGCCCACCGGCAACTTCGGCAATATCCTGGCCTGCTGGTACGCCGGTCAGATGGGTCTGCCCGTGGGCAAGCTCATCTGCGCCTCCAACAGCAACAACGTGCTGACCGACTTCCTGGCTACCGGCACCTATGACCGCAACCGTCCCTTCCACACCACCATGTCTCCCTCCATGGACATCCTGGTCTCCAGCAATCTGGAGCGCCTGCTCTTTGCCCTGTCCGGTCAGGACGACAAGCTGGTGGCCGACTACATGCAGCAGCTGAACAAGCACGGTGCCTATACCGTCTCCGACGAGATCAAGGCAAAGCTCAAGTCCGATTTCTACGGCGGCTTCTGCAGCGAGGAGGAGACCGGCAAGGTCATCGCCGAGGTCTGGAAGAAGTACAACTACCTCATCGATCCCCACACCGCTGTGGCTTACGACGTGATGGAGAAGTACTGCCAGGAGACCGGCGACACCAACAAGACCGTCTTCGTCTCCACCGCCAGCCCCTTCAAGTTCTGCGACAGCGTGCTGCACAGCCTGGGCGTGGCCGAGGTCCAGGATGGCATCGATGCCCTGGACCAGCTCTCCCAGACCACGAACCGCCCCGCCCCTGTGCCCCTGGCCTCCCTGCGGAACAAGGCCGTGCGCTTCACCGAGAGCGTGGACAAGGAGAAGATGGAGGACGTGGTGCTGGAGATGCTGAAGTAAGGAGGCACCTGTGGCACTGTATACCCTTGGCGATACCCACCTGTCTCTGTCGGTGAACAAGCCCATGGATGTCTTCGGTGGGGTGTGGCAGGGGTATCTGGACAAGCTGGCCGAGGGATTTTCGATCCTGCGGCCGGAGGACACCCTGGTCATCCCCGGCGACATCTCCTGGGGCATGAGTCTGGAGCAGGCCGAGGCAGACTTCGCCTGGCTGGACGCCTGGCCCGGCACCAAGATCCTGCTCAAGGGCAACCACGACTACTGGTGGAACAGCATGGCGAAGATGACCCGCTTTTTTGAGGAAAAGGGGTTCACGAGCCTCAAAATTCTACACAATACCTGTTACTTTTATGGTAACGTAGCCCTGTGCGGCAGCCGGGGCTGGTTCTTTGAAGAGGAGGGGCCGGACAAGGCCCAGAACGAGAAGATCTTAAACCGGGAGGTGGGGCGCTTAGAGACGTCCCTGAAAGCCGCCGGAGACAAGGAAAAGCTGTGCTTTCTCCACTACCCCCCCATCTTCAAGGGCTACCGGTGTCCGCCGGTGCTGGACCTGCTGACCCAGTACGGCGTGACCACCTGCTACTATGGCCACCTCCACGGGAAAAGCCTGCGCCGAGCGGTGCAGAGCACCTGGAACGGCGTGGCCTACCGGCTGGTCTCGGCGGACTATCTCAACTTCCAACCGGAAAAAATCTTAGATTAAAGAAAAAAAGGCTGGTAATTCGGATAAGAATCTGATAAGATAGCCTATATATACTGCAATACGATGCCCTTTTCGAGGCCCTCGCGCCCAAAAACGGCATTTCACAGGAGGAAAAAGGACATGAATGTCAAGAGCGTTGTTGAAAACAAAGAGAAGTTTCAGGTCGAGCTGACTATCGAGGTCGGCCAGGAGGAGTTCGAGGCTGGTCTGGATCAGGCCTATCGTAAGAGCCGCGGCAACATCTCCGTGCCTGGTTTCCGGAAGGGCAAGGCCCCCCGTAAAGTCATCGAGGGCATGTATGGCGCCGGTGTGTTCTATGAAGACGCCGTGGAGGAGATCTATCCCCAGGCTTGCCAGGACGCCATCGTGGAAAAGGGCCTGGACTTTGTGGCTCCCCCCCAGGTGGAGATCCTGTCTCTGGGGAAGGAGGGCTTTACCTTTAAGGCAACCGTGACCGTTCGTCCCGTTGTTACCCTGAAGCAGTATAAGGGCCTGGAGGCCGACAAGGTCCTGCCCACTGTTACCGAGACCTCCGTGGAGAACGAGCTGAAGCAGTTCGTTGACCGCGCTACCCAGCTGGAGCCCGTGGACCGTGCCGCCGAAATGGGCGACAGCATGGTCATGGACTATGAAGGCCGCAAGGACGGCGTGCCCTTCGACGGCGGCGCTGCCAAGGGCTATGAGCTGGCCCTGGGCTCCCACACCTTCATCCCCGGCTTCGAGGAAGGCGTCGTGGGCATGAAGGCCGGCGACGAGAAGACCATCGACCTGACCTTCCCTGAGAACTATCACGCAGAGGACCTGGCCGGCAAGCCCGTCCAGTTCACCGTCAAGTGCATCGAGGTCAAGGAGAAGAAGGTCCCCACCATCGACGACGAGTTTGCCAAGGATGTGTCTGAGTTCGACACCCTGGCAGAGTTTAAGGACGACCTGAAGCAGAAGATCATCGACCGCAACATGGCCCAGAGCGAGGCCAAGTTCCGCCAGGCTCTGCTGGGCCAGCTGTGCGACCAGATCGACATCGAGCTGCCTGAGGCTATGGTGAACGCCCAGATCGACAGCCTGATGAACAACTACGCTGCCCGCCTGGAGCAGCAGGGCATCAGCCTGGAGATGTACCTGCAGTACATGCAGATGGACATGGACAAGCTGCGCAGCGACCTGAAGGAGCCTGCCGAGATGCAGATCAAGCAGCAGCTGGCTCTGGACGCCGTGGTCGCCGCCGAGGGCATCACCGTCTCCGACGAGGACGTGGACGAGGAGATCAAGAAGGCCGCTGCCAACCTGAACGTGCCCTATGAGCGCGTCATCGAGGGGCTGGACAAGAACGGCCTGAAGGTCGACCTGGCTCGCGACCGCGCCATGGCCGCCGTGGCTGCCGAGGCCAAGCCCCACCTGATCACCGCCGACGAAGAGTCCGGCGAGATCAAGGTCACCGAGGTCACCAAGGACGAGCCTGCCGAGGAGAAGGCAGAGGAGAAGCCCAAGAAGACCACCCGCAAGAAGAAGACCGAGGAGACCGCCGACGGCGAGGAGAAGAAGCCCGCCGCCAAGAAGACCAGAGCCAAGAAGACCACCGAAGAGGGCGAGGAAGCCCCCAAGAAGACCACCCGCAAGAAGAAGGCTGAAGAGCCCAAGGGTGAGGAATAATTTTCCGTCAGGCGGGCATACTTTGCTCTGAATGGAAAAGGAGATCAAGCTAATGAGTTTAGTGCCCTATGTAGTGGAGCAGACCAACCGGGGAGAGCGTTCCTACGATATTTTCTCCCGTCTGCTCAATGACCGGATCATCTTCCTCTCGGAAGAGGTCAATGATACCACCGCCAGCCTCATCGTGGCCCAGCTGCTGTACCTGGAGTCCCAGAACCCCGACCAGGACATCCAGTTCTATATCAACAGCCCCGGCGGTTCCGTCACTGCCGGCATGGCCATCTATGACACCATGCAGTATATCAAGTGCGACGTTTCCACCATCTGCATCGGCATGGCCGCCAGCATGGGCGCGTTCCTGCTGGCCGCAGGGACCAAGGGCAAGCGCATGGCGCTGCCCAACGCGGAGATCATGATCCACCAGCCCTCCGCCGGCACCCAGGGCCAGATCACGGACATGGCGATCCATCTCAAGCGCCTGGAAGTGATCAAAAAGCGCATGAACCACATTCTTTCGGAAAACACCGGCAAGCCCCTGGATGTGGTCACCGCAGACTGCGAGCGCGACAATTTCATGTCCGCGCAGGAGGCCATGGAATATGGCCTGATCGACAAAGTGATCGATAAGCGCTGATCGAGACAGGAAACCAAGGGGGGCGCAGGCGTCCCCCTTTTTCCTGCGTCAGAAAGAGGTGAAACGGTTTTGTCTAAAAACGATGAAAAACGAGCCATTCGCTGCTCCTTCTGCGGCAAGCACCAGGACCAGGTGGCCAAGATCATTGCCGGCCCCGGCGCGTACATCTGCAATGAGTGTGTCCACCTGTGCATGGATATTCTGGAGAACATGACGCCGCCGGAGGGGCAGATGATCGACCCCGATATGCCCGACACCATCCCCACTCCCCGTGAGATCAAGGCATATCTGGACGAATATGTCATCGGGCAGGATACGGCGAAGGTCGCCCTGTCCGTGGCGGTGTACAACCACTATAAACGGATCTATTTCGGCGGCGGTGACGATGTGGAACTGCAGAAGAGCAACATCCTGCTCATCGGCCCCACCGGCAGCGGCAAGACCCTGCTGGCCCAGACCCTGGCCAAGATCCTGAACGTACCCTTTGCCATCGCCGATGCCACCACCCTCACCGAGGCCGGCTACGTGGGCGACGACGTGGAGAACATCCTCCTGCGCCTGGTCCAGGCCGCCGACTACGACATCGAGCAGGCGGAGCGCGGCATCATTTACATCGACGAGATGGATAAGATCGCCCGAAAGAGCGAAAATACCTCCATCACCCGCGATGTTTCCGGCGAGGGCGTGCAGCAGGCCCTGCTGAAGATCTTAGAGGGCACTGTGGCCAATGTCCCCCCCCAGGGCGGCCGCAAGCATCCCCACCAGGAGTTTATCCAGGTGAACACGAAGAACATCCTCTTCATCTGCGGCGGCGCATTCGACGGCGTGGAGAAGATCATTGAAAAGCGCATCAACCGGAAGGGCATCGGCTTCGGCGCCGAGATCATGAGCAAGGCCGAGCTGGAACGGCGGGACGTGCTCAAGCAGATCCAGCCCCACGACCTGCTCAAGTTCGGCATCATCCCCGAACTGGTGGGCCGTCTGCCGGCCATCACCGCCCTCTCCCCCCTGAGCTGGGAGGACCTGGTGCGCATCTTGACCGAGCCGAAGAACGCTTTGGTCAAGCAGTATCAGAAGCTGCTGGAATACGACGACGTGAAGCTGGTCTTCACCCCCGGCGCCCTGGAGGCCGTGGCGGACAAGTCCGTCGAGCGCGGCATCGGCGCCAGAGGGCTGCGGGCCGTGCTGGAGGGCGTCATGACCCAGGTCATGTATGACATCCCCTCCGACGGCACCATCACCGAGGTGGACATCACCCCGGAGAGCGTGAAGGACGGCCAGCCCCCCCAGATCATCCGGGACCCGGAACGGCCGCCCCGCCACAAGCTGGGCGCTGCGGCCTTGCAGGCCCAGAGCGGTGGCCTGGCCCACCAGGACAGCGTCGGCTGACCCAGACCCAACAACCGAAACGACACAGCAGGGCGGAGGGGGAAACTTCTCCGCCCTCTTGCCATAGTTTCCGGCCCTTTTGTTTTGGGACAAAACGGGCCGGACCCCGCAGCGCTTGCTGCCGGAAAGGAAGTGAATCCCTATGTCTGAAGAAGCAAAGAACGAAACACCGTTTTACGACCCGGACCCCATCACGATGCCCGTCCTGGCCCTGCGGGGCCTGGTGGTCTACCCCAAGATGATGGTCCACTTTGACGTGGGCCGGGAGGCCTCGGTGAAGGCGGTGGAGGAGGCTATGTCCACCAACAGCCCCGTCTTCCTGGTGGCCCAGAAGGACATCCGGGTGGAGGAGCCGGAGAAAAAGGATCTTTTCTCCGCGGGCACCATCGCCCAGGTGCGCCAGATCCTGCGCCTGCCCGGCAAGACCGTCCGGGTCATGGTGGAGGGCCAGCGCCGGGCCGTCCTGCGGACCATGACCCAGACCGAGCCTTATCTGGAGGGCAAGATCGTCCCCGTGGAGGAGGAGAAGGTCCACATCGAGGGAAAGCCCAACTCCCTGCGGGCCGAGGCGGTGATCCGCCGGGCCTATGAGCTCTTCGACCGCTACACGGAGCTGTCCCCCAAAAACGCGACCACCGAGATGCTGATGAACATCATGTCCAGCGAGGACCCCGGCTATATCGCGGACTTCATCGCCCAGAACGTCTCCATGCGGGTGCTGGACAAGCAGTCCATCCTGGAGGACCAGCGCCCGGTGAACCGGCTCAACCGCATGAACCGGCTGCTCCACCGGGAGGTGGAGATCCTGGAGATGGAGCAGAACATCCAGCGCCAGGTCCAGGAGAACATGTCCCAGAACCAGAAGGACGCCTTCCTGCGGGAGCAGGTACGGGTGATCCAGGAGGAGCTGGGGGAGGACGGCGACAACGAGATCGCCGCCTACCGCCGCCAGATCGCGGACGCCCGCCTGCCCGAAGAGGTGGAGGAGAAGCTGCTGAAAGAGGTCATGCACCTGGAAAAGCAGCCCTATGGCTCCGCCGAGGCCTCTGTCCTGCGCAACTACCTGGACGTGTGCTTAGAGCTGCCCTGGACCAAGACATCCAAGGAGCGGGCCAGCGTCGCAGCCGCCCGTAAGATCTTGGATGCGGACCACTTTGGCCTGGAAAAGGTCAAGGAGCGCATCCTGGAGTTTGTGGCTGTGAAGCAGCTGGCACCCCATTTGAAGGGGCAGATCATCTGCCTGGTTGGCCCTCCCGGCGTGGGCAAGACCTCCATCGGCATGTCCATGGCCAGGGCCTTGAATCGGAAGCTGGCCCGCATCTCCCTGGGCGGTGTCCACGACGAGGCCGACATCCGGGGCCACCGGAAGACTTACGTCGGGGCTATGCCCGGCCGCATCATCAACGCCGTGCGCCAGGCGGGCACGAGAAACCCGCTGATCTTGCTGGACGAGATCGACAAGATGGGCAGCGACATGCGGGGCGACCCCGCCTCCGCACTGCTGGAGGTGCTGGACGCAGAGCAGAACGCCACCTTCCGGGACCATTTCGTGGAGCTGCCCTTTGACCTGTCCGATGTTCTCTTCATCACGACGGCCAACACCACCTCGACCATCCCGCGCCCCCTGCTGGACCGGATGGAGGTCATCGAGCTGCCCAGCTACACCGACGAGGAAAAATTGCAGATCGCCAAGAGCTACCTGCTGCCCAAGCAGCTCAAGCGCCACGGCCTGAAGAAGAGCCAGGTGCGGATGACCGACGCGGCCATCCGGGAGACCATCGTCTCCTACACCCGCGAGTCCGGCGTCCGTGTGCTGGAGCGGGAGATCGGGGCCTTGTGCCGAAAAGCTGCCATGGGCATCGTCTCCGAGGAGTACAAGCAGGCCCATGTGACCGGGGACAACCTGGAAAAATTCCTGGGTACCAGGAAGTATCACCCGGAGAAGAACGGCCTGGAGAATCAGGTGGGCCTGGTCAACGGCCTGGCCTGGACCGCCGTGGGCGGGACCCTGCTGGAGGCCGAGGCCAACGTGGTCCCCGGTTCCGGCAAGGTGGAGCTGACCGGCAACACCTATTCGCACAAGGTCACGGGCAAGGCCGTCATCACCGCGTACTTCAAGAAGGCCGTCGAGCAGGTCGAGGTCACGGTCAAAAACGACGACACGGCCGGCAGCGTCACCGCCTCGGGCTATACGATCAAGAACGGCAAATTCACGGCCGAGGCCGGCTCGCGCGTGAGCTTTACGGTCAAGCCCAACACCGGCTATGTGCTCGACGGCGTGACGATCGACGGCGAGGCGGTCGAGGTCACGGACAACAGCTTCGTCGCCTCCATCCGCGCCGACGCGGAGGTTGTCATCACCTACAAAAAGGCGTACCGCATTACGGCCATCGTGTCCGAGCAGGGCGGCGGCCGCATCACGGTCGACGAGCCGCACACGCTGGAGAATATGTTTGTCTACGTCGCGGAGGGCGACCGCATCACCTTCACCTTCACCCCCGATATGGGCTACGAAATCGACTATGTCAAGATCGACGGCTCGCAGGTGACGCTGACGTCCGACAACAAATACACCATCACCGATGTGAAGAAGGCCTACACCATCTCGGTGGTGTTCAAGCACACCAGCTCGAGCAGCACGACCTATTCGGTCTACGCGAGCGCGGGCGCCAACGGCAGCATCTCGCCGTCCGGCCGCCAGACCGTCGCGGAGGGCGCGAGCCTGACCTTCACCATCACGCCCAACACCGGCTACGAGGTGGACTATGTGCAGGTCGACGGCACCGACGTCTCGCTGACCGACGGCAAGTACGAATTCAAGAACATCGCGGGCAACCACACCATCAACGTCTACTTCAAGCAGACCGGCACCGTCAGCGCCGGCGCAATTACGAAGGACGACGTGGACTGGACCAAGTCGCCCATCGAAATTTCGTTCGAAACGACCACCGTCATCGACAAGAGTGTGTTCGACGCCATCCTCAGCGAGCACCAGACGGTCGAAATCGTGATGAAATCGTCCGAATACGAATATTACTTCCCGACCGCCTCGGTCTTCACGCTCGACGGCTCGTCGGCGGATATGAAGATTCTGCGCAACGGCGGCAGCAACTACTCGGCCATCCTCGCGCTGCTTGAGCGCAAGTCGATCACCGGCGAGAACTGCGTGCTCTCCTGCCCGCAGACCATCCGCATGCCCGAGGGCACGAAGCTGCGCGTGTTCATCGGCGCGTCGCTGGCCAAGCAGACGGTGCAGCTTTACGTCTATAAGGACGAGGAGCTGACCCCCGTCAGCGGCCTGCTGACGGCCGACGCGAGCGGCTGGGTCACGGTCGAAAACTACGGCGGCGGCGATCTGGTGTTCGTCCGCACCGACGTCGGCTCGTACACGGTCGCGGTCATCACCGGCGAGAACGGCAGCGTCGACCCGAACGGCAACGTCACCGCAGTCCGCGGCGAGTCGCTGGAGTTCAAGGCCACGGCGGCCGAGGGCTACGTCGTCGAGTCGGTGAAGGTCGACGGCGTGTCGATGGACATCGAGCAGGGCAAGTCCGAACTGACCTACACGCTCAACGTGCTGTCCAATCATACGGTGGAATTCACCTTCGTCGAGGGCGAAGCAACCGACGGCGGCGGCTCGAACACGGGGCTGATCATCTCGATTGTGGTCATCATCCTCGTACTGGCGGGCGGCGGCGTGTTGTTCTACCTCAAATGGCGGCAGTCGCGGTTTTGATGCGCGAAACAGCAGAAAGAAATAAAAAATAGCTTTCCCTCGCAGGAAAAGCCAAGTCTGCCCGGGTTCCGCGCCAAGCGTGCGGAACCCGGTTTTTTGTTTTCCCGTAAACAATCGTATCACTTTTATCACATCCCCCGCGCCGCCGGAATCGGCAGTACGGCAAACACATAAGGCACACATTTCCGCACCGAAAAGCAGACGGCGGTTCAAGCGGCGATTCTCGTCGGCGGCATTTACCTGTGCGTCCGCAAGATTGCTGACTGGCGC
>OLPR01002043.1_pt1 | contig 15494 bp, 10 predicted proteins | sample 1672761 | NCBI WGS metagenome assembly OLPR01 (sample SAMEA3136721, study PRJEB25190) | human gut metagenome | biome: human gut; feature: human-associated habitat; material: faeces | place: Austria | collected 2013 | reverse complement strand
GAGAGCGTGGCCTGGCTGGCGGGCTACTACGGTATTGCCGAGGACGAGGTCGCGGTTTATGGCGACGGCGGCAATGACATTGCCATGCTCAAACGCTTCCGCCACAGCTACGCGACCAAAAACGCAAGCGATGCAGCTAAGGCCGCCGCGAGCGCAACTATCGGCAGCTGCATGGCCCATGCCGTTCCCAAACACATGCTCGCCACCATGCGCAAGCAAAACTCTCGCACCGTCATCAAATAATGTGACAAAGGGACAGCCCCTTTGTCACATTCTAGAGTTCTCAATTAGCCAGTGCTCGTATGCGCGCTGCATGACCTCGGTTTTATCGGCTTTTTTGCGGCAGCCCTTCTGCTCCTCGATGGCCAGCTCATAGGCATCGCTCTGCTCAAAAGCGCTGGTATCCCAAGCACCGTGTTCAATGCGAGCCCATGTGGCATCGATGAGCTGCTCGAGTTCGGCAATGTCATCGGCGTTGGCGGTTGTCGAGAACGGCGGGCGGAGTTCGCCCGTCGTCTTGTCGGGTTCTACATAGTAGTCGCCCATGGAAGTGACGGTGTAGCCATAAAACTCGGGTGACGCTTCGACCAGCAGTTTGTAGAACTTGAGCTGACGATGGTAACCTGCAGGGACTTCTTTGCCAAAGCCAGTCTTGTAGTCGACGATCTGCACCGTTTTAGCTGCATCGTCAACGAGGAGCAGGTCAAGAAAACCAAAGAGTGGAGTTCCACCGGCAGTTAGACACTGCATGTTCGCTTCCGTGATGCAACGGTAACCACGTACGTGCTCGACAAGCCAAGGGACGAATGCATGACAAATGCGTTCGAAGCGGTCCGAATAGCGATGGACGTCCTCGGGGGCAAAATCGAGCCACGAAATCTGCTGGCGATACTCGGCCTCAATTGTCTCAATTGCCGCCGCGCCATCGGTTGCCATCCGATTAACGATTTCTTCGAACATCGCGTGAACGATAGTGCCGAATTCGGTTTGAATCGTGGGCGCAGTGGGCAGGCGCACAATCTGCTTCTCGGGGAAGTGCTGGCTATTTGCACACCCAGGCTCGTAGGTCACAAAGTTGTTGAGTGCCGTGGCAGAGAGGTGTTTTACGTCGGTGTGAGGCTCCAAAAGCGCACGGAGCTCGGGCGTATCAAACACGTAGTTGTCGCGCCATTCGGTTTCGATGGCGGCACTGAGCTGGTCCGCTTCAGCAGAAACCTCGCAAGAGTCGATAAGCCCCGTGAGCTCCTGCGGCGCCGATCCGCCGGCGCGGTACAGCTCGAGGTGTCGCTTAGCGCGTGTGATGGCTACAAACAGCAGACGGCGCGCATCGTCGTCATCCTTTTCGTCGCGAATAAGCAGGTTGGACGGGTACAGGCTCATGCCGCCAGCACCTTTGTGCCAGGTGGAGTCGTCGGCGTCGAGCAGGTAGACGCAATCGAACTGCAGACCTTTCGAACTGTGAGCGCTAGTAAGGCGAACGGCTCCCGGTGTGCCAAGATCGATCGATGCGTCGATGCTCACGCCAAACTTTTGCGCGGCGTCGAGTTTGTCGACAATATCGGGCAGGCGAAGCGTGCGTCCCATGCGGCGCGCGTCGCCCATTTCACCCTCGGCAAAGGCGAGTAGGGCGCGGATGCCGGCATTGAATTCGGCGGCGCCCAGCGGATCCTGTTTTTTATGATCCTGATAATAGTCAAGGCTGCGTTTGGCAATCTTAAAGAGCAACGCTCTGACCGGGGAGGCGCCGGCCTCGGCCGCCCACTGCATAAGGTCGTCGTACAGCTCTTTGACGCGGGCGCTATTACTCTCGCACATGGCGGCCATCCAGTCGCCGCGATGTTCGCGCTTGGCGCTGAGCGCAAACGTCACGGACGATGGATGGTCGCCGCCCAGCTCGGCGGCACAGACAATCTGCGGAAGATAGCTGCTGGCGAGCTCCTTCTGCCCGCGAGCAAGCGCGGTAACGCAGCGCAACAGTGCCAGCATCGTCTGCATACGCTCGGAAGCAAAGAGATTCTGCCGCTCGCGATACGAAAAGGGCACCTTCTCCTTAACGAGGAAGGGAATCAGCGAGCGCAAGGCGGCGTGCTTGGCAGAGATGACCGCAATTCCTTCATTGGGATCTTCGCATTCATCGAGATAGTGATCATCAAGCCGCTGCCTAATACTCGCAGCGACAGCGGCGTATTCCTCGGCTTTGCCGGCGTAGACGTTCTCGCTAAAGCCGACCTGATCACCCTGAGGCTTGGAGGCTTCGATTGACTTATTCGAGCTGGCGTCGAGGCGATATTCAATTTGGCGTGCGATAGCTTGACCAAGCTCAACGATGGCGGGCGTGGAGCGATAGTTGGTCTTGAGCACGATGCTCCGGGGCGAAAACTCGGCCGCAAACTGGTTGGCACATTCGATCGTGGCGCCCTGAAAGCGCATGATGGCCTGATCGTCATCGCCAACGGCCATGATATTGGGCACATCAACGCCGTCGCAGAGCAGCTCGATGATGCGCATCTGGGCACCATTGGTGTCCTGGAACTCGTCAACTTGGATATAGGTATAGGTGTCCTGGAGTACTTGGCGCAACGCGTCATTGTGTTCTACGGCGTTAACAAAGTCGCCGATCATGTCGTCGTAATCGTAGAGATGGTGCTGGTCGAGCTCGCTCTGGTAGCGACGCGCGACGTCGCAAGCGGTCTTAAGTCGCTCGCTCTGCTCCGCAATCTTAAAGGTGCGTCCCTGAGAGTTGCTGCCTCCAAAGAAGGCATCGCGCACTTTGGTGTATCCCGAGGATTTGCCCTTCTCATCGATGAGCTCGGTGCGGCGAACGGTATCGCGCAGCTCAAGGATATAGGGCACGTACGTACCGGCGGGACAGTCGATCGGGCGGGTGAGCGATGTGGGCGCCATGCCGCAGGCACGCTCGACCTCTTCCTCAAAGCGTTCGGCCAACGCGGCGCTTGCCCTTTCGCAGGCGAGCGTAAGCAGCTCGGAATGTTCGGTGAGCCAGACAGCGGCGTCGATATTCTGCTGCGCGATGGCGCCCAGCGTGTCGTAATCCAGGCCGCTGCGCTTAGCCTTGGAGACAAAGCTGATCATCTTGCCGATGTTTTGCGCGGGCATATCGGGCGACCCTCCGCCCAAGGGCGATCCAAAGGGCAGCGATTTGAGCAGCCGATCAAAAATCTCTTGCTGGTGCAGGCTGGTAACAAGCGTGTCGGTCGCAGGGCGTGTGAAAAACTCGGGATAGCGCGACCTGATGCTGCTTGCAAATCCGTGGAACGTGCTGACTTCGATGCCATAGGCGTCGCGCCCAATGAGCTCAATCAGGCGTTTGCGCATGGCTTCCGCGCCCGCCTCGGTATAGGTGAGGCAGAGGGTGTTGCGCGGGGCGGCATCGCGGTTGGCCAGGATGTTCGCCGCGCGCAGGCTCAGTAGCTGCGTCTTGCCGGTGCCGGGACCGGCAATGACGAGCAGCGGACCATCTAGGCATTCGACGGCCTCGCGCTGTTCGGGGTTTAGGCGTTTAAACGATTCATCGAATTTGGGGGTCGTATCCATGAAATATTACCTGTCTTCCTGGTAAAGTGCCCGAGTGTCGTCGAGATATTTGAGATACGTATCGATGACGCTCTGGGGCTGAACGATCTTAATGAACGTGCTGAGTTGCAGCAGCCAGCCAAAGAACTGCGGCGACAGCGGAGCTTTGACGGTTGCCAGCAGACGCCCGTCTTGGTTTTCAAACACAACAGCATCCAGTCCGAACTTGTCGATGAGCGGGTTCATCGCGCGGTCGTCGAGTTCCAGCACCACGGTGGTCTTATTGGCTGCAAATACGCCGAATGATGGAGAGACGTGATCTTCGAGCACATAGCCGGCAATGCGTGGATCTTTGGTCGCGGACTCTTCGGACACTGCAACGTCGAGCATACGATCGACGCGATAGGGCGTGAACGGCTGATGGCCCGAGCCGGCGTTGGCCCATTTATCTCTAAACCCAATCATGTAATAGAGTTCGTCGGAGTAGATAAGGCGCACGGGTGTGAGCTCGTAGGTCTTTCCGTCATGATTAAGGGCCTTTTGCTTGACGGCGTTGTAGTGGAAGTAGCGGAAGCGGATCTTGCGTTTTTCGCGCATAGCCTGCTGAATCAAGTCGATATTGTGCAGAGCATCGGAGTTTTGCATCTTCACGCGCGAAGGCACGTCGACGCGCTTGTGCATCAGCTCGCGTTCGCCCAGGCTGGCGAGGCTCTGCAGCTTGCCGATGAGGTGGTCAGTCAATTCATCGGTCAAAAACGGCGAACTCTGCACGGCGTCAACAAGCATGATGAGTTCTTGCAGGTCGAGTGGGCGTGAGACCAGCGCCCATTCCTTGCCACCGCGCTGGTCGATGTTGAGCCCAAAGTCGCGAAGCGTTTGCAGGTCGCGATAGATGGCCTTTCGTTCGGCCTCGAGATCGTGATAGGCGAGCTCCTCGATGATCTGCTGCGTCGTGAGTCCGTGCGCGCTGTCGGTCTTTTCCATCAAGGTTTTAAGCAGGAACAGAAGCCTGAGCTTTTGGTTTGGTCTGTTCGCCACGCTGTCTCCTTTCGCCGGCAGGGTATCAGCCGGAGATGCAAAACAAGACCCGTTATTGGGACTCATTGTAGCCCGCGCGACCGTAGTATTCGCAGCAATAAGGGCCCGAATAGGGCGAAAGGTGGTTAAACGGAAATCGGCGGTTTGGCTGGTTGGTGTGACGTGCACTCTGTTGGCTTGGGGCCGGTTCCGGTTTACAAGGATCAGAACAGGAGAAATGCGATGGCAGACATCAAAGTCTTTGCCGAGAATCTTGAGGATTCAACCAAGGAGCAGATCGAGGAGATCTCTAGCTGCCCGGCGTTTGAAGGCGCCAAGATCCGCATCATGCCCGATGCCCATAAGGGCAAGGGCTGCGTGATTGGTTTTACGGCAAACTTGGGCGACAAGGTCATTCCTAATTTGGTGGGCGTCGACATCGGATGCGGTATGTACTGCGTACCGCTTGCAGAGACTATTGCGCGCGATGACCTCATTCAGTTCAATCGCGACGTGAAGCGCGCAGTGCCCACGGGCTTTAGCCTTCATCGCGATCCTGCCTGCGTACTTGCGGACTTTGGCATGGAGTCGCGCGATTGGCTTCAGGATAAACGCAAGGTTGAGCGCTCCATGGGCACGCTGGGCGGCGGTAACCACTTCATTGAACTCGACGAGGACGAGAATGGGTGCCAATATCTGGTCGTGCACACCGGCTCGCGCAACATGGGCAAGCAGACGGCGGAGCACCATCAGGCGCTGGCGCAGAAGACGTGCACGGCAGATATCCCTGACGAGCTTAAGTATCTCGTGGGAGATCTTTCTGCCGAGTATCTCGTCGATATGCATAACTGCCAACGCTTCTCGAATCAGAACCGCAAGGCGATTGTCGCACAGATTGTTGAGCGTACGGGAATTCGACTCGACGGAGACGGCTTTACCACCATGCACAACTACATCTCGGAAGGCGGCATGATTCGCAAGGGCGCCATTAGCGCTCATGCAGGCGAGATGGTGCTGATTCCGTTCAACATGCGCGACGGTGCCGTTATTGCGCGCGGCAAGGGAAACGAGGACTGGAACTGCTCGGCGCCGCATGGGACGGGTCGTGCGATGAGCCGCACAAAAGCGTTCCAAACGCTCGATACCAGGTCGTTCGTTAACGAGATGCGCGATGCCGGCATCTACTGTCCGAGCGCATGCGAGACGACGCTCGATGAGTCGCCCGAAGCGTATAAGCCTGCGGATGATGTACTGAGGCTCATGGACCCGACGGTTGATGTCATTCACCGACTCAAGCCGATTTGGAATTTTAAGGCTACTGGTAAGCGCGGTAGGCGTTAGGAGGGTTGCGATGACGCTAGAGATGAACACTGAGGGCGACCGAATTGGACGCACTGTGAGCATGGGCGAGATGCTGGGCCTACCAGGCGTGATGCCGCCGACGCCCACGAATCAGCGTAGTGGGAATCGAAAAGAACGTGATGACGAGGGTTTTGACCTCAGCGGTTTTCACAGTCGGCTGGTTTCTGGGCTCGATCGCGTTATGGAGACGTCGGTGCTTGAAACCCCGCGAGTATTGAAGACCGGTATGTCGGTCGATGATGCCCTAGGTGGCGGCATTGGGCTGGGCAAGCTCAGCGTGATTGGCGGCGCGCATGAAGGCGTTTCGAACGTGCTGGCACACGCGGTGCTGCGCTTGAGTGAGCAGTGCGCTGTGCTTTACGTGCCGATTCGGGAGCGTGAAGAGGACGCGATTGCCCGGCTTATTCGTGCCGAGATGGGCACCAAAGTGCCGGAGGATTCTGAAGAGCGTCAAGTCGAGGCAATCCGCGCAACGATGCGCCTCAAGCAGCGCAACCTGGGCATCTTTGCCGAAGACAACATGACCATGGACCTTGTAACAAGTTGGTTGCTCGGCGACCAAATGTGGAACAGAGCAGTGCTAAAGGACGTCGTAGCCGTAATCGACGGACTCGAAATGCTCGACGACAACCGTCCGATAAACGCTGTCCTGCGCGACTTACGCAACATGCTCAGCCCGACGTCGGCGATCTTAGCAGGTTGCTTTGCGGCAGAGGGCAGAGAGGACGACGCAACGTTCGCCGAGACTCATTGCAACGCAGATGCTTTAGTCTGCGTACTTCATGGGGACCAGGCCGACAAAGACGACGTAAAGCTCATTTATAGGCGTGTTCTCAGTTGGAGCTCAATGCGGTGACGGTTTGGCCCCGAGACACGTGTGCCTCGGGGGTCATTTTGTTATTAGGGGATGGAAAATTGTATTCAACGCAGGAGGCGTAACCATCGATGCGATTCGCGACTATCTGGACTGGAGACAGGGTGACAGGGCATTGATTGCGTTTGTGCAAAAACTCTTGCAGCTTCGAACCGTTACATCCAATGGCCGAAGAGCCCCTTGCGCCCAATTAGACCTGCTACAGCCAAGCTTGCGAAAAGCGTTTCAGCACATAGTCATTAATCCACAGGGGCCTGTTGCCTGCAAAACCACGCCACTAGCCTAAATGTTGGCTGTTGGGAAGGCAGGGCGAATTAGCCTTGTATCGTAGAGGACGTTTGAGATGCCGAAGTGTCGAAAGGGATGCTGCAATGAGCTGGGAAAATGTTGATATTAACAAAGAAAAGCTAATGGATGTTAAGGGAGTGCTTCAGTTATCGGCGGACTTCTCTCCAATCATTCAGAACCAGATGTTCGATGTCGATATGCACGGGTTCCCAGTCTTTACAGACAAGAACATAGCATTATTGAATATGTTGTTTGACAACGATGCCGCGTATGCCAAGGTCACAGAGTCTAGCTATGAAGAAGAAATGAAACTTATATTTGAGGGGATGTTCGATTCGACTTCCCGAGAGGCGCAGCAAACGAATATCCGACGTGCGGTCTATCGAATTAATAGGGATAACTCAACAAGTTTGCCAACTCTATCCGGAAGCAAAGAGAAAAGCGCGTCAGGGAAACCAACACAGAAACAGATCGTTGAGCTACTGAAGATTTCGAACGGAGAACGTCTGGATGGAAATGATTCGAACGAAAAGGCCAAGAACAAGGAGCTCGAAAGAAAGCTGACAGGCGGATCCTTACTTACGGCTCGGGCAATTATTGACATGATTCAATTTGGTGGCGATTCGGGCAGGGCTGTCAAGAACGCTATTTTAGCGGGTGAAGCTGGCTTAGTTTATAAAATTGCCCACGCAGCCGAAGAGACAGTTAATAACGCGCTGATGCAAGAAGCAGAGGGGAAGAATGATTTGGGCATTGCCGTAAAAAGGATCGACAAGAACAATTTTTCTTTCGCTACCAAATTTTGTCATCACGCGTGCAGAAGAATAGGTGGGGGAGCTGGCAAGTACTGTATCTACGATTCAGTTGTTCATGAATTTCTTCCTTATTACGCGTGCGAATATATAGAAACTGACACCCTTGGCAAAATATGCGGGTTTAAACCGGAGCGCACTACGTTTAAAGAGCAGTACAAGAAAGTAAATGAGTTAATTGACGCATGGAAGAAGTTCTCGGCTCAAGAGGCTTCTGAAAAAGGTGAAGGCTATGGGTACGAGAAGTATCGCAATCTGTACGATGCGGTTCTTGAATCCATCAATAGATGGAGAGATACATGGAAACTTTGCCCAAATAGCCAAAGCTGTGTAATTCACCATCACCTGGATCGTGACCAATGTGAGAATTTGGATTACTGCAGCTTCGATCGCTTTGTCTGGTATTTCTTTAAAAATCAATGGCGCAAGAAAAAGGCAGAAGAGCTGCTAGAGGATTGGGAAAGTCTTCCCTGCAGCTTGTAGCTTTGGATCCGAACAGTTCCAGACGTTCTTATCAAGGCTGCGCCTTTTTGACGCAGCCTTTTTCTTTAAATCCTCGGAATATCTGCTACCTTGAAATTCTGTCTGCGACATTCGCTAACGAGCGCGGTGCCGATATATGTCCAACCAAATCGGCTCTTTCTCCTTATTGTTGGCGCACTCTTCTAGCAGACTATCTATCTGCTCCAGCTCGATCGCTTGCAAGGCCTCGTATTCTTCCGGTAAAGGTTGCGTTGCTTTCTTCGTCCTGAATACGGGCGACAGCATCAGGTTCGTATGTGCCCATCCGGCAAAGCAGCTGCCGTAGGGGATAGAGCCACATCTGATCCGCCCATCACCAGAGGGATACAGGCAGTCTAATTTCGAGTTTGCTACCAGGCAATAGCAAGGTCCCGGCGCCCATGGCCGGCAGTCGATCTCAAGAATGTCGCCCTTTCTGTACGGCGTGGGCAGGTCGACATATGCCCCCTTGAACCATGGCCCAAAGATTCCACCCACAATGCAGTCGAGCACCTCACCACATTCGCCCTCTTCTTCCCTGCAGATGTATTGAATTTCGCCGGCGGCATTGGCGTAGTAAGTGTAGTCCGGCTGCAGAAAGCCGTCGTATGGATATGAACAGCTCGGGTCGTTGACAAGGTTGAACAGCTCGATCATCCAGTATGAGGACGATAGATCTGTCATTTCGCTCCATTTGCCTGCGTATGCCTCCATTGCCGCAAGGGCGGCCTGCCACGATGCCACGGGGAAGGGGCCATGCGCGATGGCGGATCCCGCTTTGTTGTCGACAAAGCTAATTTCGCTAATAAGCAGCACCTTCCTGTTCCCGTCGACGGCCTTTAGCGCGTTCAAGCAGTCATCGATGTAGTCGATACAAATCTCTGGTCCGTACCAATCAAAGGTTTCGCCTGACGAGCTGCGCTCGGCAGCAACCAGCCTGCTGAGCATCTCCCGTTTGCGGTTGATTTCTATCGACGCGCCACCGATGATTTGCGTGTAATGATCACCACTCAGGAGCTGCGGATTATGCAGCAAATGCTCTCGCAGCTCCGGAGATTCGATCAGGTTGATTATTTCTTCGTGCACGATAGTCTCCGAGTTGTTGGTGCGACTTCTTGTGGATTCGGACATGGTGGCCTTTATTCAAATAGCTGCGGATACTTTTCCTTGAGCGGTGCCTGATCCAGACGTAGCTCTTCCAGGTTGCGCTTTGCCTTGGACTCCATCCTTATGGTGTCGATAAACGCGATGAGTGAGTCGACATACAGGTCGCCGCGCAGGTAGGCCTGGGCGGCGATTAAAATTCGCTGCTCGTCTTCGAGTGGTTTGCGATAGTACTCAAGATTCAGGTAAAGCGGGTCTGGCTCGCCGATGTAGAGGGGAAACGTCTCGTTGTAGCTAATCGAACAGCCGGTCGCGAGCATGTTGCTGATATCTCCCGCATTGCGATAGTGCTCGAGGCGCTGCTGCGCATACTCGAGCCAATTCTCCGAACGCTCGGCGGGCTGGAGCTCTGCCTCAAGGCGCGTTCGGTCCCACGCGGGCAAGTAAAACAACGTGAACGGCTCGCGGGCACTGCCTTGCGGCGTCCAGACGATATCGCCGGTGTGGAATGGTGTGGGGATATCGACCCAGATGAACTCGAATGCGATCTCCCAATCGTTCTCAACCGGACCGGCCGAAGGGCAATAAACGGAAAGGGCCTCGCCTTTACCGTTCACCATGAGCCAATCTTCCCGGTGATGTTCTTCGTCGGCATCGAGCGGGCACCGGGTGATGCGTACGCGTGCCTCTGGACGGCTCGCCAGTTCATCGTCACCGCGCAACGCCTCGGCACATTTCTCATAACAGCTGAATGGCGCACCGAAGGCCCCGCAAAGTTGCCCGTCGGGCACAATCTCCTCTTCATACTGATAAACGTAGCCCGTCCCACTCGCAAACGCATCAACGCACCGCTTGTTGTAATCGATTGTCCAGCGCAAAAAAGTATGGAAATCGGGGATAGCCGGTCTTCCAAGACCGGCATGGGTTGCCTCCAGCGAACAATTGGGCATGGTGCGAGCGATCTCTTGCCAAGCTTCGCACTTCTGATCGAGCGTGGCGGTCTTCGAAAACCAAACCAGATAGGCGGCCTCGATGGTGCTGGGCTGGAAGTCGATACTGCGCAGGTGCTCCCGAATGTCCCGGGAGTCGACAAAATCCAAGATGTTCATGGTTAGCTCCTCTTTGTTTTGAATCGTGCCGGCGGGGCTATCGTGTCATCGAACAGCTCCGGATAGCGGGTCTTGAGCCCGCTGTCTTCCCCTTCAAACCGCTCGGCTTTTTTCTTGACCAGCGCCTGCAGCTCGTAAAGGCTCGATAGCGCAATAAGTGAGTCAAGACCCAGATAGCCGTCGAGATATGCCCGCACGCCGTACAGAATTCTCGCCTCCGGCTTGAGCGGGGTACGGCAGTATTCCATATCGAGAAGAAAACAACTCGGCTCTCCGATATAGACGGGGTACTCCAGGGGATATTCAATCTGGCAGCCGTAGGCGTACATGTCGCTCGCATCGCCATTTTGCCGATGGTGCCTGAGCAGGTCGTCGGCATTTTTTGCGGCGCATTCCCTGTAGGTGGAAGGCGGAAGCTCATCCATGATCCGCTTCGTGGTCCATGTCTGCATATTGAGAAGTAGCATGGGGTCGCCAGGGCCGCCGTGACGACAAATGATGTCGCCGGCGTGGAATGGCGTCGGGATGTCAAACCACATCAACTCAAAAGCGAAAGTGGGGTCTTCGCCCTCGCGTTCTTTGTCGATGCAGTGCAGCTGGCAATCCATGACCTTGCCATTTGCGTCGAGCATGAGCTTATCGGCGGCATAGTGGTCTTCGTCCGGATTGATTGGGCGGCGTGTTACTTCAATCGAGGTAGGATTCTCCTCCTCAAGCTCATTCCAGATTGCCTCGAAACATTTTTCGTAGCTGGTGTAGGGGCCATAATTGCACCCGCTCTCATGGGGACTTCCCGTCTTGTCCTCAAAGAAATACATGTGCTTGCCAGGTTGTTTGAACCGGGCAATTATCTTGCGCTCCCATTTGATGACGTCGCGGAGAAAGACGTGGAAGTTGGGGATATTGAACGTGCCGTATCGCCTGCTCATCGCACAATTGGGCATGTTTTCGAGAATCTTTTGCCAGGCCTCGATCTTCTGTTGCAGCGTCTTTTCGCTCGAACGGTCGACGATGAACGCTGCCTCGGGCGTGGTGGGCTCGTAGCCGATGTCTCTCAAATGCTCCTTGATGTCAGGCGAGTCGAGAAATTCGAGAATGTCCGAACGTATAGCGTTGGCACTGGGACCGGCCGATGTGCGGTATGGCTGTAGACAGTCGTGTACGACCGATCCGTCCGACCATTGTTTGCCGTAGCTGGGGTCATCGTGCAGCTTTTTCGAGAGTTCGAGCATAAAGGAGCAATCATCGGGCAAGTCGCCGATATAGCGTTCGGCGGTGTAGAGCGCAGAGGGTGCGAAGTCGTCGAGGAAGCCGTCCGTGAAATCCCTCAAGCGGAGATTGCCTTCCTCAACGCCGTAGATTTTGCTCGGATAGGCGCACCAAACCTGGCCTTTGAACGAACTATCGTAGTCGTCTTCGAGCACGATGGCAAAACGGGGGCCGTGGTCGAAGGGCCGACTATCGATCTTGATGATATCGCCGGGGGTCCAGGGGGGTGTAGAAGACCTCACCATTGGCGCAGAAGTGCTTGCTTTTGTTCCACGGCAAGTGATCGATGCTTTGATGCGGAGTCCGCTGATTCCGGCGGTCGCTCAAAAAGACCAAATCGCCAGCCATGGTCGCGGCGAATATCAGCGAGGCTTGAGCGCGCGGGCGGTCGTGTAAGTATTCGGCGGTATAGAGCTTAATCTGCCAGAATGATTCGGACCAATCTTCATCGGGGTCGTCATCGACGTATTGCTTCATAAGGGTTTGAGCGGCATCCCAAGAGGCAACGGGGAAGGGGCCATCAAAGGTGTCGTGCCCGCGCTCCTCTTCACTGTAAAACACGCCGGAGACCAGCAAGATACCGCGGTCACGGTCAACGTTGTAAAGCATATCGAGTGCAGTGTCGAGTTGTTCGAGGCCGGAGTCGATCGCCTCGGCGTAATCCGATGAGACCTCTTTGCGAAGCTGCTCGAGCATGGTCCGTTTTTCGTCGAGCGTCTTGAGGGAGCCGCCGACGATTTTACAGAGGGAGCCATCTGCCATTCCCATGTGTTTGAACATATGAGCACGCAGCTCATCGTCCTTGATGCAACTGCAAACGAGCTCCCTGCCGGCATCGGTGATCACGGTATTTGCTTGGCTGTCCATAGCAACCTCCAATTCGGTCGTTGCCATTAGCATCCATCAGAGGTTGTACTTTGTAGTCCCATTAACGGGTCTGATATGAATCTCGCGGCAAACATACTTTTGGAAACACACTGGTACATGGATGTGCACATACTGAATGGACAATTGGTAGTGGCGTTTCAAAACTAAGCGCAACTGCCGCAATCATCCTCTAAGAAAGGCTCAACCGTCGTATCGAACAGCTCTGGATAGCGGTCCTTGAGCCAACCGTCTGCGTCCTCGAAGCCACGCATCTTTTTCTCCGCCAGTGCTTGTAGCTCGTATGCGCTGGCCATCGCGGCGAGCGAATCAACCGCCAGGTCACTTCTGACATACGCCCTGACGCCGTAAAGGATTCACTCCCCTGACTTGAGCGGCTTGCGGTAATAGTCGATGTCCAAAAGAAAGCCCTCAGGCTCACCAATGTAGAAGGGGAAATGCAAGGCGGATGAGACTTGGCAGCCGTAGGCGTACATGTCGCTGGCGTCGCCGTCATATCGGTGCCAGCGCAATAGCTTGTCGGCCTTTTGAACGAGGCGCTCTTTGTAGACGGAGGAGGCCAGCTCCTTGTCGGCTCGTTCGGATCCCCAAGTTTGCAGGTCAAACAGCACCATCGGCTCGTCGGGGCGTTGGAGGTTGCAGACGATGTCTCCGGCATGGAAAGGCGTCGGGATATCAAACCACATGTCCTCGAAATCGCTGGCGGTGCCCGCCTCGTCCCACTCGCTTTTGTTGCGGTAATCGCAAGACATTACTTCGCCGTTCGCATTAAGTAAGACCATGTCGTCGGCATAGTGGTCTTCGTCTGGGTCGATGGGACGACGAGTGATCCTGATGGCTTTGGGATCGTCACCGTCGAGCTCTTTCCAGATTGCATCGAAGCACTTTTGATAGCTGCTGTACGGGCCGTAAAGACAGCCGCCCTGCCCGCGCCGGTCCCACGAGTAGTCCTTAAAGAAATACAGGCTTTGACCGTCCGTCCTTTTAAAGCGTGCGAGCTTTCTTTGCTCCTGTCTGATGACATTGCGCAGAAAGGCATGGAAGTCCGGGATGTTGACCGTGTCATTTCTGCGGCTCATAGTGCAATTGGGCATATTGTCGATGATCTTTTGCCAGCCTTCGAGCTTTTGCTGCAGCGTCGCTTTATGCGAGCAATTGACAATGAAAGCCGCTACGGGTGTGGTGAGCTCGTAGTTGATTCGTTGAAGATGCTCCTTAATGCTGCGCGAGTCCAAAAACTCAAAGATGTCCGAACGAATATCCAGCTCGCTTTGGTTGGCGGGCTTGCGATACGGCTGAAGGCAATCGTGCCCGACCGAGCCTTCGGACCACTGCTTGCCGTAGTCAGGGTTGTCGTGCAGCTTCTGCGAAAGTTCGAGCATAAAAGCGCAGTCGTCCGGCAGGTCGCCGGTGTAGCGCTCGGCGGTGTAGAGGGCAGAGGGGATGAAGGGGTCCAAGAGACTGTCGCTGAAGGTGCCGGATGAAAGCGAACCCTCCTTAACGCCGTGATATTTGCTGGGGCCTGCACACCAGATCTGTCCTCGGAGCGTGTGCTCGTAGTCGTTTTCGAGCACAATGGCAAAGCGAGGTCCCTGGTCGAAAGGCCGACCGTCGATTTTGAGGATGTCGCCCGGTACCCACGGCGTGTAGACGGGCTCGTTGTTCGCGCAGAACCGCCTGCTATCGTTTCGCCAGGCGCTTTCGACATGCGATCTGCGAGTGCGGTGATTGCGCAGATCGCGGAGGAATATGAGCTCGCCATCCTTGGTTGCCGCAAACGACAGGGAGGGCTGCGCCGTTTGATGCTCGTGCAGGTCTTCCGAGGTGTAGAGATTGATCTTCCAGTACGATTCGGACCAGTCGTCGTCAGGATACTCTTCGATGTAGCGCTTCATGAGCGTTTGCGCGGCGTCCCACGATGCGGTGGGGAAGGGACCGTCGAGGGCGTCGGCGTCGCGCTCCTCCTCGTTGTAGAACATGACGTGCAGTAGGAGGATTCCGCGGTCACGCTCGATGTTGTGGAGCATATCGAGTGCGCTGTTGAGCTGGGCGAGATGCGAATCGATATCTTCGGCCAGCTCCGGCGAAACCTCCTTGCGGAGTTGCTCGAGCATGGTGCGCTTTTCATCAAGCGTCTTAAGAGAGCCAGCGATGATTGGTGCCGGCCAGTATAAGTATTTGCGCATGTGGTCTCGCAGCTCTTGGCTTCTGATGCAGCTGAGGACGAGGTCTTTGCCGGCATCGGTGATGCCGTCGCTTGCCTGATTGTTCATGTCGGCCTCCTTATCGATCATTACCGGCATGATGCAACAGGTGTGGAGGCCGTCGGTCCCATTAACGGGACCAGGAGAGAATGGATGTGACAAAGGGACTGTCTCTTCGTCACATCTCAAATATTGCCTTTACGTGTTGATGCACACGGTGTGCAATAATACTCGCACTGTGCAATAGCGCACAGGCTGAGTAACAAGGAGGACGCTTGTCCCAGCTCGAGAAATGCGATCGCCGGTCCCTTCGCTCGCAGCGTGCCCTTCGCCAGGCACTTGCCAGCGAGCTTGCCGAAAGCGGCGACCTTTCGCGCATTAATGTCGCGTCGCTCACCGAGCGCGCTGGCCTTACGCGCCGCACGTTCTATTCGCATTACCGCGATATCCCCGACTTTATCAATCAAATCGAGGACGGCTTGCTGGCCGAGATCCGTGAGCGCATTGAGCTCATCACCGCAGCTCAGCTGCCCGA
>OLPR01002040.1_pt1 | contig 15546 bp, 19 predicted proteins | sample 1672761 | NCBI WGS metagenome assembly OLPR01 (sample SAMEA3136721, study PRJEB25190) | human gut metagenome | biome: human gut; feature: human-associated habitat; material: faeces | place: Austria | collected 2013 | reverse complement strand
TATTAACAGCGGGGAGCCCGTTTCGATCTAAGACGGCTCCGAAATTGATGACAGTGCGAAATTTGTTTGCCGTATAGAATTCATCAAACTCTTCTGTCTGATCGAAGATATCCATCTCGTATCCCTCGAAAATAAGCTTCTGTTCTAACGTTTCGACATTCATTTCAGTTACGATCATCTTCGAGGTGTTGCGCTTCATGCAAATAAGATCCTCAAGTGTCATTTGAAAACTCCTATCTGTTTTTTGCCTTCTTGACATAATCTATTGTACTCGGTTATGCTCTGTTTTGCAACAAAAAATGTTGCAAAAAGTTGTAAGCGATAGGAGGAAAAATGAAGAAGCAGGAAGTGTGTTATTTTTTGCGATCGGTGTGGGGAGGGGGAATAAAAAAATGGGCAGCTGGTTCGAAATTCATCGAAGCAATGTAGAGAGATTGAAATCGTATGTCTACCCTGACGGTTTTAAACTAGATCCCGACCGTTATCAATTTGGGGTAACCTTCGAGTGGCGACATGAACATTTCGACACCTTCAGGGCCTATGCCCATGCAATGGAGATCATGACAAGCGATGATGTGGAGTACTTGCTACTGGCTGAAAATATGGACGCGATCAATGCCGGGTACTATTACAAATTCGAGCGCGAGGCAGACGGAACTATCTCCCTATACTCCCACACTCCCAGCTTTTGCGAGAAAGTGCCGTTCTCAAATATCTGCGATTACTTCCGAAAACCCGTTTACAGGAGGACTGTCCATGTCTAATCGCGTCATTCTCGGCAACAAGGTGTTTCCCTCACAGGCGCGGGCTGCAGCCTATGCGGGTTGCGACCGTTCGACCATGCAGCGCGCCATTAGGCGCGGAAAGGCCATATGGGTGTGTCCTATGCGCAAGTACGTGCACCCTAAAGCAGTATCAGGCGATGTTATAACTGATGAAACGCCATATGAGCCTGTTTCGGAAGTGTTAACTATCATGTGCCCGTGCTGTGGAAACCATTTCGAAGTTAAAGTGAGTTTGCAATGATCGAATCAATCTACCTGCTAGAAGTCTGCTTGCTTCTGCTCATCCTCTCCGTCGCCCTGCTCTGCTGGCAGATAGGGCGGCTCCTCGAATCGCTGGACAATGTTTACAGGCGAGAGGAAATGCTCTACCGCATTCGTACCGGGGGCATGATAGACTTAAATCGTCAGATAAAGCCGAAGAGAAGGGACAGGCTATGAAAGACGGCGGATGCGTTGTCTGGGTCTTCATGGGGCTGCTGTGCGTTGTCGGCGTGGTGTGCGCCATTGTCATGAAAGGATGTGTGCTATGACATTCGAGCCGATGGTTTTGCTTTTGCTGCTGGTTATCATCGACTATATAGTCGGAACTATCGGGCACACGTTGCGTGATGGATTTTCCAGTACGAAGATGCGCGAGGGATTGGTGCACAAATTCGCCTATCTGGTGGTGCTGGGGGTGTGCCTCATCATTCAGGCGCTTTTGAACTACTGCGAGCTGCCCTATTATTACGGCGATGCTTGCTTTTCCCTTGCCTTCGTTTGGATTTGCGTTGCGGAGGTGGGAAGTATTTTAGAGAACGTTGTTTTGCTGAACCCTGATTTGGCAGACAATTCTTTTCTTCACATATTCGACAAGCGCGACATAAGCGAGCAGAAAACTCAGGAATTGCCCGTTATCGATTTGGGTGATGAGCAGAAATGCAAAAAGTAATTGACGTAAGTTACCATAACGGCACTATCGACTGGGATCGCGTGAAAGCGGCCGGGTACCATGCCATAATCCGATGCGGTTTCGGGTCTGACTTTCGCGACCAGGATGACGCGCAATTTAAGCGCAACGCCGACGAGTGCGTGAGACTCGGCATTCCCTTCGGCGCATATCTTTACAGTTACGCGAAGGGCGCGGCCCAGGCCATGAGCGAGGCAGATCACGCAATAAGGCTTTGCGATCCCTACCGCGACCATATGGCCTACCCCCTATTTTTCGATACCGAGGAGCCGGGGACTGAGGACGTGAGCAAGACGCACGCGACTATCTTCTGCTCGCGCGTCCGCGCCGCGGGGTTCGTTCCTGGAATCTACGCGAGTCAAGCATGGTGGCAGGAAAATTTGCCCGACGTCAACGGTTATGTTAAATGGGTTGCGCGCTGGTCGGCGAGCGAACCTATAGTGAACGGCTGGCAGTTGTGGCAGTACTCGGAACGTGGGAATGTGCCCGGTGTGACGGTAAAAGTTGATTTGAATTATTCGCGCTATGAGATAGGCAGTCACGGGGCCATTTCCATTGTCGATGATCTGGCGAGCGAGGTTATCGCGGGAAAGTACGGAAACGGGGAAGAACGCAAGCGAAAACTAGGCGCGCGCGCGTCCGTCGTACAGCTTATTGTAAATCGCAAACTCACGGGCAAGTGGACGGGAATCGACGTTGTGGCGCGCGAGGTCATCGCGGGCAAATGGGGAAGCGGAACAGCGCGCCGTGGAAATCTCGGGAGCGCCTATGATGTCGTGCAGAAGCGTGTAAATGAACTTCTGAAACAAAAATAAAAGAAAAACCTATTGCAGATTATTATGCAGTCTGATAACCTTTCCGCTGTCTGAAAAAAAAGGAGGTGACAAACTCGAATGAAACAAGCTCAGATAGACTACAGAAAACGCATAGGGCGAACTATTGCCCTCTCAAGGTGCTCGGGGCAGATGCTCAAGGATGGCGAGTTCTTCGATGTCTACGAGGAACTACCTGGACGTTTCACACCGGAGAGGGCAACGCGCAAGCTCCGGCGCGAACTGGGAGACGAGACAATCACAATTAATCATGTCGAAACTGAAACCCATTACTACTCAATGACGCTCGAAGATTTTATGATTCACGCGGACATTACCGCCTAACAAGAAAGGAAACTGGAATGACCCAGGAAATCACCGCATACGTTGCCGAACCCGCCGAGCTCGCATCTTCCGCTTCTGCCTGCAACTCGATCCAGGGCGACGTGAACACCTTCGATCTTTCGACCAACGAGGGCAAGTTGGCGACTCTGAGGACGCTGAACAGCGCCGACTCTCTCAACGGCCACGAAGGGGAAATTCTCGACATTGTGGACTGCGTTACCAAGCCCGGTATTCGCAAGTCCCGTGATCCGCGCTTGCCGAACACTCCTTGCACTGATACATATCTGGTGCTCAAGGACGGCACTGTCCTCATGAGCCAGTCCGAGGGCGTGGCGTCATCCGTTCGCGAAATCGCGGCCATGTTCGCTGACTTCGGCAAGAACTCGCTTCCCGACGGTTGCATTCATTGCGCATTCGTTGCCAAGGATCTCCCGAACGGAAACACCATTAAGAACTTGGTGCCCCAGTTCTAAAAAATGGGACACGCCACTCGATGAGGTGCGCCCTCGCCAGAAGGCGGGGGCGTTTTTTTCGATAAGGAGGAAGTCATGGCGAGAAGGCAGCGCGCGGGACGCGATGCAGCGAAGGAAGCGAGAACCGACGAGATTTACAATGCTCGCCGACGTGCGAAGCGCTCGCTGGAGAGACTCGACCGCGATATAAAGGCGGGCAAGGTAAAGAACACGCGCCAGGTGAGGGCGTACCGTGCCGAGATCATGCGCCAGATATCCGAAAGCTATCAGGGGAAGAAGCCGACTGAGGCGAAGGTGTTACAAGCCCAGGGCGCCGCTCGGAACCTCGACCGTTACACGGTAGGAGCTCGCGCAAATGCAGTTCAGCGGCGAAACGTCATGTTCCGAGCCAATATGAAGGCCGGAAGCGCCGGTGCGGGCTCTCTTCCAATGGAGAACGTGCAGCTGTTTTGGAACGCGACCAAGCACGCATGGGCGGGCCGCGGGCGCGACCGATATGCCAGCATTATGAGCTATTACGGAACCGACGACTTGCAAGCGATCTTCAACGATGTAATGCGACAGAACAAAGAGGCTTTAAGACGCGCCAAAGGGCTTTCGGAGGCCGGGAGCATCGCCGATACGGCCGATATGTCCAACCCGCTTCAGCTGGCCATGGGAGAGGGCGTGGAGGCCGACGGAAATTACCCCAACGATTTTCTAGCCTACACGGTGCCCGTCTACAATGTCGCGTGAACTTCCATTCAAGATAGCGGGCATATATGACACGGAGACGACCACGCTCCAAGATGGGGCGCGCTCCGTCGCGTTCCCCTGCCTGTATATCTGCAACGATGTGCGCGACGTCGATATAAGCTCCTACGAGGTCGATACCTGCGATGATATCCGCTATTACCGCTATGCGGGAGATGTGCTGGAATGGCTGGGCGACCTCATGCAATGGGGATATTCGGCGGGCGTCGTGCCCGTGGTGTGCGCCTACAACCTCATGTTCGATTTGCAACCGCTCATGCACGATCTGGCGCGAGACTACGAAATCGCGGTGAATGCGCAGTCATCGACCCATGTCTATACGCTCGATTTGTGCTACGAGGGCGATATATGTCTACGATTATGGGACACCTATTATCTTGAAATGGGCGGACTCGCCGCGATGGGGCGCACCTGCGGACTTGCAAAGGCGCTCGGCGACTGGGATTACAATCTAATTCGCACACCAGAAACCCCATTGACTGCCGACGAGCTGCACTATGCGGCGCGAGATGTGCAGGTTATCCCCGCATATCTCCGCTGGCTCATCGAGGCGAACGAGTGGCTCGACGCCGATATGCTGGGATGCACGGTGCTCACTAAAACGTCGCTGGTGCGCCAGATGGCACAGCGCACCATAGGGCGCGAGAGCGTGACGTTCTCCAATGGCCATCGTCATTCGCTTTTCGATGCCTTCAAAATGACGTGCATACGCGAATGGGCCCCGAATTTCTATCTGTACGCATTGCGAAAGGCTTGTTTCAGAGGGGGGCTGACGTTCACAGCCGCAAATCTCGCCGCGACGGTGCAGAAAAATGTGGCGAGCCTGGACGTGACGAGTATGCACCACCTTTTCATTTCCGGGCGATACATGCCGAGAAACTTCCGTGTCCCGAAAACGGTGCAGCCGTTGCAGCGGGTGGCCGAGCGCATATTGGCGACGAGCCGTGACGAGGTGTTGAGAAACTATTGGTGCCCGTTGCCGTTCGCGCTCCATGCTCGTATTCGCTTCGAGAACATCCGTCTCCGCCCCGAAACCGTCTTCGAGCGCGAGGGAATCGCGCTTATACCTCAGGGGAAATTTACCTCGAAAGTCGGCGAGGTCGATTTCATGACGCCCTCCGGCGCTGCTGCCGAGGAGGCGACCCGGCAAAGCGGATGGATGGACTCGGCCACGGGGGCGCGCTTCGCGTTCTCGAAGCTCATCAGTGCGGATAGCGCGACTCTTCATTTAACAGAGGCAGAGCTATGGAACCTCTCGCGCGCGTATGTCTGGGATGATATGGCCGTTATTTGCGGAGAGTATTCCCAAAACTTCGTAAAGGCGCCCGATTACCTCGTACTGCAAACCCATGTGCTCTACGCGACCAAGAACGCAATGAAGGAAATTGTAAATCACTACGAGGAGGGAGTGCCCTACGAGCGCCCCATAGGGGCGACGGTGCCCGAAGCCATCGCCGAGGACGTGCGGACGGGTGTCGCCTCGTCTGCATTTCTAAAAGCCTATTACAATTCGACGGTCAAGGGAATGTTCAACGGCATTTACGGCACACAGGCACAGGACATAATGAAGCCGTCCTATAAGTGCCTCGCCGACGGAACTTTGGAGGTAGACCGTGCGACTGTCGCCAGTCTCGAAACCTACGACGATCTTAAGCCCAAGGCGGTGAAAGTTCTGTACAACTTCGGAAGTCGCATTGTGGGCGGCTCTAGAATGCACCTCGTTATAGCGCTCGAATTGCTCTATGAGGCGCTGGGATGCCGTGCGAGGGCATGCGGCGGGGACACCGATTCCATAAAGCTCGCGTGTGACGCCGATGTGACGGATGGCGATATCTTGGAAGCGCTCGCGCCCCTGCACCGCGCGGCTCGTGCGGCTATCGATCACGGGAGCGAGCGCGTGCGCCGCAACTTCCCCCATTTGGCGAGCGAGCTTTCAGGCGTCGGCGAGTTCGATGTAGAGGATTGCGGCGGTTCTAATCGCTACCCCCTGCACTGGGAGGCATGGAACAAGGCGCGCATGGACAGAGACGTGTGCGGCGCGTACCATATCATATGTGCGGGGCTGTCTCGTCCCTCTGATCGTTACAACGCCGAGGATTGGGCGCGCGATATGGACGAGGCTGGTATGTGCTTCGAGGAAGTGGCTTCTTCGCTTCTGGGGTACAATTCCGTGGTCGATTATGGTCTGTGCTATCATTTGGAACGAACGCACCCGCATCCCGCCGACCGGGTGCGGCGCGACGTGACCGACTGGCGCGGGGAGACGGCGCACGTCGATGCGCCCGCCTCGATTGCGCTCTATCCGTCGGCCCGCGTCATCGGCGATACGTCGAAAATTTCAAACGCGCAAAATCTGCAGTACTTGCGGGAGATCGGCCGCGATATCGATGATTCCGTTAAATTTATGGGACATGACGAGGGAGGTGCTTATATTGACAGAGAGTAAATTCTATGACTGGGGCGACACATTTTCAAAAGACGCATATATGACCATGGTTTGCGCCTCGCGCGATGCGGGGAAGACCTACGGGCTTCGTCGCCAGTTCGTGCGCGATTTTCTCAAGGACGGTTCGCGATTCGTCCAACTGGTGCGCTTCAAAACCGACCTCGCGCCTGTGGCGAGCGGTTACTTCGACAAGCTGCAACAGGGGCCGGACGTGGAATTTCCGGGGCATATATTCAAAACTGACACCTCTGCCGCATGGATTGCAGAGAAGGTGCCGGAAGGGGAGAAACCCGATTGGCAAGTTATAGGGTACTTCGGCGCGCTCTCGCAGATGCAGCAATTCAAACAGCGCACTTTCGCGGACGTGTACAGGATAATGCTCGATGAGGCTATCATAGATCGTGCTATGAACCGCTTTCAACGATACCTCCCCAATGAGTACTATGTACTGACACAGATGATCGATTCGGTGAGTCGAGAGGTGCCGGGCGTGCCGCGCAAGCACGAGCCGCGCGTGTATCTGTTGGCGAATGCGCTATCGATGCGAAACCCCTATTTCGCGATCATGGGAATACGAAAACCGCCCGAGTTCGGAAAAACATGGTACGAGATTCCAGAATTGGGCAAACGTTTGCTACTCGATTACGTGGAGCCGACCGAGTACACCCGACGTCGCAGAACGGAAACGGTGGCGGGTGCGCTCGCGTCGCTCGCAGAGGACGCGGGCGGTGCCATGGACAACGTTTTCCAGGACGCCACAGGGCTTTTCGTGGGACGCAAGCCCTCGCGCGCCAAATTCGAGTTTGCCATAAAGGGGCGCGGGCATCGCCTCGCCGTGTGGAGCGACGAGCGCGAGGGTTATTTGTACGTTACCGCGAAACTTCCCAGGGACGCAAGCCCGCTCTACGCTCTCACAAACGATGACGGCGAGTTCAACGCGCTTTTCGCCAGGCGAAACGAGTCGGCCATGCGTTATCTTCTGGAAGTCTACCAGTATGGGCTTGTTCGCTGCGATTCGGACGGCACCCGTCAAGCGCTGGCCGACTGCCTTGCGCTTTACGGCCTTCGGTGAGATAATGGGCGCGCCAGGGCGCGGCGGGACGGTCGCCGAGTAGCCCGAACGCGGATACCCGACGTGAAGAGCGTCCCGCGCGGGCGGCCCCAGGGTACGGCTTTCAGGCGCGCCCCCGATGCTGTGGCACTCCTATCCGACGCCCCTCGCCGCTATCATGTCGGCGGGTGGGCGCTTTTTTTCGACGTGCTATAATGCGCAGCAGGTATATACCCGGCAACGAAAGGAAAAAATCCATGGACGATGAAAACGAGGAGCTGCGCGACGATATCGAGCGCGTGCGCGGCATCGATGAGAGCGAGGCAGATCACCGCATCGGCGAGTTCCGCGATATCGTGGGGCGCATCGAGGATTTGAGCGCCCAGCTCGCCGCTCATAACGATGCCGTTATGCGCCGTCTGGACGCCATCCAGGGCATCGCGAGCGACAACGGCGCGGACGAGGGGGAGGGCGAACGCGGCCCCGAGACCGAAGACGATGACATTGACGACATCACAGCCCGCGATTGGGATGATCTGGCCGACGAGCTCAATATCTAAGGAGGTATGAAGAATGGCACTCACTAATTCCGTGCTCGCTGAGAAAATCTGGCTGGATGCGGGCAACGACTACCAGCAGCGCGTTCCGAACCCGACAGTGAACGGCTTGGAGGCGACATGGCGTGCGCTTTTCAAGCCCGGAAACAACGCGTACCTGAATCAGTTCATGGATGTGCTGGTAAACCGCATCGCCTACACCTATGCGCGAAATCTCGAATGGACAAGCCCGCTGGTCGTCTTCAAGCGCGCAAAGTTGAATTACGGCACCACTGCACAGGAAATCGCACTCAACTGGGTCAAGGCCCACGCCTACAAGGATGACGTGGAGTCGCTTCTGCGCTTGCACCGTCCCGAGGGCGATGTGGCCTACCACACCCAGAACCGTCAGGACAAGTACCCGATTTCGGTGGTTCTTCCGGAGCTTAAGAACGCATTTTTGGACGATTACGGTCTGAACCGTCTTGTGGCGGGAATCATGCAAGCGCCGGTTAACTCGGATAATTACGACGAGTACCGCATCGCCCTGAACATGCTGGCAACCTACGAGGACGCCTACGGCTTTTTCAAGTACCCGCTTTCCAAGGTTCCGAGCGATGAGGCATCCGGCAAGGAGTTCCTCACCGCCGTCCGAACGCTGGTGGGAATGCTCCAGTTCCCTAGCGCCCGTTACAATGCGGCGAGCGTCTCCGTGCCCGTGTTCGCGAAGCCCTCGGAGCTGGTACTCCTCGTGACCCCCGCCGTCGCCGCGTCCCTGTCCGTCGAAGTGCTCTCCAGCATCTTCCATGTTGAGCTGGCCGAGGTCAACGTGCGCCAGATCATCGTGGACGAGTTCCCCATCCCGAATACCGTGGCGATGCTGACCACCCAGGATTTCTTCATTTTGCAGGACACCCTCTATGAGAACACCTCGTTCTACAACGCGGAGACGTTGGCGACGAACTACTACCTGCATCACTGGGAGATCGTGAGCGCGTCCCCGTTCGTACCGGCTATCCTGTTCACGGTTGGAGATACGGGTACGACCATTCCGACGGTCAAGCAGTCGGTAACCGGTATCACAGTGACGGGCGCGGACACCGCCGAGGCGGGCACCGATGTTCAGCTGACCGTGAATCTGACGGGCACCATGTCCCCCGCCGGGTACGGCGTCGCCGTGGAACCCGATGCGGCGCTGTTCGAAGTGTCGGCGGTAACCGCCAAACCCGATGGCGACATCTCCGGCTCGCCCATCGATATCGACCCCATGAAAACCTACGTCGATAAGTTCGCGGTACTCCATATTGCAGAAGATATGCCGACGGGCGCGGTTGTGACGGTGACGGCCACGAGTGCGTATATCAACCCGAGCGCGGCCACGAGCAAGTACACGGCGAGCCATGCGGTGACGATCACCGCGCCGACAACCGCCGCGACCGACCCCGTAAAGCCCAGCGTCAAGGCAAAGCGGACGGGCAAGGGTGCGAGCGGAACTACCGACTCCCATGGCACGGTGACAGCCACCACGGCGCAGTAAGCCGCATTCGCGATCTGCTATCATGAGGGCACTCGATAAGGTGCCCTCTTTTTTTCAAGGCGAGGAGGTATATATGGAGCGAGATTTTCCCCATTTGGGGGACACAGCATTTCCCCATCTATCCAACATCGATGTTTGGCAGTACCGGAACAACTTCGACTATTCGCGTTGGGAGGACAACGCGCGAATAAAGCTATGCACGGTCAACTGGGACGCCGATTACAACAACGTAGTTAACTGGAAGTCTGATGAAGCGCGGAACGCCTATTTCGACGGCTTGGAGGGTTGCAAGGTGGACGAGCCGACTATGTTCCAAGTGCAGCCCGACGGAACCGTGAAAGTGCCCGTGCCGTTCAACGCGGCTACCCAGTGCAATTACCTCGTGCTCGATTATCCGGTGATGTCGACTCCGGATAACCCGGTGAGCTACGCCGCGCCCGCGCGAAACCGCTTTCTATACTTCTGCGAGGCGGTGGAGGAACTCGCGCCAAATACGACGCTCTGCCATGTGCAGCTCGACGTATGGAGCACCTATATCAACTCCGTGGACGTGTCGGGCATGATGCTGGCGCGGGGCCACGCCCCCATGGCGAGCGTCACCGCCACCGACTATCTCAAGAACCCCTATGCGAATCAGACGATGCTCACCGCCCCCGATGTGACATTCGGCACGTTCTCCCGCACCCCGTCGGTGAAGTCGCACATATTCAACGGGGAAGTGCTGGCCGTTATCACCATGAGCGCAACCAGTTGGGGGATATGGGGCACCAAAGCGGCCGGAACGTGGCGCGTTCCCGCTGAACCTGTCTACCTCGACGATACGCCGTCATTGCTGTCCCTCTCCGTGGCCCCGGCAAATTTGGCCCCGCTGCTAACCGCTATGAAAACGAAGGTTCCCCAGGCATTCCAGACCATCCGGGCGGTATGGTTCGCTCCCGTTGAGCTGGTGGAGACAGGCGAGCCCTACACGTTCGCGGGCACATCGGTACGGCGCGTCTTTGCCAACCCGTGGACAAACTTCGAGGTAGCGGCGTGGAGCAAGTCGGATTTCGGATACCCCGCGAAATGCGCCGATATGGCGAAGCTCTACACCTACCCCTACGCCCGCATCATGGCGCACACCGACGCGGGGGACGTGGAAATCAAAATCGAGGAAACCGAGGGCAATATCTCCGTTGCGGCGCGCCTGAACCTCGCAGGGCCGTTTATCAATGTGGATACCTATGTGCATCTGGGTGGAGCGTCGGCGTCCCTGGCGTTTGCGGCGCTGAGCAGCATATCGATGCCGTGGGCTGGCGACGCCCTGAAAACGCTGCGAAGCTTGGAAATTCCCAGTTTCGCCGTCTACCTCGACGCCGGGACGGTCAACGACTACGCCACGCACTTCGATCGCGCCCAGGCGGAAACGGCACTCCAAAACGCCTACAGCACCGCCGTGAGCACGGCGACGGCGGGGCGCGACAATGCACGGGACAGCGCGGACGCGGGCTATACCGATGCCACGTCCGGACGCAACCACGCGCGGGCCTCCATCAACTCCGCCAACGTCTATCAATCGAACATGTACCTGAATGCGGCGGATCAGCAGGCGGCGGGCGTTGCCGAGTCGATTGTACAATCCACGATCTCGTACAACTCCGCCATTGCCCAGAACTACATCACCGCCTCGACCACGGCCACTGCCTCCATTGGAAACGGGCTCATAGGCGGCGCTATCTCGGGAGGGCCCGCAGGTATGGCTATCGGCGTCGGCACCGCGTTGGCCAACACGGCCATGTCCGGTATCAACCTGCACACGCTGGCCTCATCGCAGGAAGGAGCCTACAAGGCCTCGAATCTGGCCAATATCAAGTACTTGACGGCCATGTACGGCGGGTCTATCAGCCAGGTGAGCGGTGGCGACTACAACGCCATTTTGAACAGCTACACGGGCGGAGACGCCACCGGATACGTCGGGGAGGCGCAAGTGCTCACCCGCGCGCAGAACTCCAAACAAGTGACGCTTTCCAACAATCTCAACTATGCCCAGGCCGTGAACGACCGCGCTTTGATAAAGGGCGGAGCGGGTGCCGAGGTGAACACCTCGGGCGACGTTGGGAACACGGGCGCATACACGGGAAACGCGATCAGAAGCTACAATACTTCCGTGTCCAACGCCGGGACGAACCGGGACACGGCCAGAAGCGCCATTGCAAACCAGATCAAACAGGCGGCTTTGGGCGCGCCTCTGGAATGCGGAGCATTCGCCAACGCCGCTACCGCGTCCTCGCGCCCCTTGGGATGGGTCTTCGAGGTGCAGACCCAGGACACCGGTTCGATTATGGCAGCGGCGTCCCATTTCGCGCGATACGGCTACGCTTTAGGGCAGTACTGGGATTTCACCAGTTGGCAGGTCATGCGCGATTTCACTTATTGGCAATGCGACGATGTATGGATCATCCCCCGCGCGTGCACCCAGGGCGCGGCGAGCCTCATCCGCTCCATTCTGATCGAGGGTACGACCGTCTGGCGCGAACCTGCTATAATCGGTGCAACCGACATATGGGAGAACTGAAATGAGACGAAAGAAGCACGGGAAGAACGACGCGCGCTATTGGCAGAGCGCGGCCTACAATCAAGAGCTGGCGCTCATCTACGAGGACTGGCTCATGGGACTGGCGCTCTCGCGCTTTCGCTGGGAGGGTCTTCCCGACACCTGCGACGTCCGCTATTTGGAATGGACGCTCATGACCAACGGAGTAGCCACTATCGCGAGGCGGGGCGATACGTGGTACTCGCTCCAAGCAATTCAACAAGGAGCACCGAACAAGTACGACCTGCCGCGCTCATGGCGGGCCATGGGTCAGTGCGGACGCCCTAACTTCGGTTGCGACTGGGGAAACGGAGTGGTGCTCTACGACAACCTAATGAGGACGCCCCTGCTATGGAAGCTATCGATTTTTGCACGCCGTCTGGCGCTCTGTGATCGAACTTTCGACATCAACTTGCTACAGCAGCATAAGCCCGTAGCGCTGGCCGTGGACGATAACGGCGTCGAGGAGCTTGACGGAATCAACATTTTCAAACAGCTCTACGGGGGCGAGCCCGCTATCTTGGGAACTAAGCGCCTGAAGACTCTCGCCGAATCCATTACGGTGCTCAATCTCAATGTGCCGTTTATCGGAGAGTCGCTTCAAACAGCTCAGGGCAACATATGGACGCAGGTCTATACCCTGCTCGGCATCGACGCGCTCACCCAGAAGAGCGAGCGAATGATCGAGGACGAGGTGACGAGTCTGCAGTCCCCCGCCGAGATTAACCGCTTCAACCCGCTTTTGGCTCGACGTCAGGGACTTGAAAAACTCAACGAGCGTTTCGGACTCGACGTGCGCGTGTACTGGGCGAGCGAGTGGGAGAGCGCCAACTACGACTATTCGCACAAATTGGAGAGGATGGGCGACGATGGATTACTCGCAGGAAACTAGTTTGACGCCGTTGGAATGGCCGCGCGACTTCCATAGCGTGGTGACTATTCAACTTGGCGAGCTGATCGAGGCGGGTTGGGTGGATTGGGAAGAGCAAAGCTGGACATGGGATTACTACAGTGTGGAGCAGTACAAGCGCGTCTGCTCTATGTTCGAGGCACGTTTCTTCTACCGGGAAATCGGAATCCTCCCCCCGGGCCGCTGGAAACAGCAGTTTATGCGGAAGATGAACGAGATCATGCCGAAGTACAAAAAGCTGTACAAGTTGGAAGAGCAAGGGTTAGATCCCCTCCAAACCTCCAACACTTACGGAAAATCCCGAGACATTCACAGCGAGTTTCCCGAGACAATGCTATCGGGGAATTCCGATTATGCCAGCTCCGGAAATGATCGTGAATTCGAGAATATTACCGAGGGCGACGTGCTGGACAAGTGGGAGCAAATTCAGAACCGTTTCAAAACCGTGGATGTTATGATATTGGAAGAGTTAGACGAGCTGTTCACCTGTTTGCTCACGGTGGACATGGACGCATTTTAAGGAGGTGCACGATGGGACAATGCAATGCGGGCGATTTCGTAAAGTTCGCCCCGAGGTGGTGGGCCTTCACCGACTACACCCCGGTAATTCCGAAATTCTACTGGGATGTGTACTCGCAAGAGGAGCGCATTAAGGCGATTTGCGAATACCTGTGGAAGACAATTTGCTTCAGCGAGAACACGGCGGACAACTACCAGGCCGTGCTCGACGCGCTGGACAAGTTGCAAGCGGAGTTCGAAAAGTTCCAAGAGTCGGGTTTCAATGACTACTATGAGGCTCAGGTGAGGGAATGGGTTTCGGAAAACCTCGATTACGTCTTCACGCAAGTAGCGAAGCAAGTTTACTTCGGTCTGAACTTAGAAGGCTATTTCGTGGCGTATGTTCCCCAGTCGTGGGATGATATCGTCTTCGACACGGGTCATGTATATTCCGAAGACACTTATGGGCGTCTCATTCTGAGATGGGATACGGAGCCGGATAATACCGAGACAGTTAATCAGATGCCGGAGATCGTACGTTAGGAGATAAAATGACAAATCCAGGAAACCTCACAGACGAGCAAATGCAGGTGTTGGCCCAGCGCATCGCGGCTATGGCGGACACGCCCACCGACGCACCCGCCAAAGGCGTCCGTCAGTACGTCGGCGCACGCTATGTGCCCGTGTTCGCGAACCCCCTTGAGTGGAGCGATACGCGCGAGTACGAACCGCTGACCATCGTAACCTATCAGGGCAATAGCTATACCTCAATGCAGTATGTTCCCACGAGCATCAGCATTGCTGATACTGCCTATTGGGCGCTTACCGGAAACTTCAACGCGCAGGTGGAGGCGTATCGGGCAGAAGTGAGGGCCTTCGACGATCGCATTAACGCAAATGCCGCTGCAATTAAAGCAAATGACGCTGCAATTAAAGCAAATGACGCTGCAATTAAAGCAAATGCCGCTGCAATTGCACAAGAAAAAACGGATCGCACTACGAATGTAATGTTGGCATTCGGAGACAGCTACGGAGTGGACACTACATCGCAAGCCCCCGTGTGGTGCGAAATTACCGCGAATAAGCTCCAAGTGACTGAATTGCATAATTACTGTGTGGTCGGTGCCACCTTCAACACTATTAAGGAAAAAAATTTCTTTGTTCAAGTAGACAAGGCTATTTCTGAAATTAAGAATCCCGAATATGTGAAATATGTCGGAATTGTCGGAGGAACAAACGACGGATCAAACTCCATCGCCGATGCAATAGTATCGCTGGTTGCCAAGATCAACAGCGCTTTTCCCAATGCCGTTATCGGAATCGGTTTAAACGCATCGAAACAGGATATTCTATCTCATGGGGCTAAGCAAAAGCGAATTGCAGCGCTTAATCTGAACGGTAACTTTGACACACCAGTTTTCATCGACAGCGTTGTATACACGCAACTTGCTAAGGGCTGCATGATGGACGATAACATCCACCCCACCGCTAAAGGATCTAACCGCATTGGAACCCTTATGACGTGTGTTCTAAAAGGAGCGATTGGGAGCGTTGTGGCAACTAATGAAGAAGTAAACTCCCAGCTTATTTCCACTAATCTCCGCACTTTTATTCCAACTATGATTGGGCGTAGAATTCAGTATATCGGTTCCATTAATGCAACCCCTTCGGCAATGGTTGACCTAACAACAATCTACCCCGATACGATTAAAGGAAGCACGTACATTAACGATAGCAATGTAACTATCGTTGGATATATCACTACTGGCAGCTCAAACTACCCTTCGCTGCGTATCAACTCCAGCTTCACGGGAGTGGGATTTTTTGGCTTTGACAGTTATGTAGTTTAAGAACCCCCCATCCCAGCCCCGGCACTCCC
>OLPR01002039.1_pt1 | contig 15546 bp, 14 predicted proteins | sample 1672761 | NCBI WGS metagenome assembly OLPR01 (sample SAMEA3136721, study PRJEB25190) | human gut metagenome | biome: human gut; feature: human-associated habitat; material: faeces | place: Austria | collected 2013 | reverse complement strand
CCAAATACATCAACGAATGGGACTTCGGCATGGACTGCCGCATCATCGCCGACACCTTCAAAACCGTAATCAAAAAAACCGGCTCCATGTGAGCCTTCATGCAGGAGTACACAGTCAGGAGGCATTTTTATGAAGGGAATCATACTCGCCGGTGGCGCGGGCACGCGGTTATATCCCCTGACGATGGTTACGAGCAAGCAGCTGCTGCCGGTTTACGATAAACCGATGATTTACTACCCGCTGAGCACGCTGATGCTGGCGGGAATTAAGGATATTCTCATCATTTCCACTCCTGCGGATACGCCCCGCTTTGAAAATCTGCTGGGCAGCGGCAGTCAGTTCGGAGTGAATCTGTCCTATTGTGTGCAGCCTTCGCCGGACGGCCTTGCACAGGCGTTTCTGCTGGGCGAGGAATTTATCGGGAGCGAGGCCTGCGCCATGGTGCTGGGCGACAACATTTTCTACGGCAATGGCTTCAGCAGGATCCTGAAGACCGCCGTCGACAATGCGGAGCAAAAGAGCCGCGCCACCGTATTCGGCTATTATGTCAACGATCCGCAGCGCTTTGGCATCGTCGAATTTGATCCGGACGGCAAGGTCGTGTCCGTGGAGGAAAAGCCCGCCCATCCCAAGAGCAATTACGCGATCACCGGCCTGTACTTCTATCCCGCGGGCGTGAGCCAGATGGCGCATGCGGTCAGGCCCTCCTCCCGCGGGGAGCTTGAGATCACCACGCTGAACGATATGTATCTTCAGAAGAACGCTCTGGATGTTCAGCTGCTGGGACGCGGCTTTGCATGGCTGGATACCGGCACGATGGACAGCCTCGTCGAGGCGGCGGATTTCGTCCAGATGGTGGAGAAGCGCCAGGGAATCAAGATTTCCGCGCCGGAGGAGATCGCCTACAAATACGGCTGGATCAGCTATGAAAAGCTGCTGGAGTCCGCCGAGCGCTACGGCAAGAGCCCCTACGGCGCGCATCTCAAGGCCGTCGCGGAAGGCAAACTGAGATACTGAATTAGAATGAGGATTCGAGATATGAAGAGGATTGACACAAAGCTGCCCGGAGTCTGCATCATCGAGCCCGTCGTCCACGGAGACGCCCGCGGCTATTTCATGGAGACCTATTCGACCCAGGCGATGGCCGAAATCGGCATCGACAACGTATTTGTTCAGGATAATCAGTCCTATTCCGCGCAGAAGGGCATTCTGCGCGGAATTCACTTCCAGAACGCGCCCATGGCGCAGGCCAAGCTGGTGCGCGTGACAAAGGGCGCGGTGCTGGACGTGGCCGTCGATCTGCGCAAGGGGAGTCCCACCTATAAGCAGTGGGTGAGCGTGGAGCTTTCCGCGGAGAACCGGCGCATGTTCTTCATTCCCCGCGGCTTCGGACACGGCTTTGTGACGCTGACGGAGGATGTGGAGTTCTGCTACAAGGTCGACAACCTCTACAGCAGGGAGTGCGACCGCGGAATCCGCTTCAACGATCCCTCCATCGGCGTGGATTGGGGCGTTTCCGATCCCATTCTCAGCCAGAAGGACACGACCTCGCCCATGCTGGAGGACAGCGACTGCAACTTCGTGTACGGCGAGATTTAAGGAGAGACGCTCATGAGCATGACGATCATCGTAACCGGCGGAGCGGGCTTTATCGGCTCCAATTTCATCTTCCACATGCTGGACAGATACCCGGATTATCGCATCATCTGTCTGGACAAGCTGACCTACGCGGGCAATCTGTCCACGCTGCAATCGGTGATGGGGAATCCGAATTTCCGCTTCGTGAAGGCAGACGTCTGCGACCGCGAGGCCGTGAACCGGCTGTTCGAGGAGGAGCATCCCGACGTGGTGGTGAACTTCGCGGCGGAGTCTCACGTGGATCGCTCCATCGAGGATCCCGGCGTGTTCCTGCAGACCAACATCATGGGCACGCAGGTGCTGATGGACGCCTGCCGCAGATACGGCATTCAGCGCTATCATCAGGTCTCCACTGACGAGGTCTACGGCGATCTGCCGCTGGATCGCCCCGACCTGTTCTTCACCGAGAAAACGCCCATCCACACCAGCAGCCCCTACTCGGCCTCCAAGGCGAGCGCAGACCTGCTGGTGCTGGCCTATCACCGCACCTACGGCCTGCCGGTGACCATCAGCCGCTGCTCCAACAACTACGGCCCCTACCACTTCCCGGAGAAGCTGATTCCGCTGATGATCGCCAACGCGCTGGCTGATAAGCCGCTGCCGGTCTATGGAACCGGCGAAAACGTGCGCGACTGGCTGTATGTGGAGGATCACTGCAAGGCCATCGACCTGATTCTCCACAAGGGCCGCGTGGGCGAGGTCTACAACGTCGGCGGCCACAACGAAAAGCAGAACATCGAGATCGTGAAGATCATCTGCAAAGAACTGGGCAAGCCGGAAAGCCTGATCACCCACGTGGGCGACCGCAAGGGCCACGACATGCGCTACGCCATCGACCCGACGAAGATTCACAGCGAGCTGGGCTGGCTGCCGGAGACGAAGTTCGAGGATGGCATCAAAAAGACCATTCAGTGGTATCTGGACAACCGGCAGTGGTGGGAAGAGATCATCTCCGGCGAGTATCAGAATTACTACGAGAAGATGTACGCAAACAGATAAGAGGATGATATCGATGAAGGTTTTTGTGACGGGCGTCGGCGGTCAGCTGGGCCACGACGTGATGAACGAGCTGGCAAAGCGCGGCTATGACGGCGTGGGCAGCGATATTCAGCCGGAATACAGCGGCCTGCAGGACGGCTCTGCCGTGACGCGGATGCCCTATATCCAGCTGGACATCACCGACCGGGAGGCCGTGGATCGGATCCTCACCGAGGCTCGTCCCGACGCGGTGGTTCACTGCGCGGCATGGACGGCGGTGGATATGGCTGAGGACGACGCTCTGGTGGAAAAGGTTCGTGCCATCAACGCGGGCGGCACGCAGAACATCGCGGATGCGTGCAAAAAGCTGGACTGCAAGATGGTTTACCTCAGCACGGATTACGTCTTCGACGGCCAGGGAACCGAGCCCTGGCAGCCGGACTGCAAGGACTACAGGCCGCTGAACGTCTACGGACAGACGAAGCTGGAGGGCGAGCTGGCGGTGGCCAGCACGCTGGAGAAGTACTTCATCGTGCGCATCGCGTGGGTGTTCGGGCTGAACGGCAAGAACTTCATCAAAACGATGCTCAGCGTCGGCCAGACTCACGACACGGTTCGCGTGGTCGACGACCAGATCGGCACGCCGACCTATACGCTGGATCTGGCGCGGCTGCTGGTGGACATGATTGAAACGGAAAAATACGGCTACTACCACGCCACCAACGAGGGCGGATACATCAGCTGGTACGATTTCTGCTGCGAAATCTACCGTCAGGCGGGAATGAAGACAAAGGTCGTGCCCGTGACCACGGCGGAATACGGCCTTTCCAAGGCAGCAAGGCCGTTCAACAGCCGGCTGGACAGGCACAAGCTGGCGGAAGCGGGCTTTCAGCCATTGCCGGAATGGAAGGACGCGCTGAGCCGCTATCTGCCGCTCGTTGCCGCCAATGTTCCCGCCGCGAAATGAAACGCTTGGAAAGGTACGATAATTATTGATGGATAATGTACAGCACGTTTTTCTTGTGGGCGCGAAGAGCCTCGGAGCCTACGGCGGCTATGAGACGTTCATCAACAAACTGACGGAATATCATCAGACGCATCCTGAGCTGAAATATCACGTGGCCTGCAAGGGAAACGGCGACGGCTGCATGGATGAAACCCAAACCGAGGGCGTAACGAATATCGTTCGGGATTCCAAAGGGCGAACGGTGGAGTTTACCTATCACAACGCCCGCTGCTTCAAAATCTCCATCCCGGAAAAGCTGGGTCCCGCGCAGGCGATCTACTACGACGTCAAGGCACTGTCCGAATGCTGCAAATACATCCGCAAGCACTCCGTTCCGCACCCGATCGTCTACATCATGGCCTGCCGCATCGGCCCGTTTGCCGCGCATTACGCCCGGAAAATTCACCGTCTGGGCGGGAAGGTCTATCTCAATCCCGACGGTCATGAATGGATGCGAGCCAAGTGGAGCGCGCCCATCCGCAGATATTGGAAGCTCTCCGAACGGCAGATGATCCGCTGCTGCGATCTGGCCATCTGCGACTCCGTCAACATCGAGAAGTACATTCACGAATGCTACGACGGAAAGGGCCGACACGGCGCGAATCCAAGGACGACCTTCATTGCCTACGGCGCTGAAACCCGAAAGAGCCGTCTGGCCGACGACGATGTGAAGCTCGTCGAATGGTACCGGGAAAAGGGACTGGCCGCGAAGGAATATTATCTCGTCGTAGGCCGCTTTGTGCCGGAAAACAACTACGAAACCATGATCCGCGAATTCATGAGAAGCCGCAGCCCCCGGAATTTCGCGATCATCACCAATGTCAACGACCGATTCCTGGAGGAGCTGGAGCAGAAGCTCCACTTCCGCGCCGACCCGCGCATCCGCTTTGTGGGCACGGTCTACGATCAGGAGCTGCTGATGAAAATCCGCGAAAACGCCTATGGCTATTTCCACGGTCACGAGGTGGGCGGAACGAATCCATCCCTGCTGGAAGCGCTGGGAAGCACCGATCTGAACCTGCTGCTGGACGTCGGCTTCAACCGCGAAGTGGCTCAGGACGGCGCGCTGTACTGGAGCAAGAAGGACGGCAGCCTGAGCGCGCTGATTGAGAGGGCGGATCGGATGACTGAAAATGAAATTCAGGAATTGGGCAGACGCGCCCATAAGCGCATCATAGATGAATATAATTGGGAATATATCGCCGAAAAATATCGCCGTGTATTCTTAGAGGAAAAATCTGAGACCAGAGGATAACGTATGGAACAGGGATTACTTTTATGGAGAAATAGAAAATGAATAATATACTGTTTTTACATGCAGGCGCGGAAATGTATGGAGCGGATAAGGTCATGCTGGATCTTATCAAGAGATTGGATAAAAAACGATACAAGGCCTTTGTAATTTTGCCGACAGAGGGCGTTTTGGTCGATGCACTGAAGGCGGAAGGCATCTGTGTGTCGGTAATGCCTTATCCCATCATGCGCCGAAAGTACTTTAATCCCGTCGGCATTGTTCGATATGGTGTGGGAATGGTTCGCTATGTTCGCAAGATTGCTTCCTTCGCCAAGCAGAATCAGATCTGCTTAATCCATTCTAACACTGCGGCAACGCTGGAGGGCGCGTTTGTCAGTCGTAAACTTCGGCTCCCACATCTTTGGAGCATTCATGAAATCATAGTAAGCCCGAAAATTATGTATAAGGTGACCAGCAAGCTGATCGCCAACTTCTCCAGCGTTACGATTACGGTTTCAAAAGCGGTCAAAGCGCATCTGGATGCTTCCGGATATTTTCAGAAAGATGCGGTAAGAGTGATATACAATGGGGTGGACAGCGATCGCTTCAATCCTCAGAACGACTGTGCCTATCTGCGCAGGGAATGGGGAATCCCGGACGGTGCAAAGGTTATCGGCATGATGGGACGGGTAAACAGCTGGAAGGGACAGGGAGATTTCCTTAAAGCGGCCAATCTGCTGCTGGAAAAGCATCCTGATCTCTATACGGTTTTTGTTGGCGACGCCTTCGAAGGAGAAGAGTGGCGTGAAAAGGAGCTGGCTGAAGAGATTGCCCGTTCGCCTTATCGGGATAGAATTGTAAATCAGGGCTATCGGACGGATAATGAACACATTTTTAAGCTCTACGATATATTCGTTTTGCCAAGCACCAATCCCGATCCGCTGCCTACAGTGGTGTTGGAAGCAATGGCCACTGGCAAACCAGTCGTGGGCTACCGCCATGGCGGTATATGTGAAATGGTTCAGGAGGGGGAAAACGGTCTGCTGGCCGAGCCTCGAAATCCGGAAGCACTGGCTGCTCAAATTGACGTTCTGCTGACGAATGATGAATTGCGAGAAAAAATGGGCGAACATTCGAGAATGCGTCTTATGAAGTATTTTTCAATTGAAGCCTATGCGCAGAATTATTCGCGTCAATATGACATGTTGATTCAAGCGAGTAATCACTGACAGATAGTGGCAATTCCCTGTTGTCATAAATGGAAAATGAGGTGATTCGATATTGGTTATTAGGCTGTCTTGCTCCAAAAGGATAATTCTCTCCATCCTTTTGATGTTATTCATGTCCATGATGATCAGCATTCCGCGAATTATTATTTTGGGCGTTGTTTTATTCAGCGCATTTGGGGTCTGGAATACTGAACGCAAGACGTCTATTGGGGGCTCTCTGCGTTATATCAGTCTGATGCGAAGCAGCCAGCTGCAGATCGCGCTGTTGGCAATACTGTTACTGTTACAGGCGATCATTCTGCGCCTACAGCCTATAGATTGGGCAGATGCGCTCGCCACGGAGGCTGCAATTTTTATCGGGCCAATTTTAATGGTGTGGTTGATTCGCAGTCTGCACAGTCTGAACATCTATGTAACGGCTTTCCGCATTTTTGTCCTGGCATTTTCAACGCTTTACCTTGTTTTGCTGGTCGTTTTGGGACTCCCTGAAGGACGCGCCTCAGTTTTCGGAAACGTATCCTCCAATTATTGCGCGGCGATTTTATATATGATGTTTCCGATTCTGCTCTATTCTCTCGTGGAGCGAAAAATACCTTTAAAGAAAAAGGCAAGAAGACAAACGCTTTGGGCGCTGCTCTTGTCGCTGATTGTCATTTTGACAACCGGCTCACGAACGGCAATGGGTGCGCTGGCTGTTATCGCGCTGATGTTTTTCCTCTATGCCACAAAAGAGAGAAAGGCCCGCAAGTGGTTCTTCCGAATTGCGGCTGTCGCGTTGGTAGGCAGCGTTGTGATGTACTTTACCATGCCCTCCGTGCAAAAACTGGTACAGCGAGCCGTCTCAGGATTGACGGCTGAGGGAGGCGTGGCAAAGGATGTTCGCTCCGTTCTGGTTTGGGAAATGGCTATCGACGTCATTCGTTCGCGAAACCGCTTCTTGGGTACGGGCTCAAATATTATTCCAGGTGTATATGCGATGCCCGCGCATAATATATGGCTGGAAACGATGATGACCGGGGGCATCTACGCAGTAATCCTGTGGGCGATTATGTTCCTGAGCGCGCTAATTGTACTGGTACTCACGAAGGATCGAACCAAAAAATATTTTGCAGGAACGATTTTATTACTGTATTTGTTTACGGGTTTTCTGCAGCCTTTCTTTTCCACAGGGTATTTGTGCGGTATAACGACGTGGCTCTCTTTCTACACGGTGCTGCTCAATGAGGGGTTGTGAGGTACTTATGCGATTTGCATTCTATGCGTTGACAGACTTTCAATTATTTAACATTCTCAAATTTGTCATGGCAGACTGCGAACATTCCCGCGAAGCTGGCGATTTATATTTAGGGGATAATCTCAAAGAGGTCGCGCGAAAAAAGGAAGCGCTTCTTGCCCTGAACCTGTTTTCCCATGTTTATATTGTGCATACGCTTGCTTATCCTTCGAATAAGTATATACGCAAGCTGACCACAAGCGTTCGAAGTATGAACAGGGGGCTTTTGGGGAAGCTCATCGACGAGGAGTGCGCTGCCGAAATTTTCGGACGGCAGTACGATGTGGCGGTTGTTGCCTGTGCGGCACTTCAATTTCAAGTGTTTTGGAATTATTTTCGGCCGAAGGAAATCTTTTTGATTGAAGACGGCACAGGAAGCTATTCCGGCGATATTAATCAGGCTACAATCAGTCGCATGCGGCTGATGCTCAGTCGCCTCATGGGGTATTCTCCGAGATTTACAAAAATGTATGTAAACAGCGCTTCGTTCTGCCGGAGTACTATGCAATTAGAAATCTGTGAGATTCCTCAGCCGGAGCCCGACAGCTTTGAGTCTGCCGCGTTGACGGTCTTTCAAAACAATCAGTTTCACGAGACTTATCGTCCAAGAGACGTGATTTACCTTGAACAACCCGTCGATGCCGCGGAAACAGAGCTGATTCAGCGCCAGAGGGCAACGCTTGCGTTGCTCTCTGAGATTTACGGAGACCGGCTCATTGTCCGAAGACATCCCGGGATGAAAAATGAAAAAAAAGGCGACTATCGATATGACACGGATTACGATATGTGGGAACTTGTCGCCGCAAAGCAGATTTCTCGCGAAAACATTCTCATTGGCGAGTATTCCACCGCGCAGATTACCCCTAAGCTGCTGTTTGGTAAGGAGCCATATGTAGTTTTCCTGTATAGGCTGTTTAAGCCGGAAGCCACATCCAAATTGAATCAGACATATCAGGATTTTTGCGCACTTTACAGCGACCCGCGGCGCATATCGGCGCCATCGACTTTAGAGGAATTGCAACGCTGCCTGCGGGAAATTCCATAAGTTCGAGGCAAGGGAGTATTTATATGAAAAAAAGGCCGGTAGTAAACGCAATCTTGTATATTATTAACAATATACTTGTCAAAGCGTTTCAGTTTTTTCTGGTTCCGATTTATACTGTACGGCTGACTACAGAGCAGTATGGCGTTTCCAATCTGGTTACCAGCTTTACCATGATCGGCGGCGTGTTGATAACGCTGTCCATCGGCTCGGCAACCTCGCGCTATTACGTCGAATGCAAGGGAAGGCAAAAGGAAGAAGCGTGCCTGTTCAGCTCGCTGTACCTGTTTATCACGCTGTTTGGGTTAGCGATGTCGGTGGTTCTTGTACTTTTGCGCCGCGTTCTCTCTTTTCAGATTTTTGGCAGCGCGGGTTATCAGGATATTTTCGTATTGTCTGTAATCAATGTGTGGCTGCTGGGAATTGCCAATCAGTATAAATCGGTGCTGATGGCCACTCAGGAAGCCAATACTTACACGGTGGTCAGCATTGCGTCCTTTTTACTGCAGCTGGCTTTGACAATTTACTTTATTCTCCTTCGGAATGCGGGTGTACAGGGCATTCTGTACAGCATGATTATTTCGAATATCCTGACCATTGCAATTTCAATTGTGGATTTGCGCCGAAAAAAATGGCTGGAATGGCGAATGGATAAGAAGATCATTCAACGCGCCCTGAAGTATTCGCTTCCCCTGATTCCGCACTCTCTTTCAACAACTCTGGCGCAGTTTCTCTCGCGCATCTTTATCGGAAACAGCTATTCTCTTTCCACAGTCGGAATCTACGGGCTTGCCGGTCAGTTTGGAAATATTATTGATACAGTGCAAGGTTCGGTACATTCGGCGTATCTGCCATGGTTTTTTGCGCAGAAAAAGCAGTCGGATGACGAAGCGGCGAAGAAGGTTCACCGTGCAATGCCTGTAATACTGGATTGCTATAACGTGCTCTTTCTTGGATTTATCCTCTTTTCGCAGGAGATGGTCACTTTCATCGCTGCAAAAGAATACATTGACGCATGGAAATTGATTCCGCTTCATGCGCTGAATTATGCGATCAAGACTCCTTATTACTTCTATGTTTCTTTCTTGTTCTATGACGAAAATCGCGTCCGCTTTATCTTTCTATCGACCTTAACGTCGAGTATTCTGAACGTCGTGCTTTCCGCAGTACTAATTCCCCAAATAGGAATGTACGGCTCTATTTTGGCCGATGTGATAGCGACTGTTGTACAAATCGCATTTGTCATTTGGCTCTGTCGGGGTGAAAATTACCGCTATTTTCGCTATAGCCTGTTTTTCCGCAGCCTCCTGGAACTGGTCGGAATCAGCGCGATAGGATTGTCGGTGGGCTTTGTTCAGCACATAAACGAATTTCGCTTTGGATATTTTGCTTACAAGTGTCTCGTTTGGGCAGCATACTGCGGATGGGTTTTCATAAAGAATCGAGTGCTTCTGACAAATGCGGTCTGTTCGCTGAAGCGTAAGCTGGCATCCCAGAAGAGCGCAAGTTAAAATATGGCAGCTCATCTCATACTGTCAGACGCACAGAAGAGAGTCAACACTTGAATAAAGCAGGAGGTTCGAGCATGATTCAGCGAAATGCTTCTCAGAATGCAGTATGCACGCATTTTATTCGGACGCTGCTGGATGGACGCAGGGAGCTTTCTGAGGAAGAGGCGCTGATTCGGAAAACGAAGCTGGAAATCGACGAGCTGCAGCTGCCCTGCGCGGTCGTCTGCGTGGCGCCCGACTACACGGCGGTGGAATGCGCGCGGAAGGACAGCGCGATTCAGGAATGCGCCGAATACATTTCAAGATTCCTGCACAGGCGCGGCTTCGAATTCTGGGCGCTGCTGAATTCCTGGGACAATACCCAGATTCTGCTGCACACGGACAATGCCGCAATACTTGAGCCGACGCTCATGGAGCTGCACGAGCGGCTGCTGACGCGGCTGGGACTGGAATCCTTCATCGGAATCGGCTCGGTGGTCGAGAAATACGGCCAGATCGCCGTTTCGGCCAATGAAGCCTCGGAGATGCTGGCGTATAAGTTTCAGTACGCCGACCGCGGCGTAATCAACATCGCCAACATCGTGCGCTTTCAGCACAACATCAGCTACGGCAACAGTGAAATGTACGAGCGCGTACTGGGCTGCTTCAAGGATGGAAATATCGGCAAAATGTCCGCGCGGCTGGACGATCTGATCGCCGAGATTCGCTATCGCCCCAACGTTTCCGGCAGCAGTATCAAGCGAACGATCATCGAGCTGACGGTGAACATGCTCAACCTCGCTACCAACGCCAATGTGGATGTGGAGGAGGTTCTTCAGGGACAGGATCCCTACCACTGGATTTTGCGGCAGCGGGATACGCCGACCATCAAGACGTGGTTCATGCAGCTGGCCTCTCAGCTGGCGCAGCGCATGGCCGAGCAGCAGCAGCGCAACGAAAAGCGTATCATTCAGGACGCGTGCGACTATGTGGACGCTCACATCGGCGACAACGCGCTGGGGCTGCAGAGCGTCAGTGAAAGCGTCGGACTCTCCTCCTCCTATTTCAGCCAGCTGTTCAAGGCGGAAAAGGGCGTGGGGCTGAACAGCTACATCATGCACCGGCGCGTGGAATTCGCCATGCGGCTGCTGCGCCAGACGGAGCTGAAGAACGAGGATATTGCGCTGCAGCTGGGCTTCGCCCGGCAAAATTACTTCAGCAGCGTGTTTAAGAAGGTGACGGGCACTACGCCGGGGCGCTATCGCAAGGAGCAGCTGCGGCTGGATGCGCCGCAGTGAATCCAAAAAGATTGGATAAATGTGTTTTTTTTGTCATTGAGATGCTCCTCCGAAAGAAATATAATGAATTACGAAAAAATCAATCGAATGGAGGAGAACACAGATCATGAAGAAATTTCTTGCAATGCTGACGGCGCTCGTGCTGATCGCCGCGCTGGGAACCACCGCACTGGCGGAGACCGAGGTGACCATCTGGACCCCGGACATTGTCGGCGGCGACTATCTGACGGCGCTGCGCGAGCTGGCCGATCGCTTTGAGACCGAGAACGAGGGCGTGACGATCACCATCGAGGAGCTGAACTTCGACGGCATCGGCGAAAAGCTGGAGTCGGCCATGATGACCGGCACCACCCCCGACATCTACATCGACGGCACGGCCCGCACGGCCAAGCTGCCCTCCACGGGTCTGACCGCGGACGTGAGCGACGTCATCGGCGCGCTGGAGGGCTGGAACGAGGGCGCGGTGCAGATCGGCGAGGTCGACGGCGCGTACTATCTGGTTCCGATCACGCTGATGCCCTCCACGATTCTGACGGTCAACGTCTCGCTGGCCAAGCAGTACGGCGTATACGACCTGCTGCCCGAGGATCGCGTGTCCTGGGACTGGCCGCAGTTCATGGCCTTCCTGGAGGCCTGCGGTGAGAAGTCTCTGGCCGACGGCGTGTATCCCATCGCGCTGTACGCGGGCAGCCAGTCCTCGGACATCGCCTACTACACCATGCTGCTGTCCGCGGGCGCGGAGATTCTGAACGCGGATCACACCGCCGCGGCGGTGAACACTCCCGCAGCCGTGCAGGCCATGGCTTATCTGAAGGAAATGCAGGACAAGGGTCTGGTCTATCCCGGCGTGGCGGAAATGAAGGATCAGGACGTGTCGGGCCTTTTCCTGAACGGCAAGGTCATTGTAGATCTGACGTGCAACGGCGGCCTGGGTGCGCTCCCCGCCTTCCAGCAGGCGGTGAACGAAGGTGTGCTGACCGAGGTGCCGGAGATTCAGGGCTATGCCTGGCCGACGCTGGACGGCTCCGCCAGCAAGTGCGCCACCTGGGGCGCCAACTGCGCGGCCATCTTTGAAAACGACGGCGACGCGGGGAAGATCGAGGCGGCCAAGGGCTTCCTGAAGGCCATGGTTTCCGACGAGGCCTTCAACGAGGTGCTCTGGTCTGCGAGCCTCAACTACGGCCCGGCGCGCGAGACCGGCGTGCAGCTCACCATCGAGGACGAGCAGATCACCCGGGAGCTGGAGATGAAGAGCGTGTTCGCCCAGTATAACGACTCTGCGTTCGGCATTCTCGAGAGCTACTGGGGCGAGATTCGTCAGTATTTCTATCCGGAAATGCAGTCCATGATTCTGGGCAGCAAGACCCCGGAGGAAGCGATTCAGGGCTTTGAGGCAGGCGTCAACGACGTGCTGAGCCACAACTGATCGCTTCGGAAGAACATTTAACCATCGTTTGCGCGCATGAGGGCAGAGCTTCTGCCCTCATGCGCTTCGAAGGGAAGAAAACATGAAACAGGCAATCGCTTCTCGGAAACGGCGCAAGCCGGCGGCGGAGATTGCGTTCATCTGCGTCTTTCTCGCGCCATGGCTGGCGGACGTGCTGGTCTTTAAGCTGTATCCCTTTTTCTACGGCATTTACATCTCGTTTTGCAGCGTCTCCTATAAGACCATCGAGTTTGTGGGGCTGGAGAACTTTCGGGAAACCTTTCAGCGCCCGCTGTTCTGGGACGCGCTGCGGGCGACGCTGCGCATCAGCGCCATCACCATTCCGCTGATCACGCTGTGCGCGCTGCTCATCTCCTTCATCATCCACAGCAAACCCAAGGCCTTCAAGAACGCCACCAAGGTGGTGCTCTATCTGCCGGCGGTCACCAGCGAAATCGTGCTGGCTATCGTGTGGAAGAACATGTTCAGCAGCAGCTACGGCATTTCGGCCTCGATCTGCAATCTGCTGGGCATTCCGCCCATCGCGTGGCTGACCGACGCAAAGCTGACCATTCCGCTGGTGGGCGTTCTGGTGTCCACGCTGTGCATCGCTCAGCCGGTGATTCTGCTGTCCAATGCCATCGACAACATGAGCGAATCCCTGCTGGAGGCCTCGGCGCTGGACGGCGCGACGCGCTTCCAGCAGCTGATTCACATCACGCTGCCCACCGTGCGGCCGACCATCTCCTTCGTGCTGATTACCACCACCATCGGCAACCTTCAGGTGTTCTACGTGCCCTTCCTGCTCACCGGCGGCGGGCCGGAGAACAAGACGGTGACGCTGTTGTATCTGGTGTACAAAAACGCGTTCGAATACGGAAAGTACGGCCTGGCCAGCGCTCAGGGCGTGGTGCTCTTCGTGCTGATCGGATGTCTGGTGCTGCTGCAATACAAGCTGACAAAGGCGGGAAAATTCCAATGAAAACGAAAAAGAGGCACATCTTCTCGCTGGGCGCAGCGGTGGTGGTGCTGGCCTGCGCCTTTGCGCTGTCGCCGTTCGTAATCATGATTCTGGGCAGCTTCAAGCCAAACATGGCGCTGAGCGTGGTGCCCGTGGACTTTTCTCCCCTTCGGAACGTGACGCTGAAGAACTACATCGAAGTGACGCAGACGGTCAACGTGTTCCAGGCGTATCTGAATTCGCTGAGGCTGATGTTCTTCGTGGTAGGCAGCGAGGTGCTGCTGTCGGTCATGGCGGGCTATATCTTCGCGGTGAAGGAGTTTCGGATGAAGCGCGTGCTGTTCGCGATGGTCATCGTAACGATGATGATGCCGCGGCAGCTGCTGCTGGTGCCCAATTTCATGGTGGCGAAGAAGCTCAAGCTGATCGACAGCATCGGCGGCGCGGCGCTGACGACCATCAACGCATCCTACGGAATTTTCCTGGCGCGGCAGTACATGCTGTCCATCTCCAGGGATTTCTACGAATCGGCGCGCATCGACGGCTGCGGCGAGCTGGGCATTTTCGCACGCATCGTGCTGCCGCTGAGCAAGCCGGTCATGGCGGCCGTGGCCATTTCGTCCATGTTCACCGTCTGGAACGACTATCTCTGGCAGAACATCATGCTGACCTCCGGCAAAAACCAGACGGTTCCGCTGATGCTGGCCTATCTGTCCAACAAGTCCAAGAGCGGAATTCCCTCGTTCGGCATTCAGCTGTCCGGCTCGGTCATCTCGGTCATTCCGCTTCTGATCTTCTTTATGATCTTCCAGAAGTGGTTCATTGAGGGCGTCTCCGCCGGCGGCGTCAAGGAATAATCGTCAACATTGGAAAAGAGGTAGAAAACTATGCACAAGGCTTTTATCGCGCAGGCGCGCATGACCTCCCATCGCCTGCCGGGCAAGGTTGCCAAGGACATCTGCGGCCAGACCGCGCTGTATCGCATGATCGAGCGTCTGCGCCTGACCCGTCACGAGGACATGGACGTCATCATCGCCACGACGACCAATTATCAGGACGACATCGTGGAAAAGGTGGCGAGGGACTGCGGCGTGAAGGTGTTCCGCGGCAGCGAGAACCACGTTCTGTCCCGCTATTATTACGCGGCGAAGGAAAACGACGTGGATGTGATCTGCCGCGTGACCTGCGACGATCTGCTGTTCGATCCCCGCTGGCTGTTCGACGATCTGATGGACGAGTTCCTCGCCGACGGTACCTACGATTATATGTGCAGTTCGGAATACGACCCGGAGAAGAACCAGTGGATCGCCCGCGAGCCCTCCTGCGGCTGCCAGACGGAAATGTTCACCTTCAAGGCCATCGAGCGCTGCATGAACGAGGCGAAGGATCCCTACTGCACCGAGCACGTCACGCCCTATCTGTACATGAACCCGGATCTCTTCCACGTGGGCGGCCATGGCTCGGGCTATAATGGCGTGAACATCCTGCCCAAGCGCTACGGCACCTCGCTGGATACCGAGGAGGATCTCCGGCTGCTGCGCAACATCTACGAGGAGCTGTATCCGAAGAATCCCAAATTCGGCATTCTGGACATCATCGAGTGCTATCAGCGCCACCCCGAGTGGACGGAAATCATCGCCGATGTGGCGCGCACGCCCGTGACCTATCACGGCGAGGGCGACAAGAACACACAGCTGAAATAAGCGGCAACTCACTAAAAAAGCATTTTCTGTATCGCAGGAGTACCCGGCGGAGCGGAAAATGCTTTTTTCTTTATGGCTGCAGAGCGCGTATTAAGCAGTGGACTTTAATCGAAACGAATCCACCTTTTCGCAGAGCCTCCGAAGAACCAGGAGCGCATTATCTGAAGGGACGCCATGCGCAAAAGGCTGTGCCTGATGAACGGTTAAAACTTGGGGAACACCGCACAAATGAGGCGGTTGGCCGGCGAATGGATTTTTCGTCAGATGC
>OLPR01002031.1_pt1 | contig 15584 bp, 13 predicted proteins | sample 1672761 | NCBI WGS metagenome assembly OLPR01 (sample SAMEA3136721, study PRJEB25190) | human gut metagenome | biome: human gut; feature: human-associated habitat; material: faeces | place: Austria | collected 2013 | reverse complement strand
CAATACTGACTGTCCAGTATTGGGGGTACATATCACACGGACGGTTCTTTTATATTTAATTATATTTATCCTATCATATTTCCCCGGAAAAGTCAAATCCGCAAAAATGCCGCCCAGTTTCCCGGGCGGCTCGTTTGCATTTTGGGGATTATCGTGTTCTGGGGGTAAAGGCGATTTCCCAACGGAAGGGGCCATTCTGTTCCGGATGGAAGGTGCAGCGGCAGATGTTGTCCGCCAGATACTCCAATTCGTTGGTAGTGGTATGGTTGCCCTCGCCGAACACCCGCAGTTCCTGGGGCATGGCCACCACCACCTCGTAAGGCTCGCCGCCCACCGCCTGAGACACGCCGGTCAGCACGCGCTTTTCTGCGTCGTAGGTAAGCGCGGTAATGTCCAGTGCGCCCTGGGCGATGTGCCGGGAGGTGGAGAGCACCTGAGGCTTGTCTTCCACCCGGTGCACCGCGAAGATGCGGCTGGCGCAGGGCCGCAGGGTAATCTGGAAGGAATCCCGGAAAGTACCCAGGAATTCCCGGTTCCAGTAATCATAAACGTAATACTCCCCTGCCTCCAGGCCAAGATCCGAACGCAGATCCACCCGCAGAGTGCTTTCCTGGGTGGTCAGGTTGATCACGTCCGCCACGTTGAACCGCATGTCCTTTTTCTCCACCGCCAGATTCAGCACCACGGTTTTGTGGTCGCTGGCGGTAGAACGCACGTCCATGGGATGAGCGGGCACCGGCGGAATGGAGCGCCGGAGGATTTCCACACGATCCTCCGGCAGATCGGGCAGATTGTCCCCCAGGGTGAAAGGCAGGCCCAGCAGCGATACCAGCGCCGCCCGGGTCACCGCCTGGTCGTAGGTGTTGAATTTTTCCCGAATTACTACGTTGTCCGGGTCGTTGTTGCACACCACCGTGTGGAGCATGTAATATTTATACACCTTGTCCACGCATTGGGTGATGAATTCCTCCCAGCGGAAAATGTCTCCCCCGATGCGGGCCGCGTCGAACACGGAACAGGCGAAATCCATGTCCCGTTCGGACACGCCAGCACAATAGAGCATGTAATAATCCGGACCAAGCACCTCCCGGGCCTTCCGGAAAGCGGCGATCATGGCCTGACGGGTGGTGGCGGCGGAGTCGTACTTCGTATCGTGACACGCGTCGCAGAGATTGGCGGTATCCGGCAGACAATCCCACTTCACCGCCTGATAGCCCCACTCCTTGGGCTGAGCGATCATTTTGGGCAGCATTTCCTCCAGAAATTTGGGATGCGTCACATCCAGGAAGTACTGTCCGCACCACATGGGCTTGCGGGCCATGACGGTCTCGGGATATTTTTCGATCATCTCGTTTTTCCGGGGATCGCAGGTGGGCCCCACCCACAGCGCCGGAATAAAGCCCGCTTCCCGAATTTTATCCGCCACGTACTTCAGGCCGTGGGGATAGCTCACCGGGTCGGGATGGTACATGTCCAGATCGTCCGCGCCATGGGAGGAAAAATCCCGGTGATACCATTCCCAGTCCACCCAGATGGTATCCGCGCCATAGGGCTTCAGATATTTCTCCTGCCAGGCGGTGTTTTCCAAAACTGTCTTTTCCCCCGCGTCAAACTGCACAGAATACCAGGTCATCCAGCCCACCGGCGGGGTTTTGAAGGTGGTGTTGGGGTTGAGCTTTTTGTAATCGATATCAAAAGCGTCTTCGTACACATGTTTTTTCACCCGCACATGGAAAGCCCGCGCAAAATCCCAGCCCCTGGTATCCAGCGTGAAGCCGTAGCATTCCTTTTCCCAATCATACCGAAGGCGGAACTCCCCGGCGGTTTCGAAAATCACCGCGGAATCGGTATCCCGGTCGAACAGGGCGTTGTCGAAAATGGAAGCGGCAGGGCCGTAGGCGCTGCGAAGACTTCTGCCGGCTCCATGCAGATTCACGGCCATGGTGTTCCGCTGGTCATGATCGCCCCAATGGGTCAACCCGGCAAAGCGCACGCTGGCGGTGCCTTCCCCGCCCACAAACAGGGTAACGCCGCCCTTTTCCAGCCGGAAATTCAGGGAAACATCCTGGCGCACCATCTCCGCGCCGGAATAGGTAACGGTCATGGTGACAGCGGTATCTTCCCGGGCGATGGAAACCGTGGGCTTTCCATACTCCTGCAGGCCAACCTGCGGCTCCCGCTTGGAAACGATTTCCCGAACGCCCGCCTGGCGGACGATTTCCCCCATGCCATCGTAAAAGATGGAAAAGGTATTCGCTTCCAGATCGTAGCGGACGGAGTACCTTCTGAAATTGACGTACATGGTTGATTCTCCTTCTTGATTCTTTTTACGAAAAAACTGCGGAGGATTACAGGAACCCTCCGCAGCCTTTGTGAAATTTTTAGAGGTACGGATCGGCAGCGTCCCGCAGGCCGTCGCCCACGAAGTTGAACGCCATTACCGTGACCACCACAAACAGGCCGGGGATCAGCGTCCAGGGATACAGCGCCACGTTGCGGAACTTCTGCGCGTCCGCCAGCAGTACGCCCCAGGAAACCGCGGGAGCCCGCAGACCCAGACCCAGGAAGGACAGGGACGTTTCGCCCAGGATCATTCCGGGAATGGACAGGGACAGGGACGCGATCAGGTGGCTGGTGAACATGGGCACCATATGCTTGGCAATAATGCGCGGCGTGCTGGCGCCGGCAACTCGGGCAGCCTTCACGTAGTCCTCGTTTTTCAGGGACATGAACTTACTGCGCACGGTACGGGCCAGACTGGGCCAGCCCACCAGAGACAGAATCAGCGTAATGCAGAAATAAGTCTTGGTGACAGGCCAGTTGGAAGGCACTGCCGCGGCCAGCGCCATCCACAGAGGAATGGTGGGCAAGGAGATCACGAAGTCGATGATACGCTGGATGATCACGTCCACGGTGCCGCCCAGATAACCGGACAGACCGCCCATGATCAGGCCCAGGAAGAACGACAGCAGCACGCCGATGAGACCCACCGTGGCGGAAATCTGCGCGCCGATCAGGGTACGGGAGAACAGGTCGCGGCCGGCCTGGTCGGTGCCGAACAGGTACACGCCGAAAATACCGCCGTTGGGGCCCGCGGCCTCCTTCACGCCGAAGAGATGCACGTCGCAGTCGATCAGGCCGAAGAGCTTATAGGGCGTGCCCTTCACGAAAAGACTGATGTACTGCTTCTGGGTGGTGTCCACTTCATAGGTGGGGGCGAAGGTGACCGGGTCGTAGCCCTTCACGATTTCATACACGAAGGGGCGGAAGGAGAAGGAGCCTTCCTCGTCGATCCAATGCATGCCGTGGGGAGCCATGTTGGTGATGTTCGCGTTATAATCCTGCTTGCCATAAGGGGCCAGGAAATTGGCGAACAGGGCGATGAAGTAGATGATGCACAGCGTCACAAAGCCCACCACCGCCAGGCGGTTCCGCTTGAAACGCATGCGGGTAAGTTTCCACTGGGAGGCGACGTAAATGGAATCGACTTCCCGTTCGGACTGCGCTTTGTAGGCGGCCTTGCGGCGCTTCATTTCGCGCCGGTTGACCTTTTGAAGGCCTTTGATCGGATCCTGCATTGCGATCCCTCCTTACATCGAATTACGAATACGCGGGTCGGTCACCGCAAGCAGGATATCGGAAACCAAAGTGCCGATCATAGCCATCAGGCCCATGACAAACACGATGGAACCGGCCAGGTACATGTCCTGGTTCTGCAGCGCGGTGATGAGCAGGGGGCCAACGGTGGGCAGCGAAAGCACCATCGAAAGCACCGTCTGTCCGGAAATCAGGCCGGGCAGCATCCAGCCCACGGTCGCGATGAAGGGAATCAGCGCGATGCGGACGGGGTATTTGATCAAAAGGCGCATGTTGCTCACGCCCTTGGCGCGGGCAGTTTTTACGTAAGGCTTGCCCAGTTCGTCCAGCAGGTTGGCGCGGAAGGTCTTGAAAAGGCCCGCGGTGCCGGTGATGGCAATAACCAGCAGGGGAATCCAGACGTGCTTTAACATATCCACGATCTTATCCCAGGTCCAGGGCTTGCCGGCATATACGTCGCTGTACAGACCGCCGGCATATTTCCGGGTCACCAGGAAATAAAGATACATGATCAGAATCGCAAGCAGGAACTCCGGCACGGATACACCGAAGAAGCTGATGCCGGTGAATGCATAGTCGCCAAAGGAGTACTTGTGTGTGGCGGAATAAAAGCCGATGGGGAACGCGATCAGCCAGATGAGAATGGTGCTCACCAGAGAAATGGCGATGGTCGCAGGAAGACGGCTTCCCACCAAAGCGTTAACCGGGCGGTTATAGACAAAGGAATAGCCCATATCGCCCTTCAGAAGGTTTTTCATCCATTTCAGGTACTGGATGTACATGGGCTGATCAAAGCCGTAGCGCGCTTCCAGTGCCTTAATCTGGTCTTCGGTAACTTCCATACCGGTGGAACGAAGCTGGTTGATATAGGTGGTAAGGTAATCTCCCGGAGGAAGCTGAATGATGATGAATACCACGATGGACAGCGCCAGCAGCAGCGGAATAAGGACCAATGTCCGCTTGATGATGTATTGAAGCATTGGGACAACCCTCCATAAAATCGATGCCGCAGCGCATCGTTGTACTTGGGACAGCCCACGAGGGACATCCCGGAACTTGCGGCTAAGGTTTTGGCTTGCAGCACCGAAGCCGCTTGCCAGGGGGGAAATTCACCCCGGAAACCTGGGGGACGCCGAGGCGTCCCCCTTTGTTCCGGCGTTGGCAGAATTGGATTTACTTATCCTCGGTCCAGTAACCGTCGGGACGGCTGCAGCCGCAGAAACCATAAGCCCAGTCCTGATCAAGGTTCGCCACGTTGTGGTAGCTGTTCTTGATGATGTTGATGGCGGGCAGACGACGGCCGATGCCGATGGCCCACAGGTTGTCCTTGTGGAGCTGGATGATGCCCTTGATGGCCTCGTCGCGCTCTTCGTCGGAAGTGGTGGTCTGAGCCAGGGTGCCCAGATCCATCAGCTTCTGCATGTCTTCAGTGGGCTCGAAGGCCTTGTCGCCGTCCTTGATGTGGACGCCGGGCATGAAGCGGGTGCCCCAGCCATAGCCAGTGCAGCTGGTCCAGTCGCTGATGGAGCCGGAGGACACGTACAGGAAGCCATTGGAGCCGGTCAGGTTGGTGATGTCAAAGTCGTTGGCCTCGGTGCGCTCGCCCCACAGGGAAGGATCCACCTGGGTGGCATTGACGTTGACCTTCAGATTGTCGCGCCACTGATGGGCGACCATTTCAGCAACCTCGATCCACTGCGCGTCGTAGTTGGGGCAGAGGATAACCAGGTCGAAGGTTTCGCCGTTGGCGGTCTTACGGAAGCCGTTCTCGTCGTACTCGGTCATGCCCAGATCGTCCAGCATCTTGTTGGCGGTCTCAGCGTCGAACTCGGTGTACTCCTTGGCCCACTCTTCATCATAGTAGGGAGAACCGGCCAGGAAGGAGGTCTGCGCCACTTCGGAGCTGTAGGGGCCCACGGAGTAGAAGGTGGAGATGATGGTGGCACGATCCAGGCCCAGAGACAGCGCCTTGCGGAAGTCCGCATTGCCCAGGTAGGGAGCCTTCACGGGATCGGTGGAGGTGGCGTTGAAGTGGAAGTTCATGGCGTTGGGCTCGTTGAAATCAGAGGTTTCAATGTGATAGCCCATCTCTTCCGCGTGCTGCGCGAACAGGGGGTAGTTGGAGAAGGATTCCTGCACGCAGGCAACCTGCACGTCGACTTCGCCGGCAATGACCTTCATGTTCACCAGGTCGGTGGACTCAACGATAGAGATCACAGCGGAATCGATGTAGGGCAGCTGCTGACCGTTCTGATCCACGGCCCAGTAATAGGGGTTGCGCTCGAAGGTGATGGTGTTGGTGGCAGCGGGGTCACAGGTCATAACCCAGGGGCCCAGCACCGGCAGATCCATGTTCTTCTGATCGTTCATGCGATCCTGGAACATCAGAGTCCAATCGTCGAAGCCTTCCTCGCTCAGCTTGGCGGCGAGCTCGTCTTCGGAATTGTAGTTCTTGTGGAACTGCTCCAGATAATGGGAAGGATAGACAAAGGGAGAACCGTCGTTGTAAGCCCACTTGGCCAGGTACAGGGGCTTGCCGGTTTCGAAGTTGAACTTCCAGGTGGTATCGTCCACCACGGTCAGGGTGCAATCGGTATAATACTTCTCAGAGGGAGTCAGCTCCTCGTTCTTGAGGATGTCATTATACCAGAATTCCACGTCCTTGGTAGTTACGGGCTCGCCATCGGACCACTTCAGGCCGTCGCGGAGCTTGAAGGTGAACTCGGTGTAGTCCTCGTTGTTCTCGTAGGACTCCAGCCAGCCGGTGGTGATGGTGGTCTTGTCCTGACCATAGATCAGGGCATTGCCGTTGCTCAGATAACCGGTCAGGTGATGATGAGCATGGTTGAAGGTACCGGAGGTGACAGCCTGACGCCAGGTGCCGCCGTAGGTGCCAACTTCAGCAACTTCCAGCACCTGGGGATTGGAGGGCAGACGATCCGCCACAGGGGGCAGTTCACCAGCCTGAACCTTCTCGGCCAGGGAGGGAGCTTCGGTGTAGGTAGCGGCTTCGGCCGATGCGAACACCGGGCACAGCGCCAGTACCATCACCACAGCCAGAAGCAGAGACAGAGACTTCTTCATGATGTGTACCTCTCCTTTTTTTGTCCGGGAGAATGCTTCCCGGCATATTCAAGATGTTTCCATCTTAAATTTCTTAAATTCACTTTACACGCCCTTCAGGGAAAGCTCCTTGTAGCGAATGCAGGTGGTGCGATGGCCCATGGGATCGTCGGGATTTACAGGGATCAGCTTCATGTCACACTTTTTGCATTCCTCGGTGGCGTAACGGCAGCGGGGGTGGAAGAAACAGCCCTCAGGCGGCCGGGAAGGATCCGGCACTTCGCCTTCCAGAGTGGCCTTGCGCACACTCTTGTCCGCAATCAGCTTGGGCACAGAGCCCAGCAGCGCCTCGGTGTAGGGATGCATGGGCCGGGAATACAGTTCCTCGGTTTCGCAGATTTCCACAACCTTGCCCACGTACATGACCACAATGCGGTCGGAAATGTGCTTCACGGCGGACAGATCGTGGGCAATGAACAGATAGGAAATATTGTATTCCTGCTGCAGATCCTCCAGAAGGCCCAGCACCTGCGCCTGCACGGAAACGTCCAGGGAGGAAACGGATTCGTCGCAGATCACCAGCCGGGGGTTCACGCTCAGGGCCCGGGCGATGCCCACGCGCTGACGCTGGCCGCCGGAGAAGGCGTGGGGATAGCGCACCATGTATTCCGGGCGCAGGCCCACGCGGGTCATCAGCTTGGCCACCATTTCCTGCTCCTCGGACTTACTCCAGGTTTTGAACAGCATGGCGGGCTCGGCGATGATCTCGCGCACGGTCATGCGGGGATTCAGCGAGGAGAAGGGATCCTGGAAAACCATCTGGATTTCCTTGCGATAGGGCTTGATTTCGGAGGCCTTGGCTTTGGCCAGGTCGATCTGGGTGCCGTCCTTGGCAGTGTAGAGAATGGAACCGTCCGTGGGGTCCAGAAGGCGCACGATGCAGTTGCCGGTGGTGGACTTCCCGCAGCCGGATTCGCCCACCAGGCCCACGGTTTCGCCTTCGTTGATTTCAAAATCCACATCGTTGACGGCCTTTACGTAACCAACCGTCCTATTAAAGAAGCCCTTTTTAATGGGAAAATACTTTTTCAGGCCGGTGACCTTGAGAATCTGCTTGGGCATTTTTCCTACCTCCCCTTACTGATCGTATCTGAAACAGCTGACCTTGTGACCGTTGCCCAAATCCACCACCGGCGGAATGGACTCATCGCACAGGCCCTTCTGCGCCTTGCGGCAGCGGGGGAAGAACGCGCAGCCCTTGGGAATGGAATACGCGTCGGGCACGCTGCCCTCGATGTAAGCCAGCTTTCTACCCCGCTGGTCGGTCACCTGAGGAATGGAGCGGAACAGATCCTGAGTGTAGGGATGCATGGGATTTTCCAGCAATTCCTTGGTGGCGGCGGTTTCCACGATGCGGCCCAGGTACATCACGGCCACGTTATCGCAGGTTTCGGCGATGATGCCGAAATTGTGGTTGATCATCAGAATGGACATGCCCATTTCCTGCTGCAGATCCTTCATCAGGTCCAGAATCTGCGCCTGCACGGTAACGTCCAGGGAGGTGGTGGGCTCGTCGGCCACCAGCAGCCGGGGATTGGATGCCAGAGCCATGGCGATCATGGCGCGCTGACGCATGCCGCCGGAGAGCTGATAGGGATATTCGTCCACCCGCTGTTCGGGCTTGGCGATTTTTACCTTGCGCAAAAGGTCGATGGCCCGGTTGCGCCATTCGCTCTTGGGCAGGTCGGTGTGCAGCTTGATGGCCTCGATAATCTGGTTGCCGATGGTATAAACCGGGCAGAAGGAGGTCATGGGCTCCTGGAAGATCATGGCCATTTCCCGGCCATGGAGCTGCACCAGGCGCTTGTCCTTGTCCGGCAGCCGCGCAATATCGAACACGCCCAAGCGGGAATTAAACAGGATGCTGCCAGAAGCAATCCAGCCGTTTTCCGGCAGGATGCGCATAATCGCGTTGGAGGTGACGGATTTACCGCAGCCGGATTCGCCCACAACGCCCATGGTTTTTCCGATGGGAATATCGTAGCTGACGGAGTTCACCGCGCTGACAATGCCTTCGTCCGTACGGAACTTCACAACAAGGTCTCGTACCTCGACGAGGTTTTCCGCATTCTCCATACAAAGCGCGTTAGCCATTGATTGAACCCTCCACTCGCCTGATCCGGACTTCACACATTCGGAGCCAGATTCATAACGTTATTTAACAAATTGAATGATAACACATAAATCGTTTAATGTCAATAACGAAATTTGTTTTCAGCATGTTTTACCTATTTTGTTAAGACAAAGTTATACAACAAAAGTTCATGTTACGCCCTTGACAGCCCCGCGCAGGGGATTTATAATGATCCTGGTTTCTCTTAAACGTTTTTGATTTTTACACCGTCTATCCAATTAGAAGGAGGAATACACACATGGCTCGCAAGGCGCCCGTTTTCAATCCCATCAAATTCAATAAGGATCAGCTGCGCGACAAGATCTACGCCTGCTGGATCGGCAAAAACATCGGCGGCACCATGGGCACGCCCTATGAAGGCATGCAGCAGATCAACGACATTCAGGGCTTCGTCACCGAAAAGGGTGTGGTTCTGCCCAACGACGATCTGGATCTTCAGCTGGTATGGCTGCGGGCCATGGACGAGATGGGCCCCGAAAACGTGAATTCCAAGGTGCTGGGCGAATACTGGACCAGCTTCATCGGCCCCTCCTGGAACGAATACGGCGTGGGTAAGGGCAACCTGCGCGCCGGCATTCTGCCTCCCATGAGCGGCGAATTGTACAACGACGAATGGCGGCATTCCAACGGCGCGTGGATTCGCACCGAGGTGTGGGCCTGCACCCATCCCGGCTGCCCGGAAAAGGCCATTCGCTACGCCTTTGAGGACGCTAGCGTGGATCACGGCTTCGGCGAGGGCAGCTATGCCACCATCTTCGTGGCCGCCATGCAGTCCGCCGCCTTTATCTTCGACGACCTGCGCACGCTGATCAATATCGGCCTTTCCAAGATTCCCGAGGATTGCCGCACCGCCCGCAGCATCAAGATCGTGCTGAACAACTTCGACAAGGGCATCGACTGGAAGACCACCCGGGAACAACTGGTGGAAGACAGCATGGATCTGGGCTGGTTCCAGGCGCCCATGAACGTGGCCTTCGCCGTGCTGGGCATGCTCTACGGCGGCTGCGATTTCAAAAAGTCCATGATCATCGCCATCAACTGCGGCGACGACACCGACTGCACCGGCGCCACCGTGGGCTCCACCCTGGGCATCATGTACGGCACCAAGTGCATCCCCGCCGACTGGCGCGAGCACATCGGTGACGACATCGTGACCATTTCCATCATCAAGGGCCATGGCTACTTCCCCGCCTCCTGCAAGGAATTGACCGACTGCGTCATGGGCCTGCTCAGCACCACCATGCGCACTCCCAACCCCATCCTGGCCAAGCACGGCCCCCAGTTCATCCTGACCGACGGCGAGAGCGATTTTGGCAACCTGACCCCCGAAAGCTTCATGGGCCGGGATTTTGCCGACGGCATGTTCCATCGTTCCCGTTACAGCTTCACCATCGAATCCGTGTACGCCACGGTGCTGGTGGAATATGAGCACGAGCCCATCATCGCGCCCAACGGCGAATTGAAGATGAAGATCACCTGCACGCTGAACGGCAACATGGCCGAGCAGAAGCTGTTCAACCTGAAGTTCTATCTGCCCGAAGGCTGGCGCGCCGAGGGCCGCAAGCATGTGCACGCCTCCATGATCTCCGGTTCTCACGGCATGCGCATCTATTCCCTGGATCACGGCTTCTCCACCACCGAAATCACCCTGGTGGCCGGCGAAAATGTGGAAGCCCGCAACCGCGGCGTCATCGAAATCACCACGCCTGAGCGTCCCACGCCCATCCTGGTGCCCCTGATGATTCTGGGCTGACGCTTTCCCCGCCGTCCGAAGGAAATTTTCACCCTTCGGACGGCGTTTTTCCATTTTTATGCCAAAGGAGCGTGTCTATGGCGAAATTCACTCCCCATCCCATGTCCGAGGAGGACAAACGCCTGGCCCGGTCGGAGGACAGCTTCGGCCGGTTCCTGCTGGCCTTCGCCATCGCGGCGGTGTATGGCGTAGTCGCGTTTTTCACCGTGTGGAAGCTGCATGAAACCGTGCCCGCCCTGCTTTTGCATCTGCTGCCCGGGGTGCGGGATGGAAACCCCGTGCGGCTTTACAAGGCGCTGGTGATTCTGGTGGCGGGGCTGGGCTGGTTTGTCTCCCTGCTTTTTCTGCTGTTCCGGTGCAACCGGCCCAATCTTTCCCTGAAAAATCGGCTGTGTTCCCTTTTCATCTGGTGCGCCGCGGCGATTTTGATTTATCTGGCGGCGGCGGCCATTCCTCGATTTCTTCTATAATTATACGTAGAAATTAACATCCGACGTTTATAATAGTTTCAGGTGCTGACGCGCCGAGGTTCGTCCTTGGGCAGAAGGCCGGAAGCAGCGGCTCATAAACGATTTTATCGCTGTTTTCCGCGTCCCTTTGTCCCGGGATGCGGATATTTTTATGATTTGGGAGGAATGCCCCATGGAAAACCGTGTCGCCATGATCAGCATCGTGGTGGAAGACTACTCCGCCGCGGAATCCGTCAACGCCCTTTTGCATCAGTTTGGCCAATATATCATCGGCCGCATGGGCATTCCCTATCGCGCCCGGAAAATCTCCCTGATTTCCGTGGCCATCGACGCGCCCGGGGATCAGATCAGCGCCCTTTCCGGCAAATTGGGCATGATTCCGGGGGCGTCTTCTAAAACGGTCTATGCCAAAATCGGCGCATGAAAGCGCTGATCGATCGTCTGGCCGGAGGCGAAATCCTTACTTTGGAGCAATGGCAGGGGCTTTTTGAAAGGCGCACCCCGCAGGACGAAATATACGCCCGCAACCTGGCCCGGGAAATCTGCCAGCAGCATTACGGTCGAAAGGTCTATCTGCGGGGGCTGGTGGAAATATCCAGCATTTGCAAAAACGACTGCTATTACTGCGGCCTGCGGCGGAGCAACGCCCAGTGTCAGCGCTACCGGCTGACTCCGGAGGAGATTTTCGAATCCTGCCGGGAAGGCCACGCGCTGGGTCTGCGCACCTTTGTGCTTCAGGGAGGCGAGGACGCCTGGTTCACCGACGCACGGCTGTGCGAAATCGTCCGCCGAATTCGCCGGGCCTTTCCCGACAGCGCCATCACCCTCTCCCTGGGCGAACGTTCCCGGGAAAGTTACCAGAAATTATTTGACGCCGGGGCAAACCGCTATCTTCTGCGCCACGAAACCGCCGACGAAACCCATTACGGCCAGCTGCATCCGCCGGAATTGTCCCTGAGCCATCGAATGGACTGTCTGCGGGCGTTGAAGGACGTGGGCTATCAGGTGGGCGCGGGGTTCATGGTGGGCTCGCCCCATCAGACGGCCCGCACCCTGGCCAAAGACATGGCCTTTTTGCAGGAATTCCGGCCCCACATGGTGGGCATCGGCCCCTTCCTGCCCCACCACGCCACTCCCTTCCGGGACGAACCGGCGGGCGGTTTGCAGGATACCCTCTTCTGCGTGGCGCTGACGAGGCTGGCGCTGCCGGAAGCGCTGATTCCCGCCACCACCGCCCTGGCCACTCTGGAGGTTTCCGGCCGGGACGCGGCGCTGCTGGGGGGCGCAAACGTGATTATGCCCAACCTCTCCCCCGCCGGCGTGCGGAAAAAATATCTCCTCTATGACAACAAGCGGGCCTTCGGCTCCGAGGCCGCGGAGTCTCTGCGGCTCATCCACCGGGCCCTTGCCCAAATCGGCCGGGAAATGTCCCTGAGCCGGGGCGACCATATTTCTATTGCAGCAAAGGAGGAACACACATGAGCATGAACGCCACCCCTACCTCCAATCGAATCCACATCGCGCTGTTCGGCCGCAGAAACGCGGGCAAATCCAGCCTGATGAACGCCATCACCGCCCAGCAGACCGCCATCGTATCCGACACCCCCGGCACTACCACCGACCCCGTGATGAAATCCATGGAAATTCTGCCCCTGGGCCCTGTGGTGCTCATCGACACCCCCGGCCTGGACGACGAAGGCGAACTGGGCGCGGAACGGGTGCGCCGGGCCAAAAATGTGCTGGAAAAGACGGATATCGCCCTCATCGTGCTGGATCCGGCCACGGGCCTGGGCGATCTGGAAAAGAATCTGAAAACGACCCTGCGGGAGCGGGAGATCCCCTGTCTTACGGTGGTAACCAAGGCCGACCTTACCCCATGCAACCTGGAAGGAGCCCTGAGCGTCAGCAGCAAAACCGGCGCGGGCGTTCGGGAATTGAAGGAAGCCCTGGCCCATCTGCGCCCCTCCAACATCAGCGAACGGCCCATCGTCTCCGACCTGGTGCCGGAAGGCTCCACCGTCGTCCTGGTCACTCCCTGCGACAGCGCCGCCCCCAAGGGAAGGATGATCCTGCCCCAGCAGCAGACCCTGCGGGATTTGCTGGATCATCGCTGCCTTGCTCTGGTGGTGCAGGATACAGAGGTAGAAAAGGCCCTTTCCGCCCTGAAGGAACCCCCGGCGCTGGTGGTAACGGACTCTCAGGCCTTCGGAAAGGTGTCCAAAATGGTACCGGAGTCGGTTCCGCTCACTTCCTTTTCCATCCTCTTCGCCCGGCACAAAGGCTTTCTGGAAGCCGCGCTTTCCGCCGTGGAGGCCATGAGCCAATTGCAGAACGGGGATCGGGTGCTGATTTCCGAGGGCTGCACCCATCACCGACAGTGCGAGGACATCGGCACGGTGAAATTGCCCCGCTGGCTCCGGGAATTTTCCGGCAAAGAGCTGGCGTTTGATTTCACCAGCGGCGGCTCCTTCCCGGAAGATCTGACCCCCTATCGGCTGGTGATCCACTGCGGCGGCTGCATGCTCAACGAAAAGGAAATGCGCGCCCGAAAAAATCGCGCAGTTGCGCAGGGCGTTCCCTTCGTCAATTACGGCGTGGCCATCGCCCACATGAAGGGCATTCTGGAGCGCACCATTCGCCCCCTGGGGCTGTAATTCTCCTAAAGCAGACCGAAGTTTGTTTTGTGCAGACCAAAGTCTGCTTTTTCTTCGTTCTCACGCCGCTTTCCGGGTGCATAAACTGCCCTGCAAAGGCGGTGTTTGAAATGAAAAAATTTCCGGAATTCCGGGAAGCCTGCGGCGTTCAGGCGGTGCTGCTGGGGGCCGCGTTCGTCTCCGGCCGGGAGGTGGCCTTCTTTTTCTCCGGGGCTGGAGCGTATTCCTGGCTGGGCATCGGGCTGGCGGCGGTGATTTTCGGCCTTTTGACGGCCATGCTGGCGCGGCTTGCCCGGGATACCCAGGCCGCCAGCCTGCCGGGAATTTATTATGCGGCGTTGGGAGTGCGCTGCGGCGACGCGTTGTGCGTGCTGCACGCCCTGACCATGCTGATGACCGGCGCGGCGGCCCTTTCCACGGCGGGGGAAATGGGTGCTCTTGCCCTGGACGACCCCTGCGCCTCCTGGCTGTTTGTGGGCATGGCGATGCTGCTGGCGCTGATTCCGGCGCTGAACGGCATGCGCCTGATTGGACTTTTGGGGCTGATCGCAGTTCCCGCCTGCTGCCTGTTTTTTCTGGCCATGGCCCTGGATTCGCGTCCCGCCGCCGCGGGGGCGTATCTCACCGATTCGCTGCTGTCCTCCCGGCGGTTCTGGCCGCTGACCCTGACTTTGGGTATATTGTACGCGTTTCTGAAGGCGGCGCTGGCGGGCAGCGTGGCCATCCTGCGGGGCGCGCGGCTGAGGCCGAGGCGCTTCGGGCTGTGCAACGGCCTGCTGCTGGGGCTGACCACGGGCCTTGCCAACTGGGCGCTTCTGTCACGGGGACCGGAAACGGCCCAACTGAACCTGCCCATGGTGGTATTGGCCGCCCGCTGGGGCGTTTTCGGCTTTTATCTGGCGATCTATCTGATGCTGTTAGGCTGCGCCGGGAGCCTGGCCTGCGCCATAGGCTCCCTTTCCTCGCTGATTTCCGGCCGGGTGGGCCGACTGAACCGGCTGATGCTGGTGTTGTCGGCCATTGCCCTGATGAGCGCCGCGGGGCTGAGGTCTCTGGTGGAAGTGGGCTATCCGCTGCTGGGCTGGCTCAGCGCCCTGGCCCTTACCTCCCTGGCCCTTTTGCGGGAAAAACGCCGCCGGGGGGCAAAGCTGCTGCCGCCCGGAAAGAACGCAGGTTAAATTTTGTAAATATGGTTGCAAAAACATGTCTCAGGCCTTATAATACAGTTTGTGTCAATCCGCTCACTAGCCCCGAGCGCGGCTGATCGCCGGACGCGTACCGACCACACGCGAATGGCAAGCATCGTATATTTGGGAGGAATTTCACGTGAGTACTTATATGGCTAATCCTCAGACCGTCGAACGTAAATGGTACGTCGTCGACGCCGAGGATCTGGTGATGGGCCGTTTGGCTTCTCAGGTCGCGTCCATTCTGCGCGGCAAGAACAAGCCTACCTTCACGCCCCATGTGGACTGCGGCGACTACGTCATCGTCGTCAATGCTTCCAAGATCAAGCTGACCGGCAAAAAGCTGGATCAGAAGCTGTATCGCTATCACACCGGCTATCCGGGCGGACTGAAGGAAATCACCTACCGCAAGCTGATGGCCAACAAGAGCGAATTCGCCTTCAAAGAGGCCGTTCGCCGCATGCTGCCCAAGGGACCTCTGGGCTACTCCATGCTGAAGAAGCTGCGCGTTTACGCCGGCCCCGAGCATGAGCAGCTGGCTCAGAAGCCCGAAGTGCTGGTTCTGAAGTAAGGGAGGAGGACGGAAAATGTCTGAGGTTTGCTTCCATGCCGTTGGCAGGAGAAAAAAGGCGATCGCTCGCGTTCGTCTGATCCCCGGCGAGGGCA
>OLPR01002027.1_pt1 | contig 15599 bp, 13 predicted proteins | sample 1672761 | NCBI WGS metagenome assembly OLPR01 (sample SAMEA3136721, study PRJEB25190) | human gut metagenome | biome: human gut; feature: human-associated habitat; material: faeces | place: Austria | collected 2013 | reverse complement strand
AAAATATATGAACTTTTCAAGGTACTATAGAGAAGCTTTTGACCCCAACATCATATTTAAAGAATATATCATAAATTGCCCTTGTCTCTTACACGAAACTAATTCTGCCTTCTTTAAAATATCCAAATGTCTTGATATTGAAGGCTTAGATATATCAAATGCATTTGCTATCTCGCTCGCCGTTAAATTTTTCCATCGGAGCAAACGTAATATCTTTCTCCTGACATCGTTAGCCATAGCCTCGTAAACAATATCTTTCAATCCAATTCTCTCTTTCTCTTTTTCTTTTCAACGATTAGTATTTCCAGCTAAATATCTCTTTACCTTCAAGATAAAAAGTCAACTAATCTACCAACTAAGGAGAACTAGATGTAACTATAAAAGCAATTATCCTTATTCCTATAAATACAAATAACTTTTTATTCTTAAAAGAACTATTTGAATATCTATTTGAGTACTTCTGTTTCTGCATTATACTTCATTTTCGCTGATTGTCAAGGTAGTTGTCAGTAAAAATATATATTTTTTATTCGTGCAGGTCATCAGATATTGTTCTGTACCTGATCACCATCATTTTGAATGAATAGATTTTTATGAAACAGCCATCTGATCATCAGCTTCTTCGGATTGTTCGTGTACCTTATCCGGGTTCAGATATACAGTATCCGGAAGACTCCAGTCACGGGTTGCACGTCCATTCCAGCGTTCCGGATGCTCTGCTTTAGCAGCTTCGTAAACCTCTTTACGTTTAGACAGTATCTTGTCGGACAATCCGTTGCGGCGCTGATAAGGAGTAAGAAAGTTTAGACCACTGTGATGATGATCGTGGTTGTACCACTTTACAAACAGGCTGACCCATTCCCGAGCCTTTTCCAATGTTTCAAATCCTTTGGGCTGATAGTCAGGACGGTATTTCAACGTTTTGAAAAGACTTTCGGCATAGGGGTTGTCATTGCTTACACGCGGTCTGCTGTTTGAGGGAGTTATACCAAGCTGATAAAGGGTCGCCAACATTGTTGCGCCTTTCATGGGGGAGCCATTATCAGAGTGTAAGACTAATGGCTCTGTAGTAAGCCGACCTTGTTTTAAACAGATCCTTTTGATCAAACTGCTGGCATAGTCGGCACTTTCTTCTTCGTAGACTTCCCAGCCAACGATACTCCGATCGTAAAGATCTGAGAAGAGGTACAGATAGTAAAACATACCCTTATGTGGACCATTCAGATATGTGATATCCCACATGTATACCTGGTTTGGAGCTGTTGCACTGTATGTAGATGGACGGTTATGCTTAGGTGCTTCACTACGGCCACGGTGATTCAGCATTTTTTCTTCCCGTAATACACGATAGAAAGTTGATTCAGATGCGATATAGATACCTTCATCGGCTAATGCCGGAACGATTTCACAGGGGGCCATGCTGGCATATTCTGGTCTGTTACAGATGTTTATGATCTCACGGCGTATCTCTGCGGGTATCTTATTAGCGGGATTTGAATGATCTGCGTGGGGACGTCCATCTTCATAGGAATCAGTATCCGCTTTTCGCTGTTTCCAACGGTAGAAAGTCCGTTCTGTGATTCCGAGGCGTTCACATGCCTTTTTACAAGACGCTCCTGATTTAATAGCTTCATTGATCAGCAGTACAGCATTTTCGCGATCTGAGGCGCTGATCATTCGTCCTCTGAATCCCCCCAGATCGCATTTGCTTTTTTTGACAGTACAAGTAAGGCTGCTGCTTCTGCAAGAGCCTTTTCCTTACGCTGTAATTCTTTTTCAAGTTTTCTGCGTTCTTTCTCAGAATCCTTAAGTTCGCGGTTAAGCCGGGAAGCTTCTTTAGCGATGCCACCATTGGCATTCATGCAGGCATCTTTCCAGGCTTTGATCTGCTCGATATAAAGCCCTTTTTTACGGGCATACTCGGCAAGTTCCGTTTCATTCATACTTGCTGTTTCAACAACAACTAAAAATTTATCCTGTGTACTCCAGTCATCCGGAACAGCATCCGTACCAGGAGCAGCATAGCCTTCCTTTCTGGCTTTATCCCGCCAGTTACGAAGTGTCTGTTCAGAGATTCCTTCTTCTCTGGATATCTTGGTAATAGATTCATTGTTTGGTGGAAGCATCCTCCTGAGGAGTGCATCCTTTAATTCTGGACTATAGTTCATAGCGAAAGCTCCCTTCCTGTGATAGCTACATACTACCACAAAAGTAATTATCTTTCACTGACAACTATCCTAACACACAGGGCGGTATGTTTCTTTTTAGTTGCCTGTTCCTTTTGCTTTTCATATAAGCAGAAATATTTTGTGCTTGCCTTTGAACCGATATAAAGGGTGCTTGCTAGATTGCGGTTTTTCCCACTTAATTTTCCACCTTGTACATTTTCATAGTTTTTACAGCGACAATCCGCACCGCCATTTTTATATTTTTCAGACAAGGTGGGAATATCCAGCAGACCGCACATATCATTGATTGCCAAGTCAAAACGTCGGATAACACCGCCACAGTCAAGACAGCGGTTTAAAAATGAATACCAATCCCTGTTCTGTGCCTGTAAGACATATTCAAGGAATAATCATTTTGATGATGAGGACGAGTAATTTTTCTTCCTCTTGAATGGAAGATACAGCAAACAAAAAGCCCAGTAAAGAGTGCAAAGCACCACCAATGGTGGCAAGGCTCTTGACAGGGCTTTTTCTTTTCTGTGGTTGGTAATCAAGAGGAAGAAAGAAAAAGTGTGTATTTTTCAAGACAGAAAAATGTCAAGGGGGGGGGTGTGCTGATTTTTGTTGTGGCGGATATATGGAACTGTTATAATATGGATATGTTTAAATTACGTTATAAGCAAGAATATTCTGCTGATTTGTCAAAAAACATCATTGCAACTGCCAGTTGACATATTTCCATATCTAAATGGTGGCTATGCAACTGATAATATTGCTAAAATTACACCATGAAAGAAAGGAGTGTTAGCTAATGAATATGGCAGACAGAATACAATATTTAAGGAAATCAAAAGGAATATCACAAGAGGAACTTGCGGATAAAGTTGGAGTTTCAAGGCAGGCTGTTTCCAAATGGGAAAGTGAACAAAGTACGCCTGACTTAGAAAAAATAATTATAATGAGTGATTTTTTTGGAGTAACAACTGACTATATCCTAAAGGGAATTGAACCAGTAGCAGACAAAGAACAAAAAAATAAAGAGCTTACGAGTAAGGTACTTTATATATCATCAACAGCTTTTGTTGCTATTGGGCTGTTTTGTGCATTTGGTAATTGGTATGCAGAACAAACAATGGAAGCAGTTTGGGGTTCAATGATTATTCAAGCTATAGGGATTGTTGGATATTTTATAGCGAGAATACTATCGGAAGAAAAATCCCCCTTTTATGTAAATTGGCTTAATATAATCGGAGTTGCTTTTATGCCTATTTCTATGATTACAGGATATATTTCAGGATTGGTTTTCAAACTAGAAGGGTGGATTGCACCTTATCCGATAGGAATATTTCATACTTTAGTTTTCGTGTTAGTATTCTTTGTAGTTGTGATTGCAAGCTATATTATTCTAAAGAAACAAACAAAATAGTGATTACCTTTATTTTGCAAAAGCAGTTAGTCTTAGGATTGACTGCTTATTAATAAAAGACACCACTTCAATGTGTCAATGGTGTCTTTTTAGTGCTATTTTATCGTCATATCAAGGCTCGTTTAATCGTGGTATATTCGTGGTAAAATGAGTGTTTTTCTATACTTCGAAAAGCTTGAAAGTGTAATATTTATAGGGATAATCAAAAATCAGATATAAAGTTTAATAGAAAATACTTTTCCATTTCAATACTTTGCGACGCAAAATAGTTCGACAAATTTCGTCCCGTCTGCCATAAGGTTTTCTTTTGTCAAAAAGCCGTGAAAAAAGGTGGATTTTTCCGCAAGGCTCCTGTATAATGATAAGTTGTAGAATTATCACCCTGTACAACATCAGGAGGGACTATGCGCAATATCTGGACGGTATTCAAAACTGACATCAAAACGCTGAGCAAATGCTTCTTTGCCTGCGCGGTGGTGGTGGCCATCGCCGTGCTGCCCAGCCTGTACGCATGGCTGAACATCTATTCCAACTGGGATCCCTACGGCAACACCGGCGGGATCTCCATCGCCCTGGCCTCGCTGGACAAGGGCTACACCGACGAGGACGGCGTGTACGTCAACAAGGGTGACGACGTGGTCAACGACCTGCGGGAGGCCACCAGCATCAACTGGGTCGTGGTGGACAGCGAAAAGCAGGCCAAGGACGGCGTATACGCCGGGGATTACTACGCCGCGGTGGTCATCGACAAGGATTTCTCCTATAAGATGTACCACATGCTGACGGAGTGGACCGGCAAGCCCACCATCACCTACTATGAAAACGCCAAGAAGAACGCCGTGGCCACCAAGATCACCGACACCGCGGTGGAGAGCCTGAAGCGCTCCATCAGCGAGAACTATCTGGAGGTGGTCATCGGCCGGGTGATGACCCAGGCCAACCTGCTGGCCGCCGACCTGACGGCGGACGATCCCGAGACGGCGGTAAAGGGTCTGTTCTATCAGGTGCAGGATCTGCTGGCCAGCTGCCGGGCCACCATGGACGCCTTTGACGCCGCCAGGAACAACAGCACCGTGGACATCGACGCGGGCAAGCTGGCACAGATCATCCAGGACATCAACGGCAAGCTGCCGGACGGCGACAAGATTCTGGAGACCGTGGCCCAGATCGACCGAACCATCTACGCCGCCCTGGAGAAGGTGCAGCGGGCCCTGGACAAGATCCAGCAGGCCGCCATGGATGACAGTAAGCTTCAGGAGGCCCGCCAGGCCATTGAGGAGGCAGCCGCCGCCATGGGTCAGATGGGCGACCAGCTCACCGCCTGGGCCGATCGGCTGGAGCAGCAGTCCCCCGGCCATCTGGCCGCCCGGATCGCCCGCGACATCGCCGACAGATGCTACGCCCTGCAGAGCCGTCTGGCCGCCCTGCCGGACAATGACGATCTGCAGACCGCCATCAAGGACTGCCGGGACATCATCGCCGCCATCGGCAACCTGACCGGCAAGCTGCTGCCCACCGCCGACGATCTGCGGCAGGATCTGAACTATGTCATGAGCCAGATCACCGCCTCCGTGGGCAATGTGAAGGAGCTGGCCAATGATGCTCAGGCCGTCCGCAATGCGCTGGCCAACACGGCGCTGGCGCTGGACGAGACCATGGCGCTGCTGCGGCCCGCCGCCCAGCGGCTGTCCCAATCGGTATCCGATCTGGTCGACAAGCTGCAGGGTCTCACCGACAGCGAATATCTGGATCTCCTGCTGGAGATCCTGGGCGGCGACCCGGAGGAGTACGGCCAGTACTTCTCCCAGATGGTGCAGACCACCGTCACCCCCATCTATCCCATCGAGAACTACGGCTCCGCCATGGCCCCCTTCTATACGGTGCTGGCCATTTGGGTGGGCGGCGTCATTCTGGTGGCCATCATCAAGCCCCACGCCCGGCTGGACGGGCTGATCGCCCCCAAGCCCTATGAGCTGTACTTCGGCCGGTACATCATGTTTTTCCTGTTGAGCCAGATCCAGGCGGCGGTCATCATCACCGGCGACCTGTTTCTGCTGAAGATCCAATGCCTGCATCCGGGGCTGCTGTACCTGACCGGCGCGCTGACGGCACTGACCTTCAGCCTGCTGATCTACTCGCTGGCCCTGTCCTTCGGCGACGTGGGCAAGGCCATCGTGGTGGTGGTCATGGTGCTGCAGATCGCTGGTTCCTCCGGCACCTTCCCCATCGAGCTGCTGCCGGAGGTCTATCAGAAGATCTACCGCTTCTTCCCCTTCCCCTACGCCATCGACGCCATGCGCGAGTGCATCTGCGGCCTGTATGGCGAGTACTACGTCACGCAGCTTCTCTTCCTGCTGCTGTTCTGCGCCGCGGCGCTGATCATCGGCCTGCTGGTGCGGCGGCCCTTCATGGGGCTGAACCACTTCATGGAGGCCAAGCTGGAAGAGACCGAGCTGTTCTGAGGAGGTGTGCCGCTTTATGACTTTGGAAGAAAAGTACCATCAGCTCTATGACCGGCTGCTGGAGGAAGTGGCCGCCCTGCACAAAGCCAACCAGCAGCGCATCCGCACCGGTATGCGGGCGCTGGTGATCGTCACCGTGGGCCTTCTGCTGCTGATGTTCCTGGCGGAGGGCAACCGGGTCTTTACCCTGATCCTGTGGATACTGTCCATGTTTGCCCTGTCGGCGTACCTGATCGGCGTGGAGTACATGGACTATGAGCTGCAGAAGAAGCTGCGGGACATCACCCAGGAGGAGCAGGAGACGCTGGGCCAGTTGATCGCCCTGCCTCAGCTGAGCCGCACGGCCCGCCTGCCCCAGCTGTTGAAATGGAAGGGCGAGGAGCAGGCCGAAGAGGAGGCGCAGGGCGTCCAGCCCACGCCCGCGGAGAGCGATGACCGCGCCGTCACCCTGCCCATGCCGGAGGATGGCGCCCGCCCCGTGGTGGACACCCCCGCCGCCATCCCCCTGGATATGGACGCCATCCTCAAGTCCGATCCTCAGAAGATGGCCGCCGACCTGTCCCGGCTGGCACAGGCGCTGCAAGCCCTGTCGGCTGATCTGGAGACCCGGGCGGCCCAGGAACCTTCCCGGAAGGAGGTGGAGGAATGATCAAGCGCATATGGAGCGTTTTCCGCGTCGACTGGCAGCGGCTGACCGCCAGCGTGGTGGCCGTTGTGGTGATGATGGGCCTGTGCCTGGTGCCCTGCCTGTACGCGTGGTTCAACATTCTCTCCAACTGGGACCCCTACGGCCCCGCCTCCACCGGCAACATCAAGGTGGCCGTGGCCAACGAGGACGAGGGCTGCGAGATCCTGGGCCTGCAGCTGAACATCGGCTCACTGGTGATGGACGGCCTGCAGACCAACGACCAGATGGGCTGGGTCTTTCTGGAGGATCAGGAGACCGCCCTGGACGGCGTATACGCCGGCGAGTACTACGCGGCGCTGATCGTCCCGGCGGAGTTCACCAGCGATTTCGTCAGCCTGCTGGACGGTGAGCTGGAGCATCCCCAGATCCAGTACTATGAAAACGAGAAAAAGAATGCCATCGCCCCCAAGATCACCGGCAAGGCCAAGACCGCCGTGCAGGATGAGATCAACAACACCATCATCGAAAAGGTGGCCGGCGCCCTGACCACCGCCAGCTCCGTGTTCAAGGCCCTGGGCCTGGACAGCGAGGACATCGCCAACGGCCTTATCGAGAAGCTGCAGGACGCCCAGTGGCAGATGAACCAGCTCAGTAAGATCCTGCGGTCGCTGGAGGACGTGATGGACAACGCCGACGACCTGCTGACCGCCTCCGCCGTCACGGTGGATGACGTGAACGGCGTACTGATCGGCGCGTCCAACGCCGTGGGCGGCGTGGGCGACATCATCAGCGGCGGCTCCGACACGGCGGACGGCGCGTCCAACGACGTGCTGAACATCCTGAACGCCATCGACAAAAGCCTGACCGATCTGGAGGACAAGCTGCGGGGCTGGGGCACTGCGGAGGATCCCTCCCTGCTGCAGCAGCAGCTTCTGCAGCAGATCGACGACGTGACCGCCCGGCTGATCAGCCTGAAGGAGCAGGCGCCCCAACTGGCGGACAAGATCGACGCCGCCGTGGATAAGCTGGCCCAGCTCCGGGACGACATCGCCAACTTCGGCGACTCCGCCGTAAAGGACGCGCTGCTGGACAAGCTGGCGGAGGTGCGCCAGACCGTCCGGGCGGCGGCGCTGGAGACCAACGACAAGGTCAACGACTTCATCCACGACAAGAATGACAAGGCACTGGCCGCCCTGGCTTCCATCCAGGAGCTGCTGAAAAGCGGCTCCGGCAAATTGAGCGGCCTGTCCAGCACCCTGACCGGCTATGCCAACGCCCTGACCCAGTCCCAGAACACCCTGGCGGCAGGCGCCACGCTGGCTGACACCGTGTCCGGCTATCTGGCGGACATGGAGGCCGACGTACGCCGCATCACAGACAGCGCCGCCTTCCGGGAGTTCATGGACATGCTGGAGAACAACCCCGACGGCATTGCCGACTATCTGGCCTCCCCGGTGCAGATGAACACGGAGATCGCCTATGAGATTGGCGACTACGGCTCCGCTATGTCCCCCTACTACATCATGCTGGCGCTGTTCGTGGGTTCGCTGCTGGCGGCGGTGATGATCAAGGTGCCGGTGACCCAGCCCCAATTTCTGGGCTACCGGGCCATTGAGCGGTACTTCGGCCGCTTCACGCTGTTCTTCTTCGTGGGCATGGCCCAGGCGCTGGTAACGGCCTTCGGCTGTCTGTACTTCGTGGGCATCCAGTGCGTGGAGCCGGCACGGTTCGTGCTGGCCTGCTGCATCTGTTCGCTGAACTTCGCCATGATGAACTTCGGCCTGGTCTACGCCCTGGACAACGTGGGCATGGCCGCCGCCGTCATCATCATGGTGATCCAGGTGGCGGGCTCCGGCGGCTCCTACCCCATCCATGTGCTGCCCATGCTGTTCCAGAAGCTCTATTTCCTGATGCCCTTCCACTACGGCATGGACATGATCCGCGAGACCATCGGCGGCATGTACGGCCACACCTACCGCAACTGCGCCCTGATCCTGCTGGGCATGTGCGTGATCTTCACGGTGTTCGGTCTGCTGGTGTACTATCCGGCCCGGAGGCTGAACGCCGCCATCGCCGAGAGCAAGAAGCGCTCCGGCATCATGTGAGGCAGACGATAAGATAAAAGAGAACCGCACGGCCAACGCCATGCGGTTCTCTTTTCTGTCCTGAAACTTGTGAAATGCTGCGTCAGATATTGACGCTGCTGTGCTCCTCGAGATCGGGCTTGCTCAGCTCGGTGCAGCGGTTGTACTCTACCTGCATCACTGCGGCGATGGTATGCCGGCCATAGTCGTCCAGCTTGGCATACTGGGTCAGCAGATCCTCGGTATCGTCCGTCAGATAGAATGCGGCGTCGTCGCCCAAAGCCTTGATGCCCAGCACCTTGCACAGGCGCAGCACCGTATCAAAGCTGGAGCCGCCTACGCCGTTGTGCAACGCACTGTTCACTGTGGAAAGGGGAACACCTACCGCAAAGGCAAACTGGCGGACACTCTTGTACTGCTTGCCGATCTCTTCGCGGATGATCTTTGTCAGGTTATCCATTGTTTCCCGTCCTTTACTCTAACGTTCTTGTAGATTGTGCAGTTTCCAATTTTAGGCAATTAACATTATACCACGAATGGTTTGTTTAGCAAGATATAAGATAGGATTTAACACTTTTTTTACAATTTCTCTCCGGAACCGACATTTCGCCTCTCCCCTGTCGGAAAAATCACTTTTATTTTGTACACAGCTGTGTTAAAATATGTGGCGTGGCGGCAAAAAACGCCCCACAGGAGGAGCATTATGAAAATTATCATTGTCGGCAACGGCAAGGTGGGATATGCCATCGCCAATTCCCTGGCGGAGGAGGATCACGATATCGTCATGGTGGACGCCAACACCAACGCCCTGCGCAAGGCGGAGAGCACCATGGACGTGCTGTGCGTAGAGGGCAACGGCGCCAGCATCAGCGTGCTGATCGAGGCCGGTGTCCGCACCGCCGACCTGGTCATCGCCGTCACCAACCAGGACGAGATCAACCTGGTGTGCTGCCTGATCGCCAAAAAGCTGGGGGCGGGCCACACCATCGCCCGTGTCCGCAACACCGACTATCGCCGGGACGAGGAAATGCTGAAAAAGGAGATCGGCCTGGACATGGTCATCAACCCCGATCTGGCCGCCGCCCAGGAGATCGCCCGGATCCTGGCCTTCCCCGCCGCCTTCAGCGTGGAGCCCTTCGCCCGGGGCCGCATCGACATGATCGGCTTCCAGGTGTCGGACAGCGACACCATCTGCGGCGTGCCCCTGAGCCAGTCCCACCGCCTGCGTCAGGCGGAGGTTCTGATCTGCGCGGCGGAGCACCAGGGCGAGTATATCATCCCCGACGGCAACTTTACCCCCACGGCAGGCGACCGTGTGTACATGCTGGGCGCCAAGCCGGAGCTGCAGCGGATGCTGAAGGACATGGGCCGCACCTGGCAGAAGGTAAAGAAGGTCTCGGTGCTGGGCGGCAGCCGCAGCGCCATGTATCTGGCCTGGGAACTGCAGAAAACCAACACCGGCGTCCGCATCGTGGAGATGGATCCGGACAAATGCCTGCGCCTGTCGGCCCAGCTGCCCCATGTGCTGGTGATCCAGGGCGACGGCACCGACAACACTCTTTTACAGCAGGAGGGTATCCTGGACACCGATGCCTTTGTGGCCGTCACCAACCGGGACGAGGAGAACCTGCTGATGGCCATGCACGCCCAGCGCAGCGGCGTGCCCAAGGTGCTGGCCAAGATGACCCGCCCCAATTACATGGATCTGGTCAACAGCACCGGCATCGACTCCATCATCTCTCCCAAGGACATCATCTCCAGCCAGATCCTGCGGTATGTCCGGGCCCTGGGCAACGCCGAGGGCAGCAAGGTGGAAAGCCTGTACAAGATGCTGGGCGGCCATGTGGAGGCGCTGTCCTTCACCGCCACCGCCTCCAGCCACGCCGTGCTGGGCAAGCCTTTGAAGGATCTCCCCCTGCGCAAGGGCCTTCTGGTGGCCGCCATCGTCCGGGATCTGCACACCATCATCCCCGGCGGTATGACCACCATTGAGGACGGCGACCACGTCGTGGTGGTCACCCAGGCCACCGGACTGGACGACCTGACCGACATTCTGGCGTAAGACGGATCGCACCGGTCGGTGCGTCCGGATGAAGTAAATGAGGAGGGTTTCTATGGAATACCGTATTCTGCCCCACGGCGGGGAAAAGATCGGCGTCATCGGCATGGGCTCGTCCGTGATCGGCGCGCAGCCGGAGGAGGAGATCATCGCCGCCGTCCGCGCCGCCTATGAAAGCGGTGTCAACTATTTTGATATGGCCGGCGGCCACGCCGCCATCTTCGCCGCCTACGGCAAGGCCCTGCAGGGCATCCGGGATAAGGTGTATCTCCAGATCCATTTCGGCGCGGACTATACCTCCGGCGAGTATGGCTGGACCACGGAGCTGGACGAGATCAAAAAATCCGTGGCGTGGCAGCTGGAAAATCTGCAGACCGACTATATTGACGTGGGCTTCATCCACTGTCTGGATGAGGAGAGCGACCTGGCCGCCTATCAGGCAAACGGTGTGCTGGACTACGTCCTTGACCTGAAAAAGCAGGGCGTCATCCGCCACATCGGCCTGTCCTCCCATACCCCGGCGCTGGTGAACAAGGTGCTGGACATGGGCATCGTGGACGTGGTGATGTTCAGCATCAACCCCGCCTACGACTACGGCCAGGGCGACTTCGGCATCGGCGGGAACAGCGAACGGTACGACATGTACCGCCGCTGCCAGCGGGAGGGCGTGGCCATCACCGTCATGAAGCCCTTCTGCGGCGGCCAGCTGCTGGACGCGGCACAGTCCCCCTTCGGCGTGGCCCTGACCCGGGAGCAGTGCATCCAGTACGCCCTGGATAAGCCCGGCGTCATGACCGTGCTGCCGGGCTTCGGCAGCGAGAAGGAGATGCATGAGGTGCTGTCCTTCTTCGACGCGCCGGAAGAGGCCCGGGACTACGCCTGTCTGGGTCATCTGGCGCCGGACGGCGCGGTAGGCCGCTGCGTCTACTGCAAGCACTGCCATCCCTGCCCTGCCGGGCTGGACATCGCCCTGATCAACAAGTACTACGACCTGGCCGTGCAGGGTGACAACCTGGCCCGCGAGCACTATCTGACGTTGGAAAAGCGGGCCGGTGACTGCATCGCCTGCGGCCACTGCGACAGCCGCTGCCCCTTCCGGGTGGCCCAAAGCCAGCGGATGGAGACCATCCGGACGTATTTCGGCGCGTGAGCCCGGTCGATCGGTTGACAATAAGGAGCGGTTCCCGACCGGGAACCGCTCCTTTTCGCACAGCGATACAACACGATCTGACGCACCTCCGAGAAATGCGCCGAACTGTGATCCGCATAGCAAAAAGTCCCGAAAACCTCGTGTTTTCGGGACTTTTCCGCTGGCGCAGTGGGAGGGATTCGAACCCTACGAGAGCCGTAAAAGACGGGTACTAACGTACCCGCAAATGCTCTGTTTTCAAGGGTTTTCCCCAAAGCTGTTGATACCAATGGGATTTCATTTGTGGTCAAATTTGTGGTCAAAATGGGGCGCGACCCGCAGGTGCGAAGCACCGAAAGGAGGCTCCAAATGAAAACAAAAGAACACGTTTCAGACAGGCGTGAACGGTTCTGCGTTCTGCGTCCTGCCCCCGAAGGCAGGGAACCCTATCAGGGGAGCGCCTTCCCCATCCCTGCCTGAGATTATATACGATGTTCGGGTGAAGGTCAAGAGTATCGAAAATAATTTGAAGGCACTGCGTGCTGCCCACAAGAAAATCGGATGGACTTTAGAGAATTTTGAAGACGACCTGCAGGGCGTCCGGAGGATTATTGACGCCGATACTTCCGATGAAAGTGCCGCCCGAAGAGCGGCACTGCTGCAGAAAGCGGTTGATGAATTAGCAAATAACACCTGCCTTCCCTTCATGAAAATGTGGGATTCGGTGTGCGAGCTTGAGAGTATTTCTCTGCAATGGAAGACCCGCGAAGCGGACGTTTCGGATGATTTTTGCGTCGAGCTTTTTGAAAAAACACGACGGGAAGCGGGCCTGTTTGATGCTTTTGTGGAGGCGGATTTGCTGCTGGTCAGGATGCCGGCACTGCCCTCGATTCGGGCTCACGGCACGGTTGTAAACGGGCGGAAGATGGTCATTTATGACACGCAGATGTTCGTTGAAAAGGTGCGCGGAGCCGTGCTCTCCGTGGAGGATTCACTGCCCAAAATCGCTCGAAAATGCGTGACGTATGTTTTCATTTATAACAGCCTCACGACTCCCTGTCTTGACTCCGACAACCACGCAACGAAGGCGATTACCGATGAAATTTGCTCTCATTTCGAGGGCGGGGACGATGGTCTTTGCACCGATTTTCGCTTCTACACGAGGGTGTCGGAGACCATTCCTGCGGGGACTTACGTTACGATTTCTCCCATGGAAGGGCCGCTTCCAACGCCGGAAAATATCATCAGAATATGGGAGACTCGCCAGCGAAGCAGCGGGGTTGCCGCAGGCCATTAAAAGTGGGCTAAATAGGTCACATCAAAACGACCGACCCAATGGCCGCTTTGGTGAGAACGTGGTGCAAGTGCAATCCATTGATTTTACTGGATTTTACGAGCCTTAAAATCGAAAAATGCCATTGCCGATATTGACCAAGGTACAATCAGCAAGAAATTTATGCCCGCCCCTGAGAGACTAAAAACGCTGTTGATCTACCCTATTTTCGGGGGCGGGCATCCTGAAAATAGAAGAAGGAGGATGGAGAATGCCAACCCACTATAACGTGAAAATGAAAATGTTATATGCCCTCGCAATATGCGGCCTTGTCCGGCGAGATGACCTTGCGATTTTTGCCGAGACCATGAACATGGGTTCCCACGACATTATGGATTTGATTAGCGCCGGTTTTGTGAAGGAGTCGAGCGCAGAGGTTGATATTCGCATTGGGGGAAGAAGTCGGAAGCGGGTGCGCCGCGTCTGCTGCATTACAAACAAGGGCCTTGCGTTTCTCTTGGAGTTTGGCGGCGCACTGTTTCCATGGCTGGAGAGCATACCCAAGAGTATCATCGGAAACGTCAACCTGCGCGGCGGTACGCTGGCGCGGAAAGCGCCGTTGGACCGCCGCCTGAATTTGGCTGGTGCGAATTGTTTTTACGCTGCCGCAGGTTTTGAGGTTCACCCGCTGGTATTCGGTGATGACGAGGACAGTCAGAAACCTGCGCTGTCAGCCATCATTGCGAACGCGGTGGGTGATTTCGCTCCTGAAGAAAGCACCGTGTACTACAACGCCATTGAAGTGAAGGGAAAGTGTATTGACGCAGACGCAGAAGATTCGCACTCTCAGAGATTTACTCGGCAGGTCGGATTCGCGGCGTATTCCAAAAATGATTTCAACATCTACATGATTCCGCAGGGCGGCATGAGATGGAAAACAGAAATTGCAAAAAAAGAGTGGCGGCTGTTTTACGACTATCGCAGTAAAATCCGTATGCATCAAATGAAGGAGTGCTATGCTGTCCTCCTTGCTCGTAACCCTCGTGACTTTGCGGCGCTGTTTCGGTCTATTAAGGATTTCTCCGGCAGGAAAATTAAAATGCGGCGGCTATATGTCGTCCCAATGAAGTGCGAGGGGCGCAAGGACAACTCTATAGCCGTGACAACAGGCTTCGATAGAGAGTGTGAGAACTGCATTGCCAAACTGGAAGAGGATGCAAGATTTGAACGAAACACAAGCTCGTTCACCTTTCCGTTCCGTACGTGTCGGGAGGGGGAAATTTACCATGTAGCGCTTGGAACGGTAATGGAGCTTTACAACATTCACTACATCAAAGAGAAAGCGGATGAGGGAATGCCTGTAGTGATTTACTGCTACCGACATCAAGTCCCCTATTATCGAGCAGTGTTCGGGGATGATATACTTTATGATTTTGCGGACTGAATGAAAGGCGAGAGGCGATCCGCATTGCGGATCGCCTCTCGCTTAGATGGCAGCCGGCTGGCTGCATATTGGTCACAGAAACATTGCCATGTAGATGGGCAGATGAAGGATGTTATCGGAGCGCATGACATCCTTTGTGTAGATAATATAGGACTCACCTATTTTCGAGGAAAACTTTGCGCGGAATTTGTCCAACGATGCGTGGCTGCGGTAGTTGCCGGACTTTACTTCGATGGGGGCTATTTTTTTGCCCTCGGCAATCAGGAAATCGACCTCCATGTGGTTTTCCCGATGCTCCTTATCACAGCGAGAGTAGAAGTAGAGCTTATGCCCACGGCACCGGAGCATCTGCGCCACGTCGAGCAGCTCTTTCATCGACAAAACGCCGCCCGCGCGAGCGCGCGCGACCACGCCGCGCACGTCTTCAAACGGCTGCACGGGGTTGTCGCCGCGATTGTAAAGCAGGCTCTCCGCCTGCGCCGTTTTTTCGAGCATTTCTTCCACGACGCTGCGCTGCGCGCTCGGCGTCAAAGATTCCAAAATCTCGCGTCCGGGCGCGGTGCGCGCGTTTTCGCAAAGCATCGCGTGAACGCGCGGCCAGTCGATGTTTTTTCCTTCGCCGAGAATCTGCATGGGTTTCCTTTCCGAAAGAATATAGAAAAATATGGAATGATTCGAATAAAATCCGAACGAAAAAGCATAAGCGAGCACAGTCGTCCCATGCCCGCCGATGTTTTAAGCTATAAAATTGCCGCGTGCTTTGATCCGCTTACTGGCGGCGCGGCGGCGCAGCGCCCTGACGCGCCTCGCGCAGAAGGATATTCTCCTTTTGCAGACGGTTCATCTCCGTGGCGTTCGCCTCCTGCTGGCGGGTCAGCGCCTCGACCTGGCGGCGCGCGTTCTCCAGCTGCTGGCGCATGTCGCCC
>OLPR01002023.1_pt1 | contig 15623 bp, 12 predicted proteins | sample 1672761 | NCBI WGS metagenome assembly OLPR01 (sample SAMEA3136721, study PRJEB25190) | human gut metagenome | biome: human gut; feature: human-associated habitat; material: faeces | place: Austria | collected 2013 | reverse complement strand
CCCTGCCGCACCTGGCTGCTGATTGTTTTCAGGTTTTCTGCATACTGTTTCAACGTTTCTCCCGATATCTCACCGGCTCCGGCCATAATTTTTTCCATCTGTTCCGAAATGGTCTGCTGATATTGTTCCATCTGCGGAATCTGTTCTGTCAGAATCTGGTAATGGTATTCTGCCATTTTCTGCTGTTCTGAAAGAAATTCATAATCCGCCAGCACCTGATGCTGACGCCGCAGTACGCTTAAGATACTGAATATCATGATCAGAATAATCATAATATCATCCAGAAACATAACCTGTGTGTCCTTCAATCCACTTGGCACATAATACATGACGGGAAGGAAATATACAAGTACCCAGATGATTTTCAGATATCTTACTTCGAAATCCCGATATCCTTTCAGAACCTTGATGATTGTTTTTTTCTCCAGCTGGTAAAACAGATATTCCAGAACAGGAATCAGCAAATCCCATGGCTCTACCGGACATTTCAGAACATAAAGCTGGCGTCCTGCCAGAAGATCTACAATGCAGATGGCTGGATAATGAATCATCGCCGTCACAATATCTGCCAGCATTCCGCCCAGCACAACCTTCGGAAGACTGCCTTCAAAGCTGTAGTAAAAGAGAACCGTATTTGCGATCATAATCACAACGGAAAGAAACATCATCAGGATTTCCCACCAGCTCTCATTTCCATAGTATCCCCGCAGAATGATATCGCTGATGCCGCCGATCAGAATCACCCGCAGAAGCTGCCAGATCATCAACGGCTTCATGCTGTGTTTTTTCCGCATAAACATAGAAAACAGGTGAATGCCCAGAAACGCCTGCGGAACCAGATACAGCCAGCAGCGGATGCAGATCCGGATCAGTTCGCTTAAGTTAGGATCTTTCATTCTGTTTTCCTCTTTTCTGTCAGATGTTCGATCGGAAAAACAAATTTCTGATCCAGACTGTGATTTTCTTTATCCCACAAGGTTTTGCTGGTTCCATGATATTTTTCCACAATTGCATGAATAATCGTTGTTCCCACGCCGTGCTCCGCTCCGTCTGTTTTCCAGGTCTTAAAACTGAAAACCTCATTGCTGGCAAGCGCATTCTTCAATTCTACCGTGCAGGAACGGGAATTCTCTTCTATGGAAAAAGAAATCTCTTTTCTTTCATTTTCCGGAATTCTTCCATTTGCCTCGATGGCGTTATCCAGCAGATTGTGTAAAAATCCGATTCGTTCCACAGGCATCATCCATTCCATGCAGATTTTTGATACCTGAATCTGAAAGGGAATCTCTTTTTCTGTACAGACCTGTTTCTCCATCATCAGAAACGCATCTGTGATCTCATCCCGGCAGAAGGTTCCTCTCTGTATTTTCCGGTATTCTTCCGTCAGCTGATCCGCATATTTTCTGAGTTCCTGATCTGGATCTTTCTGCTTCTCGATCAGATACTCCAGCGTCTGTACATGGCTCAGCAGATCATGACGGAATTTTCTCGTCACATCCATTCTCTGCTGGATAATCTCATAAATTTCCTGAAAGGAATCCATATAGCTTTCCAGAATTTCTTTTTCCTGCTCTTTCTGACGGATTCCCGAGATCAGATATCCCAGCGCCGCTGCCAGAAAAAATCCCAGCAAAATTCCCAATATTTCTCTCATGTTCCCGCCCTCATCTGTTCTTTCTCCGTTGCGTAAGAGAGTCCCACGCCGTTTAAAATAGTTTACGGCATTGGGACTCTTCTTTCCTCTTTATTTGCAGGATTTTATTCCCCGCAGATCCGCACAATCGCCTCCGCGAAGATCACAACGCATTCTTTCAGGCATTCGATTTCCACGAACTCGTCTGCTCCGTGCATACGGTTATCGACTTCAAGATCCGCGCATCCAAACGCAACACCGTTTTTCAGATGATGCACATACGTTCCGCCGCCGATCGCAAATGGTTTGCCTGGTTTTCCAGTGACATCCGTGTAGCACTGCAGCAGGGTCTGGACAAACGGGCTGTCGGCCGGTACGTGGTGTGGCGGGAACATTCCACTGCCTTCCATGGAGAAGCCGCCTTTTTTCATGTTCTGCCCGGCGGTATCGTACAGGTTTTCTTTTGTCGCGCAGATCGGGGCGCGGCAGTCGTAGGAACCGGTCAAGGTTTTGCCGTCGTAGTTCATGAGGTCGAGGCTTAAGGTGAGCTCGCCGGACTCTTCATCTGACATGGCGACACCGAGGCCTGCGCCTTTGCCGTCGCCGTGCGGGTAAACTTTGGCAAGGAAGCTGATGTCGTTTTTCAGTTCGCTCTCTTCCATCGGAACAGATGCGAGAAGCTGCAGCAGTGCAGTCAGTGCATTGTTTCCCATTTCCGGGGTGGATGCGTGGGCGAAGGCACCGCAGGCGGTGATTTTTACATTTCCGTTTTCGGTATCTTCCAGAAGGAAGGAAACGCCGGTCTTCTGCTCAGTCTCGTCAGCGCAGGTTTTCAGGTCTTCTTTTGCCATGCCGGCAAGCTCTGCATATGCTTTGCCTGGTACAACGTTCAGTTTGGTGCCGGCCTGTAAGGATACGAGGCGCACGCCTGTCGTTCCGGCATCGGATGTTTTTTCGAAGTGGCCGCGCATGCCGCCTTTTTCAATGTTGATGACCGGGAATTCGGCATCCGGTGAGAAGGTGCATGGTGCTTCCACTTCTTTCTTATAATAATATTCGAGGTCAGAGCTTCCGCACTCCTCGTCGGAACCGAGGACAAGACGGACGTTTTTCTTTAATGGGTAACCGAGTTCTTTGACAGCGCGCATTGCGTAGATAGCTGCGATCGCCGGTCCTTTGTCGTCTGCGGTTCCGCGGCCGAACATTTTTCCTTCTTTGATGAGCGGGATGAATGGATCGGTCTCCTGCCATCCTTCGCCTGCCGGTACGACATCGAGATGGGCGAGAATATCAAGGCCTTTTTCTTCCTGATTAAAGTCAGCTGCAATCGCGTAGTTGTCGTAGTTGGTTACGGCAAAGCCGTATTTTTCCAGAATTTCGATTCCCTGCGCCAGTGCTTCTGCCGCCGGTGCGCCGAATGGTTTGCCTGGCTCTGCCTCCTGTTTTTCGCTTGGAATCCGGATCAGGCTTTTCAGATCCTCGATCATTTCGGATTCGTGGTTTTCAATATATGTTCTTAATTCTTCTTTCCGCATCGTAACTTCTCCTTTTCTCTTCTCTGGCACCGTCGCAGTGCCGTTCTTTTCCTATCATAACGCAGAAAGAGCAGAAAATCCACATTTTCTGCTCTTTTGCCAAATAATCATTTGTTTTTGTCCAAATTGACTGTAATTTCATAATAATCGCACGGATACGCCGTAAGCCCCGTCACGCCCCCGCCGGATACCATCGACATTTTGAGGTGTGATGCGAAGAAAAACATGTGGTCATCCAGCAGCGTCTGCGTCATCTCGATGGCCAGTTCGGTTCGTTTTTCGGTATCAAACTCGCCGCTTAACTGCTGCTCCAGCATCTCGAGTGTCTCACTGTAATAACCGCCGCGGTTCTTGGAGGAATCCTGCAGGCAGTGCGTTGTAAAGAAATACTCGGGATCGCCTGTCGGTGCGCTGACAAATGCGCTGACATAAACATCCCAGTTCCCTTTTTTCAGCAGTTCCAGATGATTTGCCGTGCACTGGATCTGTACTTCAATTCCGATTTTCTTCAGCGATGCCTGTGCACTCTCCGCGAGAAGCGGCAGTTCCTGGCGGCTCGGATACGTGAGCCAGCAGATGGTCAGGCGTTTTCCGTCTTTTTCCACGTAGCCGTCGCCGTCCTCATCGGTCCATCCTGCTTCGGCGAGCAGTTCTCTGGAGTGATCGAGATCGTAGGACTCCTCCTGTACTTGGCTGTCGCCGAATGCAAAGTACGAGGGGAACGGCCCCTCCGCCACGCTGCCGTTTCCTTCCATCAGCGTGTTCACAAAGCCCTCCCGGTCGATCGCGCCGATGACTGCCTCGCGCACGCGGTCGTCCTGCAGCGCCTCGGATGATCCGTTGAACTGTCCGAAGAAGGTACGCGACGTATCCGCCGAAGAAATCGTGTATGGTTCATCGCGGAACAGGATCAGATTGGAATACGGCAGGCCGTACGCCGCATCGAGTTCGCCTGACTGCAGTGCCATCGTCATCGTATCGCCGTCGCGGATCGTTTTTACTTCAATCCGGTCAAGCTTTGGCGTTCCGTTCCAGTAATTGTCATTTTTTACAAGCGTCAGTCCCTGATCCGTCTCCACCTGTACTGCGCGGTACGGGCCGGTTCCGGCGACATTGCCGTCATCCGTCACACCTGCCCGCATATCAATGATGCATCCATATGGGTCAGACAGATAATTCAGAAGCGCCGGGACAGGCTGTTCGGTGTGAATCGTTACGATCAGGCCGTCTGCCTCGATGCTCTCAATTTTCAGATCCCCGCGTGCACGGTCATGTACTGCGATCAGATCCTCGAGACATTCTTTGACCGCCTCCGCGTCGAGAGTGCGCCCGCTCGTAAAGGAGATGCCTTCATGCAGTGTAATCCGCCATGTCGTATCGTCCACAAGCTCATAGCTTTCTGCCAGCCATGGCTCGATCTCCATAGAATCGGAATAATGAAACAGCGTCTCACCGATCCCATAGCGGATACACGCCCAGCCGGAATAGCCGTTGTGCGGGTTGACATCGGACTCGTCGTTTTCGGCGTTGAATGTCGTGTCGCCGTATACGAAAACTTTTTCATCTGTACCATCTGCCGCTGTGCTCTGACAACCGGAAAACAGTACCACCGCCAGAATGCCGCACAAAACATATGCAATTTTTTTCCTTCTGCAGTTCTTTCTCTGCATTCTGTACTTCTCCTGTTTTCGCAAATGGCACCACCATTTCTGCTGTCTGATTTTCTGTTTCAACAGTTTTCTCACAGACTATACTCCATCAACAGTTTCGTGTATTCCTCTTTCGGGTACTCCAATACCTCCCGCTTCTCCCCCTGCTCCACGATTTTTCCCTGCCGCATGACAATCACACGGCTGCAGAGTTCCCGCACCAGCGCAAGGTCGTGGCCGATCCACAGCATCGCAAGTCCTTCTTCCCGCTGCAGTTTTTTCAGCAGTTGAACGATCTGCGCCTGTACCGCCGCATCGAGCGCACTCGTTGCCTCGTCGCAGATCAGAAGAGACGGCTGCACAGCAAGAGCCCGCGCAATTGCGGCTCTCTGGCACTCTCCGCCGCTCGTCTCGCGGGGATAGCGCATCGCCGTTTCCGAACTAAGTTCCACTTTTTTCAGCAGCTCCGGCAGATGAAGACACGCCTCTTTCCGGCTCATTCCCTGATTCCGAAAAGCTTCCAGAATCCCGGTTTCGAGCGTCTGCATTGGATCGAAGGAATCCTGCGGGGTCTGGAAGACCATCTGTATTTTCCGGTAAACTTCGCGCTGCCGCCTGCCTTTTCTTCCGAGGATTTCCTCGCCTTCCAACAGAACGCTGCCTGCATCCGCCTGGACCAATCCGGTGATCAGACGGGCCGTCGTGCTTTTTCCGCATCCGCTCTCCCCGATCAGGCCAAGACATTCCCCCGCATCCAGTGTGAAGCTGATGCCGTCCACGGCGGCAAATTCCGTTTCCCGGCCGGTTCCAGCAAAGTTTTTGCTTAAGTTGTTTACTTCCAGCATGTTATGATTATGCATCGTTCTTCCCTCTTCCCGGCACAGCCGCAAGGAGATTTTTTGTATATTCGTCCTTTGGGTGATCGAAAACCGTCCTTGTCTCCCCCTGCTCCACGATGTTTCCATCCTTCAAAACAGCAACCCGGTCTGCCATCTGCTCGAGAACCGCAAGATTGTGCGTCACCAGCACCATCCCCGTCTGCTCTTTCTGCTGCAACGCCTGAAGCTCCCGCAGCACCTGCGCCTGCGAAACCACATCGAGTGCACTCGTCGGCTCGTCCGCCAGAAGAAGCGACGGATGCAGCAGCATTGCGAGCGCAATCCCGACGCGCTGGTTCATGCCGCCGGAGAGCGACGATGGATAGCTGTTCCAGATCGTCCCGCCATCCGAAAGCCCCATATCCGCAAATCGCTGGAGCGTCATATCTTTGATTTCTCTGCGGCTTTTTCTGCCAGACATTCCCCCAGAAATCGGGGTGATGAATCCGCAGCGTTTCTCATGGGCGCGCACGCTTTCACAGATCTGTGCTCCGATTTTCCGGGTCGGACAGAGTGATGCCCCTGTATTCTGGAAAATCATACCAATTTCTGAACCGCACAGACTCCGCAGCTTCTTTTCGGACATGCCCGTCAGCTCCTCTCCGCGAAATGTGATCTGCCCGCCGGTGATGGAACCATTCTTTCCCATCAGCCGCAGGATCGCTCGCAGCAAGGTACTTTTTCCACTGCCCGACTCCCCGGCGATGCCGACGGTTTCTCCTTTTTCGACGGAAAAACAGATGTCATCTAAAATTTGCTCCCCCTCATAGCAGACAGAAAGGCCGCTGATTTCCAGCAGTTTTTCGCTCATGTTTTTGCTCCCTTTGTTTCCATTTTCGTTTGCCCCTTATCCCTGCTCCACCGTTTTCCGTACCGCCTCACCAAGCAGATTGCAGACAAGAACGGTCAGAAAAATCGCCAGTCCCGGCGCCAGAATGACCCAGGGCGCGGTCTGCAGCATACTTCTTCCGTTGCTCATCATCGCTCCCCACTCCGCCGACGGCGCTTCCGCACCAAGGCCGAGGAAGGACAGACCCGCGATTTCCAGCATCATCGTTCCGATATCAAGCACCGCTGTGACAATCGTCTGCCCCGCAAGATTCGGCAGAATATGGCGTCCGATCATCTTCCATGTTCCGTTTCCTGTAAGGCGCGCCGCCGCGATGAACGGCATGTGTTTCAATGCCAGCACACGGTTCCGTGCAAGCCGTGCATATTTTGGCCAGGAAACAAGGATCAGCGACACAACGGCTCCCGTCATGCCGCTCTGCAGAACGCCGGAAAATGCGATTGCAAATACCATACCCGGAAAGGCCAGAAAAATATCGGAGATCTGCATCAGAACCGTATCCGTTTTACCTTCCAGCCAGCCGCTGAAAATTCCGGCGAGTGTTCCGATCAGAGCGCTTGCCGCGACGACAAGAAGTGCTGAAAAAATGCTGACCCGCGCGCCGGAGAGAATCCTTGAAAACAGATCTCTTCCATAGCGGTCCGTCCCCATCCAGTGCGCCGCGGACGGCGGAAGAAGGGACAGTTCCAGATTCTGCTCATACGGATCGTACGGTGCCAGATGGGCCGCACACGCGGCAAACAGCAGCATTGCACCGGCGAGGATGCAATAAAAAAGGATCTTTCTTTTCTGTTCTTTTTTCATCGCATTCCCTCCAGCTTCGCCCGCGGGTCCAGTGCACCCATCAGCAGATCAGCAATGAGATGCAGCAGCAGATAGATCGCCGCCATCCACACCAGATATGCCTGAATCACGGGAATATCGTGCATGGAAACGGCATCCACGGCCATTTTTCCGACACCATTCCACATGAAAATCGTCTCAACGATGGCGGTTCCTCCAAGCAGCGAACCGGCGGATAAGAATAGCAGCGTAACCATCCGAAGCAGCACGGATTTTAATACATTTCCAAACAGAATCCGGTTTTCACTTAACCCACGTGCCCGTGCACCCGCCACGTACTCCTGCTCCAGCTCTGCAAGCACGGCAGAACGCACCTGACGGGTGTATTTTGCCGTCATCGAAACCGCAAGCGTCGCCGCCGGAAGCACACAGCTTTTCCATCCCTTTCCCATACTGAGAACCGGAAAAAGATTCCATTTCAGCGAAAAGAAAGACAAGAGAAGAAGTGCAGTGAAAAACCCCGGAAACGAATTACCCGCAAAGCAGAACAGGCTGATACTGCGGTCCGCCCACGTATTCTGATATTTTGCACTTAAGATACCGAGCGGAAACGAAAGACAGACCGTCATGGCAAGCGCCAGCGCCGCAAGTGCAATCGTTGCGGGCAGTTTTTCGCAGAAGCTTGCAAGCACCGGTTTGCCGGAAACGTACGACTCCCCGAAGTCACCGCGCAGGGCGTTTTTCAGCCATTGCAGGTACTGGACAGCTTTCGGCTCATTCAGTCCCAGCTCCTCCCGCATCGCTTCTTTTTCCGCCTCCGACATCACGCCGCCGCTGCTGCTCTCTTTTAAATCCACCGCATCGACCGAGGAAAGTCCCGTCAGCAGAAAAGCGAGAATCGTCACGCCGAGGAATACCGGAATCAGGCGAAGCAGTCGTTTTAACAGATATTTTTTCACAAATACTCCTTTACTGCTTCACGGCACAAATCGAAAACATCGGTGCCGGGTTATAGAACTCGTCTTTTTCCAGATAAATGCGTTTTCCAAGGCTCGTATCAATGCGGATTTCTCCCGCTGTGTTTTCGCACAGCACCGCCACATCGTACGCCGGCCGGTTTTTGCGGCTGATCGGGAGCTGTGATTTGATCCGTTCGCACTCTTCGAGCATCTCGTTTCCAACCTTGAAATGGGCATGCGCCTCCGGAAGTCCCTTCGTATCGGCAACATCTTCTTTTCCGTAATTGGCATCGAAGTTCAGCAGCACACCGCCCGTTTTCAGCACACGCATCCACTCGCCGTAAGCATGCTCCGCATTCGGCAGCGTCCACGTCAGGTTTCGGGAAATGACAACATCGAACGTTTCATCCGCAAACATCGGATTTTCCGCGTCCATGACCTGGAAGCAGCAGTCGGCATTCTCTTCTTCGGCAAGCTGGATTGCATTCTCAATCATCTCCGGTGTCAGGTCGATGCCGAAGACCTCGTGGCCCTCTTTTGCCAGCAGGATCGAGAAAAATCCGGCTCCGCAGCCCACATCAAGGATCTTTAACCGTCTTCCCGCCGGGATCTGTTTTTCAATCTCTTTCATCCAGCGCTTCGCAATCGGGTTTGCAAGTTCGGAGCGTCTCTGCTCTAAAAAGCTCTCGCTCCGTTTCTCCCAGTAATGGACAATCTGCTCTTTGCGGTCGTCGTACTCCGGCTCGCGCACAATTCTTCCGTAAGCAACGACAGGGCCCCCTTCTGTTACCTGCAGACTGCCCGTCTGGTACAGCACTACACCGGTGTACTCGGCACGGCACGTCTCACGGAGTTTTCCATTATAATCACGGATCGTTCCGAGCAGTGCGCCCTCTGCAACCATATCGCCCGGTTTTGCCGCCGGATACCAGAGGCCGTCTTCGGAAGCCGCCTGATATTTTTCGCCGCGGCGGACGGTCACATCACCAAGCTGGAAGGACTGCTCTGCGTTTTTTTCCGCGCGCACCAGAAACATCGGTGTCGATGCATAGTTCAGTCTCTCTTCCTCGCTCCAGACGCGCTTCCAGATTTCGGAATCGGTCTGGATGGAACAGACGCCGAGGGATTCGAGCACCTTCGTATCCCACGCCGGCCGTTCCATCGCAGAGAGCGGCACCTGGCGCGCAATGTTTTCCATGCGGTCAATGTCCGTGCACAGATAATGGTCGTCGAGCTGCTGCTCTTCCACTTTCTTCCGGTCTGCCTCGTACGCTTCTTTTTTCTCCTCGTCATAGAGATAACCGTACCAGTTCGCATCAAAATTGAGCAACACGCCGCCCGGTTTCAGGACACGCATCCACTCTTGGTATGCCTGCTCCGGCTTTTCCAGATTCCAGGTCAGATTTCTGGAAATGACAACATCAAAGGTCTCATCCGCAAACTCCAGATTCTGTGCATCCATCCGCTGCAGCGTCACGCGCTCCAGACCGTATTTCGTATATTTTCCCAGATTCTCTTTCGCCTTTTCCAGCATCTCCTCCGTGTAGTCAACAGCCGTCACCGTATAACCTGCCTCCGACAAAATCATCGGGAAGAATCCCGGGCCGGTTCCGATATCGAGAATCTTCATCTCTTCTTTCTTTTTCTCTGGAAATTGCTCCTCTAATACATGCAGCCACGCTTCTCTCTGGCTTCCCGCCAGTTCTTTTTCATTGACCTCAGAATACCCCTCCGCACGGGTTCCCCAGTAGGAGGCAATTTCCTGTAATAATTCCTGTTCCATATCTTCCGCTTCTTTCTTTTTTCTTCCATTTTCCGGTTTTCATCCGCAGACCGGCGCGGCCGTTTTCCAACCGCTCAAATATCCCTTTACTCTACCAAAAATCGGCCTTTTTCACAAGCCCCCACGGGGGATATTCTTAACGCCGGCGCAGGTTCCTGTCCCTTTTCCTTTGGCATTTTGTCCAATCCCGGGTTTCTTTCTTTCCTCTCTATCGGCAAATTTGATATTTTTTCTCGACATTCCTATACTTTCGTGCTATAACAACACAGTGTTTTAACGCGTCAAAGTCAAAAAGTACAAGAGGAAAAAGAAATGAAGATAATTGTATGTATGAAACAGATGCCGGCCGGCACGAAAGTGGATATCGATCCGGAAACCGGCGCCATGAAGCGGATGTCCGGCGATACACGGACGAATCCATATGATCTTTTTGCACTCGAAACCGCAATTTCTCTCCGTGAAAAACTTGGCGGAACCGTGACCGTGCTGACCATGGGGCCTCCGCAGGCGGAAACCATGATGCGCGATGCCTACGCATGCGGTGCCGATGATGCCGTCATTCACTCGGTTCTCCTTTATATTGCCAGAATACCATCAGCTTTCTTGTCGCCGTATCCTCGCTGTATGTATATTTTACGGACCCGAGTCCGTAATAGCTGCAAAGATAGCCGGAAGCCTTATCGAGAAGCTCCGGTCGGGCTTCCATGACCTGCGCCATCAGATCATCGGTGGCAAATTTAAATTCGGAATACTCTTTTGTCTCTTCAATATCCGTCTCCATTTCCCACAGAATCTGCGTCGCATCAAATGTATCCATGTACCGGCCGATCTGGCGGTAATACTCGAGGTCATCTGCATTGCACGCCGGGAGCGTCAGATTCGTATCCGCCTGATGCGTGTCCGAAAATTCCGCATCGGAAACGCAGAGAAAATCGTAGTAGATCAGGTCGTCCGGCAGATTGTACTCGCCGCTCTCGCCCTCTGCGAATACCGGATCGCCCCAGGTTACATCGACGTTGTAATAATTGTCTCCGCACTTTACGATATTCCAGCCGTGCGCCTCGCCGGTGTCTGTCGTTCCCGTCACATAAATGACCGGGATGTCCAGGCGGTTCATCAGATACTGGAACGTTCTGGCATAGCCTGCGCAGACCGTCTGTCCGTTCACAAGTCCGCTGTAGAGTGTCTGATTCTCCGGCGCATCTTTCACATAATCAATCTGCCGGATACATTTTTCAAAGACAGCCTTGATCTTCCCATAGTCATCCATCGAACGGTCGATATCACTTAAGAAATCATTTCCCGCCCCTTTGATCTGGGTCTGGCGGCCTGTGATCTCCTCCGCAGAAATCGTGTATTCCGGAACTACCTCACAGTAGTTTTTCGGCTCACCGTATCCCGTGACATGTGATGCTCCGTTGATCCAGCAGTACTCCGGGTAATCCATATAGACCCATCCGTAAACCTCCGCCGTCACATCGGGATCGCCGCCTTTTGTGATGATGGTTTCCTGGTGTTCCGCGATTCCCTGCACCAGTTCGCGGTAAATCATCTGTCTGTTTTCATCGAGCTGGCTGTAATAATACCGCTTCGCCAGCTCCTCCTCATCTGTATTTTCCGCCTGAAACTGTGTTGCGCCATTCTCTGACAGACCATTGTTTTCGTCTGCCGTCTGTGAAGCAGTGCTGCTGTCCGCTCCGCTTCCGTTCTGCGCAGGATCGCTCTCATCAAATTCTCCGAATACCAGATAAGCCGCCAGCAGGGCAAACATAAGCGGAAGCAGCGCCCGCAGCGGTCTCTTCCGTCTTCGTCTGTGTCTTCTCTTTGCCATTCTTCTTTTCTCCCAGATACGTTAAAACGCCGTCACACAGTGCATCCGCCACCTTTTTCTGGTACTCCTTTGTGTTCAGGAGCGCTTCCTCCTCCGGATTTGAGAGGAATCCGCACTCGCAGATCACCAGCACTGCATCTGTCTTCTTCAGCATGTAATACGTTTTATTTCCCTTGGCTTTCCTGTGATTCGCCGGATCGAGCCCCGCGACCAGTGCAGCCTGCATGCAGAGCGCCAGTTTTTCGCCTTCTTTTGAATCCGTATAATAAAACACCTGCGCCCCTTTGACCGCCGCATCCGGGTAGCTGTTCTGGTGAATGCTGATCACACAGTCCGGCTTTTTTTCATGAATCAGCTGCACGCGCCGCTGCAGATCCTGCACTTTCGCATTCACGGCTCCCGGATCGGAGAGATCATCCTCCCCTTCCCGCGTCATCACCACAAGGATTCCCTGCTTTTCCAGCTTCTTTTTCAGCAGACGGGCAATCGCAAGGTTGATGTCCTTTTCTTTGACACCGTTTGCCCCGATTTTGCCGGGATCGTCGCCGCCGTGGCCGCTGTCCAGCACCACTACTTTTGTGGCTGCCTTCTGTGCTGCCACCAGCCGTGCGCCCTCGCGGGACAGAACATACGCCGCCGAAAGCAGAATCACCGCCATCAGCCATTCCAGTTTTTTCCCTTTTTCCAAATAAAAAGCCCCCTGCTGCAAATTTCCTTTCTTGGTCATTTTATGCAGCAGCGGGGCAGGTTACAACTCTTATTGCTTCCGGTTACTCTTCCTCATCTTCTTCATCATGCGCGCGATTCGGGATTTCATCCTCTTCTTCGTCGTTGTCATCATCGAGATAATCCGGCTCATTTTCGAGATCGATGACTGCGGAATTTTCGACGATTTCGTCTTCTTCCTCTGCTTCTTCTGCGGTATCTTCACGGTCTGGCTCTGCGGCTGTTTCTTTTGCCTCTCCGGGAAAGATACTTTTTACCGGATCTTTCATGAAGGTTTCCACTTCCGACGCAGAACGTTTCATCTCCTCACGCATTTTTTCGATGCCGGCAAAAGTCTCCTCAAAAATTCTGCGGTTCTTCTCGAGTACACTTGTCATGGTCTCCATCTCGGCGTAAATCTTCTGGTATCTGGCGTTGGCTTTCTGCAGCTCCGCGTCCATATGGCTCTGGATTTCTTCTGCTTCGGCCTGCAGTTTTTCTTCATAAACAGCAGCCAGTTCCTCGCCCTTCTGACGTGCGCTCTCTACCATGTATTCGCACTGTTCCTTCGTCTCGCGGCGCTGCTTTGCACAGGATTCCTTTGTCTCCTCCCTCTGTTTCCGGCAGGACTCGTTTGTCTCCTCTCTCTTTTTGCAGCACGCCTCATCCGTTTCCTCCGTTTTCCCGCGGCAGGACTCGTCCGTTTCTTCGGTTTTCCGGCGGCAGGCTTCCTCGGTCTCTTCTTTTAGCTTTCTGCAGCTCTCCTCCGTTTCCTGTGTCAGTTTTTTCGCTTTCACCTGTGCCTCAAACACAAGGCCGCTGATGCTGTCATAATTGTCGATATAGCTCTGGTATTTCTCATGAATATTTTTTTCGAGCTCCTCGATTTTATCCTCACGCTCGCGGATCTTGCGGTTCAGCTTCTCGATTTCCTGCTCTTTTTCCTCGATCTTCGCTTCCAGTTTCTTCTGAGCGGCATACGCCTGATCTTTCAGGTTCTGCACTTTCGTCATGACATCGTCCTTATCGAAACCGCCCATCAGCGTTGTTTTAAATAATTCTTCGTGATTGTTTTCTGACATATATACTCCTCCTTCGTGCCCGGGCTTTTATCATTCCCCTTATCCTTCCCGGACTCCTCGTCAACTGTTTGTTTCAATATATTCTGAAATCAGACTCCAGACGTCTGCGCGCTCGAATCCGAGCTTCCACTCTGCCACTCCGGCGAGATCGGCGCTTTGGATCACTTTCAGTTTTTCCTCCATGGACTGCTCATCCTCCATCCAGATCGTGTATCTGGCATCGGAAGTTTCTACCGTTGCCACATTCTGGCCAAGGGATGCATCCCAGGTTTCTGTCATCTGATTCTCTTTGGCATAGTTTTTGGCACCATCCATGCCCAGCACCTCGCTGGTAATGGCGCTCTGTCCGAACTTTTCCGTCCAGACACGGGTATAAAACGGGATTCCGCAGATCACCTGATCGGCAGGCATCACCCGCGTCATCTCCTCCACGGCCTGCTGTACAAACGGAAGGGATGAAACAGAGCCTGCCTCCTCGCTTCCCGCGAAATGCTCGTCATAGGCCATGACAATCATATAGTCCACAAATCTTGCCTGCTCGCCGCGCTGATAATACATCGTGTAAGCCTGCGGTACCGGCGTATCGACCGACACCACAAGATTCTGTGTATGCGCCGCGCTCGTCAGTTCCCGCAGAAACTGCAGGTAATGCGGGATTCCGGCCTCTTTCAGATTCTCGAAATCCACGTTGATGCCGTCCATGCCGCACGATGCTGCCTCGGCGAGCAGCTGCTCAATGATTCTGCTGCGCACGGATGCGTAGGCAAGATCGGTTGTTTCGTCAAATGCTTCATTAAAGTTATCAATCAATCCCCAGACTTCCCGTCCCGCGTCATGCGCCAGTTTCACGTAATCGGCGCTCGCAAGGCTGGAAATCGTACCGGTTTCGTCTGTCACGGAAAACCAGGTCGGTGAAATCACGTTCACGCCGGTCATTTCTGCTGTCATCTCTGCCATCGCGTCGTTCGACTCGGTCGATGTGCTCTGATGCCAGACCAGATTGATTTTGTGATCCCGTGTAATTCTTTCATAGGAATCTTTCTTTGCCGTCCGCGCTTCGATGGCCTCCGGTTCGGAGATATCCTCTGTCTGGATGTATCCGGTATAGCCGTCCGCCGTCATGACTTTGCACCAGTTGTCCAGATTTTCCAGATACAGCAGGGTGTCACCCTTCTGTACATCCGCAAGAATCAGACTCTTGATGCCGCCTTTCTGGCGCACCTGCGCGGTGTCTGACTGTACCGTCGCCTGCTCCACTCCGTCCCATTCATTCCGGATTACAACACGGTTGGGATCGCTGTAATATGCATAGTCGAGATCTGTGTATTCTTTTACGACATCCAGCGAAATGTAAACCTTTCCGTCGCTCTCCTGCTGTACGGCAGGCTGTCCGCCCGGTGTTTTGGCAACGGCCGCATCGCCCGGAAGCAGTGTCTGCACGCCGCCGCTCGTTGTAAGCAGGATTCCTTTTGTTTCTTCATCCCAGTAGAAGCAGCTGTTCAGCTGGGATTCTACATATGTGTACGCCGCATACGGCTCTCCTCCGATAAGGACGGCCTGCTCTTCCAGAAGTTCTCCGTTCTGGATCAGCGCAACGCTGTTTTCGTCTGTCAGGTTAAAATATTCGTTCCCGGCCATGTATTCGGTTCCGGGTTTATATCGGTTTATCAAAAATGAAACAATGCCTGCTGCACCGACTAGCACGATCAGAATCAGTACGACCAGTACCGGCGCTGCTTTTTTCTTCTGTTGCTCCTTCATGTGTTCTTTTCCCCTTTTCTTCGCTCTGAAGATCTCCCCACTTGCGCCCATTATAACAAAAAAAATACCCAATAGCAACCGTTATGCGCAAGGGAACCGCATGCGAGTCAGAAAGTATCGTTACAGTTCACTGGTTCCCAGCGAACTGTAACATTCGCAGCCCTCATTTAAAGT
>OLPR01002013.1_pt1 | contig 15689 bp, 13 predicted proteins | sample 1672761 | NCBI WGS metagenome assembly OLPR01 (sample SAMEA3136721, study PRJEB25190) | human gut metagenome | biome: human gut; feature: human-associated habitat; material: faeces | place: Austria | collected 2013 | reverse complement strand
GCCGTCCATGCGCTCAATCATGGCGGGCACAGGGGACTGGCCTTTGAACTGGTCGTGGATGGCGAAAGCGTGCTGGCAACCGACGGCGCCTGGAAAACCGCCCCGCATGAAGAGTGGGGCTGGATGCTGAACGACTTTAACGATAGCGCATGGGCGCAGGCCACGGTGCTCGATATGAGCGCAGCCGGCAGCCCGCAGTGGTGGACGAAGCCCGGTTCTGATCCAGAGCGCATTGTCCCGACGCTGGATTGCTCGCAGTTTTTCCTGGGCGATATTCCGAAAACCTGCGCCTCGCCTTACTGGACGGCCAGGCCCGACGGCTGGAAACCCGATCCGGCGGCAGCGAAGCTCATCGGCGAGGATTACGCGGCCTTTGCGCAGGCGGCGCATCTGCCGGCTATTCATAAATATCAGGCGCTTTTGCAGAATACCGCCGAAGCGCTGGAAGACGGGCGCGTGCTGATCCGCGAGACGCAGCGCTACACCGGCCCGAGCTTCATCGTGGACATGGGCGGCGAAACGGTCGGCTTCTTCAGAATGAAGCTCGAGTCCGCCAAGGCGCTGTCCTATCGGCTGTATTACGGCGAAACGCTGGACGAGGCCATGAGCGAATCCTCGCGCGATCAGGATCTGAACAAAATGCTGCGTGAGGAATATCGCGTGTTCGGCGGCGTTCAGGAGGTTGAATCCCGTATGCGCGTGGCGTTCCGCTATGTGCGCGTCGAGTTTTATGATGCGGCTGCGCCCGTGACAGCCTCGGATTTTGCCGTGCGTACGACACTGTATCCCGTCTCACGCCGCGGCTATTTTGCCTGCGACGACGCGGATCTGACAAAGGTGTGGCAGATGGGCGAGCGCACGCAGCACTTCTGTATGCAGGAATACTATCTCGACGCGCCCAAGCGCGACCGCTTCATGTGGACGGGCGACACGCGGATGCAGGCGCTGGTCAACTACTATACGTTCGCCGATACGAAGCTGTTTGAGTTCTGCTGGGACGAGCTGGCGCGCACGCAGTATCCGAGCGGCGGCATTTCCTCGGCCTATGGCGAGGGCTGCTCGATGCTGTGGGACTACACGGCCTGGTATGTCATCGCTTATTACGACGAGTATATGTACAGCGGCTGCGCGGATTTTGCGCTCAAAAACATCAACAGCATTGAAAAGTGCGTCGATTATCTAATGTCGCTGGCCGATGAGAGCGGCCTGATCAATGTGCCGAAGAATCCGCTGGGCCGGCTGTGGATGGTCGTGCTCAATACCTTTGTGGGCTATGACCCCTTCCTCAACGAGCTGTATCTGCGCTGCCTGAAGGCGGCTTCGCTCTTCGTCGGCATGGTGTCAGAGGAACGCGCGGCGCGTTATCGTCTCGCGGCGGGGAAGGTTGAACCGAAGGTCAATGCGCTGCTCGCGGACGATGCGATGGTGCGCCATTTTGATGAGACACCCCATACCACGCTGCAATACGAGCTGGCGGAAATGGCGCTGAACGACGGCAAAATCGACGATATGCTTGCGCGGATTCGCAAATACTGGGTGTGCATGATCTCCTCCGGCTCGGATTGTCTGCATGAGGGCACGAGCAGTACCGGCAAGCTGAATCGCATTGACGCGCACAATACCGATCATCCGGGCTTTGGCAGCTATTGCCATGCGTGGACGGCGGCGGCCACTGTGCTCCTGCCGATGGGTGTGGCTGGAATTCGGCCGGTCGAGCCGGGCTTTAAGCGCGTGCGCATCGCGCCGAAAATGGGCGATCTCAAGGCGGTCAGATGCGTCGTGCCCGCACCGCAGGGTGAGATTGCCGTGCGGATTGAGAACGGCGAAATTGCCTATCATCTGCCGGCGGGCGTTGAGGGCGAGTTGGTGCTGGAGGATCGCACGCTGCGCATCTCCGGCGACGGCTGCGAAAAGCTGTGATTCATGCTTGACACACGTGGTATAATAGACATGGAGGAGTTGATGGCTATGAATAACTGCCGTGTTACTGTTGTGAACGGGACTCTGCCGCAGGCGGAAATTGACGCGTATATTGCGCGCGGACGCAAGCAGTACGGCCGCAATCCGGTTGGGCTGACGATTAAGATCGACGGCGATTATGTCGATCTGGATTATGATTTCGGAACGGTACCCTTCGAGCGGATTCGCCGTATCACCGGCTATCTGGTGGGGACGCTGGATCGCTTTAACAACGCCAAGCGCGCCGAGGAACGCGAACGCGTCAAGCATAGCATTTGACAGGAAAGAACAGACCGTCGATGAATGGACAGAATGTATCGGCGGTCTGTTCTTTTTCTATAAAGCCATGAATACAGACTGAAGTCTGTTGTTATAGACCAAAGTCTGTTTTTACTACAGGCGCTTGCTCTTGACTGCTACGGCCGTCCGATTGAGCGTCTCGCGCACGCGGTCGTAATTCTGGCTTGCGACGGCGGTGAAGAGCATATCGACGATTTGCAGCATGACCATGCGGCTGCTCATTGCGCCCGATCGGGTCAGCGTTTCGGCGCTGGCGACGTGCAGGGCAATGTCGGAAGCGCCGGCAATGGCGTTCTTGCCGAATTTCGTAATGCTGACGACGGTCGCACCGCTTTCGTGAGCCGCGTTCAGACTGTCGATGATGTCGCGTGTTTCGCCATAGTATGAAAAGACGAGCGCAACGTCACCGGGCGCGAGCGTGCTTGCGGAGATGATCTGGTAATGCGAATCAAGTGACGAAAACGTGTTGAGGCCGATGCGGCGGAACTTGAATGCGCAATGATGCCGCTGCTGCCCACACCGTAAAAGTCGATGCGGTTTGCGCGGCGGATCACATCGACAGCTCTGCTCATCGCGTCCATATCCAGCACGCTCAACGTATTTTCGAGCGAACGGATGCTGTTGGCCGTGACAATATGGCAGATTTCCGAAATGCTGCTGCCGGGCAGGATGTCGGTCGGTTCATCCAGGCGACTGCTTCGAACGGCCAGATCGGCGCTGACGGCATTGAGAAAATCCTTGTAGCCGCGGTATCCGCTCTTTTTGCACAGCCGGACGACGGCCGATTTACTGGTCTGGCAGGCCTCGGCCACTTCCAGAATCGACGTATCGACGAGCTTGTCCAGATTGGCCTCAAAATAGTCCGCAATGCGGCGTTCGGAGGGCGTGAGCGATTCATAGAGTTCATGCAAACGGAGCAGACTAACGGACATATTGGTTCCTCGCTTTGCAAAAATACGTATTATAATAGTTTATTCGACGCGGCCCATGATAAATCCTTCTCGCGGCAGAGCGTTTTATTGCAGAACAGTCATTGTGCGCGCCGTGCCCAGCAGGCCGTATTGAGCTGCGCCGCGCAGGGCTGCATCGTCAATGTGCGCCGCGCTGACGATGGGACAATCCAACAGCGCGCGCGCTTCATTCAGGAAAAGATCCTGCGAGCGCGCGATCTGGCCGCCGACAACGACGAGATCCGCGCCGTATTCTCGCACGGGTGCCGCTAAAATTTCGCCGAGAAAGCGACCGGTCTGGCGGAAGGTTTCCAGCGCTTCGGCGTCGCCCTGACGTGCCTGATCGGCAATTTCCCGCACGTCGGGTAAGTCGGAGCAGCGCTTGAGCGTCTGATAGCGGGCGCGTATGGCACGGCGGGACACATAGTCCTCAACAATGCCGTCGCGAAACGGCCTGTTCCAGAGCGCGCCATAGGGGATCAGCGATTCGCCAACCATCAGCCGCCGCTCTTTCATGGACGCAAAGCCGAAGCCCGTGCCCAGCGTTATGCCGATGGGAGAAACCGCCTCGCGCGCCGCGCCGCTCAGCGCTTCGCCAAGCAGGAAAGCATTTGCGTCGGACATGAAGCTGATCGGGTGGCCGGGCAGAACCTCGTGGAACCACGGAATGACTGAAATGCCGCGGATGGCCTTGAACTTGTGCGGCATCATGCTGAAGCCGCCGGCATAGTTGTACGGGCCGGGCGTGGAGACGGCGATGCGGGCGATATTCAGTCCGCACGCCCCGGCTGTGCTCAGGGCATGGCGGCACAGGCACAGATACGCGTCGTGTATGACGGCCGCGTCGTCGCCGGAATGAGCGTCAACGCTGGCGGCGGTTCCGGCGATGGGCTGACAGCCTTCATCCAGCAGCATATATTTGAAGAACGTTCCGCCCGCGTCAATGGCAAAGATACAATCGGGCATGGCTGTCTCCTCCTGCACATTAAGATAAACAGACTTTGGTCTGAACGTTTACAAACAAACCAAAGTCTGTATTGAAATAACCACAAACAGACCGCAGTCTGTCGATTACTTTTTGAGCAGCGTCTTGTGAATGACGATCGGGCCTTTGCTTAGGTTGACGATGCGATAGCGGCCCAGCGTAGCGGGCACGACCACGATGTCCATGTAGTCCATTTCGTAGGCAAGCTCGGGATGCTCGATCGATTCGACGCGCGCCTTATCGCCGTCGACCAGCGCCAGCACGTGGAAATCATCCTGCGTGTCGTCGTCGATGGTCTTTTCGATGGACTCGTTGCGCAGCGAGAAATACAGCAGATCATGCTCGCCCACGACGAACTCACGCCAGCCGTCGCCCTCGCGCACGGTATAGCCGTGGTTGACCAGATTTTCGGCGACGTAATCCGCAGTGCGCTCGGGATGAATGACGCGGCGACCCATTTCGAGGTGAATCGGGCGCGGCTTGCCGGTGTTGCTGTCCAGGCGCTGATAGTCGTACAGCTTGTAGGTGTAGGAGCCGACGGTCAGCGAACCGATTTCCAGAACAACCTGATTGCGGCCGGACGCGTGGACGGTGCCGGCGGGAATCATCACCTGCGTGCCAGGGAAAGACTTGACGGAATTGATGTACTTCTTGTAGTCGATCAGTTCGCCGGTGTGCTGCGCGCGGTCGGCCAGCTCGAAGAACTCCTTGCAGCTGTCCTTTTCCTTAAAGCCCAGATAGGTGCAGGCGCCCTGACCGGCGGCGACGACATAGTAGCTCTCGTCCTGACGACCCAGTTCGCGGTGGTTGGTCACGACGTAATCCGCATCCGGATGGCACTGTATGGACATATTGCCGCTGGAATGATAGGTATCGTCGTAATTGAAGCGGATCGGGAAATAGCCGCCGAACTGATTGTAGGCGCGTTCGCCCAGCAGCTTTTTGCCCTGCGTCTGCACGAACGTAAAGAAGGGCGTTTCGAACTGCACGCCGTCCATGTCGGCCACGAGGGACACCTCGAGCGGAATCATATCGAATATCCAGGCGGTACGGGTCATTTCATCGGGCAGATTGCGCAGCTTGTGAACATAGCTGCCGCCCCACACGCCCTCCAGATACACCGGCCGGCAGCGGAAGGGGCGCTTGTTGAGCGCGTCAAACATGACCTTCAGCGCGGAGAAGGGCATCATCTGCATATTGTCGGGATAGTTGGCGTTGATGTACAGATCGATCTTGTCCTCGCGGATCAGCTCCCAGCGGCAGTCCATGGCGCATTCAAAGTCGATGTAATAGCAGCGCCGCAGCGTCGCGGAATAGGAGAGCGGATACGGCTCGCACAGATTGGTGGCCTTGCCGTATTTGAAGTTCAGCACGGCATGCTTGGGCACGAGATCCATCCACACGCGCAGATCGAACGCGTCGCGCATCTCTTCAGACAGCGCGCCGCAGCCGTACACAATCACCAGCCCGCCCGCCGCTTTGGTCGAGGCAATCATCTTTTTGACGATTTCCACGCGTTCCGCGTCCTGAAGGCCGCTGTAGCCGCCCTCATAGCGCACGCCGTAGAGCAGCACGGGGTCGAGCGCGCGATCCTCGGGCAGGTAGGGCGCAAGCATCCCCTGAAGCACGTCGTAGGGCTTGAGCAGGTCTTTCGAGGGAATGACGAGAATGTGCCTTTCCTCCTGCTGCTCGATCAGGCGCACCAGCACATCGAACTGAGTGCCCGGATAGCCGTCGATGCCAACGGCCTGCGCGCCCGCATCGATCGCGGCGACGATTTTCTTCGCCACGGGCAGCGTGCCCAGCGTGATGTCGTCTTTGATGCCCTCGGGCATGGGAATGTGGTTGACGGCCTTGGGATCGTCATAGGCGTTGGGATGGAACATGAAGCTCATGATATACGTCCTTTCTGTCGGGAAGGGCGCGCCCCGAGCTTTTTCAGGGCGCGCTCATTAATGGAATGTGTTTACTGCGCGAAATCGCCGATGGTCAGCAGCAGCGGGTAGTCCTTGATCGGGATGTTCTTGAGGCGAATCGTAGTCTGGCCGACCTTTTCCACGATGCTTTCGGGCAGCGCGTAGACTGTGCCGTCCATCAGGTCGATCAGGCGAACGTCGCCCTTCATGGAGCACAGATCCAACGTGACGGTCGATTCAAAGTCGGTGGTCATCAGATCGGCGCTGTTCCAGTAGGCGAAGGCCGCCGCGCCGTTGTCGCGCTTAAAGCCCGCCCACATGAGCGACTTGCCCTTGAAATCGGAATCAAAGATGCGGGGCGATTTGTTCGGCTGGAACATGATGGGCAGATCGGCCGCCTTAAAGTCCTCGGCGAACACGGAGGCCAGATTTTGCAGCGCGTAATAGGCGGGCTTGGGCGAATAGTCGCCGGTGGCAAAGCCGTTTTCGTCAAAATCCGCGTTCAGCACGCCGAAATAGCCGTAATCGAGATAGCTCTGCTTGTCGCCGACGGTGCCGTTGAGCGCCTCGATCATGTCCACGGCGGTGAAGTGAGAGGTGAACTTCAGCCCGCACTGGAAATCAGTGATGCGGTGGCGCAGCAGATATTTCGCCTGCTTCCAGGGCGTCCACGCGCCGCCGCGCATCGCGCCCGCGCCCTTGCTGGAGGACTGCGTGCCCGATTCGCCCTGAATCAGCTCGATGTCGGGGTTGTAGAGATCGCACAGCGCCCGCAGCGCCCGCGCGTCGCGCTGAGTATAGAACTCGTCGGGCGTATAGCGGTGATAGGAAACCGCGTCGACCGCGCCGCCCATGCCGGCGGCCAGCGCATCGCTGATGAAGGGCAGCGACCAGGTGCAGGTGCACGTTACGCCGCCGATGATCTTCGCGCTTTCATCGCCTTCGCGCGCGGCTTTGGCTGTGGCGGCGGCAAATTCGCCGTATTCCTGCGCATTCACGCCGTGTTTCCAGCAGCCGCGGCCGTCCGGCTCGTTCCAGACCTCGTAATACTCGACGCGGCCCTTGAAGTGCTCGGTGGTTGCCTTCACATAGTTGTGCCAGGCCGTGCGCTCTTCCTCGGTAAAGATGGGCGGGCAGCCGACCGCGCCAAAGAAGGTTTTCGCCGCCTCGGTATACAGATCGTTGCCATAGCACAGGCAGATCCACGGAACCATGCCGCGGCGGATGAGGTTGTCCACGATGTCGTCCAGCCACGCAAAGTCGTAAACGCCCTTTTCGCGCTCCGTGCGCTGCCAGCCGGACTGAAGGCGCACCCATTTCACGCCCAGCGCGGCCACCTTGTCGTAGGCCTTTTCGGGATCGAACACATTTCTGTCCAGCTTTTCAAAGCCGATGCCCAGCTGAGAGGACTTGACCTCCAGCGCGGATTTGGGGGCGATTTTGCCGACGGGAATCAGTCTGTCCATACTCATTTCTCCTTTTAACAGTTCTGTCAGACCTCGTAGAAATCAAAGCCCAGCATCATGGCCAGATCGCGCGCGGCGGCGATCACATTGCCGTCCACAATGCCGTAGTGCTGCGTCACGCCGATTTTGAGCAGCTTCTCGAACAGCTCGGGCGCGCTCTGGCCGATCGGGCGGAACAGCGAGTGGGAATAGGTGGCCAGGAAGTGCTCGGTGGGCAGCGCCTCGATGCGCGTGGCGACGAATTGCAGCCGCCCGTTGTGCTCGGAACAGTGCAGCATGGTTTTCTCGCCTTCGGGGAATACATACCATGCAAACGGCGCGCCGGCGTATTTCCAGGGCGACTTGGCGAAGCGCACGTCGGAGGAAATCTTGCACTTGCCGCGCGGGTCGGTGTAGTCGTTGGGGCCGGCGTGACCGGCGGCGAAATTCTCGTTCGGCAGATCGATGTGGAACGGCTCAATGTAGTTGACATGGCCGCCGGTGAGCAGCTTGAGCGCGTAGCAGGCGATGCCGCTGCCCACGTCGCCTTCAGGCACGACCATGAGGTTCTCGCAGCCGGGCGTGGGCCAGAAGCCGGGGCGCAGGCCGACGTTCTTGAACAGCACGGTGTCGATGTCGTTGAGCACCAGAAGGTCGATATTGTGCGCCCTGGCCAGACGCTCCATGCCCATCGAGGCGCGCACGGAGGCATAGAATTTGTCATAATCGACATTGGGCAGCACCTCATAGCGCGCGGCGATGTCGTTCATGACGGATCGGGCTTCCTCCTCGGTCACACTGTCGATGGCCTCGGTCAGCTCGGCGACCGACAGAAAGTGAAACTCCGGCCCGACCTTCATGAACACGTCATAGGGGTCGACATAGGTGCTCCACATGGCCTCGTTGTAGCAGGCGAGCAGCCCCATCGTGCCCTGACGCAGCAGCGCGCGGGCGCGGGCGGCGTTTCCGAAGATTTCGGCGCGCGCCATGATCTCCGGCCAGGTGCCCAGCATGGTCTCGAACATAGGCCGGTTGAACCGCGCCGCAGAGCCGCTGGCTTCCTGCGCGCCGACCAGACCGCCGCAGCACAGATACTCGGTGAACTCGTCGTCGTCGTGGGTGTCCTTGAGATCGATGCGGTCGCGCATTCTGTGGGCGAACAGCACGGGGCAGGGCGGCATATCGCGCAGAAAGCGGATCCAGTGGAAATCCTCCGCCCACGACAGATAGATTGCCAGCACGTAATCGACCTTGCTTTGCACGAAGGCGTCGATGGCGCGCTGAACGTCCGATGCGGTGTAGACGATACCGGTGAACGTCACGTCGGCGATCTTTTCCGCGTCCGCCTTCATCCAGGCCGCCTCATCCAGTTTGCGCGCAGCGTAGGAGCCGCGCTTTGTGCCCTCACCGAGCTTCTGAAAGCGCTCTGCGCCCAGCAGCAAAAGACCCATGCGGGGCTTGCGAATGACAGAATTCATATAAAAAACCTCCTTGACACGCGGGGCTGTTTGGATTTATCCTGTGCTTAATGATACACGAAAACGGGAACTTTGTCAACACTAGTTTCACATGAAACGAAATAATGGAGAAAATAGTGACGATCGGAGGACGGCATATGGCGCGGGAAACGCTGATCCTGCTGGGTATACGGCCCGAGAATGAGCAGGACAGGGAAGAACTGCGGCGGCGCTGCGAAGGCGCGGCGCTCTGGCGGCGCAGTCATCCGCACGGACGGATCATTGCCTGCGGCGGACAGACGGGCGGCCTGCCGGTCAGCGAAGCGGCAGAGATGAAGCGGCATCTGACCAGCATGGGCGTTCCGGAAACGGACATTATAATGGAAGATTCCTCCCGCATCACGCGCGAAAACCTGACGAACGCGCTCGCCCTGCTGGACGATGCGGACAGGGAAAGCCTGTATTTGGCGACCAGCGACTATCATATGCCGCGCGCGCTTCTGACGCTCAGGCGATGCGGCGGGCGGGCGAAGGCGCATCGCGTCCGAATTCCGCCGTCGGGCGACAAGCTCCGAAAAATGTTCTTTGAACTGCTCTATACGGTCGATCTTCTCATGGGACATCAGGACGCGGGCGCGCGCCGTCCGGCCTGGACGCGGGCGATCATGCGTCTGCTGCGCCAGAACAAGCCGTAGAGCGTTCGACAGGAAACGTGCGTTTTTATTCAAATCGCGGTCGAATCCATGAGGAATTTGTGTTAAATCGCATTTTGAGCAGGGAAAGCGGCGGCGGGCGTTGTATATATCAACAACATGGGGCATACTGAAACATAATCGTAAATCCAGAAATTAACCTGTCAAAAGATGGTTCGCCCCGGCAGGAAAATGTCTGTTCATGGCGAAACAATAGATTACAGGACAGGTGGTGGCAAATGAGTTCCAGGCTTCCGGACGTCTGGCTGGACGAGCTGAGAGGGCGCGTCGATATTGTGGACGTGGTGTCGGATTATGTCGAGCTGAAGCAGAAAGGGCGCAGGTTCTGGGGACGCTGTCCCTTCCACGGGGAAAAGACGCCGTCCTTCAGCGTGGACAGCGAAGCACAGATGTATTACTGCTTCGGCTGCCATAAGGGCGGCACGGTCATCAATTTTGTGATGGACATCGAGCGCATGGAGTTCATGGACGCCGTCAGGATGCTGGCCGAGCGGGCGCACATGGAGCTGCCCGAACGCGTCGGCGACGGTCGCGACAGCGACAAAATGCGCGCGCTCAGGGAACGCATCTACGAGGCCAATCTCGAGGCGGCGCGCTTTTATCACGCCACGATCTGGACGGCGGAGGGCGCGAAGGCGCTGAGCTATCTGCACAAACGCGGGCTGGACGACGCGGGCATACGCCGCTTCGGACTTGGCTCCACGGCGCAGGGCTGGGACGCGCTCACGCGCCATCTGACCGGGAAGGGCTTTACGTTCGAGGAGCTCAAGCAGGCCGGTCTTGCGAGCGAGAAGGACGGCCGCCGCTACGACATGTTCCGCGACCGCGCGATGTTTCCCATCATCAACCCGCAGGGCAAGGTGCTGGGCTTCGGCGGGCGCATCATGGGCGACGGCAATCCCAAATACCTCAACACGTCGGACACGCCGGTGTTCAACAAGCGGCAGGGACTGTACGCCCTCAACATGGCGCGCAAGGAGCGCGGGCTGAAGCGGCTGATTCTGGTCGAGGGCTATATGGACGTGGTGTCGCTGCGCCAGCAGGGCGTTCCGGGCGTTGTGGCGACGCTGGGCACGGCGCTCACCGAGGAGCAGGCGCGCCTGTTCAAGCGCTATGCGCCCGAGGTGTGGGTGTGCTATGACGGCGACGGCGCGGGGCAGAAGGCGATTCTGCGCGCGCTGGATATTTTTGAATCGCAGGATATGCCGGCCAGAGTCATCGACATTCCGGGCGGCATGGATCCCGACGAGTATGTGCGGGAGAAGGGCGCGGACGGCTTTGAGGCGCTCAAGCCGATGCCGCCGTGCGAATATCGGATGCTGCGCGCGGCCGACGCGGTCGATCTGACCACGCAGGACGGGCGCACGCAGTACGCCATCGCCTGCTGCAACATACTGCGCAAGGTCAAAAATCCCGTCGAGCTGGAGAACTATCTCGATAAGCTGATCGTGCAGACCGGCTTTGCGCGCGAGGTGCTCATGCGCCAGATCGGCGTTGAAGCGCTGGCGGCGGAGCAGAGGCATCCCGCGCAGACCGACAGGCCGCTCCGGCGCGAAACGCATAAGGAGCTGCCCGAGCACGTCAAGGCGCAGCAGATGCTGGTCAATCTCATGGCCGCGGGGCGGCTTGAACGCGCGCTGCCGATGGACGCGGCGTTCGTTACGGAGCCGTATAAGACCATCGCGCGCCTGTTGTCCGAGGGGCAGACACCGGCCGCCATCGTCGAGCAGCTCGACGAGAATGTGCGCGACGAAGCGGCGCAGGCCATGCTTTCGGACAGCAACATAGAGGCGGATAAGACGGCTCTGGCCGTTTCCCAATGTATGAATAAAATCCGACTGTACCAAACGGAAAAACGGATCGAAGAGACGAAGGCCCGAATGAAAGAGGAATCCTCGCCCGAAAAGCGGGCGGAGCTGATCGGCCTTTTGTCGCAGCTGATGAACGAGCTTGGCGCGGCCAAGAAGAGCCTGAAGGAGTGAAGCGGGTTGAGCAATCAAAACAGTCAGAACAGCAACGAGCTTGAAGCAAAGAAGGACCGCGTTCGGGAACTGCTCGATATGGGCAAATCCAAGGGAACGCTGACATATAAAGAAATCATGGATCAGCTGGTGGACGTGGAGCTTGAGCCGGAGCAGTTCGACAAAATCCTCGAAACGCTCGAAGCGCTGGGCGTGGACGTCGTCAACGAAATCAAGCTGGACGAGGGCGACGGCGAACCGGAGCCGGAACCGGCCATCGAGGATCTGGACATCAGTGTGCCCGAGGGCATCAGCATCGACGATCCCGTCCGTATGTACCTCAAGGAGATCGGCAAGGTTCCGCTTCTCTCTGCCGATGAGGAAATCGAAATCGCCAAGCGCATGGAGGAGGGCGACGAGGCCGCGCGCAAAAAGCTGGTCGAGGCCAACCTCCGCCTGGTCGTTTCCATTGCCAAGAGATATGTCGGTCGCGGTATGCTCTTCCTCGATCTGATTCAGGAGGGCAATCTGGGCCTCATCAAGGCGGTCGAAAAGTTCGACTACCGCAAGGGCTATAAATTCTCGACCTACGCCACCTGGTGGATCCGTCAGGCCATCACGCGCGCCATCGCCGATCAGGCCCGCACGATCCGCATCCCGGTGCACATGGTCGAGACGATCAACAAGCTGATCCGCGTCTCCCGCCAGCTGCTCCAGCAGAACGGTCGTGAGCCGCAGCCTGAAGAGATCGCCGCCGAGATGGGCGTCTCGGAGGAAAAGGTACGCGAGATCATCAAGATCGCCCAGGAGCCTGTGTCACTCGAAACCCCCATCGGCGAGGAGGAGGACAGCCATCTGGGCGACTTCATCGCCGACGACGATTCGCCCGCGCCCGCCGAAGCCGCCGCCTATACGCTCCTGCGCGAGCAGCTGATGAACGTGCTGGACACGCTGACCCCCCGCGAGGAAATGGTGCTGCGTCTGCGCTTCGGCCTGGTGGATGGCCGTTCCCGCACGCTGGAGGAGGTTGGCAAGGATTTCGGCGTTACGCGCGAGCGTATCCGTCAGATCGAGGCCAAGGCGCTGCGCAAGCTGCGTCACCCCAGCCGTTCGAAGAAGCTCAAGGATTATCTGGATTAACCGTATAGCCATCTGCCAGAAAGCCGGGCGACGCTGCGACCCCGGCTTTCTGTAATGCTGATGAAACGCCACTCTGCTTCAAAAAGGAGCCTTGCGATATGATCGAACTGGACGAGCGGCTGTCCATGCTTTTTGATATGATCCCGCCCTGCGCCGCCGCCGCGGACATCGGCGCGGATCACGGCTTTCTGGGCGCGCGGCTGCTCGAATCGGGCAAATGCGGGCGCGTCGAGTTTCTTGATATCAGCGAACCGTCGCTTAAAAAGGCGTGGCGGCTGGTACGCCGCTGCAACCTGATGGAGCGCGCGGAGTTCACCGTGGGCGACGGCGTTGCGGCGCTCAAAAACCCGGCGGACGCCATTGTCATCGCGGGCATGGGCGCGCCGACGATCTCCGGCATCGTCGAGCGGGGCCTGAGCCGTCTGGAGCATACGCGGCTCATCTTGCAGCCCAACATCGGCGTCGATCTGCTCAGGGCTGATCTTATGCGCATGGGCTTTGTTATCTGCGACGAGATGATCGTCCGCGCGGGCGGGCGCTATTATATCGCCGTGGCCGCCGAACGCGGACAGGCGGCCTATTCGGAAAAGGAGCTGCTGGCCGGGCCGGTGCTGCTCGAGAAAAAGCCGGCTGACTTTGCGGGTTATGTTCAGTTCCGGCTGCGCGTTCAGCGCAAGGCGTATGCCGGCGCCGTGAAGGGCGAAGCGGAAAATGCTGAAGCACTGGCACACGAAATCGCGCTGTGGGAGGAGATAGAGCAATGTCTGTAACGGCGAGCGATATTATGTCGATTCTGGAGCAGATCGCGCCCCGCGAGTTGAGCGAAAGCTATGACAACGTGGGGCTGCTGGCCGGTCATCCGGCGCAGACGGTCGAGCGGGTGCTCGTTGCGCTCGATCTGACCGAAAGCGTTGTGCGCGAGGCGGAAAAGGCGGGCGCGCAGATGATCGTCACGCATCATCCCATATTCTTTCGAGGCCGCAAGAACATCCGCGAGGACGACGCTGAGGGCGCGGCCGTATGTTCGCTCATTCGGGCACATCTGGCGCTGGCCGCGGCGCACACCAATTTCGACAACGCCTATCCCGGCGTAAACGACGCCTTGAGCGAAGCGCTGGGGCTCGAAAATGTCGAAACCGCGCCGCACGGCATGCGCGCCGGTACGCTGGGCGAAGCGCTGACGGTGGCGGAGTTCGTCGATTACGTCGAAAAGAAGCTGAATACGCGCGCACGCGTCTATGCGGCGCAGGATAAGCGCATAGAGCGCGTGGCCGTGCTGGGCGGCGCAGGCGGCGATTTCTTCGCTGAAGCGCTGTCGCTGGGCGCGGACGCCTACGTTACCGGCGAGGTGCGCCATCATGACGCACTGGCGGCCTGCGCGCAGGGACTGTGTCTGATCGAGGCCGGCCACTGTGAGACGGAGCGTGTCTGCGTTAAATTGCTGGCGGCCTGTTTACAAAATCGCTGTGATGAGCTACAATATAATGTGACTGTTATTGAAAGCCGCGAAATGCCGTTTATGCGGTAGGCGAGAGAAGAGAGAGGAGCTTATACCATGCAGCTTGACGCGCTTTGGAATTATATGCAATATGATATGGAGGCCGATCGTTTCGAAAACGGAATGAGAAATTCTCCCAACCGCATCACTCTGCTCAAGCAGCGCGATTTCCTGATCGAGCAGCAGAGCAACATGAAAAAGCTGGAGAGCAACATCGCGGCGATGAACGATCGTCTGGAGATCATCCGCGACGAATCCGTGCGCCTGCAGAACGTGCTCGCCAAGCTGCTGGAGGACATCGCCGCCAAGCCGCCCGAGACGCTGGAGGACATCGCCCATCAGAAGGCCGCCGTGGAGAAGCTCGAGGATTCCCTCAAGCACTACGAGCAGGAGCTGGTTCGTATGCGCCGCGAGAGCGAAATGAGCGACCGCACGCAGCGCGAAATCCGTATGCGCGCCGCCCGCACCAAGGCCGAATACGACGAGCTGAAGAAGGTGTACGAGGTCGAGTTCAAGGAAGCGCAGGTCAAGCTGGCCGAGCTGAAGGCGCGCGCCGAGGCCGAGAGCAAGACCGTCGATCCCGAGGCGCTGGCGCGCTATCGCCAGATCAAGCAGCACGCCATGCCGCCTATGGCCAAGATTAACGGCGATCGCTGCGGCGGCTGCAACATGACGCTGCCTGCGGCTGTGCTGGGGCGTCTGAACGGCGGCCAGATCGTCGAGTGCGACAACTGCGGCCGTATGCTGTTCGTGCCCACTGTGCCCGTCGCCGAATAAGGTAAATATGACCCGATCAGGCCCCGATGCGTTTGCCGGACGCACCGGGGCTTTGGCGTATCAGGCGGCGCTTTCCTCCGCCAGAAGGAGACGAACGGCGTTTTCGTAGGACTGCGCGCCCTGCGTCTGGCCGTTCATGCGCAGAAACAGCGCGGAAAACATCTGCGACAGGCGATAGGGAAGCGTTTCCCGCGCCGTATACAGGCCGTTGCAGCGCGCGAAGCGGAAAAACAGAGGATCACTCATGCCGTTTACGCATTGCCGCCAGGCCGGCCGGTCGATTTCATAAAGCGTGTTCATGGCGTAAAGGAGCATATTGAAGCCGCCTGAGAATCGGAAGGCCGCGTTGCCGCTCATGCAGGCCCTGTAGGCGATGTAGTTCGCCTCGTCCTCGCGGGCATATCCGGCCTGATGCGCCAGCTCGTGGCACATCGTAAACGGCAGCCAGACCTCATATGTGTCCGGGTTTACGCACGCCTCGCCCGTGAAGCAGACAAAAATGCCCGTGATGCCGAACTGGCTGAACATGCGCCAGGTGGCAAGCTTTTTGACCGGGTCATGAGAGCCTGTGAACAGCGCATACCGCTG
>OLPR01002010.1_pt1 | contig 15720 bp, 16 predicted proteins | sample 1672761 | NCBI WGS metagenome assembly OLPR01 (sample SAMEA3136721, study PRJEB25190) | human gut metagenome | biome: human gut; feature: human-associated habitat; material: faeces | place: Austria | collected 2013 | reverse complement strand
TAGGTGATTGGAAGGCCTCCGGTTTCGACCGGGGGCCTTTTTCTATCTCGAGCCCAATCGCATTCGCATCACGCGCCTCCGCTTTCTTCTCTTGCACTTCCCCTCCGAAAGGATTTTCACCATGTCTCAGAACACCACCACCGCACAGCCCCGCACCGTCCAGACCGCCGACCGCGGCAAACTCGACGTCCGCGCTCTCGTCTTGCTCGCCATCCTGCTTGCCGCCGGCTTCATCCTCAACTTCACCGTCGGCAAGGCCATCTCCGGCATCTCGGGCGGCATGATCAGCCCCGAGTTCATTATCTCGGCCTTCTGCCTCACTATCCTGGTCGTGCGCCCCAACATCGGTCAGGCGCTCGTTATCGGCCTGATCTCGGCCGCAGTGATCCAGATCACCACCACCTCGCCCTTTGTCGATTTTGCCGCCGAGGGCATCGCCGCCATGCTCATGGCCGTCATTGTCAACGCTGCTGCCAAGGACGGTCAGGTTAAGCCTGCCGTCGCCATCGTCGCAACCTTCGTGACCACCTTTGTCTCGGGCGTCATCTTCATGGTCATCAAGATGGCCATGCTCGGCATGGTGGGCAAGCTCGCCGCTGCTATGCTGCCCGTCGTCGCCATGACCGCCGTCTTTAACGCCATCCTGGTCGGCGCTCTCTACATGCCCATCCAGAAGGCCCTTAAGCTCAACTAACCTGCTCGGCTTTACGAGCCACCCCATCTTGGCGTTCATTCGTCGCTCGCGTACCCAAGTACGCTTCGTTCCTCTTTCGCGCCAACCTGGGGCACCTCGTAAAGCCGTCTCCGTACTTCACCACCAAAGACTGTCCCAAACAACGAGCTCATGGACGTTCTTATACGGTTCGTCATTCAAGAAACTCCGATGACTATGAAAGGTATCCATGGAAACGATCATCAACGTCGACGATGTCTCGTTCTCCTATGGCACGCAGACCGAGCAGGCGCTTAAGCATATCTCGCTCGGCGTGAACAGGGGAGATTTTATCGGCATTATCGGGCCTTCGGGCGCTGGCAAGTCCACACTTGCCGCCTGCCTGTCGGGAGCCGTACCCCACCATTACACTGGCACGTTCTTTGGCGCCGTCACTGTCGACGGCAACGACACCTGTGAAGTTTCGCTCACCGATGTGTCGCAAATCGTCGGCAGCGTGTTGCAAGACATCGACACGCAAATGGTCGCCTCGGTCGTCGAGGACGAGATGCTTTTTGGCCTGGAGAACTTTGGCGTTCCCCACGACCAGATCGAGCAACGTGTGAGCGAGACGCTTAAGACCGTCGGCATCAGCGACCTGCGCGACCGCGAGATCGCCACCCTCTCGGGCGGACAGAAGCAAAAGGTTGCCATCGCCGCCATCCTCGCTATGCGTCCGCGTGTGCTCGTGCTCGACGAACCCACCGCGGCGCTCGACCCCGCCAGCTCCACGCTGGTCTTCGAGACCCTACGCGAGGCCAACCGCGCACTCGGCATCACCATCGTCGTCGTTGAGCAAAAAGTCGCCCTGCTTTCGGAGTATTGCAACCGCGTGCTCGTGCTCAATCATGGCGAAATCGCGCTACAGGGCGAGCCGCACGAGGTCTTCGCGCACGCCGATGAGCTCCGCGCCATCGGCGTCGATTGCCCGCGCGTCACGCGCATTTTCAACAGCCTCGAGGCCGATGGCCTGGCCAGCGGCACTCCCTGTTTGGATGTTGATGAGGCCGAGCGCCTGATTACGGGCATCGTCGACCCCGCACACGCAAGCAGCGACACTCAGGCACCCGCCGGCTCACCGCACGCACCGTCATTGCGCCCGCACGCCAAGGACGCCGAGCCCGTGCTCACCTTCGATCACGTTGAGTTTGCCTATCCCAATGGCGGCGCCGCCGTCCACGACCTCAACCTGACCCTCTATCCCGGCGAGCTTGTGGGCATCGTCGGCCAAAACGGCGCCGGCAAGACCACGCTCACCAAGCTGCTCACAGGCCTGCTTAAGCCCGCCTCGGGCAGTGTGCGCGTCACGGGACTGGATACCGCATCCGTTCCCACGAGCCGCATCGCCCGCGAGGTCGCAACCCTCTTCCAAAACCCCGACCGCCAGATCTGCAAGGACACCGTGCTCGACGAGGTCGCCTTTGGCCTGGAGCTTGCCGGCATCGACCGCGCCGAGGCGCTGCGTCGCGCCCAGCTCGTCATCGACCGCTTTGGCTTGCCGGCCGACGAGGCGCCCTTCTCGCTCTCGCGCGGTCAGCGCCAGATGGTGGCACTCGCCTCCGTCGTGGTCGTAGAGCCCAAAATCGTGGTGCTCGACGAGCCCACGAGCGGCCTTGACTACCGCGAGTGCATGACCGTCATGGAAACCGTGCGCACCATGGCCGAGCGCGGCTGCGCTGTAATCATGGTCTGCCACGACATGGAAGTCGTCTCCGACTTCGCCGAGCGCATCGTAGTAATGGCCGACGGCCGCATCCTCGAGCGCGGCCGCACGCACGAGCTGTTCTCGAACATCGAGCTCATGCGGCGAGCCTACGTTGAGCCGCCCCAGGTCATAGAGCTTTCTCGTCGCCTGGCATCCTCCGTCTCTCCCGCCTTTGCACAGGTGAGCGAGGTCACCGATATCGTTCGCATTACCGAGGAGATGGTCCACCGTGGTTAACGTCATCGACTATATGCCGGGCGATACACTGCTGCACCGCTTGAACCCGGTCGTCAAACTGGGCCTTGCCGCCGCCATCATCATCGGCATTTTCCTGTCCGACACCTACGTGGCGCTGTTGGGCTTTTTGGCGCTCACCCTTGCACTGGGCGCCTACGCCGGCGTCGTCGACCGTCTGCTCTCGCTACTCAAGCTGCTGATTCCGCTCGCGCTTATCATGCTGGTGCTTCAGCTGGCCTTTATGCGCGACGGCAACATGGTGTGGGGCTTTATCACCGACACGGGCCTCATTACCGGATCGAAGGCCTGCCTACGCCTGTTGGGCGTGGCGCTGCCACTCATCCTCATGCTTATGGTGACCAAGCTCAACGACCTCGCCAACGCTTGCGTCGAGGTGCTGCACGTGCCATATCGCTATGCCTTCACCTTTACCACGGCGCTGCGTTTTGTGCCGGTATTTGGCCAGGAAATGAACGCCATCATGGAGGCGCAGACTGCACGCGGCGTCGAATACGACACTAAGAATCCCGTCAAGAAACTCAAACTCATGCTGCCGCTGTGTGTGCCGCTGCTTATCTCGAGCGTGGGCAAGACCGATGCTACCGCGCTTGCCGCCGAGCAGCGCGGCTTCTACCTGCGCACGCGCGCGAGCTCGTATAAGCGCTACCCCATCAAAGGCCTGGATATCGCCGTACTTATCGTCAGCATCGCCCTTATCGCCATCGGCTTCCTGTTCTAGCACTCGCTGGCAGCAACCGACAAACGAAATAAGGCCTCGGCTCGCACCAAGCGAGCCGAGGCCTTTACTGTTTTCCCAGATAATACCTGTCAAAATAAACCTGTCCCTTTTTGGCAGGTCGGAAGCTACAGGCGGTAGGGGACGCCGCTGCGAATGATGGACTCGCGTACCAGGACATCCATCGCATCGAGGGTGATCTCGGGCATCTCGCGATACTTCTGCAACACCGAAAGCTCCGTGCAGGCCAGGATGACGCGGTCGCAGCCGCTACGGGCGAACTCCCACATCACGCGGTCAAACTTATCCATATCGGGTTCGCGCCCGGCCTTCACATCGTCGTAAATGAGCGACATCACGTCGGCCTGACGCTTTTCGCTGGGATAGACGACCTCAACGCCCGCGGTCTCACATTCGCACCCATAGACGTCTGCGCCCACGGTACCGTCGGTGCCCATGATGCCGATCTTGTGCACCGGCTCGGCCGGCATGCTCAGGTTGGGGTCGAACTCGCACTCCCCCATCACCGCGCCGGCCAGAGCATAGCGCACCGACTCACGCGGCATGTGAATAATCGGCACCTTCGTAAACGACTGAATCTGGTCGTAGAAGTAGTGTGACGTGTTGCAGGGAATCGCTATGTGCGCGCAGCCCAGCGATTCGAGCGCTTGGGCGCACTCCTTCATGGTCGCCAGCAGCTCGGCATGCTCGCCGGTCTTGATGGCCAGCGTGCGGTCGGGCATGGTCGACTTGGAAAGTACCACCATGTCGATATGCTCCTGATCGCACGTAGCCGCCGTATGACGTACCACCTGGTCGTAGTAATACGACGTGGCCTCGGCGCCCATGCCGCCGATAACTCCCAGCTTTTCCATCGCCGCCTCCTTGGTGACGCCCCGCAATTGCGCGTATCATACCCGCGCCCGCCCGATACATACCGGACGGGCGCCACGCTCGTCTACTTGTAATACGTCTTGAACAGCTTAAAGTGACGCAGCTTGGTGTGCCACATGCGCAGCCAGCGGTTAAAGACAAAGTCGCCCTTCATAAACGAAGGATCGGCAGCCTTGCCCTCCTTGGCCAGACGATGCGCCTTCGCACGCAGCTCGGGGTCCTTGACATACTTGTCAACGACGCCCATGGGAACAACCATCCACAGAGCCTCATCCTGCGCCGTCACAAATTCCGGCTCAAACGGGCGGTTATAGACGTACTCATCCACCACGTATTTAGCAACGTTAAATCCACTATTGGTGACATAGTAATTACTGCGGCCCTGACGCGTGTTGAAGTCGAAGAACTTAAACGAGCCATCGCGCTCGTCGTACTTGACGTCGAAGTTGGAGAAGCCCGTAAATTTAAGGTCCTCAAGCAGCTTGCGCACGCCACCCATGAGCTCGTCGTTGGGCTCAGTGATGATGCAGGCATGGTTGCCTACACCATGGGGCTGATGCTCCTCGAGTAGCACGTGACCCAAGCACATCATGCGAACCTTGCCGTTTCGGTCGGAATAACTGGTAAGCACGCGCATGTACTCGTCGTTGCCGGGCACGCGGTCCTGCAAGATGAGATCATCGGTGTAGCCGCTGGCGTACACATCGCGAATGACCTGTTCCAGCTCGGCGCGATCGGCAATCTCGTAGGCCTTCTTCTGACCCTCGAACTCGTGCTCCCACCACATGATGCCGTCAGAGGGCTTCAGAATCATCGGAAAGGGGAAGTCGATCTGGTCGAGCACCTCGGCGGAAGCCTCACCCTGAGCGTTGAGCATCGCCATGGTAAAGGTAAACGTGTGCGGATAGGGCACACCGTGCTTCTCGCACAGCTCGTAGAAGATCTCCTTCTTCTGGCACTGCTCAAGCATGCTATAGGGCGCATAGGGCGCGATGACGTTCGAGGCAAGCTGGCCGGCGTCCTGGGCCTGCGCGGCAAGCGCGACGTAGTTGTCGCCGCAGCCCATGAGAATAATCTTCTTATCAGGATTGGCCTGTGCGACGCCGTTAACGGTCTCGATCATGACCGGCATGGTATCAATATCCACGTTGGGCGTGTATTCGATAATTTGGCTGCGATACGCGGGGCCGGTCTGGTACTTGCCAAAGACCAGGCTCTTAACCTGATACTCCTCGTAGAAAGCGCGCGCCACCGAATACGCGTTGATGTCGCCGCCGAGCAGCACGGGGATAAACTCGCGCTCTGTAAACTGCAATGCCATGGAAACTTCCTATCTAGAACTGCCCACACGACGGGCAGTCTTTGTGCAACTGATTTATTCTAGCGTGCCGAGCCGCCGGCACCCAAAGCTCCACCGTATCTATGGCAATCGGCGTAATTATCCAGCACGAAGGCGGCGATCACCGGTGTAAGACAACAGGCAATGAACCCACCGTTGTTGTAGGATTCAACATGTTGCCCGCCCCGTCGAAAGGTACACTGTGCCCCAGGCTCATCCGATCAACAACCCCATCATTGACGCCGCAAAGCGCGAACTTGCGGATCGTGCCCAGACGGCAGCTCCCCTACGCACCGCAAACGATGCTTACAACGGGCCTGCCCGCATCATCTCAATCAACACGTCGGAGCACAAAGGCACGCGTAAGTCACCCGTCGCCGACGGGCACGACACCGTCATCGAGCAGTTTGGCCTCGCCTCCGATGCGCACGCCGGGCATTGGCACCGTCAGGTCTCTTTTTTAGCTGCAGAGTCTATCCAGACGGCACAGGCGCGCGGGCTCGATGTGCGCGAGGGCGACTTTGGCGAGAACTTCACCACCCAGGGTATCAACCTGCTCTCACTCCCCTTGGGCACGCAGCTCAAGCTCGGTAGCGAAGTGCTCGTCGAAATCAGCCAGATCGGCAAAGTCTGCCACACACGCTGTGCCATCTACTATCTCGCCGGCGACTGCATCTTCCCTCACGAGGGCATTTTTGGCGTCGTGCTGCAGGGCGGAGAAGTCCATGCCGGTGACGACATACAGGTGATCAGGCTCGGCGACGGCACCTGTTCCTTCACTCCCGCCGAGGCACTCAAAGAGGTGGAGCGGGCTCGCCGCGAAGGAACCCTATAGTTGCAAAACCCCACGTTGAGGTAGCTTTTACAAGCAAGAATCCCGTTACAACAGGGTGCCGTAACGTTAAAGTTGAACTCTATGGTTTCTCAACAATTCACCATTCCCGCAGGTCAAGGCCAAAGCCTCAAGTTCAACTTGACCCTTTAGAACCTTTAAGGTTCAAGTTGAGGTCGAAAGCAGTAGTAGAATACACCTCGACCAATAACCTACGATTGATTGCAGAGGGACTGGATGCAGCATTCGAACCATCGCACCGCAGCGCTCATCGCGTCGAAGCCGGCTCGTATCATCACGAGCGCCGCGCTCGCCGTCGCGCTGACGGCCACGCCGATGCTCTCCCCCGTCGCGGCCTATGCCGCCTCGCAGGCAACGCAGGATCAGCTTTCCGCCGCCCAGAAAAAAATCGAGGACGCTACGAGCGCCTACAACGACGCCCGAACCAAGCTCGAGGATCTGCAAAAGCAGATCGACTCCAATGAGGCGAACATCGATAAGATTGAGGCCGAGCTACCCGAGCAGCAGGCCAAGGCAAGCTCCGCCATGCGCGATCTGTATAAGTACCAGAAGGGCACCAGCCCCATCGTGAGCTTCCTGGTGAACACGCAGAGCTTGGGTGACTTTATCACCACCTGCAAATACACCAACCAGATTACAAGCTCGAGCGTCGACGAGATCGAAGAGCTTAACAAGATGCAGACCGAGCTCGAGCAGAACAAGACTGAACTCGAGCAGGCCAAGTCTCAGCTCGAGGGCGAGCAAAAGAATGCCGAGGATGCACTGGCGCAGGCTCAGCAGCTCCGCAGCGAGGCGCAGGCAAAGGCCGAGCAGGAAAATGCTGCCGAGCTGGCAAAGCTCGAGGCCGACAAGGCCGCTGCTGCCGAGAAGATCTCGGGCGAGGGCGTAAGCGGCAACAACTCCAACAGCCAGGCCAACAACGCCAACACCACCATCGACACCACGGTGAACAGCTCGAATAGTGGTAACTCCGATTACGACTCGTTCATTAACGAGTGGACGAGCCGCATCGATAACTACCTTGCCGGCTCCCCCATGGCAGGCCAGGGCTACAACTTTGCCGTCGCCGCCTGGAATACCGGCGTCGATCCCCGTTGGTCCCCCGCCATCGCCTGCATCGAGAGCAGCAAGGGCCTCTATTGCGCCGGCTCCTATAACGCCTGGGGCTGGAGTGCCCGCGGCGGTGGTTGGCGTAGCTTTGGTAGCTGGAGCGAGGGCGTCTCCGCCCACGTTGCCTACCTGGGCGCCAACTATGGTTCCACGCTTACCCCGGCAGCCGCCAAGAAGTACTGCCCGCCCACGTGGCAGGACTGGTACAACAAGGTCGCCAATCAAATGAACCGTATTTAAGTGCAACTGCAAAGGGGCCCCAAACGGGGCCCCTTTTCAATTCTCTAGGAGACGATACCGGTCGCGTTGCCGATAACAACGACGACGCACATGACGGCAAACATAAACCCGAGCGCCTTGAACCACAGTTCGACAAAAGCACTCCCCCGATACCGATCGAGCACGGGAAAACGACGTCGAAGCCTACGCCGGTCGAGCATTCCGAATGTAATGAGCAACACCAGGCCATCGACCATAAAGAAATACTCAAGCGCCAAAAACCACGTTGGATAGTTTCGGTTTTCGCCCGTCGGCGTAAATACCGCAAAATGGCTGCCCATCAGCAGCAACAATGTTGTCGCATAGACGCATCCATTCCATATGCGCCCCACAGGCTCGGGGATACGCGAGAGCAGACGCGCGCATTTGGATGTCACGGGAGAGACGATCGAACGCCGGTTTGCAGAAGACGGAAGCGTGAGGGCAACCGGCTGCTGTACCCGCTGCACCTGTGACACCGCGACCCGGGGCACACTGGCAGCAGAAAAGGTCACGGGCGACGGTGCAGGGAGACATAGCTCATATGCCGCACGCGCAGCATGCCCCAGTGCCTTTGCACTCGCAAAGCGCTTAGCGGGATCGAGCGCCATCGCCATGCAAATCACATCCGCCAGCGGAACGGGAATGCCATGCGCCTCGCATTGCTCGCGCATGTCACGCCCCGGCTTGGGGTCAGTTCCCGTCAGGCAAAAGAACAGCAGCGCGCCAAGCGCGTAAATATCGCTGCGGATGCTCGTCTGCCCAAACCCAAACTGCTCGGGCGGCGCATAGGAACGCGTGCCAAACTTGACGGTGTCGGCGTCGGCACCATCGCGCCAAACGCGTGCGATTCCCAGGTCAATAATCACCAGCGACGAGAAGGTCATGCCGGCATCGGCCGCATACCTCACGCCCGATACGATGATGTTCGAGGGTTTAAGGTCGCGGTGGATTACCGGCACCCCCGGCTCCCCCGCAGCTGCAAAACCAGCATGCAGCTCGCCCACCGCTTCACACAGAACGGGATACAGCCCGCGGGCATAATCGGGCGTCGCCCCCAGGCGTCCCACCAACGCCTCGAGTGTCTCGCCTTCGACATACTCCATCACCACGTCAAGCTCGTCGCCCACACGGCGACAATCGACGATTCGGGGTAAGTGCTCAAAACGACGACCGGCGCGCTGGGCCGCAAACAGGCGCTCATATGCTCCGCCAATCTGCACCGAAGCATCAATGCGCTTGCGGACAAAGGGACCGAGAGACCCGCCGCCAGAGCCCTCAAAATAGACGAGTTCGGTCGTCTCGACATCCGAGCACTTGAGCACGCGCTCCACACGATAGCTGTCATCGCGGTCGAGCGACGCCAAATGCTCGACAAGTGAAGCAGTCAGCTCGTCATCGGAATATGTTGGGCTCTGAGTATCCATGGCGTCCATCATAACGCAGGGTGCGGACACCCCATGGTGTCCGCACCCCGTTCGTTTGCATGGTTGTTCTGGTGATACCGCCGGCTCAGCCATCGGCCACTAACTCACCGTTTCCTCGCCAAAGCGATACAGCTCTTCATTGACCTTTTGGAGGCTACAGCCACGGTCGATGCAAAAGATAATGATTGCATCGCGACGGTCCTTGCAGTTGAGGACGCTCACTCCGGCAGCCGTCAGGGCGCGGTTGGTCTCCTTCATCGACAGCGCCATTGCAAAGGCAATCTGCAGCACCTTGTTGCGGCTCGGATGCCGCGCACCGGTAAAAATCTGATAACCAAAAGTCTCATTGAGGTCGGCCATGCGCACCACGCGCGAGCGCTCTAAGCCCTTTTCCTGCAGCAGTTGCCTAAGGTAGTCCGAAAGCGACGGGGCGGCAAAGTCGTGTTCTTTGATATATCCATCGATGTTTGGCGCGTCGAGAAGCTCATTGAGCAACTCGTCCGTCAGCTTTTTATCGGGCATACGACCTCACCTCCCATACGGCGCAACGGTAGCGACATGTTAGGCCAGCACCCAGCTTGCAGCAGCAGACTTATCAAACACGTTGGCAAAATAGAGAGCCTTCTTGATGTCACCATCAAAGTAGATATTGCCCGCCACGGAACCGCCGGCGGCAAGGGTACCAGACTGCAGTTCATCGGAGCCCTCGCTGTAATAACCCTGGTTCTGCTGAGCACCGTTGGCATCCTCGCCCTTCCAGTCGTAGACATTGTAGTCCGCGCCCTCATCGCCATTGTTGACGTACGTGACGTGAATGCCCGTCATGGTCGAACCGTCAAAATTTGTGAGACCGGGCTGGACGGAATCGACGACGACAGAAAGACCGGCAGCCGTGGTCACCGTCGTGCCAACAGCCAGGTCAGTCGTAGGCTGCTCTTCCTTCTTCGTCTCTTCCTTCTTGTCACCATCGTCGGCGTCCTCAGTGACGGTCGCCTTGTCGCTACCGCAACCGGCAAGAAGACCGGCAGTCCCCAAAGCGACGGTGGCGAATGCGCCAAGTGCAGCGCGACGGCTCAGCAGCACTTCGTTTTCGAGCTTATTCATCAGGCATCCTTCCTACGATCCGGCTACCGCGCCGGCACACAGCACATCGTAGAAGGCAGCGAGCTCAAATTCATTAGCTGGGAGCTAATGGGGGTTTGTAAGCCAGATTGGTACTGGATTGAGAAGATGCCTGTTCAGATGGAGCGGTGATTGAGGCTGCAGCTTGATGCCAAAGCGCCCTTGCCGCGCCTCTGGCCGACATTAGCCGCACCCCTCTCACCTGCAAGATGCCCATGAGGGGGCCGCCCGCGAAGATAACGCGCGCATTGTGTTCGACGATTCCGTCGCCCCGCTATCGAATAAAAGGTATGGTCCTAAGATCACTCAGGCAATAAAGCAATAGCGCTGCGGTATATCTCCCCGTGCTTTAAGTCGGCATCAGCCACCTCAGGCAAGCGATTCAAATCACGGCACCCCTATGCCAGCTCGCGAAGCCTCCCGAGCGCCAGCCTGAACCACTCCAGATCGTCCTCATCAGGCACGCTATCGTACTTCCAGTGCGTTATATAGCGCCACCGAGAGAAGACGCCGCTGCCCAGAAGCCCAACGTCGTCTATGGTGTCTATGTCCTCTCGCAGTCCTTCGGCCGTACCGGAGCGCGGATATGCCCCGGCAAAGGCCTCGCCACAGTCCATGTGCCAACCCAGGCCGAACATGTCATGGGCCAACGCGTGGAAGTCGCGGGTGGGACCGTCCAGCGAATCCTCGAAGCGCTTAACGAACCTGCACAGGTCATCACCGTAAACCCCGCCGAACAAATAAGACTCAATCACGTCCTTGCCGCGCAAGGCCTCTAACCACTCGGTCGGAATGCCCTCGTATCCGTACAGGATGCCGGCCAATCCACCGGCCACGCAAGCCGTGGTGTCGGTATCGTCGCCCAGGTTCACGGCGGTCAGTACGCAGTCGTGGTAGTTGTCGGTATGTTCTAGGCACCAGATGGCGGCGTGGTAAGTATCCCACACGTAGCCGCCGCTGGCACCAGCTCTGTCCTCACTCTCGCAGCCGGCGTGCCCGCTGTAAAGCACCTCGCGGGCATAGGCGATCATGTCCACGCAGGCCTGGCAGCAGTCGTCGGTAGCGTGGGTGATCGCGCTGACCTCCCTTATGTCGCAGTCGGAGCATTCCATGAACACCATAGGCAGGCAGCGCATGAGCGAGCCGTTGCCCTTGCTGTATTCGCTTGTGAGCCCGCAACCCGTATCGAGCGCCTGCCTGGTGGCGTTGCCGTAGTCGAAGACATTCCCGTCGGCGGTGTATGCGCCTTCGTTTATCCATTTGCGGAACTTGACGAGGATATCGTCGCAATTGATATCGCCCAGCTCGCGGTAGCTGTCGCACAGCGCGAGCGCCATGGACGTGTCGTCGCTCCATGTGCCCGCAGGCTGGTTGTGCGTGCCGCGGCCCAACATGTCCGTGCAGGCAAAGCTGCCGCGCGGCCTGAACTCGTAGGGCACGCCGAGCGCATCGCCCACGGCCATGCCGTACACGCAGTCCCTCACCGTCCGTAACAAGCCCATGGCGCGCACCTAGTTCCAGTTCATGCCGAACTTGCGCGAGCAAAGCACGTCTTTCCAGTGACTCTCGCGCTCGCACACCTCGGCGGTGGTCATCTTGGTGTCGCACACCTCTAGGATGGAGTAGGTGAAGTTTTCCATGATGTACCCAGTTCCGTGCTCGGCCACGATGGCCTTGAACTCCTTGTTGCCGCCAGTCGGGTCCATGGGGTTGGCATAGGCGCTCCAGCGCTGCCAGATACCCAAGTCCGCGCCCGCGTCCTTCTTGCTGTCGCCCGAGGCCGAACCCACGTAGAGTTTCCCCGTCGCGGTGTCGGTGATGCAGTAGACGCCCTTCACGTTGTCCAGCGCCCAGTACCAGTCGGAGCCCACGCTGGCGATAACGGCCTGCAAGGTCTTGTGGTCGATGCACACGTACTTGTAGCCAGGAAAAGGGGCAACGTTGCCCAGGCTCATCGAGTACTCATACACTACGGGCTCGAAGTCGTGCATCGTGTTCTCGTAGAACTTGTTGTAGATGTCGCGCCCGATAGGCTTCTTCAACTTGATGATGAGGCGCTTGATGTAGGCCTCGTAGTCGGGAAGAAGCGTCAACTTGTAGCCCACGCCGCCCAGCACCTCGGGTACTGCCTTCTCCACTTTGTGCATGCCGCCGAAGATGAAGTACTCGGGCCCGTAGGTGTAGTACTGTGCGAACGAGAGCAGGTAATCCGCATGGTTGAGGTTGTTATTCGCTTGTCCCGTCGCGCTCCTCCACGCGTTCATCTCGTACCATCGCGAGCCGCTATCGGTCTTCTCGGGGGTCGAGGTGTCCTTCAGCAGCATGTCGTACGCGCGCACGTTCACGTCGCCAGCGTTCATGTTGAATTTGATCTTTGTCTTCTCTGGGTGCGCCACCGGCATCAAATCCCTGAGCGTTATAACAGCATTTCCCATGTTAATTCCGCCGTTTCAGTTTGAAAAGCCTGTAGGTCGAATCATACCACTCGCTTTCCAGACGAAAATTAGCGCTCGGCTAACCGCTCTGCTGTTGTCGTTTCTTATGGCGAAGAAGAGCATGAAGCCGATAAGCCCCGCGCCCGTGTTTATGCCTTGTTTGGCGATTGTTCGCGATGTGCCCGCACAGCTATTTTTGGTGAATAATCCGAAAGTGAGGAAGATAAGTGCGAATCATCCACGCCACCATCCGTCTCGCCCGCACTCGGGCAATACGCAGTGCCCGCTCCTGATCGGCCGTCCCTAGCGCCGGCGCGAACTCTTAGATGGCGTCTTTTGCGCTCATCACCTTGCGGAAGACGGTCGCGTCCTGCTTGCCGATGGGAATCGCGATCTTCTTGCCGCCCGCGCGTCGCACTCCGTCTTGAACAACATGTCCCATCCGCCCCCTCGCCTCATCCTCAAAAGGCTCGTCGAAGCCTAGCCCACCGTGACGGATTCCCCGGTAAAGGTGCTAATGAGCAGCAGGATAAAGAACGCCAAGTAACTGATGCTCAGCAGATAGGCAGTAACCAAAAAGATGGTCCATCCAACATTGGCCTTACCATCGGCACGACGTTGCTCGCGATTGCGGCAGAGCCAAATCGTCACGCCAATAGCCACAATCAACAGCACGAGCGCCGCTGCGGCCATCCCGGCAAGTGCAAACATCACGCCAATGCTCACAGCAATAACCGGAAGCAACAACAAGCCGCATCCACACCCACCGGGACTATAAACGGCAGTCTGTCGGCGTCGTTCCATCGTCACTCCAACCTCAACATCTTTGAGCACTACAATGCGATAGCCTGCTGGACAGGAACGATCTTATCCAGTTCCGGTTCGATGCGCCTCTTCTCCGCCTCGAGATCAAACGCTATCTGGGCGCGCAGCCAATAACCATCCGTCAGGCCAAAGTAGCGGCAAAGGCGAAGGTCGGTGTCGGCCGTCACACGACGCCTTCCCAAGATAATCTGCCCAATGCGTTGAGCCGGAATCCCGGTCTCCTTAGCAAGGCGATATTGAGAAATGCCCATAGGGACAAGAAACTCCTCTTTGAGAAGCTCACCAGGAGTCACCGGCGGCAGCAAATCGGACGCAGTTTCATCACTTGTGATAATCGACGATTTCGACATTCCAAGCCATCCCCTGTCTCCACTCAAAACAGACCCGATAGCGCTCATTAACACGGATGCTATATTGACCAGCGCGATCGCCCTTCAACGCTTCAAGACGATTGCCTGGCGGAACGCAAAGATCATCAAGCGAAGCGCAGATCTGCAGTTGGCGAATCTTCCTCAAGGCGACCCGCTCAAAAGGAATGAACTTCCTAATCCGCACACCCATCGCAAAACGTTCGGTATCCTCATCTTTGTACGATGCAATCATAGTATCGCCTTACGTTAATAACGTCAAACGTTTCTATAGACTTACATCTCTATTATACCGAACATCTGTTCGTGTTTCCTAGAACAAGTATCCTTCGGCAATTAAGCAAGCAAAAGCAATCGTTTGTAGACATCGAGGCCTTTGAGCAGAATTTCCTCGTCAAAGAGCATGGTATCAGTGTGAAGGGCGCTCGTGGCATAGGCGGGACAGCCATCCGAATCGCTCGGGTTTTCTTGTCCCTCTGGCACGCCCGTGCCTAGCAAGAAGAACACGCCCGGCAGATGGCGCTGATAGAACGCGAAATCCTCGGCGATTAGCAGCGGCTCGTCCACAAGTTGCAGCTCGGACAAGGCAGGCGCGATGCGGGCGAACAGCTCGGGGTCGTTATCGACCGGCGGATAGCCCTCGGCAAAATCGATATCGTACGTACAGCCCGTTGCGGCGCAGGCCTCGTCCAACACACGGCGCACGCCCTCGCGCGCGCGGTCGAACATGTCGTCCGTAAACACACGCAGGCTACCGGCAACATGGGCCTCCCCCGCCACCGCGTTGCAGACGGTCCCGGCCTGCAGCAGGCCAAACTTACCAATACAGGGCTCGTCGGCACCCAACTCGTCCATGAGCTCACGCTCGGAAACCAAGAACTTGGCAGCCGCCAGTGCCGCATCGTGCGATTCGTTTACGGGAACGCCGTAGGTCTTGGCGATATGGATACTCGTGCCATGGATATGAATGTGCGTCTCGCTTGAGCGCGCCAGCAGCGGACCGGAACAGCTCGCCAACGTACCGGCGGGCAAATCGGGCCATACGTGGAAGCCAAAGATGCGATCTGCCCCATAGCGCTCGAAAACGCTGCTCTCGCACACTGTCTTGGCGCCACCGGTCGTTTCCTCGGCCGGCTGAAACACAAAGAGCACGTTGCACTTGATGACGCCCGGCCGCTCGCGAATCGTGCGGTCGACATGCGTCGCGGCAGCAAGCGCCATGGCCATGTGTCCATCGTGTCCGCACGCATGCATCTTGCCGGGATGGGTCGAGGCAAAGGCCGCGCCTGTTGCCTCCGCGATGGGCAGGGCGTCCATGTCGGCGCGAATCGCCGTGGCACGCGTAGCGCCCACACCGGCATCGAAGAAGGCACAAACGCAGCTCGGACACGGATGGGTCACCTCACAGGCGAGCGGCGCCAACACGCCCTCAATATAGGCGATCGTCTGCGGAAGATCGAAGTCGAGCTCCGGGATCCTGTGCAAGTCGCGCCGATAGCGACGGAGTTCTTGGAGCTCGGTCATAGAGGTTCCTTTCATAGGTGCGCGCCAGTTGCCATCTTATTGTGCCGCAAGATTGCCACACCCTTATTTCCAGCATATCCCTGCATTTTTTAAACGTTATATACGAATACTCTTGTTTGGTAAAGTGCAACGTGGTAGGGTCGTTACCACTTGATAGAGGCGCGGGCACGAAGAA
>OLPR01002009.1_pt1 | contig 15724 bp, 9 predicted proteins | sample 1672761 | NCBI WGS metagenome assembly OLPR01 (sample SAMEA3136721, study PRJEB25190) | human gut metagenome | biome: human gut; feature: human-associated habitat; material: faeces | place: Austria | collected 2013 | reverse complement strand
CCGAGGCCATTCGGGTCAATATCCAGGCCGAAAAAGATACGATTGCCGCCTATCAGCAGTTGATCGAGCGTATCCGAAAAAACAATCCCGAAAAGCTGACACAGTCGGCCACAGTAGCTATCCAGCTTCTCAATAAGATTGTTTCCGACGAGCGGGTGCATGTCCGTATTCTTTCGGAGCTGGCGCAATCGGTCGCGGCGGAAGAGGGAAAAGAGGCATAATCCGCTTCCCGATCGAGCCGGTGTTTTTGGAGTGTTTTGTATCGCTCGAAATCCGGCCCGAAAGGATTCGCCCGCGAATGACCGGAAAAAGAGATCGAATACTTGGAGATCCTATTGGTCCAAGGTCGATGGAATGTCGGGGATGATGTGAAGAGGCTGTCTGCAAGTTGCAGACAGCCTCTTCGGTTTGGATTCGCCGATAATTTCGAACAGGCGGCTTGTGCCGTGTTTGAAAATTTGCCGGACGTATTTTAGAATCCGATTCCGATGCGGAACAGGATGGCATTCAATCCTTCTCCCATGTGCTGAAAGCGGATGCTGAAATCGCCCCGCACTCCGCCGCTCTGACGGCCGAACGTGACGCCCGGGCCGATGGAGGTGTAAAATTCGGTGCCCTCGTTGAAGTAACCCCCTACCCCTATTGCGGCACCGAGATCCCACGACAGATTGAGGGCCGCTTTGCTTGAAACGGGCAGATAACCCTTCACATTCGCAAATACGGGGAGGACGGTTCCGCTATTGCCCAATTCGTATATGTTCCAACCGTTGGAGAAATAGATGTCTTTGTAGAAATAATTGATTCCCAAGCCGACACCGGCGAATAGATACGGATTTATCCGCACGCCGTGTACCGTTTCGAATACGATGCGGGGAAATAGATCTTGCATTCCTTCGCTTACGGCCGAACCGTATGCGAAGGCAACTTCTCCCTGGTAACGAGGTAATTTGCCGAATTGTTGTTTGTCGGCAGCCGATCGCCGGGAGGAATCGAAATGCGAGATGACCTCTTTCGAGCCGTTTTGATAGGTGATGGTGAAGACATCCTCGATGGCCATGAGGAACGGCTTGTCGACGTCGCGCTCCGGAGTCGGGATGTACTCATCGACAGCGTCCATGAGGTCCCAAATCTTCTGCTGCCACTCGGGATCGCCCTCGAGAGCCTTGAGTGCAGAGCCCTTGATAATCGGCAGGTCGTCTCCAGGGAACTCGTACTCGTTGAGGAGCTCACGAGTTTCCATTTCGACGAGCTCGATGAGCTCTTCGTCGTCGACCATGTCGCACTTGTTCAGGAACACAACGATGTAGGGAACGCCAACCTGACGGGCGAGCAGGATGTGCTCGCGGGTCTGGGCCATCGGGCCGTCGGTAGCAGCGATAACGAGAATCGCGCCGTCCATCTGAGCAGCACCGGTAATCATGTTCTTGACGTAGTCAGCATGGCCCGGGCAGTCAACGTGTGCATAGTGACGCTTGTCGGTTTCGTACTCGATGTGAGCAATCGAAATGGTGATGCCGCGCTCGCGCTCTTCAGGAGCCTTGTCGATGTCCTCGAAAGCCGTGAAGTCCGCATGGGCAGTACCATGAGACCCGTCGTTCATGGACAGGGTCTTGGAAATGGCTGCCGTCAGCGTGGTCTTACCATGGTCGACGTGGCCGATCGTACCAATGTTAACATGCGGCTTGGTACGCTCGAACTTCTCCTTTGCCATTCTTTTCCTCCTTATTTTGGTTTTCGCTTGAGCAAAAACGTAATAAACAACGACGCGCCCATAAAGGACGCGCTAATATCAATGGTAGCGGTGACTGGATTCGAACCAGTGACGCCACGGGTATGAACCGTGTGCTCTAACCAACTGAGCTACACCGCCGTAAAAGACTGGTGCCTGCTACCAGATTCGAACTGGTGACCTCTTCGTTACCAACGAAGTGCTCTACCGACTGAGCTAAACAGGCAATCATGGTGGGCGCGCTAGGATTCGAACCTAGGTAGACAGAGTCAACGGGTTTACAGCCCGTCCCCTTTAACCACTCGGGCACACGCCCATGATCGACGCTTAATTCATGTGTATTTATCAAGCTGCCGCCCGCTTTTTGCCGTCCCCGGCGCAGCGAGCAAGAGAATATTACGGTAGGCTGGGGTGGCTGTCAATACCTTACACGCCTCCGGGCGTATCTATCCACTATTCCTTCGCAAATCGCCCCATATGCAAAGTTGTGCCACATATGACCTGGTGTTATGTATTGAACACTCCCCCGCCTGCGAGCGTTATCCCTACGTGTTATTATAAATATGCTTTTGCCAAACGAACACCAGCATGCTCAACCAAGGAGGTTCCTCAGTGAGCGAGCATACGAACACACTATCAAGGCGAGCGTTTATCGGTACAGCGGCAGCAGTAGGTGCTGTCACGATGGCCGCTCCGAATATCGCATTCGGCGCCACGGCAGCTGAAAAGCAGGCCGAAGCCGATGCCGTTCGCAATCAGTTGATCAGCCTTCAGGCTGACTTGGAAACCGCTACAGATAATTACTATGGCGCGTTGGACGAGCAGCAAGCTGCCCAAGACGCCATGGCGGCCGAGCAGGCCAAGATCGACGACACGAACGCCCAAATCCAAGAGTTGCAGAGTAAGCTCTCTACCCGCGCACGCAGCATGTACCGCACGGGATCCGCGAGCTTCCTCGATTTCGTCTTGGGAGCAACCTCGTTCGATGAATTCACGTCGAACTGGGATTTGCTCACGCAGATGAACAACAACGACTCCGAAATGGTCGACACCTCTAAACAGTTGCGAGAGCAGCTGCAGGCCTCCAAGGATGAATACGCGCGTCAAGAGCAGATCGCAGCTGACAAAGCTGCTGAAGCCGCACAAATCCAGCAGGAGGTCCAAGCAAAGGTCGACCAGGCCACCGAGCTTGTCAACTCACTTGATGCCGAAGCCAAGGAGCTGCTCGAACAAGAGCAGGCCGCAGCGGCAGCTGCGGCGGCAGCCGAAGCGGCAGCGGCCGCGAATCGCAATAACGGTTCTGGCGGCAGCTCGAGCGGTGGCGGGTCAAGCAGCGGCGGTGGCTCCAGCAGTGGCGGCGGTTACACTGGCGGCAGCTCCGATGTCCCCTCCTATGGTTCTGTTGTCGACTACGCCATGTCGCGCATCGGCTGCCCATATGTGTGGGGCGCCGAAGGTCCGAACGCCTTCGACTGCTCTGGACTTGTGCGCTGGGCATATTTGCAAATTGGCGTTTCCCTTCCGCACCAAAGCGAGGCGCTTTACAACTGCGCATCATGGCGCGGGCCTGTTTCTGAAGCTCGCCCGGGCGATGTTCTCTGGCGCAGTGGGCACGTGGGAATTGCCGTGAGCTACGGTGGATCTCATTACGTGCACGCTCCTACGTTCGGAGCTTACGTGCGAGACACCGACGCTCTTTCGTGGTCTGGCTTCACGCACGCTTTGAGGTTCTAGCTTTTTGCATAACGTATGCTCGTGCCCTCCGTTTCCGCAACAAGAAATGGAGGGCTTTTTTACGCCTTAAGATAGGAGCTCTGTAGCACTTCGGGAAGAGCAGCTTCCGACCAAATTTGAGGGAGTGCACCTAGTCCCCTGCTCGCTTCTCCCTTTTGCGAATTGAGAACGCCTTGCCTCCTATTGAATCAAAAGGCTTGCGCTTCTACCTACGCTACAAAAAACGGCCTCCGTCCATGGACAGGGGCCGTTTCTCTCAATTGGTGTCGAAGGTGCGCTACACGTCGAGATCCATGTAAGTATCGAATTCCTTTTCGATTTCCTCGGAAGGCTTTTTCGTGAGCAGCGAAACCACAACGATGGCGATGCAGGCGAACACGAATGCCGGCAAGAGCTCATATACGCCGAACCAGCCGCCGAGGGGTTTCACCAGATTATGCCACGCGAAGACTGACGCAGCACCGACGAGCATACCGGCGATACCACCTTGCAGCGTCGTGCGCTTCCAGTACAGGGAGAACAGCACGAGGGGGCCAAACGACGCACCGAAGCCCGCCCATGCGTAGGACACGACGTTGAAGATGGACGAGTTGGAATCCATCGCGATGATGATGCCGAACAGAAGAACGGCCGCCAAGGTGAAACGGGCGACGATCATAACCTGGCGATCGGTCGCATCGCGCTTGATCAGGCCCTTGAAGATGTTCGTTGCGACCGCCGAGCCGGAAATGAGCAGATAGGAAGACGAGGAGCTCATCGCCGCGGCGAAGATACCCGAAACGACGAGGCCACAGGCGAAGGATGGCAGAATCATGCGCGAGAGCACGACGAAGACGTTTTCCGCGGCAGACTGTGTGAGGAACTCCGCCGGGATGACGGCGCGCCCGATAAGGCCGATGCACACCGCACTCGAAAGCGACACCACCAGCCAGATCATCGCGATAATACGGGACTTCTTTATTTCGTCGGAATGACGCACGCTCATGAACCGCACGAGCACCTGGGGCATACCGAAGTATCCGAGGCCCCACGCGAGACCCGACACGATGGTGATGAGCCCGTACTCCCCCGCTGCTCCGAACAGCGGTGCGCCGTTCTCGACGACTTGGTTGCCCGCCGCATCGAGAATTGGGGTTGCAATCTGCGTGCCCGAAAGGAATCCGGGGATATCCTGCAGGAAAGCGACCGTGTTCTCAACGCCGCCCGCCTGCGCGACGCTGCCGATGAACACAGTGGCAAGTGCGAAGAACATGAGCGTGCCCTGGATAAGGTCGGTCGTGCAGACGGAGAGATATCCGCCGACAAACGTGTAGAGGAACACGATGATGGCACCGAGCACCATCATCGTCGCGTAGTCGAGCCCGAAGAGCGTCGAGAACAGCTTACCGCAGGTCACAAAGCAGCTTCCCGTGTAAATCGAGAAGAAGACGAGCGTGATGATTGCCGCGATCGTCATGAGAACATGCTTGTTGTCGTGGAAGCGGTTTGAGAAGAAGTCGGGGACGGTGATGGAGTTGTTCGCCACCTCAGAGTACTTGCGCAGACGCTTCGCCACGAACTTCCAATTGAGATACGTGCCGATCGCAAGGCCGATCGCCGTCCACATGGCGTCCGACGCGCCAGTGAAGTACGCGACGCCGGGAAGGCCCATGAGCAGCCATCCGGACATGTCCGACGCTTCCGCGGAAAGCGCCGTGAGCCACGGGCCAAGCCCGCGACCGCCGAGAAAGTACGCCTCGCTTGAGGCGTTCGACTTCTTCGCATAGACGAAGCCGACGAGCACAACGACGATGAAGTACAGAAGCATCGCCAGGAGTACCCAAAAATCACCAGTAACCATTTTCATCCCTCTCGATAGTCGAATAGGCGAATTATACGGCATACTTTTCCCGACTAAAGTGATATTTCGGTCGCTGTGTGTACGATTCGCGAAACGGCGACCCTTTTGCTCTCTTTAGTAAAGAGCGTGAAAGGGTGTTTGAGTGGTGTCGATACCCGCGATACGCGAGGATGCCGAGGATTTCTCGCAATTGAAACTTGTCGCATCGCGCGTGCAAACGTAATATCAAAGTCAGCAAGATTCGCGGCGTGTCGCACGTTTCGCCGCACACGGCAAAGGATGAGAAATGGCTGCATTCGAACAAATGGATCGCGCGGAGCTCCAAAGCGAGCTCGATCGATTAAAAGAAGAGTACGCGCAGTTCAAAGCAAAGGGTCTTTCACTCAATATGGCTCGCGGCAAACCGAGCGCAGAGCAGCTCGATTTGAGCCTGCCCCTGCTCTCCTGTATTTCCAGCGCGCAGGATTGCATCGCCGAGGACGGCACCGACTGTCGCAACTACGGCGTGCTTGATGGTCTTCCCGAGGCGAAGCGCCTGATGGCAACGATGCTCGATGATACACCGGAAAATGTGATCGTCGGCGGAAACTCGAGCCTGACGCTCATGGGCAATGCCGTCGCGCGATGCCTCGACTTCGGCACCCTCGGCAGCAAACCCTGGGCGCAGTATCCGGGAATCAAGTGGATCTGCCCCGTTCCTGGTTACGACCGTCACTTCGGCATCACGGAATCGTTCGGCATCGAGATGATTCCCGTGAAGATGAACGAAAACGGCCCTGACATGGATGAGGTCGAGAGAATCGTCGCCGAGGACGATTCCGTAAAGGGTATCTGGTGCGTTCCGAAGTACTCCAACCCCAGCGGCGTCACCTATTCCAAGGAAGTCGTTCGTCGCTTGGCAGCCATGCCCTGCGCTGCTGACGATTTCCGCATCTTCTGGGACAACGCCTACAGCGTCCATCACCTGAACCCATTCAAGGCCGACCAGGACCAACTTCTCGACATCGCCGAAGCATGCCGAGAAGCGGGCAACCCCGACCGTTACTTCAAGTTCGCGTCCACGTCGAAGGTAACGCTTCCTGGAGCCGGCATCTCTGCCATCGCCGCGAGCCCCGACAATATCGCCGAGATCAAGAAACGCATGGCTACGACCGTCATCAGCTACGACAAGCTCAACCAACTTCGCCATGTGAGGTTTTTGAAGAACGCCGACGGCCTCGCCGCCCACATGGAGAAGCATGCCGATATCCTGCGCCCGAAGTTCACGCTCGTCGAAAACGAGCTCACCATGGGCCTTTCCGAAGTCGGCGGATGCACTTGGACCAAGCCGCGCGGCGGATACTTCGTGTCCTTCGACGCACCTGAGGGGTGTGCAAAGCGCATCGTGCAGCTCGCGAAGGAAGCGGGCGTCACGATGACGGATGCCGGCGCGACTTGGCCGTACAAGCACGACCCCTACGACAGCAACATTCGCATCGCGCCCACGCTTCCCCCGCTCTACGAGCTTCGCGAAGCGCTCAACGTGTTCGTCTGCTGCGTGAAGATCGCTTACGCGGAGAAGCTGCTCGCATAGCGCGCAAGTATCTCCCCTTCGATTGTCGGAAGGTCAGCTGCGGTAAAGGTATAGTTCACCTGCTGCGGCTGGCCTTCTTTGGTATCGTCGGGCTGCTCCACGCGCACGAATGCGAACTCCGTGGATTCATAGCCTTGCATGAGCAGGGCATACGCGTAGCAAAGCGCCTGAAGTCGATGCTTTTCGTGCAACTGTGCCGGCGTTTCCCCTGGCGACCCACCTGTTTTATAGTCTACGACGAGCGCTGTGCGACCGTCTTCCCCGTCGGCAAGAAGGTCGATTTCCCCCTCCATGAAAGGAGCGTCGACTCCACGACCCACGCGCACGAAGAAGGGAACTTCCGCGCGAAGGTGGGAAAATGTCACGACGTGTGCCGCAACATCGCTTTCAAACCATCGCGCAAGCGCTTCAGTGAGGCGAATGCGCTGCAAGTCGGAAAGCCCGCAATGACGAGCGAGCGCGTCGACGTGCGATTTGCTAGGGCAGATGAGGGGAGCACCCTCGTTATGGGCGCATACCGCCTGCTGGGCAAGCCTATGGAAGGCGGTGCCCAAGTCCGTCGCCTTGTCGGCATCTCTCGAAAGCGAAGCTCGAATCGCAGTCCACGCCGTCTCGTCCGCCTCCGAAAAACCAGGCTCTTCAACGAACTGCACTTTCGACAATGCGCGATCATCCTCAAACGAGTCGACTTCAACCTCATCCGATGACCCGTGCGCGATCGACGAATAGCTGAACACATCGGCACGGGACGCAGGCCACGCCTGTGCCGACAGCTCACAGTAGGGCAAGACCTCGGGAATCGCGATAGCTTGACGCGCTAAGTTGGATCCGTCCTCAAGCGAGCACCCTTCTTCTTGATTTGCCGCTTCATCGCTGTCTTCGGCGTCGACGACTTCAGAATCACAAGGTTCTTCCGACTCAACAGCCAAGTCGATGCGCTCAACGCGCGCAGGAGACTCGCCGCCGAAATCGAGAAGAGACACGCCTGACTCGAAGGCATTGCCTTCCCCGCATAGGGCGGACTCCACACTTCCCCATACGCTCTTTGCAAGGCCTGTCGGGTCGCCCTTCGTTACCTTCCCGGCAATTGCGCAAATGATCGCTTCCTTTGCGCGGGTGAGCGCGACATAGAGAAGCCGACGCGTCTCCTCGGTTTCACCGAGATACTCATGCTGGCGAATCGCGCAGCGAATCTCCACGGGGCTGTGGTCGCCAGGGTTCTCGATCAGCTGCTGGTAGAACTCGTCGCCTTCGCTTCCCTCGAAAGGGTCCACCGACGTACATTTCGCGATGAGCTGCGACTGCTTCGCGGTCAAGCGCGTTGCCGTCGCCCCCGCATCGAGCGAGAGGTAGGTTTTGCCATTGAGCGTGGTCCGCACCATCCGAGATGAGCGCACCTCGTCGGAACGCAGCTCCGCCACCGCAACAATGGGAAATTCAAGGCCCTTGCTCGCATGAACGGTCATGATGCGAACAAAATCTCCCGCTTTCGAGGAAAGCGACCCTGGGGCCTCTTTCGCGATTTCGACATGCGCACGCAGCTCGACTGCGGTCTGAGCAGGTCCCGACCCTTTCCTGCGCTCGATATCGCGAGCAAGGCGGCATGCCTTGTAGACATTTGCCGCACGCGCAAGCCCTTCGGCGCCTTCGTCCTCGAGCCGGCGTAGCCAGCCAGAATCGACGAGAACGCCTTCCATAACCTCAGAGAGGGGCTCGAGCCTCACACGGGATGCCGCTTTTTTCAGCGTTCTTACCGCAGCGCGGAGACCAGGCGCAAGCGATGCTTCGCCTTCAGCGGCGGCGCACACCGACACACCGGAATCGAGCGAACGGCGGCGGGGAATGCCGCGCAGCTCGTCAAGGCCTGTCGAAAGGTCGATGAAATCGTCTGCAGTGAGTGCGAAGATTTCGCTCGAGAGCACCTCGAAAAGGGCTTCAGTATCCTTGGGGTTCGCAATGACCTCGGCGAGCCGCACCGCAAGGCGCACTTCCGGCGCGCGGCCGAATATGGACCCCCCCGAGACCACGCAGGAAAGCCCCTTCTCGCGTATAGCATCAGCATAAATATCGGCACACCGCATGCTGCCAAGCAAGACCACCATGTCACCCGCCGAATGGCCCTCGTCGACAAGCTTCGAAAAACGCTCCGCAATCCGCTGCGCAACCGTAGCGCGCGCCACATCTGAGGCAACACCTCGAGGATAGGTGGTGAGCTGCACTTCGATGCGCGGATCAGACCCCCGATAGGGACAGTCGATGCGACCAGAATCGCGCGATGCGGAAAGCGACATGAACGAGCGTCCGAACACACTCGGCTGACTGAACACGCAGTCGACGAACGCGAGCACATCACCATGGCTTCTGAAATTATCGGCAAGCTCGATGAGCCCTGCTTCGTTAGTGCTTGCCACCGATGCAAGGTGCCTATCGTAGACCGAGACGTCCGCCCCGCGGAAACGGTAGATGCTCTGCTGCGCATCGCCAACCGTGCACAGGCGCTCGAAGTTCTTGCCCGCCATGCGCTTGATCATGTTCACCTGCAACTGATCGGTGTCTTGGAACTCGTCGACCATGATCAGCTTGAAGCGGTCAGCGTACTCGGCAGCAATTTCGGGGTGCTCGCTGAACATGCGCGACGCCATCGTGAGCAGGTCATCGTTGTCGAGCACGCCCGCCTCACGCTTGCGCCTGCGATACGCATCGAAGACACGACCCGATAAGTCGATCACCTCGCGCATGCGCGGCTCGGCGAGGGCAAGGCGAGCTTCCATCATCAAGGAGAGATACCCTTGCGCCGCTTCGGTTGCGTACTCTTTGTATTCAGACGTGCCGAACGCACGACTGGGAACCGGAAACGCGTTGAATAGCTCTAAGACCTGCTCAGGCGATGGTTCCGCACCCTGCTGCTGCGCGTCCTCGAGCCCCTCGAGCGCACGGGCCGTACCGTCGAGGAACGCATCACGGGTCTTTCCCGGCTTTTGGGCCTCGCACACCGCCGTGATATCGCCCGCCAAAGACGCCATGCGCGCCATAAGCTTGCGGGGCGATGCCGCCGACGGCGCCGGCACGATGGACGCCATCCCTTCGGGGCTCGCTTGCGCAGCAACGACGATGTCGCGCACCATGCCTTCAACGCTTGCGGCAGACATCGACCCCGCCTGACGAGCTGCATACTCCGTGAATAGCGCGTCGTAGTCGCCCGGCGAGATGATGTCATTCTCAGAGCCGAGCACCTCCTCGAGCGAGGCGTCGAGCATATCGTTCGCAGCCGCCTCATCCGCCACCGTGAAATCGGGGGCGATCCCTAAGTCGAGCGCATGGGCTCGCAGCATGCGGGCGCAGGCGCCATGAATGGTTGAAATCCAGGCGGAGTCGACGAGAAGCGCCTGGTCAGTCCGCCCGCAGGCCTTAAGCGCGCCCTTCACACGCGACTTGATCTCGCCCGCCGCCTTCGAGGTGAACGTAATCGCGAGCACCTCGTCGATGCCGGAAACGAACCCGCATTCAAGCGAATGAACGATGCGGCGGGTAAGCGTAAACGTCTTTCCGCTGCCTGCACCGGCAGACACCGCCACAGGGCCCACAAGCGTATCGACGCATTTTTTCTGTCCAGGAGTGAGAGCCATATGCTATGCCCTTCTTTCTGCGCATGAGAGCACCGGGCACCAGGTGCATGCATGGGGGCTTGAAGGATCGGGGCGCACGTCGCCTGAAAGCATGCGCTCGACACCGCGAGCAATCGCCTCTTCGGTCCTGTCGAGCAGGTCGGCAAATGACTCACCGTCCCGCGGCGCGAACTCGCATTTGTCGTGACGCATGGAAGGAAGGTGCGGCGACTCGAGTACGGTAGCGTCATAGGCTCCGGCAACGGCGCACCTCTTTCCGTAGCAAACATAGAGCGCACCGACGGGGTTAAGCCCGAGCATTCGACGGGCCACCTGAGCATAGATGAGCGCCTGCACCTTGCCAAGCCTTCCCTCTTCGCGCACGGCAAGCTCGTGTTCTGGGGAAACCGACGCCTTGTAGTCGAGCACCACGGCGTGTCCCTCATCGTCGACATCGATGCGGTCCGCCGTTCCAACGAGCAGATGACCTGCGTATTCTGCCGTTGCGCCTTCCGCAACGTTGTATTCCAGATATGCAGGGTGGAACGTCGGCATAAGTTCGGCCTCGTAATCGAGGTAGTCGAGCAGCTTGCGCTTGAGGGAATCCATGTCGCGCCGTTCGAGCTCCGTCGTGGGAACGAGGCGGTTGTCCGAAGGCTTCAGGTCGTATTGGTGCGATTCGTGCCGATCGAGCACATCGCGCATGATGGCACGGGCAGAATCAATCGTTCCACGCGTCACCTTGGGTGCGACCTCTTCTTGGAAATGGGTGTAGAAGCTCTTGAGCGCACTGTGGGCGAAATCGCCCATCTGCAGCGGGCCGAATCCCTCGTCGAGCCCTTCGAGACGCAAACGGCGTTGGGCGAACCACTTATACGGGCACTCCAGATAGCTTTCAATCTGCGAGGGAGAGAGGCACGGCTCGTCGACCACCTGGCCCGCCACTACGCGCGGCAACACGACAAGCGGGCGCTTCGAAGCCGACACCTCGCCGGGCACGGGAAGCTCGACCATCTCGCATGGCAGGTCACCGCCCGCCATGACGGCATTCTCGACAAGGGTCTCCTCCCCGCGCTCGACGATCCCCTCCTGCAAACAAGCGGGCAACATGAAGGGATTCTTGATGTCGTCGGTTGCGGACGGATCCTCGCGATAGCAGTCGATGAATTCCTCGAGGACGGCGGCGGGATACGTCGGGTCGGCATTCTCGTCGTTGAGGCAACGAACGACAAGGAACGTCTTGCGGGGCGCCGCCAACAGGGCTGTAAACGATCGGCGCATACGAGAGAGCGCATCATCGTCTGGGAAGATTCCCAGCTTGGCGAGAAGCGTCGTCGCCGCGTCGTCGGAATCGGAAGCGGGGAATGCGGCGCTCGTGAGATCGCATGCAACGGCAATGTCGCAGGATGCGGAGGGGAAAGACATCGCATGTCGATAGTCCACGAACACAATGTCGGCAGGCAGGACCGCAAGATCGCCGCCGTAAAAGCGCCCGTCATCGCCCACGCCCAACGAGCGCGAAATGTCGACGCTCGAATGGGCCAGAAGATCGACGACCCCTTCCATATCGAGGTCGGCGAGACGGGCCGCCGAGGCGACGTCCCGCAGCGACGCCATCGCCGCAAGCTGCTCGCGGCGCCAGGCTTCGGGCCTTTTAACCATCGAGCGCACCGCGTCCTCGAGCTCGCCGAGTAGTATGTCGGCGTCTCGGTCAGTCGCGATGTCCTCCATCGCCTCGAACAGGCGGCTCTTCTCGCGCAGCGACGCCGTTATCGACTCGCGATCGATGAGACGGTTGCCGCGAACCTGCGCATCGATGGAGTAGGCGCCCTCGACAGAGAACCCCGAGAAGGGCGAGAGCAGATAATCTGCAAGATCGCCCGAGCGCCAGGCATCGGACACGAGAAAGCGCCGAAGCGAGAGCATTGCGCGCCCGAAGTCGGTCTGGGCAAAGGGAACGCCCGCGCGAACGGCACACGAAAGCCCCGCCTCCGCAAGCGCGGGCGCAAGCTTCTCGAACAGGAAAAGGGGCTCCTTGCAAGCGACGAGCGTGCCTTCGCGCCCTTCGCCGCAAAGGGTATCGCGCAAAGTTGCCGGCTCGGCATAGCGGCCCGAGGGGAAGGCGAACCTCACGAGAACGCCCTCGAGCGCACGGTGAATCCCTCCCCCGCCAGGTGCCATACGAACCTCGTAGCTGATAAGCGGACACGCCTCGAGGAATGCCCGCTGCTGCGCCGACAAGGGCGAAGAGCACTCGACGAGCATGCGCAAGGGCCGCGACGGCATGGCGTCTGGAAGTATCTTGAGCGCTTCCCCCGCAAGCACACGACCGGTGTCGCGCAGCGCATCGCGTACGTCGGCGCACAGGCGCAGCACGCGAGCCTGCGCGAAAGTGACCCCGCAATCCTCACCGCGCTTCGCACGGGCGCACGCTTTGTCAAAAGCTGGTATTCCCGCGCTTTGAAGGCAGGCCGTCACCACGCGGGCACAATCTGCCACAGCCGGGTCCTTCGAGCACAGCGACGCGGAGAGCGCCTCCACCTCGAGAGGGCTCGCGATAACCCGGCCGTCGCCGAAGAGTTCCCAGAGATCGGCAACCCAGGCGGGAAACGTGGCGACCGTCACTCCAAAAAGCGCACGGGGACCGGCCTCGGCGGCAACGCGCTTCCGATAGGAAAGCGCCTCGGCGTATGTTGGGAGCAGGACTACGTCGTATGAAATATGTTCGTTCGTATTCATGGGCTCAGTATACACGAACATATGTACCAATTAAAGAAGTAGCCGAAGATTCTTGCCGTATTTCCCGCCAGACCGGCGGAACGTCCTATCCTCAACAAGCACGCCGGACGACGACGCTTCGCGAAGGGTCGACCCGAGTCTCTATATCGCGGCTTCCGCAGTCGGGACACGTGCGCGAACCTTCGCCTGGCTTGAGCACGCGCCCGCAGGCGCCGCAGACAAACAGGATGGCAGGAACGCTCACGCCGTTTCCCATCCTGAGCGACCGCGCTTTGATAACAACCTCGCTCGGAATCCTCATGGCAAAGCTCCTTACAATCCAAACAGGTGGTCGGCAGTGTCGCTCGCGAAAGCATCCTCATCGAGCACCCAGCCAGCATCGGTCTTGACAAGCGAGAACATAATGAAAGCGTACTCGGAGCTCGCGTGCTCCTTCGCCGTCTCCGTTGCCGCAGCGACCTGCTGCTTTGTGGGAGTGCGCGAGCCCGCTGCGAGCGACCGCGCCGCATCGTCAACCGCCGACACGAAGTTGTATACCGGAACGCTCGCGCAGTCGGCGAACACGTCAGCAGTACCGTCGGTGTAGACGAAGACGTCGTCATCGCCGACCGTGCATGATGCCCCCTCGATGAACCAGCGCGCAAGCTCCTTCGAATCAATGCCCGCATCGTCAGCAGAGAACCCGAACATCTTGACGTATCTCGCATTTATCCCTTGAGCAATGCGGTCGACAATCTTCTCGCGCGAATCGAGCGACGCCAAAGCATCGCGCGCGGACGCAAGCGCCGCAGCCTCGTCGGCTTCATCGTTGGAGAAGCTGTTCGTGGAACTAGAAGAGCCGTCCTGGCGCTCTGAGCCCGAGTCCTCAAACCAGCTCGAGGTATCGTCATCGATCGAATCGAAAACATCCCCCACGCAAGACGCCACACATCCTCCGACCTGGGAGAGCAAGATAAGGGCGATGATGATGCCGAATATGGAGCTGAGGCAGGACTTCCTCTTAGGAGCCTCTTCGGGCGAAGCGGGCTTGCCGCCTTCCGGCCTGACCGTCGCTTGGGGCTTTTTCATTCCCTTGCCGAACGCGTCCTTCGGCCGCCCCGACGTCGTGTGCGCCATCGTTTGGCGCAAGCGGTCGGAAACACCTTTCGGATGGGGATGCTCCTCTAAGAAGGGCGCCGCCGCAGGACGCCTTCCCGTTCCTGCGGGAGAAGTAGTGCGCGTCGGCGAGCTTCCCGCCTGCGGAGATGCTCCCTTATCTGCGCAGGATGCCTTCGAGGGCGAGCTCTTGCGAGCCTCCGAGGAACCCGCGGTCGCCTTAGCGGTGAGCTTCTTTTCGAGCTCGCGGCGACGAGCGTCAATGCGCTCTTTCGCAGATACTTCCCGAACGTTAGGCGAAGCGTTGTCCGCGGACTTCCCCGGCCGCCCGGCAGGTGCCGCGGGAGCAGCCGGCTTCGCAGGAGAGGCAGGCACAGCGGGAGCCGCAGGAACACCGTAGCCCTTGTTGTTCTTGTCTGCCATGCACTCCCCTTTCGATTGCATCTATCGCATGAGAACCATTATACGGGACGCGCTTTGCCGCACGAAGCTGCGCACGACATTCTTACGTTGACATGCGAGCGGGCGCGGCTAAAGCGGCCTCCAACAAAGGACGGCCCAGCGCGTCTCCTGCGTGTAGTCCATCATGATGCCGTCCCAACTCTCCTGCCATGCACGACGGAAGATGGAGAAGCGATCCCCGACGCCGGCTTCGGTAACCGCCTGCCGCAGCTCCCCGAGCATTCCGTCCGAGAAATCAACCGCTACCTCGTCTTCCGACCGCGCATAATCCCACATAACGAAGAAAGGCGCGGCCCCTTGCGAGAACCGCGCCCTCTCTATGCGCTTCGATATAAGCTCTTCCGCCTCGTTAGTCCTCGGCGTAGAGCTCCTTCAACTTCACCAGATGGTTGTAGCGCTCGATCGCTGCTTCCTCGTTGCGCTCGAAGAGCTCGGCTGCACGCTCGGGGAACTCGCGCGTGAGTCGACTGTAGCGTGCCTCGTTCATGAGGAACTCCTGGTAGCCGCCAGCAGGCTCCTTGCAATCGAGGGTGAACTTCTTGCCCGCAGGGGCTGCCGGGTTGTAACGGAAGAGGTTCCAGTACCCGCAGTCGACGGCCTTCTTCATCTCCTCCTGGCAGTTCTTCATGCCGCCCTTGATGGCATGCATCTCGCAGGGAGAGTAACCGATGATAAGCGAGGGTCCCGGATATGCCTCGGCCTCGGCGATAGCCTTGAGCGTCTGCGCCGGTTTTGCGCCCATGGCGACTTGCGCCACGTACACATAGCCGTATTGCATGGCAATCTCAGCAAGACTCTTCTTGGCGATGTTCTTGCCCGCCGCCGCGAATTGCGCGACCTGGCCGATGTTGGATGCCTTGGATGCCTGGCCGCCGGTATTGGAATACACCTCGGTATCGAAGACGAACACGTTCACGTCCTCGCCGGACGCGAGCACATGGTCGAGT
>OLPR01002008.1_pt1 | contig 15732 bp, 13 predicted proteins | sample 1672761 | NCBI WGS metagenome assembly OLPR01 (sample SAMEA3136721, study PRJEB25190) | human gut metagenome | biome: human gut; feature: human-associated habitat; material: faeces | place: Austria | collected 2013 | reverse complement strand
TCCCGATGGCAAATGGATTTGCTCCGCAGGGGTATCCGCAAGCTCCGTATTACGGATGGTATGCTCCGCAGGGAAATTTGCCGCAAAATCCTGAACAGTCGAATCAATGATTTCACCCAAAACACAGAAGACCCGTTCGCAGAAGAAATTCCTGCGAACGGGTCGATTTTTGTTTCATGGCCGGCATCGGCAAAAATAGATGGATTGCTTCCAGCTTGAAATCGGAAGCACATACGAGGACGTTCGTTCAGCATCTCGATAACACATTCACACCGCAACCGCCAATCCGCCGCGGACGGCTTTTGCTGCCAACGGTTTCGCGTTACGAACGGCATCTCACTGCGAACGGCGTCCCGTATCACCGCTTATTTTTTCAATGCAAGCATCGGCGCGAACAGACCGCCTTGGACGCTTCTGGCTCGGAACTGGACGCACGAACCGCAGCGGGTATCGTACCAGTCTGTGAACGGCACTCTGGAACGGCTCTCGCGGAGCATTCTCGCAATCGGCGCGATCAGCGCGTCGCGCACTTCCCTGTCGTCAGCCATTGCCGCGCACCAGCAGATCCAGTCGGATTTCGTGTAGGTTTCGCGCGAATCGAGCGGCAGACCGTATTTGTTCACGCGCTTAACGTAGCTGCGCGTTTCGTTTGCGTAGAATTCCTCTGGAAATAGCCCGAGGTTCAGCACGCGATCCCACAGGAGATTGTATTTCATGCTCCAGCCGCTGCCGTCGAGCGTGAGCGGCGTATCGCCGTTCGTGCCGATTTTGGCGAGCAGGCGCTTCGCCATTTCGCGCGCTTTCTCCGTCCACGCGGGATCGTTTACCAGCCGCGCATAGCACGCCACGCCCACGATCGCTTTTGCCGCGAGGTTGACGTTGTGTGCCAGATGACCGGCGAAATCGTCCGTGCAGAGCTGTTCGCCCGGGTCTTCGCCGTATTCGACCAGATAGCGCACCCATTTGTCGATCAGGTTGCGATACTGATCCGCCAACGCCTTGTCTGCGCCGTACTCGCGCGCCGTTTCCAGCATGATCAGCATATTTGCGCTCTCCTCAACCGGCATCTGAAGGCGATCCTGATAGTCGCCCGCGCCGGCGGGATAGAGATAGTACGGCGGGAAGATTTCGTCCGGCAGCGTGTTTGCGCGGCTGCGCGCGGCGTAGGCCTGACCGGTCGCGTACGGATAGCGGCCCACATCGTGCGGCGCAAAATCATAAGTCCATACCGGCATCGACGCGAACTCCAGCACGGGGCGGCTGAGCGCGTTGACCAGCTCGGGGCAGTATTTCAGGAACATCGGAATGGAGGGATAGCTTACGTCCACCGTGCCGATGCAGCCGTTGGAATTGTTTTCCTTCGAAAGCAGCGCCATTTCGCCCTTCGGCGTGGCGATCAGCTTATGCGCGGCGAATACCTGCCGCCATGCGGCGCACGCGATCAGGCGATAATCCTCGCTGATGGCGGAAGCGTCGGCGACGATGCGCGCGTCCGTCCTTTCGCAGGCGGCGAGAATGGAGGTAAATTCATTTGCGCATCGGGTGAGCGCGTCGATGATCGTCGCGCCGTTTCGGCGATACCATGCATTTGCGAACACGCCGAAATAGTTGATCGACGCGATATCGTCGTAAGCGATCAGCGTGCGGATTTCAACGGGTTCGGAAACGCTGCCGCTCCAGGAGAGCGTCAGCCCGTCGTCCGTTGCCTCGACGTTTGCGGCGCTCATCAGGTGGAGATAGCCCCAGTCGATCGTGTTCAGGTCGCCGGAATGATCGAGCGGCGTCTGGCGCATTTTGCCGAGCATCGCGTCATTCATGCCTGCGAGCGGGTATACGCTTTTGAAAAGACGCGGCTTTTCTTCGCCATGATAGCAGAATTTGTCGGAAAGCGTGAGCGTAAGCGTGACGTCCGTTGCGGTTTCGGCGCTCAGACGGAATGTGACCAGCGTGACGGGCATACTCAGGAGGTCGAAATCCTCCGGAATTGCGGGCGTGGCGAAGCAGGTTTCAACCGTAACGCCCGAGAAGGATTCGGAAAACAGCGTGCGCGTGGGCAGCACTTCGAGGCTTTCGAGCTTTGCCGCCGCGCCCTCGCCCGCGCCGATCAGGCGCGCGGTTTCGCCGTTTGCGGAAAGCTTTACGCGAATGGGCTTATTGAAGCCCGCCCAATGCTGGGTATCGACGGTGGTGAAATCGTCGGCGGGCATCCAGACGGAGAAATACGGATCGGATGCGATCAGCGGAATCGAGGGAATACGATCAATGTGTGCCATAATTCTGCTCCTTTGAATGGTCTTGTCCATGATTGCGCCGGGTTCGTTGAATTGTCAGCGGAAAATGCTCCGGCATTTCCCGATCATTATACCACAGATCGCTCGTCTGGACAAGACGGGATGGAATGTGATAGAATGAACCAATCACGAATTTGGGGGCGAAAATATGCGCTTTGAGCGATTGACGAGCGAGCGGCATCCGCTGTTTTCGGCGGCGATGAATTTGTATGCGGAAAGCTTTCCAAATCACGAGCAGCGCGAGCCGGCTTCGCTGGCGCGGATTCTTTCGGATCCGGAATATCATTTCGGATTGATTATGGATGGGGAGACGTTCGTCGGGCTGATTCTTTTCTGGGAGACGGACGCGTTTATTTATATCGAGCATTTCTGCATTTTCCCCGAGCTGCGCAATCGCCGATACGGCTTCCGCGCGCTGCGGGCGTTCTGTGAATGCGGGAAGACGGTGATTCTCGAAATCGATCCGCCGGAGGACGAAATTTCGATTCGCCGCCGCGGGTTTTACGAGCGCTGCGGCTTTTGCGAAAATCCGTTCAGCCATGTGCATCCGCCGTATCACGCGGGAAATGCGGGACATTCGCTGGTGCTGATGAGCTATCCGCGGGCGATTGCACAATCCGAATGCGAAGCGTTTCAGGATTATCTGAAGAATCGCGTCATGCGCGGCGCGTTTTGATTGACACGCGCGTTCGGCGGATGTTACAATGAAGAAAAACGATCGGGAGGCGCTTGCATGGAAAAGAGACTGCTTGCGGGCGTGGATGTGGGCACGTCCGGCGCGAAATGCATCATCACGGATGAGGACGGGCGCGTGCTCGCCTCGTCGACGCAGGAATACCCACTGAGCACGCCGAAGCCCGGATGGGCGGAGCAGAATCCGGCGGACTGGTGGGACGGTGTGGCGCGCGGCTTGCGCGAAATCACGGCGAAGGTGGACGTTTCACGGCTGGTCGGACTTTCGATGTCCGGACAAATGCACGGGCTGGTGGCGCTGGATAAGGATGATCGGGTGATTCGTCCGGCGATGCTCTGGTGTGATCAGCGCGTTTATAAGCAATGCGACTGGATTACGGCGCGCGCGGGCGGCGTGGAAGGGCTTCTGAAATACACGAACAATCGAATGCTCACCGGTTACACGGGCGGAAAGCTTCTTTGGATGCGCGAAAACGAACCGGAGAACTTTGAAAGGATGGTCTCGTTTCTGTGCCCGAAGGATTACATTCGCTTCCGGCTGACCGGCGAGAAGGGTATCGATATGTCCGAGGCGTCCGGAACGGGCTTTATGGACACGAAGAATCGTCGCTGGTCGGACGAGCTGATCGCGCTGGCGGGCTTGGATCGCGCTATTTTCCCCGAAGCGCACGAATCAATCGAGCTGGCGGGCAAGGTCACGCGCGCGGCGGCGGATGAGACCGGTTTGCCCGAGGGACTGAGCGTTTATTTCGGCGGCGGCGACGCGGTGATTCAGACGACGGGCGCGGGGCTGGTGAAGCCGGGCATTCTCGGCGTTGTAATCGGCACGTCGGGCAATGTTTCGATGGGGCTCGACCGGTTTTACGAAAATCCAAACGGCGATATGCAGATGTTCTGCAACAATGCGCCGGGGCTCTGGCACGCGTTCGGATGTCCGCTCACATCGGGCGGGGCATATCGTTGGTTCCGCGACACGCTGCGCAAGGACTTGATCGAGCAGGCACGGATTCAGAACAAGAATGTTTATGATTTGATGAACGCGGAAGCGGCGCAATCCGTTCCGGGGTCGAACGGCGTGGTATTCGCGCCGTATTTATCGGGCGAGCGGTGCCCGTATCCGGATCCGAATGCGCGCGGGGTGTTTTACGGATTATCGCTCGGGACGACGAGTGCGGACATGACGCGCGCGGTTATGGAGGGCGTAACGTTCTCGCTCAAGCAGGTGATCGACATTCTGAACCGATTCGTTCCCTGCGAAAAGGTTTACACTTCGGGCGGCGGCAGCGTTTCGCCGCTTTGGAGGCAGATGCAGGCGGACGTATTCAATTTGCCGGTATACACGATGTCCGCGGCAGGCGAAGGCGGCGCGTACGGCGCGGTAATGGTTGCTGGCGTTGGTGCGGGGGTTTGGAAGGATCTTTTCGAGGCGGTAAGCATTGTAAAGGTTGAGACCGAGACGCTCCCCAATCCCAAGACACAATCCGCATACGCGGACGCTTTCGAACTTTACGCCCAACTCTACCCGACTCTATCCCCCCTTTTCCGGGCGGGCGGTGCCCGCTGACACCTGCTGCCGCGCAGGATTGCATCCTGTGGCACTTGCTGCCGCATTTGGTCGCGACGAAATCGGGTCGGACAACGACCCGATTTCTTCCTTGGTGCGGGGAGATTGCTTTGTTCCCAACTTTCCGGTCGCTGCGCCGTCGTGGTGACGGCTTGCGACCTGTGGTTGGATGGCTTTGGGGAAATATGGCGCTAAAAATGATTTTGGAAAATGAAAATTTGAATAACAAAGCGATCGTACGAAAATGCGATCGCTTTTGAATCTCTAAAAAACGCACAAACATAGTAAATCGAGTCGCTGTTCGACTCGATTTGCGGCAAGATGGGAACAAACTGTCGCCTCGAACAAAGAAAGAAATCGAGTCGTTGTCCGACTCGATTTCGATGTGACCAAACGCGGCAGCAAGTGTCAGGCGGCACCGCCGCCCGCCGGCTTGTAGACTGGGGGGTTGCAGGCTTTGCAGGGGGTGTAGCCGAGATAGTAGGCTTCGTAGGGGGTTAGTTTTTGGGAGCTCGCGTATGCGAATTTGCACTTGTAGGAGTGATAGTTTTTTTGCCCCTTCGCCGCGTAAACATATTCGACTTCCGTCTCGTCCACATCCGAGGCAATTACGCTTTCACCGGTCGAAACCGTGTAGGTGCTTACCATCGCCGTCGGTAAAGCGGGCCCGTATACCTCCGCCTGCTTTTCGGAACCAACCAGCGAAACGCCGCCGTTTACCCGATTCGTGCCCGACGGAATCAAAGCGACCGCCAGAATCAGGATGCCGACCGAAGCAGCCGAGAGAGCGTATTTCAAACCTGTCGACCAGCGGCGTTTCCATAGCAGAACGATCCCGACCGGCGGGCATACCGCCAGCAGCAGCCCCGTTATGATACCCATCCGGACATCTCGTGCCTGTACACGCCTGCGCTTCCGCATCTCGTTCACGCTCCACTCGACAAATTATGACAATTCATACACTATATTCTACAGCATTCCTTCTTCTGCCGCAATAAATTCGCCCTATTTTCAACCTTTATTTATTTTCTTCAATATTTGAAATACTTTCGTAAACAATGTCTGCCGGCAGCGATGAAACCAGCCAGCCGCTCTCGTGTAGTTCGATCAGTTTTTGTACGTCCGCCGCCATCGCTGCGCACGTCTCGCCCGACTGGAAAACGATTTTGTCCAAATCAAATTCGCATTCAAAGCGCCAAACGTCGCAGAATGCGCCTTCACCGCGATTGGTCCCAAGCAGCGTCCCTGCGGCGGGATTCAGAATTACGCCCGTCTCTTCGCGCACCTCACGAATCGCCGCGGATAGGCTGTCGTCGCCCGCAACCGCGCTGCCACCGACCGTCTCCCATAAAAGCGAATAGCCCTTGTTCGGCGCGCGGCGCGTTAAAAGATATTCGCCCTTCGAATTGCGAATCCAAACCTTGACCACCAGATGATAATCGCCTGCCGCCAGCGTGTCGCCCCGCCGATGCAGCCGCCCCGTCGGATTCCGATTCGCGTCCAGAACATCCCATAATTCGTCGGAGGATGTGCGCTGATTCAGATAGCCCTGCACATATCGGAACAGCTCGGGCTGAATCTCCGGATAGGTTTGATTGCGCGGCGGAAGTGCGGTTAAGCAGACCTCCGCCATTTCGAACGCAGGATCCGGCTGACCGGCGGATTCAAGCTCCACAAAGAACAGCGCGCCGCAGGCGGAATCGCCGTCTAAACAGTAATCCGCCACGCGAACGGGTTTTTCGCAAACGCAGCCCGTTTCCTCACGCAGCTCGCGCGCCGCCGCCGCTTCGGGCGTTTCGATACGTTCGATGTGTCCGCCCGGCATTTCCCATGTGTCGCGATCGCGGCGCCGGCAGTAAATCCATTCGCCGTGCACCCGCGCGGCGACGACCGAATAGCGAATCCGCTCCGCCGGAAGCTCGCCCGGCGCAAAAAAGCGTATCATTCGCGCCTCCTATTTCAGAAAACGGCGAATCAGCCGATCCTTCTTTTTCGTGTACGGCGGATAGCGCATCGGCAAATCCAGCCACGTTTTCTTATCGACCACGGATTTGAAATGACTGAACGTTTCAAAGCCTGCGCGCCCGTGATAGCCGCCCATGCCGCTTTCGCCCACGCCGCCGAACGGCATTTGATCGGTCGCCAGATGAATGATCGTGTCGTTCACACAGCCGCCGCCAAATCGCGCTTCCCCAAGCACGCGCCGAATGCGCGCCCGATTGGAGGAAAAGAGATAAAGCGCCAGCGGATGCGGTCTTGAATCGATGATTTTCAGCGCTTCGTCCAGCGAATCGTAAACGAGCACAGGCAGCACCGGTCCAAAGATTTCCTCGCCCATCACCGCGTCGTCCCATGAAACGCCATCCATGATCGTCGGCTCAATCCGCAGCGCGTCCGGATCGGACAGTCCGCCGTAAACCACCTTGTCGCGATCGATCAGGGCGTTGATTCGATCAAAATGTTTGCGATTGACGATTTTTCCGTAATCCGCGTTCGCCATCGGATGCGGACCATAGAGCTTTAGGGTCGCGGTTTTCAGCTCAGCAACCAGCGCATCGTGCACCGCGCGCTCGCAGAGAATGTAGTCCGGCGCGACGCAGGTTTGCCCGCAGTTCAGGAATTTGCCGAATGCGATGCGCCTTGCCGCCAGCGGCACGTTTGCCGTCGCGTCCACGATACACGGGCTCTTTCCGCCCAGCTCGAGCGTGACCGGCGTTAAATGCTTCGCCGCCTTTTCCATCACCAGCCGCCCCACCGCGGCGCTGCCGGTAAAGAATATGGAATCGAATTTGCAGTCGAGCAGCCGCGCGTTTTCCTCGCGTCCGCCTGTGATCACGCATGCCAGCTCGTCCGGCAGGCACGAAAACAGCTTGACCAGCGCTTCACTCGTTCGCGGCGCATAGGCGCTCGGCTTCAGGACGACCGTGTTGCCCGCCGCCAGCGCCTCTACCGCCGGATCCAGCGAAAGCAGCAGCGGATAGTTCCACGGACTCATCACCAGCACTACGCCGTAAGGCGACGGCACGCGCATCGATCGCGCGGGAAACTGGGCAAGCGGCGTGCGCACATGAATCGGCTTTGAATAGGCGCGCGCATGGCGAAGCATATGGTTGATTTCGGAAAGTACCATGCCCGTTTCGCAAAGATAGCTCTCCGAAGCGCTTTTGCCGAGATCCGACTTCAGCGCGGCGTTCAGCTCGCCCTCCATTTGAGTAAGCGCTTTTTTCAGCTTTTCCAGCGCGTCCAGCCGCGCGGCGACCGGCAGCGTCCGCCCCTCGGAAAAATATTTTCTCTGCGCTTCCACGCGCAGCTCAATCGTTTCAGACATAGAATCGCCTCCCGTTTCCAACCATTGTAACACGCACAGGTGCGGAATGCAAGAACGCACCGCTCATTTTGAGCAGTGCGTTCGTTCTTTTTCGCGGCAATGGTTGGCGAACGGGCAGGCGCTGCATGCGCTTTGCCCACCCGTTTTTGAAAAACGGATGCAGCCGCGGACGATCATGAAAGCTGCCAGTGCGACGACCGCGATTCCGATTGCCGTGCCGATCATAGGAACAGTCTCCCAACCTGATAGACGATCAGCGAGACGGTATATGCCGCGCCCAGCTGGATCAGGATTGACATGATGAAATACTTCCGCGAATTCAGCTCCCGGCGCGCTGCCGCCAGCGCCGCTACGCACGGAACGTACAGGAGAATGAACACCAGATACGCATAGGCGGAAAGCGGCGTGAACTGCGCGCTCAGGATGCTCGCGAGTTCGCCCGTGCTGCCCGCGGCGTACAGCACCTGCATCGTGGAAACAACCGCTTCCTTCGCGATCAGACCGGACAGGAGCGCTACGCTCTTTCGCCAGTCGCCGAAGCCGAGCGGCTTAAAGACCGGCGCAATCAGCGCGCCGAGCTGCCCGAAGATGGATTCTGCGGAATCGACCGTCCATTTCAGCTGCGGCGTGAACGACTGCATGAACCAGATCAGCACGCTCATGGCGAAAATCAGCGTGCCGGCACGCGTCAGGAAATCCTTCGCGCGATCCCACAGCCGGCGCAGAACGCTTTTCAAATGCGGCACGCGATACGGCGGCAGCTCCATCAGGAACGGCGAATCGCCCTCCTTAAACGCTGTCTTGCGCAGAATCAGACCGCAGACGATCATCATCAGCATTCCCAGCGCGTACAGGCTCAGCACCACCAGCGTTCGGTTCTTTGGGAAAAACGCCGCCGTGAACAGCGCGTAGACCGGCAGCCGAGCGCCGCAGCTCATGAACGGCGTGAGCAATATCGTCATTCGCCGGTCGCGCTCGTTTTCCACGCCGCGCGCTGCGATGATTGCCGTGGTTGTGCAGCCGAAGCCCATCAGCATCGGAATGAACGAGCGTCCGGACAGACCGAATTTGCGCAGCAGGCGGTCGGTGATAAACGCCGCGCGCGCCATATAACCGCTATCCTCCAGCGCGGACATGAACAGGAAAATCAGAAGAATCTGCGGCAGAAATACGATTACGCCGCCGACGCCCGCGATTACGCCGTCCGAAATCAGCGAAATGACCCATTCGGGCGCGTGAATCGCCGCCAGTCCGTTTACCGCCCATTCGCCGAGAAATGCGATCAGCCGCTCGGTCAGCCCTGTTAAAAATGTTCCGATCGGCCCGAAAGTCACTGCAAACATCAGCGCCATGACCAGAATAAAGATTGGAAAAGCGAAAATGCGGTGCGTGACGATTCGGTCGATTTTGTCCGAAACGCTGATTTCCCTTTCGTGGCGCCGAAAGCGTGCGAAATCGAGAATTTCCGCAATACGCTGATATCGCGCGTCCACAACCAGCGTCAGCGAATCAATCTCCGGATGCGCTTTCTGCCCGCGCGAAACATAATCGCTTACGGATTTCTGAATCCGCGCGCGCTGATCGGGCGTGAGCAGCGCCGTTTCCTTCAGAAGCTCGTCGCCCTCAAGGAGCTTGAGCGCGACCCACGTGGTCGGCGGCGCGAAATCCACGTCGCCCGCATCGTCATAGCCGCCGATATGGCGATGCTCGGCATGGGCGGAATGGTCGTCGTCGTTGCCGGAGGCGTCGCGATGGGAGAGGTGCTCGTCCTCGTCGAACGCGCTGTGCGAATGCAGACCGCCGAGCGCGTCGATGATTTCGGTAAGCGCCTGACGGGTGGATGGTTCATAGTGCTTCGCGGGATTGGCAAACTGCGGATGATGTGCCAGCGCATGAATCGCGGAAAACAGTTCATCAAATCCCTGCTTTTTCTTTGCTGAAATGGGAACGACCGGCGTGCCGAGCGCTTCGGAGAGTTTCTTTGTATCGATTGTTTCGCCGCGGCGCGCGAGCTCGTCCATCAGATTCAGCGCGACCACCACGGGGCGCTCGAGCTCCATCAGCTGAAGCGTCAGATACAGATTGCGCTCGAGGTTCGTTGCATCCACGATGTTCAGGACCACATCCGGCTGATGCTGGGCGATGAAATGGCGCGTGATGTTTTCTTCGATCGAATATGGAGACAGCGAATACACGCCCGGCAGGTCGACCAGCTTCGCGTGGTCTTCCTCCAGTTCAAACATTGCCTCCTTGCGCTCGACGGTGACGCCCGCCCAGTTGCCGACGTACTGGTTCGAGCCGGTCAGCGCGTTGAACAGCGTGGTTTTGCCGCTGTTCGGATTGCCTGCGAGAGCGATTACGATTTCCATCAGCGCACCTCCGAAACGAGAATTTTTTCCGCGTCCGTTCCGCGGATCGTGAGCGAGAAGCCGCGCAGCAGGATCTCGATCGGGTCGCCCAGCGGCGCGCGCTTGAGCACGCCGACGCGCGTTCCGGGCGTGATGCCCATTTCGATTAAGCGGCGCTTCGTCGCGCCGGTAAGCTGAATGCGGTCGACTACGCCGGACTGACCGTCCTTCAGCGATTTGAGCGATGTGTTCATGTCGATTCCCTCCGATATTCCGGATTGTGTATTCAAATGTTAGCATTCACTAACTTTATTGTCAACGCAGTGTACTGTAAAATTTGCGTGCGTGGGCGAAATGTGCGCGCGCGATTACACGAATCAAGTATAATAGGTAATCAATGATTCTTCGGCGAATTGGGCGGGGCGCGAATCCCGCCGGCAATTCTTTTCGATTCTATTCGAAGGAGAGAGCGATTTTGCAGGATACGTTTGAAATTGTGGTCGTCGGCGCGGGACACGCAGGGTGCGAGGCGGCGCTGGCGTGCGCGCGGATGGGACATAAGACGCTTTTGACGACGCTGAATCTGGATTCGCTGGCGATGATGCCGTGCAATCCGTCGATTGGCGGCACGGCGAAGGGGCATCTTGTGCGCGAGCTGGACGCGCTTGGCGGCGAAATGGGGCGCGCGATCGACGATGTGTTCATCCAGTCGCGAATGCTGAATACCGGCAAGGGCCCCGCGGTGCATTCGCTGCGCGCGCAGGCGGACAAGAAGGCGTACCAGCTCAGAATGCGCAAAGCCGTGGACGACTGCGAAAATCTCACGCTCCGCCAGGCAGAGATTTGCCGGATTCTTACGAAAAACGGCGCGGTGGTCGGCGTGGAAACCACGACCGGATCGACCGTCGCCTGCCGCGCGGTGGTGCTCTGCTGCGGCGTGTATTTGAGCAGCAAAATCATCATCGGCGAATGCTCGTGGCACGGCGGCCCGCAGGGACTGATGGCGGCAAATTCGCTTACGGAAAGCCTGATCGATCTGGGCTTTTCCATTCGCCGGTTCAAAACCGGAACGCCCGCGCGTCTTGACGGGCGAACCATCGATTTTTCCAAAATGGAGCCGCAGCAGGGCGACGATCCGATCGTGCCGTTTTCGTTCATGACCGATCCGCGGACGCTGAAAAACCGTGCGATGTGCTATTTGACGTACACCACGCCAGAGACGCACAGGATTATTCTCGACAATCTCGACCGCGCGCCGATGTATTCCGGCGCGATTCATGGAACGGGCGCGCGGTATTGCCCGTCGATTGAGGACAAGGTGGTTCGATTCAAGGATAAGGATCGCCATCCGATCTTCATGGAGCCCGAGGGACTGAATACCTGCGAATGGTATGCGCAGGGAATGTCGACCTCCATGCCGGAGGATATTCAGCGGAAGATTTACGCGTCCGTGCCCGGGCTTGAAAACGCGGTGCTGCTGCGATTGGCATATGCGATTGAATACGACTGCATCGATCCCACGGCGCTGAATTCTGCGCTCGGCGCGCGCCATATCCGCGGTCTTTACACTGCCGGACAGATCAACGGAACCTCCGGCTATGAGGAAGCCGCGGCACAGGGATTGTATGCCGGCATGAACGCCGCGCTTTACTGCTCGGACCGCGAGCCGCTGATCCTCACCCGAGCGGACGGCTATCTCGGTGTTCTGGTGGACGATCTGGTGACCAAGGGCGTGGACGAGCCGTATCGAATGATGACCTCGCGCGCAGAATACCGGCTGCTGCTCCGGCAGGACAACGCCGATCTGCGCCTTACGGAGTACGGCTATCGGGCGGGGCTTGCGAGTGAGGAGCGCTACTGCAAAATGTGCGAAAAGCGCGAGAATACCGAGCGCGCACGGAAGGAACTGGACAAGCTCCATTTAACCGACAGGCTGCGCCGCACGGAGGAGAACCTGAACGCCCTTCGCGCGAAGCATCCGGAATTGCCCGAATACCCGCCGGAAGTTGCCGAGCAGCTGGAAATCTCCGTCAAATACGAGGGCTATATTGCGCGGCAGGCGGCGGAAACGCGCGAATTCAAGCGGCTGGAGGCGACGGCGCTTCCGGAGGACGCGGATTATCTCTCCATGTCCGGACTGCGAATCGAGGCGCGCCAGAAGCTGGACAGGCAGCGCCCGCGTTCGCTTGGACAGGCGAGCCGGATTCCCGGCGTATCGCCGGGCGACGTGAGCGTGCTGATGATCTGGCTGCGCACGCGAAAGGCATAACGAGCGCGCTTTTTCCATAAATTTGGAGTGCGTGCACAAAAAACACACCTGAAAAGGCGAGTAATTTTTACTTGAATCTAATTCCCTGCTCGCACAGGCGTGTTACAATGAAAATGTCCGAACATTTCTCATGGGAAACGGGGGCTGGTTGAATCATGAAACGAATCGTGCTGACGGGCGGTGGTACCGCGGGTCACGTCACACCGAATATGGCGCTGATTCCGCGTCTTCAACAGGACGGCTGGGACGTGCACTATATCGGCGCGGCGAACAGCGTGGAGCAGTCGCTAATTGCAAAAATGCCGAACGTGACCTATCATACGATTTCCGTCGGCAAGCTCCGCCGGTATTTTGATGTGAAAAACCTGTCCGATCCGTTCCGCGTGATCAAGGGCGTGTTTCAGGCGCAGGCGCTGATTCATCGGCTGAAGCCGAACGTCGTGTTTTCGAAGGGCGGATTCGTGTCCGTTCCGGTCGTGTACGGTGCGAAAATGTGCGGCGTGCCGATCGTGATTCATGAATCGGATATGACGCCGGGACTGGCGAATAAGCTGAGCGCGCCGTTTGCGAAGGTGGAATGCTGCACGTTCCCGGAGGCGATTCAGTTCACCCACGGCAAGGGCGTTTATACCGGAACGCCGATTCGTCCGGAAATTCTGAGCGGCGATCGCGAACGCGGCTGCGAGCGGTTCGGGCTTACGGACTGTATGCCGATTGTGATGGTCGTGGGCGGTTCGAGCGGTGCGCGCGCAATCAATCAGGCGGTGGTCGCGGCGCTTCCGGAGATCACGGAGAATTTCCAGGTGCTGCATCTGTGCGGCAAGGGCAATCTTTCCGCGGCGCTGGAGGGAATGCCGAGATACGTTCAGTGCGAATACCTGAACGAGGAAATGGCGGACGCGTATGCGTGCGCAGACATCCTGATTTCCCGCGCAGGCGCGAATGCACTGTGCGAAATTCTGGCGCTGAAAAAGCCGTCGCTGCTGATTCCGTATCCGAAGGAAGCCAGCCGCGGCGACCAGATTCTGAACGCCGAATCCTTCAAAAAGCGCGGATTCAGCCATGTGCTGGATCAGGCGGAGCTTACGCCCGAGCGACTGGTCAAGGAGGTTATCAGCCTGTACCACGATCGCGGCGCGCTGTTCGACGCGATGGTTGCCGACGCGCAGGGGACGGACGGCGTGGAGCGCGTGATCGAACAGATTTATAAATACGCAAAGAAATAAATGCCCGAGCCGAACTGCAAAACGCGTTCGGCTCTGCGCATATCGGGAGGAGAATATGAAAGGAACGCTGTACGGATGAGGCTTGCTGCTTGCGCTGGGGCTTGCGGATTACGGCGAATTTTCGCGCGCGCTCGATGAAATGTATTTGCAGAACCCCGAGGACGCGCGCTTGAACGCGCTGGAGAGCGCGCAAGGCGAGAAGGACGCGATTTTGCAGATGCTTTCGCTTTAGCGAGGAAGCCGACGCGCGGACGGTTGCGCAAATGCTGTTTCCGCGGCTGGAGAAGGCATATCGAACCGCGCCGCTTGAGCAAATCGTTCATTATTCGAACGAGCTTCAGCGCCTGACGCCGTTTGATATGCGCATGACCGAGCCGCTCGTGCAGTTCTGCTATGCGGCGGAGGATATTGAATTCGTGCCCGAATCCGCCGTTCGCGAAAGTTATGAAGCCGCGTTTGCCAAGGCGAAGGAATTGTGGGGCTGAATGAGGGAGTGGGTACTCCTTCTGCCAGCTGCATTCGCACGGGAAAAGGACCCGTGGGCGTGAATACGTTTGACAAAAGTATGAGGCGAGAGGCGGAGATTGCGCTCGCAGTGGGGAATTTGCCCGTCGGACGCGAGATTGCGCGGAACGGGAAGATTATCGCGTGCGGTTGAAGGGCTGCTGCAAAGGATAGCGTGCGCGTTGCGCAGCTCGGAACGGCTATCGCGAAGAGCTGCGCGTGAATTGTGTAAGCGCGCGTTGCGAAAACTATGAAGCTGCATTCGCATGGGTGAGGGAGCGTTTTAGTATGAATGCGTTCGATGAAAGTATGATGCGCGAAGCGCTGTGCGAGGCGGAGAGTGCGCTTTCGGCGGGGGAGTTGCCGGTCGGGTGCGTGATCGCGAAGGACGGAGCGATTGTTGCGCGCGGGCACAATGAGCGCGAGACGACGCTCGATCCGACGGCGCACGCCGAAATTGTGGCTTTGCGGCGTGCGGCGAAGGCGCTGAATGCGTGGCGGCTCAACGGCTGTACGCTGTACGTTACGCTCGAACCGTGTCCGATGTGCGCGGGCGCGATTTCGCAGGCGCGTGTTTCAAGGCTCGTTTACGGCGCGCCCGACCCGAATCAGGGCTGCGCGGGCAGCGTTTATCGAATCCCGGAAGATCCGGCATTTTCGCATTTCTGCCCGTCGGACGGCGGAGCGCTCGAATCTGAATGCCGCGAAATGTTGAATTGCTTTTTTGAATCCAAAAGAAAATGACGCGTGGACTGGATTCGGTCCACGCGTATCTTTTAACCTATTTATCCGTTTCAGAGTTGGCTTTTTGAGAATTGAATGTACTATAACGGCAAATTAACGCATGAATATGCTGAATGGAGCATTTGAAATGAAGCAGCTCAATGGAAATGGGCGTTTGCCCCGAGGAAGCGCCCGATCAGGCGGACAAGGCGAACGCCTGCCTGAAGGTGCTTGCGCCGATGATCGAAACCGCCGAATTCTATCCTGCGAATATGCTTTCCGCGGCGAGGGGTGGCTATATCAATGCGACGCGCTGCGCGGATGATCTGGTTTCGAAGGAATTGCCGTTCAGAGATGCATATTCGATTACTGGTCAGCCGGTGAATCGCTGCATTGAATTGGGCGCTGCGCTGGACGATCTGCCGCTGGAGGAATACCTGAAATTTTCGGATTTGTTCGATTTGGACGTGAAAGCCCTGAGCATTACGGAAAACGCCACAAAATAGGCGATGTTATTCCGCGTTGCTTGCAGCAACGGCGTCTTTTGCGCTATAATACCGGTGAAAAAAGGGGAAATTGAGAATGCTTCAGGAGAATATCAGGGCGTTTCGCCAGAAAAAGGGCATGACGCAGGAGGAACTCGCTTTGAGGCTTCACGTCGTTCGGCAAACGGTTTCCAAATGGGAAAAGGGAGTTTCCCAAAGTTAAAGATACCACATCAATCCCACGCGGACTTTTGCTCAACCGATACAGCCGGAGGGCTGGATAACAAGAAAAGGCGGTATG
>OLPR01002004.1_pt1 | contig 15760 bp, 7 predicted proteins | sample 1672761 | NCBI WGS metagenome assembly OLPR01 (sample SAMEA3136721, study PRJEB25190) | human gut metagenome | biome: human gut; feature: human-associated habitat; material: faeces | place: Austria | collected 2013 | reverse complement strand
GCTCCTGCCTCACTTACTATTGTATATAAAACTTTATGGTCACATTTTTTAATCATTTCTGATACAAACATTTCTGATTCTCTTGAGGCTGTCCCATTTCCAATTGCAATCATATCAACGTGATCTTTATTTATTAACTTAACTAATTCCTTCTCTGCCCCTTCTACGTCGTTCTGTGGCTCTGTTGGATATACTGTTGTATAATCTAAAACTTTTCCAGTTTCATCTATTATTGCAATTTTACATCCTGTTCTATATGCAGGATCAAATCCCATAACTGTTATACCTTTTAAAGGAGCTCCTAGTAATAATTGTTTTGCATTTTTTCCAAATACTTTTATTGCTTGTTCTTCCGCTTTTTCTGTTAAATCTGATCTTATTTCTCTATCTATTGATGGTTCTATTAATCTTTTAAAACTATCTTGAATTGTATCTTTTAGATATTGTGCAAACTGTGTTTCACCTTTAATTATATCTTTTTCTATTTTCTCTAAAATTTTATCTTCTTCTTTTTCTATTTTTACTTTTAAGAATTCCTCTTTTTCTCCTCTATTTATTGCAAGAATTCTATGACTCGGTATTTTATTTACATTTTCACTGTAATCATAATACATTTCATAAGCGGATTTTTCCTCTGGCTTTGTAGCATTTGTTTTTATAATTCCTTTTGAATATACTATCTGTTTAATTAATTTTCTATACTCTGGGTTATCTGATATCATTTCTGCAATAATATCTAATGCTCCTTGTATTGCCTCTTCTATAGTTTTTACTTCTTTCTCTTCATTTATATATTCAGTAGCTATTTCTTTTATATCTTTAGTCTCCTCTTGAGATAAAATAATTTCTGCAAGAGGTTCTAATCCTTTGGCTTTTGCAACAGTTGCTCTTGTCTTCTTCTTTTGTTTATATGGTCTATAAATATCTTCTACTTCTGCAAGTGTTACAGCATTTTCTAAATCTTTTACTATCTCTTCTGTCAATTTGCCTTGCTCTTCTATAGAATTTGTAACCTCTTCTTTTCTTTTTTCTAGGTTTCTTAAATAATTTAATCTCTCTCCAAAAGTTCTTAAAACTTCATCAGAAAGACCTCCTGTTACTTCTTTTCTATATCTAGCTATAAAAGGAATTGTATTCCCTTCATCTATTAATTTTATAGTATTTTCAACCTGTGATTTCTTTATATTTAATTCATTAGCTATAATTTGTATAATTTTCTCCATTTTATCTCCCTTCGGGATTTAGGGACGTTCCTTAAATCCCTATTGTACAATAGGGATTTAAAGAACGTCCCCTTTTCCCTTTTCCTTTGCTATTTTCTATTTTCTATTTTCTATTTTTTATTTTTTATTCAATTCCTAAATATTCATTATAAGTACATTCTTTGTCTACTACACTTCCATCTTTTTTTATGTCTATTATTCTATTAGCTACAGTTTGTAATAATTGATGATCATGTGATGCAAATATCATATTACCTTTAAATCTTTCCATTCCTTCGTTTAGTGCTGTAATACTTTCCATATCTAAATGGTTTGTTGGTTCATCGAACATTAAGAAATTTGCACCTGATAACATTAATTTAGATAATACACATCTTACTTTTTCTCCTCCTGATAAAACTTTTACATTCTTTAAAGCTTCATCCCCAGAAAATAACATTCTCCCTAAAAAGCTTCTTACATATGTCTCATCTGGATCTTTTGAATATTGTCTTAACCAATCTGTTATACTTAAATCTTGAGTAAATAAATAACTATTATCTTTTGGAAAATATGCTTTAGTAATAGTTGTTCCAAAAGATACTTCTCCTTCGTCTGGTTCTAACTCTCCTGCTAGTATTTGGAATAATACTGTCCTTGCATTTTCATTATCTGCTAAAATTGCAATTTTATTGTCTGTTTTTACTGTAAATGATAAATTATCTAATACCTTTTCGCCATCTACAGTCTTACTTAAATTCTTAACTGTTAAAATATCTTTTCCTGGTTCTCTATCAGGCTTAAAATCTATATATGGATATCTTCTATTTGATGGTTTAATCTCATCTAATTGTATTTTTTCTAATGATTTCTTTCTTGATGTTGCTTGTTTAGATTTTGATGCATTTGCACTAAAACGTGCTATAAATTCTTGTAACTCTTTTATTTTTTCCTCTTTCTTCTTGTTTGCATCTTTCATTTGCTTTAAAGCTAACTGACTAGATTCGTACCAGAAATCATAGTTTCCTGGATATACTTTAATTTTTCCAAAATCAACATCTGCAATATGTGTACAAACTTTATTTAGGAAATATCTATCATGAGATACAACAATTACTGTATTTTCAAAGTTTATTAAAAATTCTTCTAGCCATTGTATCGTTTTTAAATCCAAGTCATTTGTTGGCTCGTCTAATAATAAAATATCTGGATTTCCAAATAAACTTTGTGCAAGTAATATTTTTACTTTTTCTCTATCTTCAATTTCTTTCATTTGTTTATAATGATTTTCTGGAGAAATTCCTAAATCATTTAATAATGTTGCAGCATTTGTTTCTGCATTCCAACCATCTAATTCTGCAAATCTTTCTTCTAATTTTGCGGCTTTCATGCCATCTTCTTCTGTAAAATCTTCTTTAGAATAAATTTCTTCTTTTTCTTTCATAATGTTATATAATTCTTGATTTCCCATTATAACAGCATCTAGTACGTTATAGTCATCATATGCAAAGTGATCTTGTTTTAATATAGATATTCTTTCTCCTTTATCTATAGTTACATCACCTTTACTTGGTTCCAATTCCCCAGAAAGTACTTTTAAAAAAGTAGATTTTCCTGCACCATTTGCTCCGATTATTCCATAGCAATTTCCTTTTCCAAATTTAATGTTTACATCTTCAAATAGTATTCTTTTACCAAAACGTACTGTTACACCATTTACAGATAACATATTTTCTCCTCCTTTTGAGCTTTTCCCAATTATATCATACCTAACGAAATCGAAGATTTCGATGGTTGCTTAACTCTGCATATAGTCCTTCTCTATTTTAGTCAAAACTTTTCGAGATTGACTTATTTTAGCTTTTGCTATTATATACTATTTACTACAATTTTACAACTTACAGCTTTATTTAGAATTTCCATTTATTGTTTTTCTTTCGTCTTCTATTACTTTTAAAATATGTTCATCATCTGTTTGTATCATATCTAAATATACTAAAGCTTGCTTGTTTTCACCATTCTTATAAGCTGCTGTAGCCATACTTAAAAAATATGTATTTTTAATATCTTGAGTTACTGGTTTCTCTTTCATATTTTTTAACTCATTATAAAATTCTTTTGCATCGTTTGTCTTTTGATATTTTCTCATTATTTTGTTATATTCCACACAAAATTCACGAGATATCATTTTCTCTATAAATAATGTTATTAGAAAATACACAACACTAAATAATATTACAAATATCACCTGTGTTATTATGAATATTTTAATATCTGGAATATCAAAATATTCAAATAAAAATATTATTATAAATTCTAAAATTAAAAATACTATTAAATATACCTTATCTAATTTATTTTTCTTCATTTGTTTTTCTCTCCTTTGAATACGCATTATTATTTATAAAAAAAGCAGATGCGAAATTCATTTATATAATTATAACTTGATTGAATAATTTCGTTACCTAGTTATAACCAATTTAAAACAATAAATTTTGCGTCTGCTTTTTATTTAACTTAACATATCTTTCTTTTTTAACCATAAAACAGAAATTATTGTAAGTAATGTTGCAATAAAAATCATTATCCAAAAACCTAATGGATTACCCTCAAATGGTAATTTTACATTCATTCCCCAAAAGCTTGCAATCATTGTTGGAACTGCAATTATTATTGTAATTGATGTTAATGATTTCATGACACCATTTAGATTATTTGATATTATAGAAGCATAAGCATCCATTGTACCATTTAAGATATCACTATAAACCTTACTCATTTCTATAGCTTGTTTATTTTCTATTATGGCATCTTCTAATATATCTTCGTCTTCATCATATAACTTAATATTTTTTATTTTTAATGTTCTTTCCATAACTGCTTCATTTGATCTTAATGATGTTGTTATATATACTAGTGACTTCTCCAAACTTAATAGTTTTAATAACTCTCTATTTTTCATTGAGTTTTTTAATACATTTTCCGCAATTTCTGTTTCTTTATTAATCTTTTTTAAGTACTCAAGATAATCTGAAGAATTATTATACATCATTTGTAATATAAATCTACTCTTTTTATATGTACAAAAACTTTTGATTTTTCCTGTTTCGAATTTTTTTATTAAGCTACATTCTCTCAATGTTACTGTTATAAAAAAATCATCTCTTACTACAATCATACCTATTGGCATTGTTGCATACATATAGCCACCACTTTGAGATTTTTCTGTAATTGGTATATCTATAATAAATAATATTGTATTATCTTCATCTTCTATGTCAATTCTGGCTTTTTCTTCATTATCTAAAGCGTATCTTATAAAGTCTTCCTTAATATTAACATTTTTGCAAACTTCTTTTATTTCATCTTCCGAAGGATCTACCATATGTATCCAAGTTCCTCTTGTATATGTATTTACACTTTCTAGTTTATTTGTCTCCATATCTGTATTATATAGTCTTATCATATTATAAATCCCCCCTAGCTATATATTTTTACTAAATAGGGATTTTAAGAACGTCCCCAAATCCCTAGCGATATCTCTACTTTCCTAGTTTAAAATAGGAGCTTTAAGTTAAAAGCTCCTATTTAAATTCCTATTATTAAGTTTACATATTTTTTATTTCTTTGTCAAGTTCTTATTATAAAACTTTCTTCTTTATTACTATAATTCCTATAACTAGTATTGCTAAACTTACAATTGTAACAATTATTAATGTTAATTGTTTATTAGCACCAAATGGTACAACAAATGTTAATATTTCTGCTCTACCTGTATCTATCTCTTCTATATTTTTAAGAGTTGATGGATACGTATTTCCTGGAATTTCTACTACTTCTTTTCTTGTAGTATCTTCATAATATGGTCTTCTACCATTTTCAATCTCTAATCTTATAATTTCTGCTATATTTTGCATTTCTTCGTCATCTGTTGTATCTTCTGTTCTTGCAATTACTCTTGTTAATGTTAGAACATCTTTCATTTCTATGTAGTCACCATGTCTTAAATATTGCGCTGTATCACCTGGTAAATTAGTTACTAGTATTTCATCTATTTTATCTTTAGCTTCGTCAAAAGCACCAGGTTCTAGCAATGTTCCTCTATATTCATTTGGAATTTTTATAGATTCTGCTCTATTCGCAATTATCTGCCATAATTTATCACTTTCTATAGTTCCTGAAGCTGATGCTGCACCATTTCCTTGTGTTACTGCATATGTTACCCTTCCATTTTGTTTTGTTAATTCTGCATCATATTGTAATGAATTTGGTACATATTCAATTATTGCTGTAGTTCTAATTGTGTTTTCAGAATTTCTATTTGAAACTACACCTGTATAATAATATGATTGATCATTATAATCCAATTCACTATGATTTCTTAATGTAAGTGTATATCTTACATTTAATGTAGATCCATATAATAGGTTTTCATCTACTGTTCCTATAACTCTACCTTCAGATAGTAAATTACCATTTTGTCTATCATAATTATTTTTTACCCATGTTAAATTAGAAGTTTGTTGATTTGTATCAAAAATTGTTGTTCCATCTGTAGCAGTTAGTTTAACCTGTGATACATATTTTTCTAATACAATTTTTGTTCTTGGTCTTTCAATTATTCCAAAATCGACATTTTGTACTTTATATGCTGTCTTATCATTTTTTAAATATTCAACTTCTAATGCCATATCTGCTGTATCTGCAGTCATATATGTGTTTGTTGCTAATGTTGACAATAAACTTGGGTTGTTTGTTTTTGATGCATTTAATACTGTTGCAACATCATATTTATAATCTTTACTATATGAATTTACAGCTTCCCTTCTAGAGTAATCATCTGCTGCATCATTTTTACGTGGTGTTGTATTTTGATACCAATGCTTATCTGAAGCTTTATAATCATTCTCATTATAAAGCGTAGATTTATAATCTTGTCCTGTATACATTTGGTCATTCTTTTGTGCTTCTACTAAACATGTATAATCTCCATAAGTAAATCTAATCAAGTAATCTCCTGGAATATATCCAGATAATGTATAGCTTCCATCTGGGTTACTTCTTGTATCTACTTTATTTAATGAATTAACATCATTATTATTTTTACAAATAAGTTCTACATTTACTTTATTTACAGCATTTTCACCACTTTGATATAATCCATCACCAATTCTTTCATTATTATTTATTTTTGATTGAAGTGGTGTATCTTCGAATACAATACCTTGTATTGTTCTTTCTGTATCATCTCTTATTAGTTTTACACCAGGTGCTGAATCTGCATCATCTTCAAATACTTCTCTACTTCTTTTTGTTTTCTCTGTTTCGGTTAAGTTTTGGTAAGCATTTGTTTTTGATTGTGTAACAAAGTTTTGTACTTTAGAAGATGTTGGGTTCATATTATCTGGTGTTGAATCACAATCTATTAAACCTGCATTTTCCCCAGCATTTGCCATTACACGACCTTCGGTATCTTTTCTTTCATCTGTATAAGTATTTCTATATCCTGCTATTTCTGCATAATTTTCTTCTGTTGTTTGTCCTTTTTCTAATACTTCTCTTAATGTATCATTTGAAACTTTATATTGCATAAATATCCATTTTTTATCTGTTATTCCTTCATTTTCTAAACTTGTTGTATGTAATTTTTGATATGTTTTACCATTTCCACTTATATTTCCAGAAGAAGACCATTTTATAGCTCTTCCATTTTCATCATAAGAATTTACCAACTGATATGAAGGATCTGCATAATCGTTTAAATCTAATATATATCCTGTAATTTTTCCTACAGATTGATTCTTTATTTGTATTTTATAAGTTACATATACTTGTAATTTATCTGGGTCTGAATCATATCTTGCTTCTGATTTGTATTTTAAGTCTGACTTTCTTAATTTTCTTTCATAATCATGTACATCAGTACCTCTTATATCTACTTTTAATTCTGCTCCTTGACCATTATATTCATATGTATGGCTCTTTCCATTAATAGATACATCAACTTTCACCAAGTCTTTTCTTAGGTTCATATCAAATATATCTCTTTCTTTAATACCTAAATTTATATTTTCTAATTCGTCGCTTGTATTGTTTTTGCCATACGTTTTTTTATTGTTTGGACCATTAGATCCTGTATAAGCATATATATTAAACGCGCTATTTGTAGTATCATTCCAATCTGGCACTTTATGACTTGCATTTACAGGTGTAAATTTATTATTAAATGCTCGTCTCTCATTTAAACCTTCTGTCGCATATGACCTCAATTTAGCTGCCGCTGATGTTTCATTGTATGTTGTTGCTTCATATATTTGGCCATTGTATTTAAATCTAATATAGTAGTTATATGCTTTTGTTCTATGGGTAAATTCATATTCTCCTTTAGAATTTGTATATTTTGTTTCTAGTTCTTGATTATTATCTGCTCTATACAATTTTACTTCTATTCCGGATACTGGCTTATCTCCACTATCATAATATCCATTAGGTGGTCCATTTGCCTTCCCTACTTTTTCATCTAGAAAGACTTTTCCTCCTAAATCTATGTAGCTTTCATTGTATACATACATACTACCATCATCATCTAAACTTACATTCATTTTAGTAAGATCTGTAAACGTTTTTCCATTGAATGTTGCATAACCTGCAATTTCAAATCCATATGGTACATATACTTCTTTAATTGTATAATCACCTATTAATACCTCATCTAATACTAATTTACCATTTTTATCTGTTGTTCCAGAATATTGTTTTTTTCCACCACTCCATAATTCATATTTTGCTCCTGGAACACCAACATCTTTTAAGTATTTATCTCTTTTATATATTTTTAATTCTATTATTCCTAGAGCTCCTGGAAGCTTAACATGGTCTTCTTCGGTGTCTGAATCTGTTTCACTTCCCCAACACTCTAATATCTGGCATTGATTTGGATCCGAACATCCATATCCACCATGAGTACCTCCAGTAGCATAACAATGTAATTCATATCTATATTGTGATTTTATGTATAATGTTCCACTAACATATACTGTTACACTTTTTATCTCTTTAACTCCTGTTGATTTCTTTACATATATGTAAAAATTTTCGCCACTTACTATATTGCTTACACTATAATTTCCATTACTAGATGTCGAATTATTTTTTAATGTTACTGTTCCTTTATCTGTACTTATAACAACTTTTGTTACATCTCCTGTATAATTTACTCTATACGCACCTATTTGATATGTACTATCATTATATTTCTTCCAGCTAACTTTTTTAGTAGGCGAAGAAATATTTGCTCCAGAACCTGTTCTACTTATTTCATATAACCATGTTCTGGAAACAACTTGATAGTAATGTTCACCACCAGAAGCAGAACCACACAATGGTTTTTCACCTTGTTGCGTACAGTTATATGGTTGTGATGAATCATATTCTATTAGATTATCAAATATTATATTAAGTCCTGTTTGGCCAACATAATAGGCATATGTTTTTCCCGAACCAAAGAATAAATAATAAGCTAATAATATGAGCAAACATATTAGTATTCTCTTTATTACTTTCATTTTCTCCCTCCCCTCTATTATCTATATTTCTTAATTATAAATAGTCCTACTCCAATTATTGCTAATAAAGCGACCATTCCTAAGATATTTAATACTATTCTACCTGTGCTTGTTCCTATAATTAATTGTGCATTTGATGTATTATTTTGTGTATTACTTTCTTGTATATTATTACCATCTGTTGCATTAATTGTTGCAACATTATTAATTATTCCTAAATTATCATTTGTTAGTTTTATTGTTGCAATTAGTTTAATTTCTCTTGTTTGTCCTACTTCTATTTCACTTAAATTTGTATAACGAAGTTTTCCGCCTTCTTCATACCAACCACTATTTGATGAAGCATCAAATTTTAAATCTTCTGGTAATTCATCTATAATTTCTGATATATAAGCTTTAGATTCACCTAAATTTGATATTTTAATTGTATATTCTATTGTTACTTCAGTTCCAACTAAATTCTTAGCAGCAACTTCTAATTTTCCAATTCTTGTTCCTTTATCATAACTATAGTTTTGTACTTTACCTTTTGGATTTACTGTTCTAATTTTATTAAGCGATTTTTCTATAGAAATATCAAAATTTCCTAATTTTATTAATCCCATATTTATAGAATTAATATTACTATTTGTTATTTCTATTACATCTGTCATTCCAACATATTCTGAATTTCCTCCTATAGTAGCTGTTCCAGCAATTGCTTTAGAACTTAATGTATCACTTACACCTTCTTGTCTATAGTTTGTTATTTTATATATATTTCTATCATATTTGAATATAACTATATATCTACCTGCTGGTAACCCACTTAATGTATAACCTGTAGAAGTTGAAGTTGCTTTTATATCTGCTCCTGTAGAATCTTTTACAACTTCTGATGTATCAGCATTTACAACCATTATTTCATTTCCATCTAACAATTGTTCTGCTGAATCCATTGCTCCATTTTCATTACTATCTAGCCATATTGATCCACTAATACTATATGTATTTGATGGGTCTTCTGGATTGTTTGGATCATCTGGATCAGTTGTTCCACTTCCATCTCCTTTAGCATAATGTTTTACTTCATTTGATGTTGTTGATTTTACATATTCTCCATATACTCTTGAAACATTTGTTAATGTTGTATCTTGTTCTATATCCTGAACTGTTGCTGTAATTTTAATATTTATTACTCCACTTGGTGGTAACATTGTAGGTATTGTTAATTCATTCTTTTCCTCATCATAATTTGGACGTCCCTCTGAAGTATTTGTACTAGATGAATCTCCTTCTTGATCTAATGTTTTTGATAAATCATAATTTTCATTAATCTCAATAAAGTCAGTATTACTTCCTGTTCCATTTATATATCTGTTATATTCTAATGTATCTGCTATTATTTCTTTAGGCAATGTATCTACTATATAAATTTGTGAATAAATTTTATCGCTCTTGTTAGTTACCTTTATATTATATGTAATTTGATCTCCTGCTTTTACTTCTTGATTTTCTGTAGGAGAACTTTTTTCTATTGTTACCTCTGCAGCTTCTATTGTATTTTTTGCAATATTTGATTTATATGTTTCATTATCTACAAAAGTATTTGCAAACATGTCTATAGAATTTTCTATATTATCTACAGTTGTTACTTTTGCTAAAAATTCAAACTCAGCTTGTTGACCACTTTTTAAAGTTTTCATATTAAATGTTAATAAATTATTATCATTAACTTCAATTGTTGTATTATTTTCGTCATCTGTACCAAGTCCGTTAGAAATTACTTTTGGTTCTGTTACTAAGATCTCTTTAGGTATTTGTATAGTTGTTGTTAAATCATTGATGTCTTCATCTGTAATGTTATTTATTATAAAACTATATGTATATTCATTACGATTAACCATATATGTTCTTTTCATAAAAGATAATTCTGTTTTTATTTTAGCTTTTTTTATGATATTGGTTAATTTTTGTGTGCTTTGGTCTATTCCATTTATTTTTAATATAAAGTTTGTTTCTACAGTTTTAGTTTCTTCATTATCAGATAAATTCTTTACTCTTAATTCATATTCTATTGTTTGTGTTTCATTAACTTCTAATTTATCTATAACTAGTTGTACAGTCTTTTTCTCTGGTTTTTCTGTATATACTCCAATATAATTTCCAGCTGTACTATCTCCGCCTGGATCTGCATATGGACTTTCATTTTTTTCAAGATAAACCAAATTTTCAGGTATAGGCATTTCTATTGTAACATTTTCTATACTACTAGAACTGTTATTTGTAACATCTACCTTAAAGTTGATTACTTCTTGTTCATGTATTTCCATATTATCTTTTAAAATAGTATCACCTAATTTAGGTGTAATTTGCATATTTATAGAATTCTCTGCTTTAACATTATTGTTATCAGTAATAATATTATTTGAAATATTAGGTGTTTCAAGACCTAAAGTTTGTGTACTTTCTAATTCTTGATTATTAATACTATATTTAACAGTATAAGTAGCATAAGACTTTTGATTTGGTTGTAAATTGCTTGGAATTTTTATGTTATACATAAAATCTAATTTAGCTCCTATACCAATATTACCTTCTAAAACAATTTTATATGATTTTATATTCTCAAAATTACTTACATTTTCTTGCCAAGAAGAACTATCTTCTGCAGGTCCACTTTCTTCTGAATAATAGATTTTTCCATTTATTCCATTTGTTTTTAAGGCTTCAGTTAATATTGTATTAAATGAACTACCTAAATCTTCTCCATTTATTTTTTTATTATTTTCAAAAGGTATTCTTCCTAAAATCCTTACATTACTCATATCAGACTGATAATTATTAACTAATGTAGTATTTATTTTGGCATTCTTTTCATTTGACTCAATTGGTAGTTGCCCCATAACTACATTTTCATCCATTGTTCGTTTTGTTTCATTTTCTGCATAGCCACTTAATTCACTTATTGTAATCAAGCCTGATTTAGCAACTATATTAAATGGAAATTCCATACTATCTTTACCTTGTAGGCTATATTCTGTAGCTTTAGCTAAATCATTAGAATAACTTAATTTTATACTGCTAGTTTTACTTGGAACTGTATCTTTTAATCTTATTACTGCAGGAATTATTATTTTTGTTCCTTCTTGTATACCTAGTTTATAATTTGTTTCTTCTCCTGTTAGCTTTAATACTAATACTCTTCCATTTTCCTCTAAACGAGCATATTCAAATTTTAATTCTGTATTATATACTAAAGAAATTTCCCCAGCATTGATACTTTCTATTTCTTCTGGAATTGCAATTCTTATTTCTGGATTTTTAAATAAATCATATTGATTACTATTTGTAACTAAATTTAAAGTTAAATTAACATTATTATCTACAAAAGGCATTAATTCTGTATTATCCATTTGTAGGTCTATTTTTGTATATGTTTCATTTAAATTTAATAAACTTGCATATTCTTTTTCTATACTTATCTTTTCATTTATTGCATAAAACTCTTTAGTTTGATTTATGTTATAATTTAATTTTGAATCTATTACTTTATAGTTTCTTAATTCTATTATTCCTTCAACTTGAGGTTTACTAATTTCTATTCTTATATTAGTTTGTTGAGTTGGATAACTTAATTCTAACTCTCCATTAGCATTTTTTTGTGTATTTTTGTTTATCGTAGCCATTAAATTATTATTACTATCATATATATTTATATATCCATCATCACCAAGAACCTTATGGAATAAGTCTTCTTTTACAGCTATAGATCTAAAATATATTTGATTTGTTGCAAATTCATTTTTATCTGTAACAAAAGAAGGTAATATAGAATTTACATTAATATTTTCTACTGAATCTTTATTGTTTATATGTAATTTATAATTTAAATTATATCCTGTTTCATTATAATTATCATAAAGGAAACCTTTATTTATAGTATCTGTAGTATATATTTCCGCAGTTACATTATTTCCTAACTGCTCTGTGAATTCATAATTATTTGTGCATTCCTTTGAAGTAATTTCTGTTCTTGAATATAATTTTATATCTGCCTTAACATATGTTGCTAATTGTAATTTATTATTTAATAATTCATTTATATTTTGATCATATATATATGTAATTATATATTCATCTGAAGCATCATAAAAAGCAATTTCTCCATTTTGATTAACTGTATTATTTACAGTAATTTCTATATTTCCGGAATTTTGATCATAATTATAATTATCGGTATTAAAATCTTTACCAAATTCATCTCCATTTGTTGCTTTAGTACTATTTGCAAATACTCTAACCTCTGAAGGTAATGTATTATTAATTTTTGGTGCTGTAACATTTACTTTAGATTGTTCTATTGGGCTTTTTCTTTCTAATTGTTTTAAGTTTATTTGTTGTTGTATTAATGTTTTTTCTCCATAAGGTAAAACATTAGTAATATTTGATAACAATTCGAAGTCTGTATTTAAGTTCCATTTAAGTCTAATTTTTAATTCTTTTTTTATCTCTATATTTTTTCCATTATCATTTACATATGTTGCTGTCATGACAATACTTGTTTCTTTATCTAAATAGTCTAATTTTAAATTATCATTTTTTTGCATACTTAATGGTATTTCTAATATAGTATTATTATCTACATCATTTAAATTTATAGAATTATTTTCCATAAGTTTAATCTTTTCACTATCGATTTTTTGCATACCAAAATTAGGATCTTTAACATCTATTTTTATATTTGTTAAATATCCTGAATTTACATTTAAGTCAAACTTTAATTTAGCTATATTTTCGTCTGTTATTTCTGTATTATGTTTTCGTTCTTGATTTTCTTCAAAATAAGCATCAAAAGTTACATTCCTGTTATTTGTATTGTTTCCTTGCTTTTCTAAATCATCTGTAGCAGCATAAGCATTAGTTGGTATTATAATTATTTCACTTATTAAAATAACCAATACTATTAAAACTGCTATTAACTTGTTAGAACTGATATTATTGCCCTTCATGTTTCAGCCTCCTAATTTGCAATATAGTTACCTATCTTTATATAAATCATACTATTTTATTATATAATTATAGTCACAAGTTTTTTACAAGTAAATACATGCAGTTTGCTGTATTAGATTAACAAGTTTTCTTTCTTTACGGCTCCTTATTTTAGATTTTAATATTATTTTTTCTTTACATTTTATTTTTCTCTTTATTTTCGCTTTGTAAAACATATAAAAAAAATAATTAACGAATATTTAAATAAAAGTTGCTTCTATTTAATAAACATTAAAAAAATTTTTGATAATAACCTAAAACAAATACTAAAAACGAAAATAGAGACTACAATTAATGTAGTCTCTATTTTATATATTTTTTATTTATATTAGTATTAAGGTAAATATTTTGCTGGATCAACTCTTTGTGAACCATTTACTCTAACTTCGAAATGTAAATGTGCTCCACCCTTAGGGTTACTTGGTGTTGGTCTTGGGCTTACATTACCAGTATTTCCTACTGTCATTATTTGTTGTCCTTGTGATACTCTTTGTCCTTCTTTTACTAATCTGCTTCCTGGCTTTCCATGTGCATATAATGTAATGTTACCATCATCATGTAGTATCGCTATGTATTCTCCATAACTTCTATATTTCCCTATTAAGTTTCCATTTAAATCATAGTTTGGAATAGTTCCCGTTAATGTTTCTGATATAACAACTGTTCCACTTTTAGCTGCTACTACTGGTTTTCCATAATTGCCTCCAAAGTCTGCTCCACCATGTCCAGAATATCCGTAAAAACCACATGTTATATTTGCTTTACTTAATCCTGGGATTGGGCATATGTAACCTTTTGAACTAGTACCAGAATTATTATTACCATTATTTCCTGAACCACTTCCACTATTTCCATTATTATTGTTGTTATTATTGTTGTTATTATTGTTATTGTTATTTTTATTTTTATTAGCATTTTCTTTGGCTATTTCTTCAAGTCTCTTATCTATCGCTGCTTTATCTTTTTCGAATTGTGCTAAATCTGCTTGCAAGTCTTTTGCTTCACCATCTAATTGATCTATATATTTTTCTTTTTCTTGCTTTGTTGCATTTAGTTCCTTTGTCTTTACTTCTTTTTCACTTTTTAATGTTTCTACCTCTGATTTATCATTCTCTAAAGTTTTTTTAGTCTCCTCTATTTGTTTTTGCTCATTTTGAATTTGTTCTAATAAATCTAAATCATATGAAGCTAATTCTGATATTAAATAATAATTAGAAATAAATTCAGTTAAACTACTAGATGAAAGTAATAAATCCATATATGATACACTACCATTTTCATAAATTGTTACTAGTCTTTCATCTAATAATTTTGAATTATTTTCATATTTTATTTGCTGCTCTTCTAATTTTTTCTCGTTTTCACTTATATTTGTATTTAATGTATCTAATTTGTCATTTAATGAGTCAATATCTCCTTGGTAATCATCTATTTTTGTTTGAATATCATCCACTTGTTTCTCTGTATCTGTCTTTGTTGTATTTACATCATTTAATTGTTCCTTTGTTTTGTTTATTTTGTCTTGTAAATCTTGTGAATCTTGCGCTGATACACCTAAAGAAGTATTAGTCATAAATATTACTAATACTGTTATAATAACTAATATCCCTTTTAGCTTTTGTTTCATCATATAAATTTTCCCCTTTACAAGTATTATATTGCTTTATTTTGCCTCTTCTTTTAAAATTGCAACTAATAACTCATTTTCTTGTATTTTAAAATTTTTACCTTTGTATGTGTATTCTTCCCCTGTTTTATATACTAAATAACCCGTATTCATCAATTTTTGTGATATTAAACTTAAAAAAGTTATTGAATCTTCTTCTGATAAGTTTAATTTCATTCTAACTTCATAAAAAGAGAATTTTACAATTTCTCTATTTTGTGCTAGTTTTGCATTTAAATAATTATCTACAAACTCTAACGTCATACAAATCCTCCTTTTATTTTTTTGTATAATAT
>OLPR01002002.1_pt1 | contig 15781 bp, 8 predicted proteins | sample 1672761 | NCBI WGS metagenome assembly OLPR01 (sample SAMEA3136721, study PRJEB25190) | human gut metagenome | biome: human gut; feature: human-associated habitat; material: faeces | place: Austria | collected 2013 | reverse complement strand
CGGCTGGGCGCTCGCGCCGCCGGAGGGGCTGAAATCGCCCTGGGGCATGGCGGGCGGCGATTGCGCCGCATCCTCCTGAGATGCGTCGCTTTTATCCGCCTTTGATTGCTGCAGCTGCCCGAAGCTGAAATTGCGCCCGTTGCCGCGGCCGCCGCCAAAGGACATGCTGTCGGGCTTGTACAATTCGCCCCGGCTCATGCCGTTGCGCTCCAGAAAGGCCTCCTCTACGCCCTCGACAGCCAGATAAAGCCCCCAGGGCTCGCCGTTCACGTTGATCTGCACATAGCTGCACAGGGGGGAGGGCACGCTCATGCGCCCCATCAGCGTATAGGCAAGATAGTCCTTCATCATGGTCGCATCCTGAATCAGGTTGTTCAGGCTCAGCTTATCCAGGCCGTGGTAGGTCATGCCCTTGACATAGTGGTCAAACTCCACCTTGAAGGAATAGCGCGAGGAGCCCATGGCGGCCACGGAGGACAGGGATGTATTGCCCTTGGTGCGGATGGCGACGTGGTGAAACCTTTCGCCGTCGATGGCGATGCTGCACTCTGTGTATTCCTCCGCCAGGGCGTTTTCGATCATCTGTTCCCAGCCCGCCATGGTGATATCAATAGTATGCACCCTGCTTTGGTCAAACAGCAGCCCTTCATAGCCGATTACATGGCTGCCATCGCCGCCAACGGCCGTTATCAGCCCCCACAGGCAGCCGGTGGCAAGCAGCATCAGCGCTGTGACCGCACAGGCAATGCGATCCGCCGTTTTTGTTCTCAGCATGGGATCACCCCATATAGTCGCCGTTATAGGATACAAGCACCGCGCTGCTTACGCCCTCCATTTCGGCCAGGCCGGTAATAAAGCCGGTGTCGTCTCCGCGCAGCCTTACCTCGCAGGTCAGCTCGACCGCGCCCTTCTGGGCAGTCTTGCTCTTGACAATGCACTGCGCGGTCTGCTGCTTCAGGAAGGCGGCGACCTTTTCTTCCGTTTTGGCGTGATCGCAGCTGATTACCACAATGAAGGGCTTCTGGGCAGACCTTCTGTTGCAGAACACGATCATGATAACGCCGATGATGACGCTGCCGAAAATGGCCAGCGGGATCATGCCCGCCGCCAGCACGATGCCGCCCGCAATGGCCCAGAACAGGAACGCGATATCCATGGCCTCCTTAATGGCCGTGCGGAAGCGGACAATGGACAGCGCGCCCACCATGCCCAGCGACAGCACCACATTGCTGGTGACGGCCAGGATCACCATGGTGGTAATCATGGTCATGGCAATCAGCGCGCCGCCAAAGGACTGGGAGAGCATCACCCCGGCATAGGTCTTCTTATACACCAGAAAGATAAACAGCCCCAGCCCGAAGGAAAGCAGCAGCGCCAGCGCCATATCGGTCAGCGAAACGGCGGTGACGTTTTCAAGGAACGAGGACTTAAAGATATCGGAGAATGTGGTCATGGCAGAATACTTCCTTTCAATGTGTGTATCAATGTGTGTGCTGCAAGGAGGAACGGACGGGAGGCCTCCGGCGGGCAGGGGGAGAACGTTGGGGCTCTCCGCCCCAAGCCCCGACCAGAGGTTTTACCTCTGGAGACCAGCCCGCAATGGAGGGGGCAACCGGATTGTAAGCGGCGATGCGAGCCAGGCTGGGCTGCGGCAATGGGAACGGCAGCCCCTGAGCGCTTGCGCTCAGGGCACGGTCAGCCATGGCTGACCGTGGGTTTTCGGATGATCGTCGCCGGAAAAACAGGTTTTTCCGGACGCGAATCATCCCGAAAAACGATATCTGCCGTTCACGCCCTCATACCGCGTCCTGGCTTTGCCTCGCGGAAGGCGCAGCGGATGTGCGCATGCAGGACTTCGCGCACTGGGTGCAGGGACGATGTCCCTGCCCGCCGGAGGTCCCTCGGAAATCTCCCGTCCTCTCACCCGTAAACCCGGCAGGCCGCGTACTTGGAAAAGGCCGTGGGCGCGCGGCTCTTCAGCGCCGCCGCCTTGCGGATGATCCCCGGCAGGTATTCATCCCACTTGACCTCCAGCAGGGTAACGTCGTCGTCAATGGGCAGCGTAAGCCCCTGCGGGTCAAGAAAATCGCGCGGCGCGCCGGTGCGGATGGCCCAGTCGATGGTTACGCGCACATTGCCGGGCCCGTATACAAAGGGCACGCGCTTGTACGCTACCACTGTCTTGGGGGCCAGGCGGCGCGTTTTCATATCCACATACAGGGCAGCCAGCAGCGGCCGCCCGCTGGTAATCATCCAGGCGACATCCCCGGCCAGAATGCGCCGCGTCTCCGGCAGCGTCAGCCGCTCCTGTGGCTTGCAGCCCACGCCGTCGCGCTTCATCTTGCATTCCAGCACAATATAATCCAGATTGTCGTTGTAGTAGCGGATGCGGTATTTGCGCCGCTCGTTTACGCCGTCCAGCTTTTCGTGCAGCGCCGTGTCCAGCGGATCGTCAAAGTACAGACTGCGAATGCGGTAATATCCCTGCCCGGCGGCATGGGGATCCAGAGTCGCCACAGCGCTCAGATTGGCGCGGATAGCCGCCGCGTCCGCAGGCGAAATCAGGTGCTTGACTTCATGGCGGTAATTCATGCGGCATCCTCCTTTCCTGCAATTCTATCTCTTTGCGTCCATATCATTGTACTGGGAAACGCCCGCGCCGAACTTGTAAATTTATAAACGCCGCGTGAGAAAAAAGCGCATCTCGGCGCGCCAAATATGAATGGAACGTGAACACGCAAAAGCCCCGCCGCCTGATTGCAGACGGCAGGGCGAAAGGGTTGTTTGCGGATTATTCAACGATGCTGATGGTCTTGCTCAGATCGCCGATGGTGATGGTGTGCTCGCCAGGCTCGCTGATGGTCAGCGTCATTTCAATTACGCGCCAGCTGCCGCCGTTGACGGCCATGATCTTCTCGGCAATCACAGCGTCGTCGCACTTGGCCTGCACGGTGGTTACGCCGTCCGCGCCCTTGTTCCACAGCAGCAGGTAAGCGCTGAAGGGCTCGCCGGCCTTGGTTTCCACCACGGATTCCTGGCTGGTCATGGTAGAGCCGTTGGACTCGGTAACTACCTCGTGAATGGCACGGGGCAGCACCAGCGTGTCGTATTCAAACGCGGGCTCCTCGCCGTACTTCATGCCGTACTGATACTGCAGCAGCGGATCGCCCCAGTTGTTGGGCACGGTGTGCGTGTCGCTTTCCTTCATGGTGGCCAGCAGCATCATGCGCACCCAGGGGTTCGCGCCCTGATCGCCGGCCAGATCCTTCCACTGGCTGTCGTCCATGACGGAATCACGGGCGATTTCCTTAACGACCATGCCGGAGGGCTCCGCCTCGCCGAAGAGCAGCCTGGCCAGCATGATGGGCTCGGTGGTGGTGATGAAGCCGCCCGCGCCCGTACCGTGGTCGGCAGGACGGGAGAAGGTCAGCGCCAGCAGCGCGTCGGCGTTCTCCATCAGATAGGTGGTGGGATCAACGCAGTTGGCGATGATAACCAGCTTCTTGCCGGCGTCCTTCGCGTCATCGATCATCAGCTCGGCCGCGTCGTTGATCTGCGTGCAGTCCGCGACCACCACGTCGGCCTCCTCGATGCTTTCAACCAGCTGCGCATACTCGGGCAGCACCTTCTTGTAGCCCTCCAGGGTGATGGCGGCGGCGGTGGAGCCGATGTATACCTTGACGTTCTTCTGCAGGGGCAGGAGGCTGTCGTCGTTCTTGACCAGGATGGCGGATTCCGCCTGCAGCTGACGCTCCAGCGCCACAACCTCAGGATTGCGGGCGGCCATCAGGGTGTCGATATCGGTGATTTCCCAGGGGGAGGCGATATACTCGGCGGAGGCGGCGATGGCCAGCGCCTTGTCTGCATCGGAATAGGGGTTTTCAAACAGACCCAGCTCGAACTTATCCTTCAGCACGCGATAGCAGGTTTCCCAGCAGCGCTCCTCGGAGATCAGGCCGTCCTTGATAGCCACTTCCACAGCGCCGCGATCGGCGGTGCCCATGTGGCCGTCGCCCGTGTAATCAGCGGCGGGATTGCCGATCTGATCCAGGCCCAGGTTGATGGTAAAGGCATAGCGCTCGGGGATGGACAGGCTGAGCAGGTCCACGCCGTCCACGGTGACGCCCTGGGAGTTGCTGTCGCCCTGGTCGCCCCAGTCGGACACGATGATGCCCTGGTAGCCCAGCGTCTTGCGCAGGTAATCCATGGTCTCCTGATCGTAGTCCACATGCACCGTATTGCTCAGGCCCGTGCCATAGCCATTGGTCATCACCCACTTGGGGTTGCTTTCCAGAGCGATCTTCCAGGCGGTCATCCAGTTATCCACTGTCTGCGCATCGCTGCGGGCATTCTCAAAGGAGGAGTCGCCGCCGCGGGCGATAAAGTGCTTCATGCACGCCTCGGTGCCGCCCTCCACCTGAATGGCAGCCACCTCTTCCTTGGTCATATTGCCGGCATACTGGGGATCCTCGCCGTTCCAGGAGCCCAGCTCCTGGCTGTAGGGATGCAGCACCACATGGATGCCCACCGCGCGGCTTTCCAGCGAATAGGCCGTCCACAGCTTCTTGGACAGCTCCAGATCGTTGGCGGCGCCGAAGGCGTCGTGCGCCGTATCGATCATGCCGCCCCATGCGTTGTACTGGCGGTCGTTGGAGATAACCACGGGCACGCCCAGGCGGGAATCCTCGCCCAGCGCCTGCATGGCGTTGTGGTACACGATCTGCTGCGCCGGGGTGCCGTTGGTATTATCCAGGTGCGTGGTGATATTGAGCACGTTGATGTAATACCACATGGACTTGGCGGGGAAGGCCGCGTTGCCGCCGCTGCCCTCGCCCGCGCTTTCATTGACGATTTCGCCCGGCGCGAACATATAGCGGCTGTCGGCAAAGTCCACGCCCGTGGGATCGCCGCAGGTGTTCACATGATAGAACAGGCCCGCGCGCTCCTCCAGCGTCATCTGGCCGTACAGGTCCTTGACGCGCGCGTCGATATCCTGCCGCCAGTCCTCATATACATCCAGCTTGCCGTTGCCGTTGAGATCCTTGAACTGCAGACCGTCCACCTCCAGAATGGCCGTAATGCCCTTGAGGTAGCCCAGCTCGGCCTGCGAATCCGTGGCGGGGATGATGGTAATCGCCTCGTTTACCTCATCATAGCTGCTGAAGCGCGGCGAGGCCGTCGCTTCCTGCGCAAACGCGGTCAGCCCGATAGAGCTGAAAAGCAGCATCAGGGCCAGAAACAGGGATAGTTTTTTCATGTTGCAACCACCTTCCATTCGATTGTTTGGATACGTGATGCGCATGGCGCTCCCGGCCCGTGATCAGCCGGGTGCGCCGGAGTAGCCTATTCGGTCACCACGACCGTTCCGGTCATGCCGCCGATGGTGATGGCATGCTCGCCGAGGCCTTCCAGCGTGATTTCCATTTCGGCCACGCGCCAGCTGCCGCCGTTCACCGCTATGGCCTTCTGCGCCAGGAGCGTTTCGCCGTCATACACATTCACGACTTCCACATCGTCAGCCCCGTGGTTGAACACCAGGCAGTACACCTTGAAGGCTTCGCCGGCTTTAACGTTGTGCGACTCTGTGATGAAGACCTGCACCCACACAAAGGTGCCGAAATTGGTGGACGTTTCCGTGCGTTCATACTGGACCGGGAGTGTCAGCGCGCGGTATTCAATATCGGATTTGCTGCCGTAGCTCATACCATACTCCGTGCAGAACAGCGGATCACCGTAGTTGATTGGCACGTCGTTAGGATCCTGCAGCTGCAGCGCGGCGATGATCAGGCGAACGTAATCATTGGCGCCGAAATCATTGGCGATATCGCCCCAGTCTTCGGTGTCCTGCTCCGTGGTCCGCGGCACCGCCTTCACCAGTCTGCCACCCGGCTGGGCTTTGCCTGTGATCAGGTCGGCGTAAATCCAAGGATCGATATAATTGGAGAAGTCGTGGGACATGGCGGAGCCGTGATCTGGCGTCCGCTTGACCGCATTGTACACCACGGCATCGGCATTGATTGTGATCCATTCGTTCGGGGAAATCGATTCAAGGGTAACCACCAGCGGTTTGCCCGCCTCAATGGCATCCTCCATGTACAATTCTGACGCGTCGTTGATGGTATCCGCATCCACGATCACCACGTCCGCTTCGGCGATCTCCTCCACGATGACGCAGTCTTCAGCCAAGTAAGTCCTGTATTTTTCAGCCACCTTGGCATTGGTGCCCTCTAAATAAATCTTCGTGCCCGCCGAAAGCGGCAGCAAGCCGCCGTCGTTCTTCAGCAGAACCACCGCCTCGGTTTCCAGCTGCTCCTCCAGGGCCACCAACTCGGGATTCCTGGCCCTGGACAGATCCGCATTGTTTTCAATGGGCCAAGGCTCGGCGATGTATGCCTCGCTGGCGGCCAGAGAGAGCACTTCATCCAGGTTGGCGTAGGGATCTTCGAACATCCCGGTCTTAAATTTGCTTACGAGCACTCGTTCTGCGGAACGGTCCAGTAGCTTCTCGTCACAAATCCCGCTCTCCACCGCGGCGACCAGCGCCTCGGGCAGGTTGGGCGAACCTGAAGATTCCATCTGGGTACCGTGCAGCAGCGTTCCCGAGCCGAACATATCCACACCGGCCGTCAGCATGCAGGTATACAGCATGCCGGCGTCCAGCTGATAATCATCCAGGTTGACGCCCTCCAAAGTTACGCCGCTGGCGTGCCCCGTGGGGGAATGGCTGCCGAAGGAGCCCCAGTCGGTGATGATGACGCCGGTATAGCCCAGTTCATCGCGCAGCACACTGATCGTATAGGAGTCAAAATCCGTGAGCGTCTGTCCTGACAGGCCCAGACCCTGGTTGTTTGTCATCACCCAGCCCACGCCGCTGTCCACTGCGGCCCGCCACGGAATCAGCCAGTTTTCCAAGCTCTCGGCCGGGCTGATGGAGGAATAAAACGGCTTGGCGATGAAATGCTTGGCGGTCGCCTCGATGCCAGCGCCCTGGATCGCGGCGATTTCCTTGCCGACCACCTCGGCGACGTACGACGGTGTTTCACCGTAGCTGTCACCGAGCTCTACCGCGGAAGGATGAAACACCACCTGGTATTTCAGCGCCTTCATTTCCAGCGCCTGCATGCCGGTAATCTTCGCTACAAGTTCGCTGTCATAAGCGGTGCCGTAGGCGGGATGCATCGCGTCCACCATGCCGCCCCAGGTGTTGTATTCACGGTCGCTTGCCAGGGTGATCGGGATACCGAAAGGCGTCGCCTCCCCGTAGGCCTGCAGCGCGTTGTGATGCACAACCTGCTGGGCCGGGGTGCCATTGGCGTTGTCCAGGAAATGCGAAATGCCGAATTCCTTCATGTACAAGTAGTCCTGGTTTTCTTCCGTCAATACGAAGGTATCGGGATCCAGGTCGTCTGGCCGGCCCGAGATGTTGGCCATGAACAACATGGCGGCCTTTTCGGAGACAGAGAGCTTCACGACCAGATCCGTGGCTCGGGAGGCATCATCCAATCGCCAGTCTTCGTAGGCGTCCAGCTCCCCGTCCTTGTCCATGTCCTTGAACTTCAGACCGTCGATCTCGAGGATCGGCGTGATTTCGGCGATATAGGTCAGTCTTTTTTGGTTTCCGTCCGCTTCGATGACAGAAAACGAGTCGGTTCCCTTGCCGGCCTCACCCAGGCAGACATTGCAGAGGGAAGCGAGCATAACACTCGCGAGGATCAGGCAAAACAGTCTCTTCATACGGATTCTCCTTTCATGTTCAGCTGTGGCGTGTGGTTCATACGGTACGCTATTATAGGAACGTCCCTTCGGTGTTCCTGTAGGATAAATCCAGTATAACCCGCCCATCAGTCCGCGCCATGCCAAATTTCAATACAAAACATAGAAAATGCTGCACAATCCGAGGCTCTTTGGGAATTTCCTGCCCAGAAATGAAACAGGCAGGCCACAAAGCGACCTGCCCGAAATGATCGCGGGTGTTTTCGTTATTCCGCCAGCGTGACCGAGCCCCACAGGCTGGGATTGCTGTTGATTTTCAGGGTGCCCGTCCAGGCCATCTGGGGGATATACTCCGTACCGGGGCAGGGGTAGCTGATATCGGTAATGGCGAAGTTGCAGCTCAGGGTATCGCCGACGGCGGGCGTGTACACGGCGATCTTTTTGTTGGAGAAGCAGGCCCAGGGGATCACCGCTTCCCAGGTAAAGCCGGCGACGGTCATCTGCACCGCGCACTTGTAGCCCTCCAGCACGCTTTCGCCGCCGTCCATGCCCATGCTGACATAGCGCTGGCGCACATCCTTGTTGGGCAGCATGGAGCGGTCCACAGCAGTGTCCCAGTAGCCCTCGTCCATGACGAAGTAAACCAGAAAATCGTTGGTGGCGTATTCCTGACGCTCGGGGTCGGCGTTGGGATCGGTGGAAATGTAGAGCTTCAGGTTATCTTCGCCGTCGATGGGCAGCATTTCGATGGCGCCCAGCGGGGTATCCTCGGTTACGTCGGCGGCCATATACAGGTTTTCTTCATCCCAGGCCAGATAGAATTTGGCTGAGCAGTCGTTGGGCCCCTGCCAGAAGACCACGTCGCGGATAACCTGACTGGCGTCCTGCACCACGGCGGGAGAATCCAGGTTCCATTCGTCCAGCTTGCCGTCGATTTCAATGCCGTTGGCTTTGTGGGCGGTAATGTTGGGACGGGCGGCGTTTTCCGCCAGGGCGGGAACGGCCAGCATCAGGGCGGCCAGCATGCCGGCCGCAAATTTCATCAGCTTTTTCATGGGAGTGCTCCTTTCGTCAGCGGAAGGTATCCTTCTGCATGCCTTTTTTCAACACTGCTATCATAGCAGATTGCGGTCAAGCGTAAGCAGGATATTCATACACAGAAAACAGGAAAATCCAAAACCGGCGCTCAGCGGAGCAGGCTGAAGCCCTCGCCCGCCTGCGCAGCCTCCAAGGGCTTATCCAGCGCGTTATTCAGCCATACGCTGCCATCCAGCGTCCCGATGACCTGCACGCTGGCCTGCCCGCTGCCGGCAAAGGTGTTGCCGCTGAAGCGGCTGTATGCGATATCCCGAAGGTACAGCCCGCAGCAGCGACTGCCTTCAAATAAGTTATCCGCCAGGTCAAGCTGCGCGCCGCCGTAGGCCATCACGGCCACCCAGTTATCCCGCAGGGTGTTGCCTGCAAAGGCTGCTGGCGTTGCGTCTAGCCGCACGCCGCACACGGTGCAGCCCTGCGCCGTGCAGCCGTGCATCAGCACATGCCCCTCCTTTTGCAGGTTGAAGCCGTTTTCACAGTTGATTGCGGCGCAGTTTTTCAGCGTATTGCCGCTGCCCGCCGCCAGAAAATAGCCCTGCCCCGTGCCGGTCACGGTGCAGGCGATCATGGCGCTGTCCTTGATAAAGGAAAAGAACAGACCCTGATCGCAGTCTGCCGCCGTGCAGTTTTGCAGGATTATATGCCTGCTGGCGCGGATATCCAGCCCATGGTTGGTCTGCACGGCGGAGCAGCCGTTCAGCAGTCCGCCCTCACACTTGGCCGCATAAATGCCGAACACTCCGCAGCGATCCGCGCGGCTATTTTCGATGAGAATAGAGCGGTTATAGGTCAGCACCATGCCCATGGAGGCGTCCGAAACATCGGCGCTGCGGATGATCACCTCGTCGCAGCCGCAGCAGATGATCTGCCCGGCGTTCTCGGGCGCTTCCACCCTGGCCTGGCAGGCGGCATAGAACAGAGGCTTGCCGTTTACCGTACAGCCTTCAATGGTATGGCTGGTAAAATACGCGGGATCCTCGCCCACCTCGAACAGGCCGGTCAGCACGGGCTTTCCCTTGCTGCTTTCGGATAGCGGCGGCCCCGCCAGCGCAATGCTGCAGCCGGCAAAGGCGCAGTCCCGCAGCGTCATGCGGTAAATGCCGCCGCACCATATGCCGCAGGAGGAGGTGCGCCAGGCCGCATCGGCCAGCGACACGCGGCAGCCTTCCATGCGCAGATCGCTGCCTATGGTGTAAACGCCTGTGCGGCGGAAGCGGATATCCAGTCCCTCCAGGGCGACGCCGTCTGCTTCCACGCGAAGCGCCGCCTTGAAGGCAGGCGCGTCGATCACGGGAGATTGTCCCTCGGCGGCCCGCAGCACCACGGCTTTGTCAATCACAATGGGAAAGCTTTCAAGATCCTCATCGTATATGCCGCCGCCCAGCTCGAGCACATCGCCGTCCCGGCACAGCGCAAGCGCCTGCGTCATGCTCATGCCCTGCGGGGAAACGGAATATACCTCCCCGCAGGCGGCCAGTGGAAAAAGCAGAAGAAGGGCCAGCAGCCACAGCTTTTTTTTCATTGCAATCGCATCCTTATTCAGCAGAAGCCGGGAGACGGCCTCGCAGCGTCTCCCGACTTTGCTTTTTCGATGTTTTACTCAACGGTTATCGCAGCACTCATATCGCCTACGGTGATGGTGTGCTCGCCGGCTTCCAGAACAACGTCCATGGAAATGACTCGGAATTGATTTTCGGTCAAACCAATCGTCTTTTCGGCCACAACGCTGTTCCCATCCTTTACCTGAACGGTGATCAGCCCCGCACCGCTGCCTTTGTTTTCAGCCACAAAGGTGATTTCAAAGGGCTCTCCAGCCTTGGGTGCAGTATTTACGACGGAGTTCCGGGTGCTGGTAGAGCCGGTGGACATTTCTACCTCGACGGATTCTACGTGCTGAGGCAGCGTGAGCAGGCTCAGCTGGATATCGGCCGGATTGGCGTAGCTCATGCCATAATCGGTGGTTACAATCACGTCGCCCAGGTTATTGGGCATATCGATGGAAGGATTATTCTTGGCCAGCATCGCCATATACAGGCGGGTTTTGGTATCTACGCCGATATCGTTCTGCAGTTCGCCCCAGGACAGCGTTTTATCGTTGGCGTCATAAGCCAGCTCAAACAGCGTCTTACCGGAAGGCTCCTTTTCGCCATACAGCATCTGCGCGGTAACGTCGGGCGTTACATAGCGGTAGAAGGAGCCGACAGAGGAGCCATGGTCGGGCGTGTTGTTGTAGGTTTGCATCAGCAGCGCGTCGGCGTCTGTAAAGGCGGAGATTTCCGGCTCGCTGGAGACGGTGCCTTCCAGAATGGTGATAATGGGCACGTCAGCGTCCTGCGCGTCTTCAATCATCAGCTCATATGCATCGTTGAAGCTGGATACTTCGATCACGCATACATCGGCTTCCTCCAGAGTGGCGGCCAAAACGCCTTTTTTGGCAATTGCTGCGGCAAGTCCCTCTTTGCTGGCGGCGGCGGTGGAATCAACGTACACTTTCTTTTCAGCGCTCAAGGGCAGCACGCCGTCATTTTTGAGCAGGATCGTGGATTCAACCATCAGTTGCTCTTCCATGACCGTGATTTCGGGACGGCGCAGCACGTTGATATCTTCATTGCTCATGGGGATGACTTCAGTATTGGCAGCCGCAGCGCCCAGTACTTCAACCGCCTCGTTCCAATCACGGTAGGGGTTTTCAAAGATGCCCAGATCAAACTTGTTTTTCAGCACGCGGGCCACATGTACATCCAGCGCTTCCTCGGTATACTTGCCGGCCTCAATCTCGGCAACGATCGCATCAGGATGGTAACAGTTGGTAACCTGCTTGTCGACATCGTTGATTTCCAGGCCTGGATTTATGCTGTAACAGCTGAACATATCAATGCCGACATTCAGAATCAAGGTATAGCGTTCACCCAGAGTGAGGGTGGAAATATCAATGCCGTCGGTGGTTATGCCGGTCAGATTCATCACAGAGCTGGCAGACAGCGGCCAGTCGAGGCATACGATCCCCTCATACCCCAGATCCTCACGGAGAAGCTTATAGGTTTCCTTATCGGTATAGCCCTGCAGACCAGGCGTGCGGGCCACAGCGTTGTTCGTCATGATCCACTGCGTGCCGGCGTCAACAACGGCCTTCCAGCCGATGAGCCAGCTGTCGATCAGATCAGCGGGAGAACGGGCTGCGGAATAGCTGTTGCGGCCGCCGCGCGCAATGAAATGCTTGGAATGGCTGTTAAAGCCATTATCCTCGTAAGCGCGGGTTTCCAGCGCGGACATTCTGGCGATGTACTCGGGATCGTCGCCATAGAAAGAACCGATTTCGTTGCCGTAGCCGTGGAATACCTGGTGATACCCCAGCGCCACGGATTCCTTGGCGTATTCGCTGTACAAATTATAGAGCAGTTCTTCATCGCGGGCCACGCCAAAGGCGTAATGCGCAGCGTCGATCATGCCGCCCCAGGTATTATAGGTACGATCGCCGGAGAAAACCACGGGAATGCCAAACGCTGTATCCTCAGCGATGGACTGGATCTTGTTCAGCACGTCCAGCTGATCCTTGGGCATGCCGGTCATGGCCGCGATCATGGTGGTTTCGTACATTTTCTGAATCTGATACGCGACGGGCGCATAGACTACGCCGTCCACGGTAATGTAGGGATCCTCGCTGTTGTTCATTTGCTCGCTGTCGGGCTGAATGAACGCAACGCCGGTTTGGCCGGTAGACAGACTATCCTTTGAGAAATTGGTGACGGTTATGCCGTTCTTGCCGCCGATACCGCCGAAGGACAGCGTGCCGGCCTTTTGCTGCAGGCTCATCCTGGACAATAGATCTGCTACGCGCTGGGAGGCGTCCAGCCGCCAGTTTTCATAGGCATCCAGCGCGCCGTTGCCGTTCATATCCTTAAACCATTCGCCGTCTGCCTGAATGAACCTGTCCTTTGAGGCGGCGCTCAGACGAGGACGGTTTCCTTGGGCTTCAATATAATAGAAGCCCGAAGCGCTTTCCTGAATGACAGGCGTATCGGCAAGGCTTGTCAAGCTGACAGAGGTCAGCAGCATGACTAACGCCAGCAACAGAGAGAGGTTTTTCATGGTTTCTTCTCCTTTCATATTTGCGGCTTACAGCGCCGCCCTTTCTACCATGCATTATTCCAGAAAATGTTTTTCTCTGTCCACAAAGATCGAACACATTCAGGGCAAAAATAATTGCTTAAACACATGCATTGCGAATATCCGGCACGAGGGGCTGGAAAATCCGGTTATGTGCTGAATTATCTGCGATATTATGCTATAATACTGCCAGAGAAACCGCTTCTGGAGGTGCTGCGATGTATCGCGTTTTAATCGTGGATGATGAAATGCCCGCGCTGCGCTTTGTGCAAAGCATCATCGAACAGTTTGCCCAGAATTTTCAGGTGGTCGGCACGGCGGCCAGCGGCGAGCAGGGCTTCCAATTTCTGGAGCAGCATCCGGTGGATCTACTGATTACCGATATCGGCATGCGCGGTATGAACGGCATCGAGCTGGCCCAGTCTGCCCGCGCCATGCAGCCCAATATCCATATCGTCATCATCAGCGGATACGGCGAGTTTGAATACGCCCAGGGCGCTATCCAGGCCGGCGTGGACGAGTATCTGCTCAAGCCCGTCAGCATCAGTAAAATGACCGCCATCCTGCAGGCGCTGGAAAAGAAAATGGACGACAGCTCCAACGATCTGGCCGCAACGCTGCTGCCCGCCATCGCGTGCGGACAGCCCTATTCCAAGAATAAGGCCCTGCAGCTTTATCGCCAGAAAACCTTCTATTTTGCGCTGATCCGCTGGGGAAATCTGGATATGCGCCTGCCGTGCGCGCTGAATGCCGCATCCATGGTGTTTCCAAGGGATGAGCATTTCGATGTGCTGCGCGGGCGCGACGACGACGAGCGCATTCTCATCGCCCCCAGCTTGCCCATGGAGGAGTTTTTGAGCGGTCTGAGCGTTTATATGACCAAGCCGGGCAGCCTACCTACCTGGACGGCGATTTATACGCCGCAGGCTCGCGAGATTGAAGCCCTGCCCAGCTTTATTGAATGGGCCATCCAGATGATGCAGAGCAGAACGGTCATTGGCAAGCACCAGATCATCCGCTACGCGGGCGGCTCCGCCGTGCAGGAAAGCGCGCGCCTACCCGCTGCCGATCTCAAGCAGCTGGCGTACTTTATCAGCATGGGCAAATACCGCATGATCAAGGATTACTTTGTATCACTGGCCGTCGTCTGGGAGAGGGAGCAAACGCCGCAGCTGCAGGCCTGGCAGATGATCCGGCAGATCATTTATCAGGCGGTCGCGGTCTATCCGCCCCTGAGCAATCAGTTGGAGGAAACGCTGACGGAGTTTGGCGAGATTATTCGCTGCGCGGGGTCATACGGGGATCTGATGTCCAGCGTGTATACGCTGCTGTTTGAAAACGGAAACATCCGCGACCGCAAGCTTTCCACGCAGGAGCTGTACGACTACGCGGTAAAATACATTGAAGAAAACTACGCCCAGCCGCTGGGCATGCAAAGCGTGTGCGATGAGATTGGCATTTCGCAAACCTATCTGAGCCGTCTGTTCCGCAAATACAGCGACACCACCTTCAACGCCTTCCTGACCCGCTGCCGCATGGAGGCTGCCATGAAGCTGCTGCGCGAAAAGCCCGACCTGCTGCTGCGCGATGTGGCCGCCTGCGTGGGCTATGACGATTCCAGCTATTTCACCAAGGTGTTTCACCAGTATACCGGCAAAACGCCCTCCCAGTTTACCTCCGGCTCCTGAAAAGACCGATGAATGCCGCCATGCAGGCCGTCATTCATCGGTCTTTTTTTATTTCATTCGCTGCTTCAGCGCGTTTCGATCCAGCTTCATGGTCGCGGTGCGCGGAAGCTCGTCCAGGCGTACAAACACGTCCGGCAGCATATAGCGTGCCAGCCGCTCGCGCAGGCTGTTTTTCAGCGTTTTTTCATCGATATCGCCCGTATAGAAGCACCACAGCCGTTCTCCGTCAAAGAGCACGCAGCCCTCCTGCCAGCCGGGCGCATGCTGCAGTGCGGCCTCCACCTCGCCGATTTCCATCCGGTAGCCCAGATGCTTGATCTGCGTATCGCGCCGCCCCAGCACCATCAGCTGGCCGTCCGGCCGGATATACCCGATATCGCCGCCGCGGAAGAAGCGTTCCTGCCAGCCCTGTCCCAGCGGATCGACCACCCAGGAGGATGCGGTTCTCTCGGGATCCCGGTAGTATCCGCTGGCGATCCATGGGCTGGATACCAGCATTTCGCCCGGCTCGCCGGGCGGCAGGGCGTCGCCGTTTTCATCCACAAAGCAGATATGCACCAGCGGGAAGGGCCTGCCCACGGGCAGGCGATCGCCCAGCTGATGCGTGCGCGCCACCTTGCCCACCGCCACCGAGAACATCTCCGTGCTGCCGTAAAAATGCCACCAGCCGGCATTGGGGGCAGCGTCCATCCAGCGCTCCAGCGGCCCCCAGGGCATGGATTCGCCGCTCATGATGCCCCATTTCAGGTGCGGAAGGCAGCCGGGGCGCAGCGCGCCCGCATGGACGATGCTGATGAAGCTGGAGGGCGTCATGCACAGCTCGGTGACGCAGTGGGCATTCAGGCTGTCAATCAGCCGCGCCGGGAAGGTCAGCGCCCCCGCGGGCAGCATGTAAACCGACGCGCCCAGCGCCACGGGCGGGAAGATCTCCAGAATGGAATTTGCATAGAAGAAGGGCGACTGATTGGCAAGGACGGTTTGCTCCGTCAGCCCATACATGGCAATGGTGGCCTCCGTCCAGTGCAGATAGCTGAAATGCGTCTGCACGGAGCCCTTGGGGATGCCCGTCGAGCCGGAGGTGTAGAGGATGGACAGGGGATCAAACACGCTGCTCTGCGCCGAAAAGTTCCGCAGAGAAGGCATGTCCATAACCCTCTCCGTCACTCCCTGCTGGTGCT
>OLPR01002000.1_pt1 | contig 15789 bp, 9 predicted proteins | sample 1672761 | NCBI WGS metagenome assembly OLPR01 (sample SAMEA3136721, study PRJEB25190) | human gut metagenome | biome: human gut; feature: human-associated habitat; material: faeces | place: Austria | collected 2013 | reverse complement strand
TATTCTCCTGACAGGCTGGAAAGGGCCAAACTGGCCATCTCCAGAATCACCGACAAACTTAAGGACGACAGGATCGGACTGATAGTGTTCGCCGGCACATCGTTCGTCCAGCTGCCTATCACCTCCGACTATGTGAGTGCAAAGATGTTCCTTAATTCCATCTCCACGGAGTCCATCCCGATTCAGGGAACGGCGATCGGGGATGCGATCAGCACGGCGGTCCGGGGGTTCAGCGCCCAGAGCGAGCACAGCAGGGCGATCATCGTGATCACCGATGGCGAGAACCACGAGGATGACGCGGTGGCCGCAGCAAAGCAGGCCGCCGAGGCCGGGATCAAAGTCTACACGATCGGTGTCGGATCTGCTGATGGCCAGCCTATTCCGATGAACGGTGAACTCTTGAAGGACAAGGACGGCAACATCGTCGTGACTCGTCTCGACGAGGAGACCCTCAGGAAGGTCGCCTCTGCCGGAGGCGGAGCCTACGTCCATGCCGGCAACGATGAGTTCGGCCTGACCCCGATCATAAGCGACATCCGCAAGATGGAGGATGAGGAATATAATTCCGTGGTGTTTGAGGAATACAACGAGCAGTTCATGTATTTCCTCGGCATAGCATTGGTGTTTTTCGTTCTGGAGATGCTTGTCGGAGACAGGCGTGCCAGAAGACATTTGTTTGAAGGAAAGAGATGAGGAGGATTTTAAGATATTCATTGACGGCTTTCATGCTGGCTCTCGCCTGCGGTGTCTGCATGGCTCAGACTGATCGCAAGGAGGTGAGGGCGGGCAACCGTCAGTACAAGAAAGGCAATTGGCAGAACGCTGAGATAGAGTACCGTAAGGCGCAGGCTAAGGATTCCACTTCGTTCGCGGCCGGCTATAATCTTGCCGGCGCCCTGTACCGGGAGGGCAATTTCGACGAGGCCGCCAAGACTCTGGACGGATTGAAGGAGATTGCTCCCGCTTCCGGGCGTGCCGCTGACTATTTCTACAACCAGGGCAACGTGGCCGTGCAGAAAAAGGACTGGAAGGCTGCTGTAGAGGCCTACAAGCAGTCAATCCTTCTCAATCCGGAGGATCTGGAGGCCAAGGAGAATTACGCCTATGCCAAACAGATGCTCAAGGACGAGGAGCAGCAGGGTGGCGGCGGCGACAACCAGCAGGATCAGGACAATAAGGATCAGGACAATAATCAGGACAATAATCAGGACAATAGCGGCCAGAATCAGAATCAGAATCAGAATCAGAATGACAATCCTGATCAGAATCAAGGAGACCGGCCTGATCCTCAACAAGATCCTCAGCAAGGGGAGGGAGATGCTAAAATCTCCCCTCAGCAGGCTCAGCAGATGCTGAAGGCTATCCAGGCCAGAGAGAAGAAGACCCAGGACAAGGTGAACAAGGAGAAAGCGGCTTTGCTGAAATCACGACAGAAGGAAAAGAATTGGTAATAGAGTGAATATGAAGAGATTGGTTTACGTAGTGGCATTATTGCTCGTAGCTTTTTTTCAGGCGTCCGGCCAGAGTTCCATCAAGGTGGAGGTACCGGATGTCGTCGCTGTCAACGAGCAGTTCAATGTCACGTTCATAATTGACGGCGAGAAGGCCCCGACAGACTTCCAATGGTCTGCCGGTGATGACTTCCAGCTGGTCTGGGGGCCGCAAAAGGGGACCAGCGCCAGCATACAGATCATCAATGGCAAGAGGTCGTCCTCCCGCCAGACAACTTTCACCTACATTCTTATTCCTAAATCCACCGGCACATTCCAGATACCTGCCGCCACAGCCAGTGTCTCAGGGGAAAGAATCTCGTCCTCTCCTGCTAACGTGCAGGTTGTGAGCGACGGAGCGTCATCTTCAGGATCTTCCGGGTCTTCCGGCGGCGCGGGCCAGTCATCCTCAAGTGAACGTCGGCCTTCTTCCTCTACCGGTGATGTCTCTTCCGGAGACTTGTTCCTGAGGCTGAGCCTCAGCCGGCATGAGGTGGTCATCGGCGAGCCGATCACGGCCACACTCAAGATTTACCAAAGAGCCAATGTGGTGGGCTTCGAGAATGCCAAGTTCCCTACATTCAATGGCTTCTGGAGCCAGGAGACTTACGTTCCGACCAACATAGAGTTCAAGCGCGAGAGCCTTGACGACAAGATCTACAACACGGCAGTCCTCAGATCCTATGTCCTGATCCCTCAGCAGTCGGGAACCATCCCGATCGATCCGGCGGAGCTTGTCTGCCTTGTCAATGTGAGGAACAGCCCGTCCTCGTCCGGCAGCATCTTCGACCGGTTCTTCGAGGACGACTACCGTACCATCCGCAAGAGAGTCGCAACCTCGCCGCTGAAAGTCAAGGTGAACCCGCTTCCCGCGGGGCAGCCTGCGTCATTCGGAGGAGGCGTGGGTAATTTCGGAATATCCGCGCGTCTGACATCGGACAACCTCAAGACTCATGACGCGGCCTCTCTGGTCATTACGGTCTCCGGACGCGGCAATGTCTCGCTTCTTGAAGAACCGAAGGTCAGCTTCCCTCCTGATTTCGAGACCTATGACACGAAGACGACGGAGAACACGGACAAGAGCACCGGCGGCACGTCCGGCAGCAAGTCTTTCGAGTATCCTTTCATCCCAAGAAGCCACGGTGATTTCACGATCGAGCCTGTGGAATATTCCTACTACGATGTAAACTCCGGCAAGTACGTGACGCTCAGGACTGAGCCGATGCACATCAAGGTGGCTAAGGGTAAGGGCGGAGATTCGTCTCCGGCCGTGACGGTGAATTCGGGTGTCGAGCGTAAGGATGTGAAGAGTCTTGCAGACGACATACGTTTCATATTCACCGGCAAACCGGGCCTGTCCGCCTCGGGGTCGTTCTTTGTGGGTTCCGTGCTGTTCTGGATCCTCTTGACGATCCTGGTTCTGGGTGCGCTGGCTGTCTTCCTTGCGTTCAGAAAGGTGGCTGCCTTGAGGGCTGATGTCGCCGGAACAAAGAACAGGCGCGCCGCGAAGATGGCTCAGAAACGTCTCGCGCAGGCTGGCGGCTATCTTGACAAGAATCTCTACACGGCTTTCTATGAGGAGCTTCACAAGGCTCTCATCGGATTTATTTCCGACAAACTGAACATGGACATGTCTGAAATCAGCAAGGACAACATCTCCTCTGCTCTGACCGAAGGTGGTGTCAGCGAGGAACTTACAAGGGATTTTACCGATCTTCTTGACGCTTGTGAGTTCGCCCGTTATTCTCCTGACGGCGGCAACGATGCCATGAGGTCTCACTACGATGAGGCTCTCAAGGTCATCTCATCCATTGACTCCAGCCTGAAGTCCGGCGGCAAGTCATCCGGCAAGGTGGCCACGGTCATCGCCGTGATCCTCTCGCTTGGCGTTTCCATGAATGTCCAGGCCAGGGATATTGACTCATTGTGGACTGCCGGCGTTCAGGCCTACACGGACGGAAGGTTCGCCGACGCGTCGGCGGCCTGGACCCAGGTCGAGGACGCGGGGTATAAATCCGCCACGTTGTACTACAATCTTGGCAACGCCTGGTTCAAGCAGGGCAATTATCCACGCGCCATCCTTGACTACGAGAGGGCGCTGAGGTTGGATCCGTCCTATTCAGACGCCCGCTACAATCTTGAGTTCACCAACAGTTTTGTGCAGGACAAGATCGAGCCTGTGCCGGAGTTCATCCTCAAGAGTGTGGCCAGAAAGGTCTGCTATGTGATGAGTTCCGACGCGTGGGCCGTCATGTTCCTTATACTGCTCGCTGCCGCTCTGGCAATGGGTCTGCTGTTCCTGCTGGGTGCTTCGGCAGGCAGGAGACGCGCCGGATTCTACTGCGGAATCGTGCTTCTGCTGTTTTCCGCCGGTGCCTTGGGATTCTCTCTCTGGCAGAAGTCCGACAGCATGAAGACGGACAAAGCGATCGTGATGTCGCCCGTTTCGTCCGTAAAGAGTTCTCCGTCAAGCGGTTCCTCCAAAGATCTCTTTGTCATCCACGAAGGTACCAAGGTCAGGATACTTGACGAGGTCGGCTCCTGGAAGAACATTTCCCTTGCCGACGGTCGCCAAGGCTGGATAACTTCCAGCTCGCTGGAGGTGATATAAAATAAAGGGCTGGCAATTAGCCGGCCCTTTATGTTTAAGCACAGTCACTTCGTGACAGCCCATGAGTTGTATGGAGTCTTGCGTCTGCACGTCGATTCAGTCTCTGGTCAGTGTCTGGCCGCCGATGAACTCGCGCATGATGGATGTCGGAGGAATCGCGGCGATCTCGCTTGGCTGGAGTTCCACGATGTAGTCCAGAAACTTGAGCAGCCGCACGGCCTCGGTGTAGGCCGGGGAGTTCGGAGCGATCCTGCGCAGGAGCGGCTCGGCGTAATATTTCAGCATCGGAAGTTCAAAGATCAGAGCGGAGTTGAACAGGGCGTCAGCGTTCTCCTGAAACGGGAATATGTTCTTGCTCTCTCCCCGGCGCACACTGTTCCATCTCATGATGGTCTCTTCCGGAGTGATGCCCCTGACCCTGTTGTCGCGCACCATACGGCGGAGCAGTCGGTTGTCCGAAGTGGACATGTTGTTGTTCTCATCGATGTTCAGCGATGTCAGGGCGGAGACGTAGACTCTGAATATTCTTGAGTCGTCCACCGCCGAGGTCATCTCAGGGTTGAGGGCGTGTATGCCTTCCATGATAAGGATGTCCTTGTCCTCCAGACGTAGCTTGTTGCCCTCGAAGATCCTGTTTCCTGTCTTGAAGTCGAAACGCGGCACCTCAACTTCTTTTCCTTCAAGTAGCTCGTTCAGCTGTTTGTTGAGGAATTCGAGATCCATAGCGTAGAGAGACTCGAAATCGTAGTTGCCGTCCTCGTCTTTGGGAGTGTGTTCCCTGTCCACGAAGTAGTTGTCCAGCTCGATGACTTTCGGCTTGAGTCCCAGCACCTTGCACTGGAGGGCGATCCTGAGGGATGACGATGTCTTTCCGCTGGAGGAAGGCCCGGCGATCATCACGATCCTCTTCAGCCCTCTTTCAGCATAGATCCTGTCGGCGATCCTGGCGTAGTTCCGTTCGTGGAGCGACTCGGCAAGGTTGATGATGCTGACGGCCTTGCCGTCCTTGACAGCCTTGTTCAGCGTGCCGATGCTTCCGATGTTGATGATGGAGCACCAGTCGGAATATTCCTTGAGCGCCGCAGCGATCTTTCCCTGGCGCTTCATCGGCATCACCTTGCAGAAGTCTGTCATCATTGGCGACTGTAGACAGAATCCGTTGCCCATTCCGCTGATGTCGAACACCTTAAGGTAGCCAGTGGACGGGATAAGCGGCCCGTGGAACGTGTCGGCCATTCTGTCCAGATAGTAGACGCTGCAAATGAAGGTTCCAAGGCTTTTCTGGAGTTCGGCCTTCTGCGGCTGATTGTTCTCGATGAACAGTTTCTCCGCTTCCTCCGAGAACATCTTGACTTTGGTGAAAGGAAGGTTCCTGGCCACGATCTCCTTCATCTTCTCGCGGATCCTGTCGATCTCATCGTCTGTGACGAAGTAGACCTTGCTGCGTCCGTCCTCCGTCTTGCCGATCTCCCGGATCTCGCAGTACAGCCCGCTTGGCAGGGAATGGTCGATCACCAGCACCTTGTCAGGATAGAGTTCCCTGACGGCGTTCTGCAGCACGAAGCAGAGCGAGCGCACGTAACTTCTTCTCCCGTCCGGATGATTGTAGCCGATAAATTCGACCTGATGCAGGTTCACTGGTTTGAAACTCAGCTCCTTAAGCTTGTTGTCTACCAGTGCGGCCAGCACGTCGGACTTCTGTCCCGTCTTCTTGTCCGTGACGCACTTGCAGCATTTGTCCGCCAGATCCTTCAGCGACTTTCCCTTCTCGATCTTGTGGTTCTTCCCGTCATTGACGCAGAACAAAGTTATCTCATTCTTCTCCATTTCCGTTTTTGCTATAAAAATCTTTCAAAGATACTCAAAAATGCCTTCAACGTTACCGTTGTAACAATAAATTAACATATTCGGGTAACGCAAAAACAGTGATCTTCCCATCTTATTTGACCATAAAGAAAAAATATTTCTGTTTTTTATGACGAAATTTCTGTTTCTTTAGAAAATTTACGTTTTGTTGTGCCATTTTTGCCGGTGTACAAATGAACTCAAACTATGTTGATAGACATTCTTGGGGCGAAGTGCGTCGGCATCGAGGCTGTCCCCGTCACCGTGGAGGTGGACATAACGCATGGTATAGGAATACATCTTGTCGGACTTGCGGATGTGGCTGTCAAGGAGAGCCTTCTGAGGACAGTGACTGCCCTTCAGTCGCTGGGTTTCAGGATTCCTGGCAAGAAGATAGTGATCAATCTGGCTCCGGCGGACGTGCGGAAGAACGGAAGCGGGTACGACCTGCCGATCGCCGTCGGCATCATCGCGGCTTCAGGGCAGAAAAGCTTTCCGGGTCTTGACAGGTACCTTATAATGGGGGAACTGGGCCTGGATGGATCTGTGAGGGAGGTGCAGGGGGCGTTGCCGATAGCAGACCTTGCGGTGGAGATGGGAATATCCGGGTGCATCCTCCCGATCCGCTCGGCGCTGGAGGCGACGGAGTGCAGGGATCTGTCGGTTTTCGGTGTCGAGACACTTACAGATGTGCTGAGAATCCTTGAGGGTAATGAGGATTGCAGTGATCTTCTTGTCTGGAACACACGGCTTTACAGGAAACTGGCGAGAAATGTCCAGCGTGCGAAAAGGCCGGGCGGTCAGGATGTGATGGATTTCTCCGAGATCATCGGGCAGGAGGGTGCCAAGAGGGGTGTGGAGATCGCGGCGGCGGGAGGACACAATCTCATCATGGTCGGCCCGCCGGGAAGCGGCAAGAGTTCGCTGGCCAAGGCGATGGCCGGAATCCTTCCGCCGATGACTACGGAGGAGGCCATCGTCACGAGCAAGATCTACTCGGTGGCGGGGATGAAAGGCTCCCAGATCGGCCTTATACGGACGAGACCTTTCCGTGCCCCGCACTACAGCGCCTCGCTGCCCGCGATCATCGGTGGCGGCGCTGGCGCCGACATCCGTCCCGGTGAGGTGACCCTGGCCGAGAACGGAATCCTGTTCCTTGATGAGTACGGCCAGATGCCGAAATCCGTGCTGGAGGCTCTCCGTGGCCCGATGGAGGATAGGAAAGTCACAATCTCAAGGCTAAGGTCAAAGTTGGAATACCCCGCTTCTTTCATGCTGGTAGCGGCTTCGAATCCCTGCCCGTGCGGCTACTACGGCGAGGGTGACCGGTGCCGTTGCACTCCGGGTCAAAGGCTGAATTATCTCTCCAAGCTCTCTGGCCCGGTCATGGATCGCATAGACATCCAGCTTTGGCTCCATCCTGTTGACACCGTGAAGCTTGTGGGACGGAAGAAAGGCGAGTCCAGCGAGGTTGTGGCCGGTCGGGTCCTCAAAGCCAGGACCCTGCAGAATCAGCGGTTCGCCGAGGACGGGATATTCACGAACGCCGAGATGAGCAACCGCCTTCTGGAGAAGCATTGTCCGCTGGACGAGGAGTGCCGGAAAGTGATGGAGGTGCTGATTGGGAGGCTTGGATTGTCCGCCCGGGCATATTCAAGGATCCTCAAGGTCGCGAGAACCATCGCGGATCTTGAGATGTCACGGGACATCAGGCCTGAATATCTCCGTGAGGCCGCGGGCTACCGCTTCCTCGACCGTCTGAACCTGGACAGTCTGTGATGCCTTCCAGGGTCAGTCCTCCCATGAAACGGTGCGGGACTCGTCCGGATTGACGGTGATGTGGATCCGGAGCGTCTCTTCCGGAAGGATCTCCTCGATGTTTTCCGGCCATTCCATAATGCAGAGGCATCCGCTGTCGATGTAGTCGTAGAAACCGATGTCGAGCGCTTCGGAGATCTTGGTAATGCGGTAGAAATCAAAATGGTACATCGGTTCGCCGGAGCCGGTGCGGTACTCGTTGACAATCGCGAAGGTCGGTGAGCTGACAGCGTCCTCGCGCACTCCCAGGCGGCGGCACACCGCTGTAGTGAATGTCGTCTTGCCCGCCCCCATAGGAGCGTAGAACGCAAGAATATTGTGCCCTTCCGTCCGGGAAAGGAACTCGCCCGCGGCTCTGTCAATGTCCTGCAGGTCTTTTATGATGATCTCGTGTCTCATGATAATCTAAGGTCTCAGCCAGGTTTCAGGATTCTGTGGGGTGCGCCCGGACCAGATCTGGAAATGTAGCTGCGTCTCTCCTCCTATGGTGTCCACCGTGCCGACCACCTGGCCGGTCCTGATCTTGTCGCCGGCCTTGACGCTTACACTGCCCAGCTTGCAGTAGAACGAGAAGTAGTTCCCGTGCTGGACCAGGACGCATTTGTTGTAGCCCGGCATCACGACAATCTGCTTCACTACTCCGTCGAACACGGCCTTGACCTGTGTCCCGGCCTTTAGCGCGATGTTGACACCGTTGTTGAAAGGAAGCTTGAGGTTCGTGTAGACCGGATGGAATCGTTGCCCGAAATGATCGACCACAGGCCCTTCAGCCGGCCACGGAAGCTTGCCCTTGTTGGCCTCGAACTTCTTGGCGAGGGTGTAGTCGATAGGTTTGCGCTCCTTGGACGACGAACCTTTTTTGCCGGACTTGCCGTCCTCGGTGGCCTCACGGATGATTCTTGCGATCTCCCTGTTCAGAGCCTCCACCTCTCGCTGCTTCTTGGAAATGTCCTGCTGGTACTTTCTCTTGTTTTTCTTAAGCTTGTTGACAAGCATCCGGGAATCATTCTCCTCCGCCTGCAGCTTGCTCATCTCCGACATCCTCTGCGCGCGGATGGATTCGGCCTCTTTCCTCATCGACGAGAGAACCTCGCTCTCCCTTTCAAGCGTGGACTGCACCTCCTTGATTTTGGAGGCCTGAACGTTCATCTGCTTGGAAAGATCCCTGAGGTAGCCGTACCTCCGGAACGCCTGACCCACGTCGTCACTCGCGAGGATGTACATGTACCAGACCTTGGGACTCCGGTTCACGTAGGCGCCCCTCACAAGCTTGGCGTAGTGGTACGAAAGAGTGTCCATACGCGCTGTCAGAGCCTTTATCTCCTTCTCCTTCACGGCGATGGAGTCTGAATATTCAGAAATCATCCGGTCGCTTTCCTCGATCAGCTTCTTTCGGGAGTTGACCTTGCCGCTGATCAGTGTGAGCCGGCTCAGGGCGTTGGCGCTTTGGGACGCGTTGCTCCGGATCTGCTCGTCGAGAATGGCGATCTCCTTCTGAAGCCGCGCCCTGCGGGCCTCCTGTGATCTCGTGTCCTGTGAATATGCCGGTGTCTGCCACCACAAGGCGGCCAGGAGCGTGAGCATGAATATCCCTAATCTCTTCCTCATTCCTTTCCTTCCGCTTTTTTATTCTCCGCCTGCGTCTTGTAGACTTTCGCCAGATCGGTTTCCCCTAGCGCCTCAAGCACAATTGAGTAGTGTTCCAGGCATGTGGCGCTTTCCTTGCCCCCGTAGAGCATCGCGTGCTTGAACTGAGCCTTCGCCTCCTTGTCCCTTTTCAGAAGATGGAGGATCCATCCGTAGGTGTCAAGGTAGGTCGGGTTATCCGGCTCCTTCTCGACCGTCTTCCTGCTCATCGCGCACGCTTTCTTTAGCTTGGCGCCTTTGAGAGCCAGGTAATAGGCGTAGTTGTTCAGCGCGGGAGCGTAGTCCGGGTTCAGTTTCAGAACCTTGGTGTAGACTTTGAAGGCCTCCTTCTCTTTCCCCAGTTCGTGGTACATGTCGCCTATCGTGGCGAGAGCCGGGATGGTAAGGGAGGTGTCGCCCTGGGCTATCTCTATGATTCTCTTGTTGTTGTCGATGATGCCTTGCCAATCCTTCCTGTTGAAGCACGCCAGGTTCTTGATGTCCAGGAACACCGTCTCCTTAGGGAATCTGACCATGGCGCTGTCGCATTCGCTCTCCAACTCGCCCCACTGCTTCATGTACACCAGAAGCTGGGCGTAGGCGATGGCTGCTTCCAGATTGTCAGGGTACAAGGCCATGTTCTTATGAATAAGATCCTTGGCCTTGTCAGCCTTGCCGGACGAGTACCAGTAGAGTCCGGCGGCCATGAGAGCCGTGCTGTCGGTCGGATGATGGGCGACGAGGTTGTCGTACAGCGAGTCGATCTGCGGCTTCACGCTCTGCAGGAACCTGTGGTCAGTCCGTGTCACAAGCATATTCAGGTACTGGGTCTTGACCTGGGTGTCGGTCTCGTCATTGGCCATGAACCTGTTCAGGGTCTTGAAGAACTCCGGGAAGTTCCTGCGTGTCCTGTAGACCTCCGACTCTCCGAGCAGGGCCGGCATGTAGCCGCCCTGGAGATCAAGAGCCTCCTGGTAGTAGGCCAGGGCGGCGGTGTCCTTGTACTCCGCCATCGAATGATCCCCGAGCTTGGTCAGGACATAGGGCGAGGAGAACTCCTTGTTGAAATCCGTGAGAACCTTGAACGCTTCCTCCGGCTTGTTCTGCCGAAGAAGGATGTCGTACTTCGTGGCGGTCACGTTCTCGCTCTTGCCGAACACGGCCTCGATCTGGTCGAGCGCGCCGAGAGCCTTGTCGTACTGGCTCTGCTTGAGGTAGAGGTTGACAAGGGTGAAATAGATGTCATCCTTCTTGGGATAGTCCTTCAGCAGATCTTCGTAGGTCGCGATGGTCAGATCGTCCTCTCCTGTCAATGAATATGTCCGCGCGAGCCTTTCCCTGTACCAGAAGTTCCCGGGATCCAGTTCAGAGGCCTTCTTGAAAGCCGTCTTCGCGCCGTCCAGGTCGTTGGCGTAGAGCCGGCACATGCCAAGGTAGTACTGTGCGGCGTCGTTCCGTGGATCAGCCGTCAGTATCCTCTCCAGCGTCACCTGCGCCTCCTTGTACTGCCCTTCGTCCAGCGCCGAGACCGCATCAATCAGCTCGCCGTCAATCCTTTTCCCTATCTTGTTGTTGTTCTGTGAATATCCCAGGCCGCACGCCATCAGCATCCCGGCCAGAACCATCATAATAATCCTTTTCACCTTCATGTTCTTTCTTTCTCCGCAGATTGGAGCCGTCGCTGTCGCGCGGTTGCCCGGCGGCATGGCTCTCAACCACAAAAATAACACTTTTAAAAGAATATAGTACGAATTTTATGCCGTTCGCACCAGACTTTACGTCTCTCGCCTACCTTCGTTGGTTATGTGGGCGGAGTCTCCCTCGAATCCGCTCTGCGGTGGTATTGGCATTTTGATAATTGGCATTTACATTTTGATAATAATTGCAGCCCGTTTAGATTTTTTTCTAAATTTGAAAAAACCACTTTTAGGTAATCTTTAGGGATTACAAAGAGTTACTTAGGATGTAATATTCCCAAATAAATGATTATGGTTAAAAAAATCAGAGGGCTTGTGGCCGTCTTTCTGCTTCTGGGCGGATCAGCCTTCGCCCAGGACAGCATCAGTACAGTTGAGAAGAACTTCAAGGACACTCCTGAGAGTCAGCAACTTGGCATCTACTGGTACTGGGTTGCCGGGAACATGTCCAAGGAAGGAGTCGTAAAGGATCTCCAGGCAATGAAGTCTGTAGGCATCAACAGGGCCTTCATCGGCATGATCGGCGAGGGACAGGGCGCTCCTCAGGGGCCGGTCAGGATGTTCACGGACGAATGGTGGGACATCCTTCACACGATGTTCAAGACCGCGGGCGAGCTCGGCATCGAGATCGGTATGTTCAACAGTCCTGGATGGAGCCAGAGCGGCGGCCCTTGGGTCGAGCCATCGCAGGCGATGAGGTATCTTGGCTATGTGAAGGACACGGTTTCCGGTCCGGTGAGGTTCAACGGGAAACTTCGTGAGCTCGGAAAGGACGCGCAGCCTGTCAGGGTTCTTGCCTATCCTCTGTCAGCTGCCTCCGTCAGCTTCGCGTCCGAGGTGGCCGAAGACGGAACCATCACATTCAAGGCCGGCAAGGAGGCAGTCGTGCGTTCGGTCTTCATCAAGCCTGTCGATAAGGAGGTTGTCAGCGAGGCGTCTCTCTACGCGAGGAAAGGCGGAGAACTCACACTTGTCGAGGAGTTCCTTATCGACAGGAGCCGTTCCGACACGAATGTCGGTTTCGAGCCATTCGCTCCAGTTGTGATCTCTATCCCCGAGACGGTCGCGGGCGAGTTTGTCCTCAAGGTCAAGCCTGGGGTCGTGAAGAGCGTCACCCTGTCCGACAAACCGGCCGTGGAGAGATACCCAGAGAAGTCCCTCTCAAAGATGTGGCAGACACCGCATCCTATGTGGGATGCCTACATGTGGAGGGATCAGCCTGACTATGAGGGTGTTCCTGAAAGTGAGGTCAAGGACATAACCGCCAATGTGTCCGAAGACGGGACGCTCGTCTGGGATGTTCCGGCAGGCGACTGGGTGGTCATGAGGACGGCCATGCTTCCTACCGGCACGCTCTGCTCCCCGGCGCCTGTGGAGGGAACCGGACTTGAGACGGACAAGATGAGCAAGAAGCACATACGCACACACTTTGACAACTATCTCGGCCAGATACTGAAGAGGATCCCTGCCGAGGACAGAAAGATGTTCAAGGTCTGTGTGGAGGACAGCTACGAGACAGGAGGCCAGAACTGGACCGACAATCTGATCGAGGATTTCATCGCGGCCTACGGCTACGATCCGGTGCCTTTCATCCCTGTCATGAGTGGTGTGGTGGTCGGCAGCGAGGACATGTCCGACCGTTTCCTTTGGGATCTCAGGCGGCTTGTCGCCGATGAGGTGTCCTACAACTATGTGGGCGGTCTTCGTGAGGTCAGCAACGAGCATGGCCTGACCACCTGGCTTGAGAACTACGGCCATTGGGGCTTCCCTGGAGACTTCCTCCAGTACGGATCGCAGTCCGATGAGATCGCCGGCGAGTTCTGGAGTTTCGGCGACCTTGGCGACATCGAGAACCGGGTGGCCTCATCCTGCGGCCACATCTACGGAAAGCGTAAGGTCTGGGCCGAGAGCTTCACCTGCGGAGGGCCTGACTTCACACAGTATCCAGGCCAGATGAAACAACGGGGTGACCGTTTCTTCACCGAGGGCATCAACGCTACCCTGTACCATCTTTACATACAGCAGCCTGACGACAGAGTGCCTGGCGTCAACGCATGGTTCGGCAATGAGTTCAACCGTCACAACACCTGGTTCTCCCAACTGGACGTGTTCAACGACTACATCAAGCGCTGCAACTACATGCTCCAGCAGGGACGCTATGTAGCCGATGTCGCCTACTTCCTTGGCGAAGACTGTCCTAAGATGACCGGAACGAAGGATCCGGAACTTCCTGAGGGATTCTCGTTCGACTACATCAACAGCGATGTGGTCATGAAGGCCTGTGTGAAGGATGGCAAACTCACCCTTGAAAGCGGTATGCAGTACTCCGTCCTCGTTCTTCCTAAGATCAAGACCATGCGTCCGGAACTCCTTGAAAAGCTTGAGACGCTTGTCCGTGACGGTCTTGTGATCCTTGGCCCGGCTCCGGAGAGATCTCCGAGCATGAAGGGCTACCCGGAGTGCGATGTGAAGGTAAGGGGCATCGCTGCCAGGATGTGGAGAAACAACACGGATCCGTTCTCGCGCTCCGTGAGCTACGGCAAGGGCAGAATCTACAAGGACGCCTCGCTTGAGGAGGTGTTCGCCGATCTGGGCATCGCCCCTGACTTCACCACGGAGGATCCGGCTCTGCCTATTCAGTTCATCCATCTCAGACTCGCGGACGGGGAATATTACTTCGTCTCCAACCAGGGAGACAAGGCTATCTCATTCGACGGCCTGTTCCGCGTGCAGGGCAAGACTCCTGAGCTATGGAATCCGCTCACCAAGGATGTCCGTGACTTGAGGCAGTACAGGACACTCACGAAGACCACCAAGGTTCCGATGAGGCTTGAAGCCTACGAAAGCTCGTTCATCGTGTTCAGGAAGGACACTGACAAGGCGGTCTCCGAAGGCTGCAACTATCCGGAGAAGTCTGTCCTAGCGACCATCGACACCCCTTGGACCGTCGCTTTCCAGGAGAAGAGGGGCGGCCCTGAGGCACCGGTCACATTCGACACGCTCTATGACTGGACCACCAGCGACGATCCGAGGATCAAGTATTTCTCCGGAGACGCCACCTACACCAACAGCTTCAAGCTTAAGAAGCTGCCACAGGGAGAGGTCTACGTTGATCTGGGAAAGGTCATGGTGATGGCGAAGGTAAAGGTCAACGGTGAATATGCCGGCGGTGTCTGGACGGCTCCTTACAGGCTCAACATCACAAACCTGCTCAGGAAGGGCGTGAACACGATCGAGGTGGAGGTTGTAAACTGCTGGAGGAACAGAGTGATCGGAGAGAAGGAAGCCATTCCTGCCAACGAGAGGTTCACCTTCCAGACGGCGACCTACCTCAACAAGGATTCCGAGCTTCAGCCTTCCGGCCTTCTCGGCCCTGTCGAACTTCAGATCTACGACTACGGTAAGTAGATGTGAGAGGGCGGCCTTGATGGGCTGCCCTCTTTCATGTTCAATGTGTGAAGTGTCCGGAAATATTCTCCCCCGTCCGGTCTCCTCGTATGACGTGATTATTGTCCCTTTACCGCTGCGGCCACTCCGGTGACGATAGTGCCGCATAGCGCTCTCAGCGTGTTCTTTGGGGACAAGGTGAAGTGGCGTGACATCCACAGAAGATGTCCTTTCAGGGATCTTGCCTTGCGAAGAAGGAAAGACTCGGATTTTATGTCGCGTCCGGCGTTCATCTTCCTTCCGAAATTGCCGGAATGTTTCATCGAAGCCCAGATCATGTCGGAGTACTTTGCGAATTGCGGATCGTAGAATGGCATCTCTTCTTTCGGTAGTCCGAGTCCGCTGTGATGGAAATGCTGGATGAAGTGTGTGAATATGAACACTGAGTCAAACTTGACTGAAGGCAGTGCGACATTCGTTCCAAGGCATTCCCAGAAACGGAAATCCTTCTCGTGGAACAACTCCTCCTGCATGCTGTCGATGACATCGTTGACGGTTTTTCCGAAACTGGCGCGGGCTGTACCGTGAAGTTCGACATCCACTCCGCCGCCTGGAGTGGCTTTCAGCTAAGAAGTTGTCTTGATTTGTTTGAAAACAGCTTCTTGGTGACCGGATGTTAGCGTCCGCCTCCGCCGGATCCTCCGCCGGAGAAGCCTCCTCCGCCGCCCCAGGATGACGATCCTCCTCCGCCGCTTGAGCTTGAGCTGTTGAGCGAGGCCTCATAGGTTGAGGCCGCCACGTTGAAGTCTCTGGATGTCATGTTGATCATGTCCCAGATCAATAGGTTGGTCGCGCTGTCGTTAAAAAACTCCGCGGACGAAGACAGCCTGAAGTACTCGGGACAGACTTTCCGGAAGTCCTTTATCACCTGGTCGGCGATGCCGTAAAGGGATGCGAAGACAAGGTAGTCGTTCCACAGTTTCACCTCTACCACACCCCTGTCCTTGATCAGTGTGAAATCCTTCAGGAATTTTCTGAGTCCGAAGACCTGGCGAACCTCCTCCGGCTTCATCGTCCAGACGGTCGCTCCGTTCTCTATCCTGTTGCTCCAGGCGTACAATGTCCTGCCGTTGTACCTGGACCATCTCCGGAGCTCGTTCTTCTGGAGGATCCTGTCATCTCCGGCGGCCTCCTTGATGAACGAGTGCAGCTCGGACTCAAGCTTCGTGTCATTGTCATCGTCCTGCGCCGCGGTGTCCGGAAGATCCTTGACCAGCATCTGAGGCTTTGAGCCGTCCGGCTGCGGGACAATCTC
>OLPR01001993.1_pt1 | contig 15823 bp, 13 predicted proteins | sample 1672761 | NCBI WGS metagenome assembly OLPR01 (sample SAMEA3136721, study PRJEB25190) | human gut metagenome | biome: human gut; feature: human-associated habitat; material: faeces | place: Austria | collected 2013 | reverse complement strand
CGGTGACAAATTCTTCGTAGCCCTTTTCGGCGACGAACTGCTTGTTATATGCGAGAATATCTTCGATCATGAGAGATCCTTCCTTTCATTATAAACAGCAAAGAAAAATCTGCCGCCGGGCAGATTTTTTCTTTCTAGTGTAGACCAATGCCGACGATTTTGCAAGAGAAAGCGTCGCGCCTTGACAGCGCGCGACGGTAAGGCTAGAATAACTACAAAGGAGGGATGCAGGATGAAACGATTATTCATCAGCGGTCTGCTCGTCGCGGCGCTGATGCTTGCTGGCTGCGGTGTGCAGACGTCTGCGGAGGGACCGTCACAGACGCGCGAAGTGTACGCGATGGACACGGTGATGACGCTGGAAGCCTACGGACAAAACGCAGACGCGGCGCTGGACGAGGCTGTCGCCGAGATCGAGCGGCTGGATGCGCTCTGGTCGATCGCTTCAAGCGACGGCGAGATCGCGCAGCTGAATGCGGAAAAACAGATCACAGCCTCTGCGGACACGCTGGCGCTTTTGACGCGCGCGAAGGAAATCTCCGCGGCGACAGACGGACTTTTTTCAACGACAATCGCGCCGCTGATGGAAGCCTGGGGATTTACGAGCGGCGATTATCGCGTGCCGGATGAAGCGGAGCTGTCTGCGCTCCTGGCGCACGTTGACGACGAAGAGATCGCGATCTCTGACAGCACAGTCACGATCCCCGCCGACGCGAAGGTGGATCTCGGCGGCATTGCCAAAGGCTTCACATCGGCGCGGGTAATGGAAATCTTCCGCGAAAATGGCGTCGAAAACGGCATCCTCTCCCTCGGCGGCAATGTGCAGGCGCTGGGCACAAAACCAGACGGCAGTCTCTGGCGCGTCGGTCTGCAGGATCCAGCGGACGAGCGCGCGCTTTTCGCCACCCTCGAGCTCGCCGACAAGGCGGTGATCACCTCTGGTGCCTACGAGCGCAATTTTGAGCAGGACGGCATTGTCTATCACCACATCATCGATCCACGCACAGGCTATCCTGCGGAAAGCGGGCTCAGCTCGGTGACGATCGTTTCCGACGACGGCACGCTGGCGGACGGACTGTCGACGGCGCTATATATTATGGGAAAAGAGGCGGCGGTTGAATTTTGGCGATCCCATCGCGACGACTTTGATATGGTGCTGCTTGCAGATGACGGCGCAGTCACCGTCAGCGCAGGGATCGCGGACGCGCTCACCTTGTCAGACGGCAGCACAGCGGAGGTTGTCTCATGAAACGGCGCAGATTTTTGCTCGCTGCGCTGGCGCTCGTGCTCGTGATCGCAGCCGGAAGTGTGTACTGGTTCTGGCTGCGCGGCGCCGACGAAACGATCGCCACGATCACGCTGGACGGAGAAGTCATCGCCGAATACGATCTCAGCCAAGTACGCGAAACAGAAACATTCACCGTCGGCGCGCCCGGCGCAGAGAACACGATCCGCGTTTCGCCGGAAGGCATCGCCGTGATCAGCGCCGATTGCCCGGACCAGGTTTGCGTGCATCAAGGCGTACGCAGCCACGGACCGCAGCCGATCGTCTGCCTGCCGCATAAACTGAGCATCACCTTTTCTGCAGATGCGAACGGCGTCGACGCCGTCGCCGGATAACGAGGAACACACCATGACATTCTCACGCCACACGCCTGACGCAGCTGGCGCTGCTCACCGCCGTTGCGCTCATTCTTTTTCTCGTCGAAGCGCAGATCCCACCACTCGTCGCCATTCCTGGCGTAAAACTCGGACTGGCAAACATCATCACCCTCGTCACGTTCTATCTCTACGGTCGACGCGATGCGCTGATGGTGCTGTTGGTGCGCATTTTTCTCGGCAGCATCTTTTCCGGGCAGATGCTGATGTTGCTTTTCAGCCTCAGCGGCGGACTCTTCTGCTACGCCGTCTGCGCCCTGCTCTATCCGCGCATCCCGCTGAAAAAACTCTGGCTGCTCTCGATGATCGGCGCTGTCTGCCACAACATCGGCCAGATCCTGGCAGCGATCCTAGTGCTCGGCACAGCGGATGTGCTCTGGTATCTGCCCGCGCTGCTCATAAGCGGACTCATCAGCGGCTGCTTTACAGGACTGGTCGCCGGCGCAGTGCTCGCACGACTGCCGCGCGCGTAAAAAGTGCTCGTAAAAATGCGAGCACTTTTTTATGAGCACCTTATTCTCAGCCCCTTGACACCACGGGCGCGCGCTGATACATTATTGAGAGACAAGGAGGAAACGAATCATGAATCGACGACAACGACGCCGCCTGCAGGCGCTGATCGCGCTCTGTCTGTTTTGTGTGGTGATCGGAACATTGCTGGGCATGCGCCATACTGGCGAGGTGCTGCACACACAGCAGACACAGGCGCTGGGCACCTCAATCCTCATCGGCGCTCAGGGCAGTGAATCGCGGCCAGCGCTGGCGGCAGCGGAGCGTGAGATCGAACGGCTGGATGCGCTCTTCGCCTACGACGGCGACGGCGACATTGCGAAGCTCAACGCCGAAGGCAGCATCACAGCCGACGCCGACACCGTGGCGCTGCTGGAGCGCGCAAAAGAAATTTCTGCCGAAACAGACGGGCTCTACAGCTGCACAGCGGCACCGCTGCTCGACGCCTGGCGGCTTGCGGCCAGCGCCGACCGCGTGCCGACAGACGCTGAGCTGACGCCGCTCCTGGACAAGGTGGACGACAGCAAGATCAAGATCAGCGGCGACCGCATCACCATCCCCGACGGCGTGCGCGTCAATGTCGACAGCATCGCGCGCGGCTACATCGCCGACCGCGTGCGCAAGATTTTTTCTGACTACAACCTCGAGCGCGGTTTTGTCAACCTCGACATCGACAAAGCGCGCTTCGCCAACGGCGACGCCGGTCTGCTCGAAGGCGGCGGCATCGCCTGCTACTCAACAAGTCCGCGCGACAGCGCCTGGACGATCAGCATCCCAAATCCTGCCGATCCAGAGCGCGTCATCGCCAATTACCAAACCCTCAGCGACGCCGTTTTCAACGCCGGGCTCTATCAGCAAACCGTGCAATCCGGCGGACGCAGCTACCGGTTCATCATCGATCCGCGCAGCGGCGAGCCTGCCAACACCGGCCTGGCATCGGTGAGCGTCTCGAGCAAAGACGGCCCGCTGGCGGCTGCGCTCGCCGAAGCGCTCTACGTCATGGGCAAGGACGAGGCGATCGATTTCTGGGACGATCACCGCATCGACTTTGACGCCATCTTCATCGACGACACCGGTTCCGTCACGCCGACAGGCAAAGATATCACCATCACCTCCGGCATCTACAAGGACGAAGGCGCATCCTTCACACTCATCGACGATCCCGGCGGCAATAGCCCTCTGGAAGAATCTGACGAGCGCGCCACCCGTATTATCTGAGCAAAAAAACAGCCTGCACCACTTTCACAATTCTGCGAGAGTGGTGCAGGCTGTTTTTCTATGAGGGATTATTTTTTGAGGTTGCCATATTTATCGATGATGATGGTGAGATCTTTGTAGCCTTCAGCAGAGATGGTGATGGTGTTTTGATCTTTAGTGAAGGAAGTTGAATCGAGGGTTAATTCTGGGTAGCTAGAGGAACCTGAATTTGACCACTGATATCGATTATCATTCAGCCCGATTTCGTATTCACCTTTCTGACTATAGGTGACATCATTGACTTTGATTACACCCTTGCCGGATGAGATAAGCTTTGCCCAATCATCGTCTGAAATGTCCTCAAACCCCAATACATAATTGTTGCTGTAATCTTTGCTTGTAGCTGAAACTGAAGGCGTGTCTTTCCCAGCCGATGGCTGTTCTTCATCACTCGCGCCTGGATCATTGGTGGAGGTCGTGATGCTGCCATCAAAGTGCACGGTGACAGTCAGTGTTTTGTAGCCCTCGGCTTCAACCACTACGACAGTATCTTTTTCGCTTGAAAACGTGGACTCTGTGAAGGCAATGTATGGTGTAGAGCTGGAAGTAGCATACTCGTTAGCACTTGGGCTGTTTCCCCACGCTTCAGAATATTCCGTTCCATCAACAGTAATACGTGAAATGGCATCGACGTAGTTTGCGCCATCCGTGGAACTCATTGATCCATTATCGATGTAAAGATACGCCGTACCGTGACCGTAGTTTTTGTAAGTTACTTCAGGCACGTCCTTGATGGTGTCCCCCGGTTCCTCTTCTCCATCAATCTTCACGGTCACTGTCAGATCTTTATAGCCTTCAGCTTTGATCACAACGGTATTTCCGCCAGTCACGAAAGAAGTCTTATCGAGATAGAGTTTCTGCCCCCCGTAAGCATCGATCTTCCACTGATAATTCTTCTCGCCCGGCGTACCAAAATAATCATTGAATGCCGAGTATCCCACGCCATTGACCTCCACCGAGGAGATCGCGCTCTTCCAGCTGCTATAGTCAGAATCAAAAGCAAGCGTCACATTTCCAGCTTCATCCACGGTAGCGGTTGGCGCTTTTGGTGCTGGTTGAGTTTCTCCGCCTGGCTCCGTGCTGCTGCCGCCAACAAGTGCGCCATCTCTTGTGACCTTGATGGTGGTGTCTTCGTAACCAGTGGCTTTGATGACGATGGTGTTTTCATCTTCCGAGAAGCTATTTCGCTGAAGCGTCAAGTCAAAGGTGCCATAGGTATTATCCCAGCTGTACTCGTTCTTATTCAATGCGCTGATGGTCCCTTTTTCATCATAGGCTTTATCGTTTACGGTGATGCTGGTGATCGCATTTTTCCAATCGCTTGTAGCGCTTTCGTCAAAATGCACAACGTAGTTATTATCGCTGTTCTTCTCAGCGCTGGTTGCCGTTGGCGCAGCTTTCAGTTCGCCAGTGACAGTAAACGGCTCAGTGGTCAGACGATTGTAATACTGCGCATCGATGGTGATGGTATAGGTGCCGTCTTCATCAAAAACACTGCCGTTGTCGTCAACGATGGTAACGACGTTGGTATCGCTGATACTGTAGTAATCATCGACATAGCTGCCGACGCCGCGCGGATAAATCACAGATGTAGCGCCGTTTGGCTTATGCACGGTGACTGTAGTAATGTTGTTAACAAAATCACCTTCAGAGCCTGTAATTTCCATACGCACCTGATCGCCACGCTCGATATTTCCTGGGCCAGAGATGGAAAGTCCAGTTTCAATTTCACGGGTGTAGTATACGCTCAGATGTTTTGCACGATAGCCGTCAGCGTAAAGCGTAATGGTGTTCTGACCGGGATTTGCGATGCCCAGTGCATCTTTGTAGATGGTGAGCGTGTCGCCGTTGACCTCATAATCATTTTCAGGAAGATCGAGCTGCCAGTTATTAATGTTGATGCTGCCAAGCTTATCGAAATATGTCGTGTCTTTGGTTTTTAGAATGATGTGGTCATCCTGCTCCACGGCGGTAATGGCGTCCCCGTCGCTGTTGACGAGCGTCACTTCCGGTGTTTGCAAGCCAACCCAGGTGCCGTTGTACTGTACATCGCCGAGCAGATTGTCTTCAAGGACGCTCTTGATGGCGGATGGCGTACCGCTGAGATCATATTTTGCATCTTCGGCAAATTCAGCGAAGGAGAGATATTCGCCCTGGTTCCGCGCATTATTTACTGCTGTCAGATATTTGTTCCAGTTGTAAGCATTGCCTTCGTGATCCCAGACACTGTCATAGCCACTCATCTCTGTGCTCCAACGATTAACAATTCCTGCTGCCGCCTCATTAGCAAGACCGAGTTCGTCCAGAAGGAAAGCGTTCGTGAGCAGATCGGCATCATATTTCAGATTGGCAGAGATTGCACTACCACCGCTACTGCTGTCCCCACCGCCAACAGAAGTTGCGCGGGAAACAGCATCAACGTTCATGCTGCGCGCAGTGCGTGTGGTCGTTTGTTCTGGTGCAGCTTCACCATTTTTAACAGTGAAAGTGATGCTCATGTCTTTAAAGCCATTGGAATGAACAGTCAGCGTATATTGACCGTTGTACGGAATATTGTTGCGGCCGTTTTCTGCGTTAACATCATTATAAAGAATGAAGGAATCGCCGATCTGATACCAATCGCGGATCATTTCCAATTCGACAGTCTTGCCATCCGGGCGCGTTAGTTCAGCGGCATAGGTTGGGTTGGTGATTCCGTAAGTCATGTTCAAAATCTTGAAATGAGCATTCTCGCCGGAGCTGTATCTGCCATCGCCATCAAGCTGCAAGGTTGGTGCGACAGCATTGACCACATGAATCGGAACGAGCGCACTGTCATGATTCGTGGGATTAACGCGCACATAATAACGTCCATTGCTCATGAAGTTGGTCTGACCAAGCGCGATTGTAATCGTGCCGTCGTCATTTTTCGTGTAAGAAAGATTGTCGTTGAGCACATTTTTGTTATCATTATAGGCAACAAGCTGCACAGTTTTTGCGGTATTCCCCGGCACAGCGGCGAACCATTCTTTGTCGGCGTCGCTATCCTGTGCAAATTCGATCACTACCTGACCACTGATCTGTCCCGGTGTCGCACCTTCTGTGAGTTCTGCGTCAGCGCTGTAGAAAGCCGGAACATCGCTCGCAACTTTACCGCTGAGATTAAACGTGGTTTTTATTGGATCGACGCGCGGCTGCCCTTTATCGTCATAGTTGGTCAGATAAAAATCCCAGTAGGAAAGGTTGCCATGTGCCAACATAAATTCTGGCGCAGAATCCTCTGCTTGGACAACTTCCGGCTTCGCCGGATTGGCATTATTCGAAAGCGTAACGCTCTGGCTTTCGCCGCCGCTGGTCGCAACGAGCTGCGCTGGGTTCAGATCGGTGATCTCCCATTTGACAATGCTGCCATCGTCGGTGACACGGGTGAATGCTTTGGTCACGTCGGTGCCATCGATGGTGAGGGTGGTATTATCCAACGTGTGTCCTTCGGTGAACTGTACGGTGACATACTGGCTCCAGTCAAGATCGACGAGTCTGGTGGTTTCAGCGTTGATGATCGCAGCGGCTGGGGTTTCTTCACTGCCGCCAGGGTTGGTGTTGTCGCCGGTGCTTTCGCCACCGCCAGGGGTGGTGCCAGGGTTATCATTGCCACCGCCAGGATTGTCAGTACCAGGGGTGTCGGTGCTGCCGCCAGGATTGTTGTTATTGCCGCCGGAAGAACCGCCGTTACCGGTGTTGCTGCCGGTGTTCTCATTATCGTTGTCGCTGTCGCTGTCGCCAGAAACCGTAGCACTTTCGCCAGGTGCAACGCTTGTGTCGCCTGCGGTGACGCCGCTGGTGCCTTTACCGGCGGTGACTTCGGCGTCCTCTACGTTGACATGGACGTTGTCCGCGTTGGCCTGGACTTTGTCTACTTTACCTGCGCCGTTGATGGTGACGTCATCGGCGCTGACGGTGATGGTTTCTACGCTGGCGTCCTTTTCAACAGTGATGGTGGCCGATTCTGCGATGGTGAGGCGGTCGAGCTGGCCGCCGCTTAAGGTGAGGTCGCTGCAGGCGGTCACAGTGCCGAGATCGCTCGCGCTGTCCACGTTCAGCACGCTGGCGCCGTTTGGATTGGTGATGATGACGCCGTCTGCGGTGCTGCCGCTGATGGTCAGACTGTCGGATGCGCCGCGCACGACAAGGCGGCCGTTTACGGTGACGCCGTCAAGCGTCACGTTGGTGGCTTCATCGGCGATGATGACATCCCCGTTGATGGTATAGCCGGAGAGATCCACATTCCCACGCACGATGACATTGCCGTCGATTTCCAGCGAGCGGTTCAGCGTGCTGTCCGCATCGATATACTGTGCCACGAGATTGCTCATCACGGCAGCAAATTCTGCGCGGGTGATGCTTTGCTGTGGGTTCAGACGATTGCCATCAGAGCCGTTGACATAGCCGCCAGCGACCATTGCCGAAACGCTTCCTCTGGCCCAGGCTGAAACCTGTGCGCCGTCGGTGAAATCGTTCAGTGCAGCGCCGTCGCCAGCTGACAGCGCAAAAGCGCGCGCCAGCACGGAGAACGCCTCTTCGCGGGTGATGGCGCGGTCCGGTTCGAGCAGACCGTTGCCGCTGCCGGAGAAGGTGCCCATCTGCACAGCCTTGGCCATGTCTGTTGCGTACCAGGCATTGGCTGCTACATCGGTGTAGCCTGTCAGCGACGCAGTTTTTTCTGCGCCAAAAGCACGGTTGATGATCGCTGCCATTTGTACGCGGGTGAGCACGCCCTGTGGCGCGATGTGTTCACCGTCAACGCCGCCGAGCAGGCCGTTGTCCACAGCCGCAGTCATGGCGCCGGTGGACCAGTCGTTGGGGAAGTCAACAAAATCTGACGGGGATGCACCCAATGCGCCGGTCGGACTCAACAGCAAGGCTGCCGCGCAGACGAAAGCAATGGGTTTTTTCGGTTTGATCATAGAAGTTCCTCCTTGTATTTGTATTTCGGTTCGCTTCGGCTAACCGCGATCACAGTATACTCCTCATTGTTAGCTTAAGTCAACCTTTAGTTGTTCTTTTTTTCTCATGCGTGCGCATTCCTCTGATATGCGCACGCTTAAAAGCAAAAAAACAGCCTGCAACACTTTCGCGATTTGCGAGAGTGGTGCAGGCTGTTGTGATTTTCAGCCAATGCGCCGCGCGGCCACGAGAAAGCGGCCGTTTTCTGTGTGGTAGCTGCAAGTGGAAAGGATGAGGATCTGCTCGCCAAAAGTTGGCGTCACGCCGGTGTCGTAGAGGGCGTTTTGCTTGAGCCAGCCGACGAGGGCGTCGAAGCCGGCCTGATCGAGCGGACCGGCGGCGTTGTAATAGCGGTAGCCTTCCTCGCCATCGCCAAGGATGCGCGTCTGCACGGCGGCGAAAACTTCATAGGTGCGCATTTCTGTGCGCGTATAGATATTGATCGGCTGCTTCTGCGCAGCGAAAGCAGCGTCGGCGTAGCGATCGAGCTCGCCGAACATGGTGCCGTTGTGCATTTCGTGGCCATAAATGATCAGACAATCGCTGTCGATGTCTGAGCCTTCGCCGATAAACGGCATGCCGGTTGCGGACGACGACTGATCGAAGGCGCGGCGCAGATAATATTCCGGCTCGCTCGGCGTCCACATCACAGGATAATCGATGGCGGTGCCGCCAACGGTGAGCCAGCCGACGTAGTCGGCGTTCTGGCTGTGCAGGCTGTCGTAGCCGGCAGCAAGCGCTGCAGCAGCGGCGGCTGCGTCTGCACCGGCCTGCGCGCGCTGCTGTTCCTGCTGGGCGCGCAGCGCGTCGAAGGCATCGGCAGATTTTTTATCCTGGTAAAGCTGCCAGCCGAGCATTCCTGCCGAAACACAGAAAACGCAGGCGAAAAGAACGAAGAGCAGCGCCAGCAGCCGACGCTTACCCTTTGAGAAAGCCATGGCTCCACCTCCCTGAAAATAGAAAACGGCGGCACGTGCGAGACGCGCCACCGTCGGTTCTGTCAGAAATTAATGCAGACGACGTCGGCTCAGAAGCCAGACTGCTGCGATGACCACCATGCCACTGAGAGAGATGATGGCGACGGTGCCCAGAAGATGGACATTGGAATTGTCGCCGGTCTCTGGCGTGCTGCGATCCTTGGACGATTTATCCTTGTCGTTATCGCTCGTCTTTGTTTTAGTGCCGGATTTGATCGTCGGCGTTGTCACCTTCGGCGAGCTCGAGCTCTTCGCGGTGTTTGTCACTGTCCAGCTGTTGCCGCTGTTCGACACCTTTTTACTGTAGCCGGATGGCACAGATGGCTCGTTGACGGTCCATTTATAGGAAGCGTCGAGATTACTCCAGGTGTATTTCCAGCCGTTGTCGCTGTTGAGGGTAACACTGCTGCCGTAGCTCTTGCCGTCGCGATAAAGCTGCATCTTGACGGAGCTTGGACGGCTGGAGGATTTGTCGTTCTTCCAGACTTTATTGACTGTCACAGAAACGGTCTTGGTCGGCGTGGTCGTCGATGGCGTTGTCACATTCTGCGCAGCGAAAGCTGGCAATCCTGTGTAGATGACGCCGTCCTTTTCGTAAGTCACGGTGGCCGTGTAATCTTCGCCGCGGCTCACGTCGATCTTGACTTTGTAGACGGTTTTGTCATAGGCGATGGCAGAATCGCTGCCTGCCTGCATGCTGATCGTGTAATTGTGGCTGCCTTCCTTGTCGAAGGTCAGCGCATCGAAATTCACCACGCCGCCGACGTTCGTTTTGGACTGCAGGATATTGCCCGCTTCATCCTTGAGCAGAAGGGTGAACACACCATCCTTCGGTGCTTTGCCGCCAAGGCTCACATCTGCGCCCAGTGGCACAGAGGCTGGCTGCGGATCGTGGGCTGGTTTTTCATTTTTATAGGTGGTGACAAAATCCAGATGGATCACAGCGCCCTGGTCGCCCTTGAGACTGAATGTCTGCGCCTGACCGACGGTGAAGCCTTCGGTCTCGCCAGTCAGCACCGGCACAACACGATAGCTCTGCTCGTCATCAAAGAGGGTGAAGGCCACATTGCCAGTGGCTTCGTTGAGCGCATAGGTCGCCAGCGGCTGAGCGTCTGCTGCTGCATTTTCCGGATAAAGCGCGAAAGACAGCGAAGGCGTTTTCACGCCTGTCAGCGGCTGACCGTTTTCATCCAGCCAGCGATGGCTGAGCTTGATGCTTGCAGGCTTCTGCTGTGCTGCCGAAACGGCGACGAGATTCGTCATCTTCTTGCCGGCTGTGGTGCTCTTGGCGGCGCTGCCATCGTAAAGATCCAGGCCAAAGTTGGCCGGTGCCGGATTTTTCTGCGACGCAGCGATCAGCGCGTTCACATAGCTCTGTGTGTTGCCAGCGCCTGGACGGCTGTCGGTGAGCGCCCAGATCGCCTGCTGTGTCACGGCGATGTTGTTGAGCTGTTCCACAACTGCGCCGGAGAGGCCACTGTTCTGGCCGATGGCTGCGAAATCGCGGTCAACACCCTTCCAGCTGCCAGCGAAATATGGATAGCCATTCCAGATCACATTGAGCACATCCTGGCGCAGCGTCGATGGGCTTGCTGCCTTATCCACGCGCACGGCCCAATCCTGGTTGGTCGTCGCAGAAAGCTTCGTGTAGCCACTCGTGCCCGCTGCCGCCGGCATTTCCCGCGACATATTCAGCGAATAAACGAGCACACCCGCGTCAGCGCCATTCTTCACGCGCAGCTCTTTCATGCCTTCAACAATGCCGGTGGCATCCTTCAGATTTGGTGTGTTGTCATAGGCGGTGTAGGTCGTCGCCGGTGTCGTGGTCGTTGTTGCTGGCGTCGTTGCAGCAGCAGGTGTCGACGTTGTTGCAGTGGCTGCAGTCGTTGACGCAGCTGGATCCGCTGCTGTTGCGGTTGTGGTCGTTGCTGTTGCCGCTGTCGTCGATGCTGCGGGTTCCGCCAGCGACGCTGCGCTTGGCAGGAATACGCTCGCAGCAAAAATCAGCAGCGTCAGCAAAGCGGTGCATTTCCTTCTCATGGTCGTCATCTCCTTTGATCTGTCATTACAAAAATTTCATCATCCAACACGGACAATTATTATCTGATTACAAACCATTATACCCGATTTCGCAGCCCCAGGCAACGAATCTTGAAGAAATTAATACAAAATTAAGAATTGCTCCGCGCTTCCTGGCGAGCAGCGCGTGTTTTATTTTTCAGCTGCGACTGCTCTTGCATTGGCAGGCGCGCTGACTTACAATATTCTTTGAACACGCTAAGCGAAGGAGGATGCCGGGTGGAACAAACTTTTCTCTCGGCAGCGGAACGCGCGCCTTTTGCGCAGATTTTTGCGCGCGTACAGAGGACGCATCCGCTGGTGGATTGCATTACAAATATTGTCACGGTGAACGACGTCGCCAACGGACTGCTGGCGATCGATGCGCGGCCGGTGATGGCGAGCGCGCCGGAGGAGATCGCCTATTTCATGGAGCGCGCAGACGCGCTGCTCCTGAATCTCGGCGCAACCGGTGCCGAACAGCGCACGGCGATGCTCGCCGGCGCTGAAGCAGCAAACGCGCTTGCGAAGCCTGTGGTGGTCGATCCAGTGGGCGTCGGCACATCGCCGCTGCGCCGCGACACGCTGGCAGAGCTATTGACGACGCGGCAGATCAGCTGCATCCGCGGCAACATCAGCGAGATCAAAGCGCTGGCCGGTCTTTCGACAGACGCCGGTGGCGTGGATGCGTCAGAAGCAGATCTCGCCGATCCTGCAGCGTTCGCGCTGGCCGTGCGCATGGCGCGGGAGCTGGCGGCCGCTCACAACACCGTGATCGCGATCAGCGGGCCGCGGGACATCATCTCCGACGGCCACACAACCTACGTCGTCAACGGCGGCAACGCGATGATGACGCGCGTCACCGGCAGCGGCTGCACGCTGACCGGCATTGTTACCGCATTCGCAGCGGCAGCGCCAAAGGACATTCTGCGCGCAGCGACGGCGGCGATCGGGCTGATGTGTCTGGCTGGCGACCAGGCGCTGGAAAAAACTGGTCACCACGCCACCGCCAGCTTCCACATGGCGATGTTTGACGCGCTTTCGGCGATCACGCCGGAAGATCTCGCCGCCGCCCTTCGCCTGGAACAACTCAACTAGGAGGACAAGATGATCAAGGGAATTTTATTTGACATGGACGGCACCCTCGCCGATACGATCAAGTACTGGAACGAGCTCATCCCGGACTTTATCCGTTCCCACGGATTTGAACCAGATCTGGAAACGATGAGCGCGCGCATCCACGCGATGTCGATGAAGGATTCTGCAGCCTATGTGCGCGATCTTTACAATCTCGAGGAAACACCGGAGGAAATCCTCGACGCCTGGAAAGCCGCAGCAGATAACATCTACACCGACGTCGCCCCGCTCAAGGACGGCGCTTACGAATTTGTTCAGCGCCTGCACAGCCTGGATATCCCGCTCGTGCTCGTGACCAACAACGACAAAACGCTCGCAGAAGCGCTGCTCGTGCGCACAGGCATCCGCGACTGTTTCAAAGATCTCTATTGCGGCGCCAATCTCGGACTCGGCAAAACCGAGCCAACGCTGATCGAGCTCGCGCGCAAAGCCTGCGGCAGCGCTGCCGATGATACCTGGATGTTCGAAGACAGCCTCGGTCCGATCCGCACCGCCAAGAGCATCGGCATCCACACCGTCGCCATGCTCGACGCTTACCACGACGACGCCGAGATCGCCGAGATCCACGATCAGGCAGAGACCACGTTCGAAAACTACGCCCAGGCAGAAAGCTGGCTCGACAGCATGCTGGCGTAAAATTGCAGAAAAGCGCCAGGATTCAACCACGCAGATTGAATCCTGACGCTTTTTTCTTTTGTTCTGCTTACGCATTGCGGCTTCCCAGCCAGGCTTTTGTTGTGATAATGATCGTCACTGCCAGCCAGAGCAGGAGCACATAGCTCACTTCCATGTAAAAAACGAAGCAGAGAAAAACGAGTGCGAGACCGCCGATGCCCCAGTACATCCAGAAGCGGTTCCACTCCGGCTCTTCTTTTTCCTCCTCCGGCACATCCGGATTGAAGGCCGGCGCAGCAGCCGCCAGATTGCGCCCACAGCAAATGGCCACAAGGAGATATGGCAGCCATTCTACGCGCTCCGGCAGGAGTCCTGGCGTAAACATGCGCAGTGCCACAAGCACCAGCGCGATCAGCCACAGCGGGATGAGATACCATTCATTCTTCTTCATTCATTCTTTCCTTTCAATCTTATCTTTCATCGTCGTTCTTTTCCGTAAAAGCCTGCATCGCGCCACCACCACACAGCCAAAGAGGATCAGCGCCAGCCAGCCGAAAAGCAGCATCAGGATGGTGCCGTTTTCCATGCGTGTCCAGGCTGCGAGCGCCAGGAGCACCAGCCCCGCCAGCGTCATCACGGCAAGCGCCAGTAAGCCGCCGCGCTCTCCCTTCGTGCGGGCACGCCGCGCCGCCCAGACAAGCACGATGACCTGCGCAATGCCGATGATAAAAAGCATCGCTGCACGCGCGACCATTCCCTGCGGCGTTTCAAAAAAGTCAAAAACCTGCGTCCGCATGCTCCAGAACGGCCAGAGCTCCGGCGCCCAGACCATGACGAGGAAGCACAAAACGATCACTGCGACAACGACCACGCCGACGATCTGTCCACGTTTCATGAAGGACGCCTCCTTTCAGCGTTCAGGTCTCATCACGACCAACGATAAGCGCGACCACGACAGAACCGCCAATGGCTGCAAACCAGCTCCAGCCGGTGAAGAAATCCAGCAGGTGATTGGCAGAGAGCAGCGCTGCCATCGCCAGAGACCAGAACCCGACCAGCACTTTTTTTCACGGCTGGTCCGTCTCGGCGATGCGCGCACAGGCGATCCTGAAAAATCCCCAGCACATGTAGAGGATGATGAACAGGCTGAGCGCATTCATATACAGCGACAGCCATTCCAGATAGCGCAGCATAAAGAACAGCGGCGCAAAAATGAGCACGATCACGACCACGTTCAGCAGGATCTTGTGACGTCTGTCCATACCAGCCGCCTCCTCCCATGGTTTTATTATCTTTCATTTTACCATGGCGCCTGCGGCGGAACAATCTTTTTCGCCGCTCAGCGGACAGATGTCACCACTGTACGTGCAATCAAAAATCCCCGGCGCAGATCGCGTCGGGGATCGTCGTTCTCAGCAGGCAGGATTACTTAATGAGACCTGCTTCCTGAACAGCTTCGATGGTTTCGGTGGCGATGGCATATTCTTCGTTGGTTGGGATAACGAATGCACGTGCCTTTGCGCCTTCCGTGCTGATGTCGCGGAATTCGCGGCAGCCGTCGTTCTTGGCTGGATCAACAGAGATGTCGAGTGCATCGAGGCCTTTGCAGATGGAACCACGAACGAGGTCGTCGTTTTCACCGATGCCGGCAGTGAAGACGATGGCGTCGCAGCCGTCGAGTTCTGCATAATAAGCACCGATGTACTTCTTAACCTGGAGCACGAACATGTCGTAAGCGAGTTTCGCGCGTTCGTTGCCTTCCTGCATGGCTTCTTCGAGGTCGCGGAAGTCGTTGGAGATACCGCTGACACCGAGGAGACCGCATTTCTTGTTGAGGTAGGTATCCATTTCGTCGATGCTGTAGCCTTTGTTCTTCATAATGAAGAGCACTGCTGCAGCGTCGATGTCCCCAACGCGGGTACCCATGACGAGACCTTCCAGTGGGGTGAAGCCCATGGAGGTATCAACGATCTTACCACCCTTGATAGCGGAAACGGAAGCACCGTTGCCGAGGTGGCAGGTGATGAGCTTGAGTTCTTCCAGTGGACGGCCCATAGCCTTTGCTGCTTCGCGTGCAACATACTTGTGGCTGGTGCCGTGTGCGCCATAACGACGAACCTTGAGTTCTTTGTAATCATCGTAAGGAATGGCGTACATGTAATGAGCTGGGTCCATGGTCATGTGATAGGACGTGTCAAATACGCAGACGGATGGGATGGTTGGCATGAGCTCTTCGCAAGCTTCAATACCAGCGAGCGCTGCATAGTTGTGCAGTGGAGCCATAGCGCCGTATTCTCTGACGAGATCCTTTACGCGCTGGTCAACAACGGCTGCCTTAGGGAAGGAGTCGCCGCCCTGCACGATGCGATGACCGATGGCGTCGATGTTGTTGAGGTCGTCAACAACGGCGAGGTCACCAGTGGTGAGTGCGTCGATAACGAGTGCAACGGCCTGCTTGTGGTCGTCGGCCTTAACATCCTTTTTGATCTTTTCGCCTTTTGCCTTGACTTCGAAGCCGGCGTCGCCGCCCATACCGATGCGTTCGACAAGGCCCTTGGACATAACGTCGCCGTTGTCCATGTCAATGAGCTGGAACTTCAGGGAAGAACTCCCACTGTTCATAACTA
>OLPR01001992.1_pt1 | contig 15831 bp, 14 predicted proteins | sample 1672761 | NCBI WGS metagenome assembly OLPR01 (sample SAMEA3136721, study PRJEB25190) | human gut metagenome | biome: human gut; feature: human-associated habitat; material: faeces | place: Austria | collected 2013 | reverse complement strand
GAACGCCCGGCCTCAGCAGATTTCCGGCGGACAGAAGCAGCGGGTGGCCATCGCCCGGGCCCTGGCCATGGAGCCGGAGATTCTGCTGTTCGACGAACCCACCAGCGCACTGGATCCGGAAATGGTGGGCGAGGTGCTTTCCGTCATGCGGAAGCTGGCCCGGGAGGGCATGACCATGCTGGTGGTAACCCATGAAATGGCCTTCGCCCGGGACGTGAGCAACCGGGTGGTGTTCATGAATCAGGGAGTCATCGGCGAAGAAGCGCCGCCACAGGAGCTCTTTACCAACCCGAAGCATCCCGAAACCCGGGATTTCCTCAGCCGGTTTATGGCGGGCTAAACGCAAAAATGCCGTCCGTTTTTCTGATAAGAGAAAGACGGACGACATTTTTTATGGGATTTATGGAAGGGGCGGATATTGCTTTTCCGGCAACGACAGCCGGGTTTTCAGATACGCCCGGAAGAACCGGGCGGCTTCCGGCCAGTCGGGATGCCCCGCCAGCTTTTCGAAGGCGTCAAACTTCGTGGCGGGCAGGCGATAGAGAATCCGCCGGGCCCCATAAGAGATGGCGGGGGAGGCGGGGGCGCACCAGACGCAGGCCGCGCCGCCCATGGCGGCGGAAAACCGGGCCTCGCCTTCCAGAGGCTGACCGCACTTGACGCAGGAATCTACCCGGGGCGAAAGCCCCTCCAGCGCCATAAGATGGGCCTCAAAGGCGAAGGTAATCAGCGCCGGCGGCAGTTCCGAAAAATTCAGATACGCCAGCGCCCGCAGGGAAAGGGGGAAAATCTCCTCCGCCGGCAGATCGGGCTGCACCAGCGCGTCCAGCAGCCGAAGCCAGTAGACCCCGTGCACCAGCCGGTCGTAATCCTGCCGCAGGGCGAAAAAGCTCTCGCTGATCTGACACTGTTCGATGCTGTAGCGGCCGTTGCGCTCGAAGAGGGTGTATTCCCCGGAGGTAAACAGCTCGGCAGCATTGACGATGGGGGATTTCAGCCGCCGACAGCCCCGGGCTACGGCTTCGATTTTGCCATATTTGGGGGTAATCAGGGTGACCATGCGGTTGGAATCCCCATAATCCGCGTGGCGAATCACCAGCGCGCCGGTAACGATGCGCATGGGTTATTCGTCCGCGTAGCCCAGGGTGCGCAGATCAGAAGCCCGATCCCGCCAGCCCTCCCGCACCTTGACCCACAGCCGCAGATCCACCTTCGCGCCCATGAGCTTTTCGATATCGATGCGGGCCTCGGTGCCGATTTTCTTCAACATGGCGCCCTGTTTGCCGATGATGATGGATTTATGGGAGGCGCGGTCGCAATATACGTCCGCGTGCATTTCGTACAGACCTTCCCGCACCTTGGCGATTTTCAGCATGTCCACGCCGATGCCGTGGGGCACCTCGTCCCGCAGGTTGTTCAGGGCCTTTTCCCGAATGATCTCCGCGCAGAGAATGCGCTCGGGCTGGTCGGTCATCATGTCGTCGGGGAAGTACTTGGGCCCCTGAGGCATTGCGCCGGAAATCAGCTCCAGCAGGGTGTCCATATTGTCCCCCCGCCGGGCGGAAACGGTGACGATCTGGTCAAAGCCGCAGTCATTCAATTTCGCCAATTGGGGCATGAGCTTTTCAGGGTTGGCGATGTCGATTTTGTTCACCGCCAGGAACTTGGGGCACTTCATCTGCGCCAGCTCCGCCAGAATCTGCCGGTCGTGATCGCCGATAAAGGTGCCGTCCACCACGGCCAGCACCGCGTCCACGCCTTCCTTTGCGTCCTCGGCGGTTTTCATCATGTATTCGCCCAGGCGGGTGCGGGGCTTATGCAGACCGGGGGTATCCACAAAGACGATCTGCCAGTCCTTGCGGGTGGCCACGCCCAGCAGCTTGGAACGGGTGGTCTGGGGGTGATTGGACACGATGGCGACCTTTTCGCCGATAAAATAGTTCATGATGCTGGACTTGCCCACGTTGGGCCGGCCCAGGATGGCTACAAAGCCGCTTCTGAATTCGGACATGTTTTTATCTCCTGTTCAAAAATCAAAGGGATATGCCCAGGTCTTCCGGGCCGAAGGATTCGGGCAGCAATTCCGAAAGGGAGCGCACCTGCAGGTTTTGCCCCTCGGGGTCGCCCACGATCACCCGCAACTTGCCGCCGCCGAATTCGTTGAGCACCTGCCGGCAGATGCCGCAGGGCCAGGCATACCCGGCGGAACCTACGATGGCGATGGCGGTAAAGCGCCGTGCGCCGTTGATGATGGCGCTGCTGGCGGCGCAGCGCTCTGCGCAGATGGTAGCGCCATAGGAGGCGTTTTCAAAATTACAGCCCTGGAAGGTGCGCCCGTCCTCCGTGAGAATGCACGCGCCCACCTGGAATTTGGAATATGGGGAATAGGAGCGTTCCCGGGCCTCCAGGGCCAGCTCCATCAACCGCTGATCTGTCATGGTATCATCCTTCCATAATTGCACTTGGCGCATGGCGATTTTCTCCATTTCGCGCATTTTGGCCTTGTCCTCGTCGGTCATGTGGTCGTAACCCATGAGATGAAAGGCGGAATGGGCGGTGAGATAGCCCAATTCCCGGCGCAGGGAATGTCCGTATTCCGCCGCCTGGGCCTGAGCCCGGGGCAGGGAGATCACGCAATCCCCCAAATAAACCATGCCGCTATCCGGGTCGTATTCCCGCTTCAGCAGCCGGGGACAATCCCGGGCGGTTTTGCCGGCGGGGGAATTGATTTCCGGATAAGACAGAACGTCCGTGGGCCGGTCTACCTTGCGGGTTTTCCGGTTCAGGCGGTGAATGGTTTCCTCGTCCACAATGCGCACGGAGAAAAGCGCCTCGTCAATGCCCTCCGCCTGAAAGCAGGCCCGGGACACGTCGTCCAGCAGCTGCTGCAGGCCTTCGGGAATGGACGGCACTTCAGGATACAATACTACGGCCATGATCTGCTCCTTATGCTTCCTTGTCGCCGTCCTTTTCCGGGGCCTCCGGCAGAGGCTCTACCCGGGGCGGCAGCTTTACGTCGGGATATTCGATGCGCTCATGGAAAACGCCGGTGAGCACGGTGTAAAAGGCGTTGCAAATGGTGTCCAGATCCCGGAACGTCAACTGAGAACGGTCCAGCTGGCCGTCGGTGAGCTTGTCCCGCACCAGCTTGCGCACCAGCTGTTCGATCTTCTGGGGATCGTGAGAGGGCATGGAGCGAGTGGCCGCCTCGATGATGTCCGCCAGCATGACGATGGCGGCTTCCCTTCCGGCGGGGCGGGGGCCCTCATAACGGAAGGTGGAAATATCCACGTCGTCGCCGTAGAGCTTTTTGGCCTTATCGTAGAAATACAACACCGGCGAATCCCCGTGATGGGATTTGATAATATCGATGATTTCGCAGGGCAGGTGTTCCTTCTGGGCCATTTGCGCGCCGTCCCGGGTGTGGGCGGTGAGAATGGCGGTGGAAACCCGGGGATCCGTGCGGTCGTGGGGGTTGTCGCCGATCTGATTTTCCTTGAAGTACATGGGCCGCTTCAATTTGCCCACGTCGTGGTAATACGCGCCCACCCGGGCCAGCAGGGCGTTGGCGCCGATGGCGTTGGCCGCCGCGTCCGCCAGGTTGGCCACGATGATGGAATGGTGATAGGTGCCCGGCGCTTCCAGCAGAAGCCGGTGCAGCAGGGGCTGGTTGGGGTTGGAAAGCTCCAGAAGTTTTGCGTTGGTCACCAGGTTGAACAGCCACTCCATCAGCGGCTGCAGTCCCAGGCAGATCACCGCGCTGAGGATGCCGCCGGCGGAGGCCCAGGCCGCGTTGATGAGCACGGAGGACATGCTGGCGGAGTTAATCATGCCGATGGCCAGGGTGGTGATGAAATTGGAGAAGCCCGCCACCACGCCGGCCAGCAGCATGGAGGTGCGCTGCACGTGATGGGTGACCACCGTGACGACAAAGGGCCCGCATACCAGGGCCATGACCATGGTGGAGAAGGTGGCCACGGACAGTACCCCCGTGGAGGCGGAGGCAAACAGCGAGGCCACAAACCCCAGCATGAAATTCACAAACAGCGCCAGCCGGGGCTCCAGCAGCGTGGCGGTGAGCATCAGTCCCAGGGCCACGGGCATCAGGTAGGTATTCAGGCTGCGGGCGATGACGCTGATGCACAGAACCAACAGGATAATCAGCGACAACAGCAGCAGTTTTCTCGGCTCTCGCAGCAGCGCGGGCAGATACAGATACAGATACAGTCCCAGCGCGGCCAACACCAGCAGCACGATCAGGGCAATGCCCAAAAACAGCATCAGGTCGAAATTCGCGTCCTTAATCAGGCCCAGGTTCGAAAGAATCTGATACTTGGCTTCGGTAACGATGTCGCCTTCCCGCACCACTGCCTCGCCCTTGATGCACATTTGGGGCTCGATGAGATCCCGGGCCCGCTGGCGGTTCAGTTCGGTGGTTTCTTCGTCGATGAGCATATTGGGGCGCAGGGTGGCCCGGGTCACTGCCACGGTGGCGGATACCAGGTTGGGGTCGTACCCCTCCGCCATCAGATCCCGGGAAACTTTGGAAAGGGCGGCGCCCTCCTGGCCCTCGGGTAGGGTGGAGGCCAGGGTCTCCCGAATGAGGGTGCGGGCTTCATTGAAGACGGCTTCTATGGTGTCGGAACCGGCGGTGCAGACGGCTTCCACGTCCGAACGGGTGAGGGTGACGCCGGTTTTTACGGCGATTTCCTCCAGCCGCTGGTCGCTGATGTTGTCAAAGTCCGTCAGCCCCTCCTCCCGCAGGGAGATCAGGGCGCTGTAACAGCCGTTGAAATCCGTGATGACCTGGTTTACAACAGTGCTGTCAATGCTGCCGTAGGAATAATCCACGGCGGCGGCGGCTTCGTCCTTCAGCTTTTGCGTGGTAACGGTATCCTCCACGTCCTTGGTGGCGAAGATCGTCACCGGCGCGGGATGCCCCGTCTGAATGTCATAGCGTTCCGGCGTGGCTACGGCAGAAAGCAGGATAAACATCAGGGCATACAGCGCCGCGGCGATGAGCGCCGGTCGGAGCCAGGCGGTTTTGGTTACCCGGGAAACCCATTTGCGCATGGTATCAGCCTACCTTCTGTGGGTCGGATCGGTGCGAAGGAAGTGGCCGCTTCTGGCGTTGGCGGCGTTCTGTTCCTTCACGGAAGCGTATTTTTCATAGGCGCGCACGATGTTCTGCACCAGTTCGTGGCGCACCACGTCCTTGTGGGAAAGGTTCACGATGCCGATATCCGGCACGTTGCGCAGCACCTCGATGGCCTCGGTCAGGCCGGATTTTTTGCCGCCGGGCAAATCGATCTGGGTCACGTCGCCGGTGATGACCATGCGGGAGCCCATGCCCATGCGGGTCAGAAACATCTTCATCTGCTCGGAGGTGGTGTTCTGAGCCTCGTCCAGAATGATGAAGGCGTCGTTCAGGGTACGGCCGCGCATGTAGGCCAGGGGCGCCACCTCGATGGCCTGGCGTTCCACCAGCCGCTGATAGGCCTCCACCCCCAGCATTTCGTGAAGCGCGTCGTACAAAGGCCGCAGATAGGGGTCTACCTTCTGCGCCAGGTCGCCGGGGAGAAAGCCCAGCTTTTCGCCGGCTTCCACCGCAGGACGGGTGAGGATGATCTTCTCGATTTCCTTATTTTTGAAGGCTACCACGGCCATGGCGATGGCCAGATAGGTCTTGCCGGTGCCGGCGGGGCCCACGGCGAAGGTGCAGGTGTTTTTCTTGATGGTATCGATGTACTGCTTCTGGCCCAGGGTTTTGCACTTTACCGGGCGACCCCGGTAGGTGATGGCGATTACGTCCCGCATGATTTCGCCAATGCGGTCCGCCTTGCCTTCGGAAGCCAGCTCGATGGCATAGCGAATGCGGGTGCGGTCTACGGCTTCGCCCCGGAGGATGATTTCCCGCAATTTCTCCAGGGTCATCACCGCCAGATCCACCTTTTCCGCCGGGCCGGTGATGGTGACTTCTCCGGCGTTGGCGAAAATTTCTACGCCCAGTTCGTCCCGGAAGAGGGGAATGTTCTCCTCCCGGAAGCCGAACAGCCCGATGAACTGTTCCGAATTATCCACGTTCAAGCGACGCGTGGTCATCTGATTTCCTTCCAAAATGACTGTTCCTCCAAATTGCCGCGGGAAACGGCGATTTCCGCCGAAACTTCCAGCACCGCCCGCGCGCGAATACTCTCCTCTATTATCATACTGAAATCTGTCCATTTGTCAATGATTTCAGCGTTTTCCAGGGCGGCGGATTCCATTTCGGCCTGACATTGGGCCAAAAGCTGATCCGCCAGAGACGCCTTCAGGGCCTGAGGATCCTCCGCCACGGTTTCCCACCGGTATTCCTTCTGATGGATGCGCAGAATGTGCAGCGGCAGAAACAGCCCGCCCACGTCCAGCTCTTCCCGGCTCTGGATGGAAAGGGGAAAATCCTCTCCCTGCGTCAGCGGCGCTTCCAGCCCCATAAGCTTCAGACAGGTAGAGGTGCTTTCCCGGCCGGTGTAGCGCATTTCCCGGCGGTACAGGGGCGCCTCCCCCTGGGCGGTAAACCAGATGCGGGCCGTCACGCTGCCCAGGGCGGCCACCCCCCGGGTCTCTTCCTTTGAAACCCGTTCGCTGCCGGAAATGAGCACCTGTCCCCGGCGCACGGTGTCGCCGGGCTTGACCAGGGCGGTGCCGGATTTTACGTTGACGGAGAGCACCACGCCGTCCCGGGCGGCCACCAGATCTCTGGGCGCGTCCAACGCGTACAGCTGGGGCGGGGCCGATTCGCCCGCCACTTCCGCCACCACCCAGGCCCCCTTTCGGACCACCGAGGCGTAGGCGCAGCCGGGCAGGGCGCACAGTTGATATTCTGCCAGAGACGTGTCAATGCCTGGGCCGTAGGCTCCCACGAACACCCCGGCTTCGGCCAGGGCTTCCTGCACGCCGGCGGGAAGGGGCGCGTCGCCCACGGTGCGCACGTCGATTTTCCACACCCGGCTGAGGAACAGTGCGCTGAGCACCGCCGCCGTGAGGAAGGCCGCGGGCAGAGTGCAGCGCCGTTTGGCCCAATTTGCCAGCGCAGCGGGGCCTCTGCGGCCGCAGATTTCCCATTTCAGGCGGTATTTTTCCGCCAGAGCGGTCAGTCTTTTGGCGTTTCGCATGGACGCGTCGATTTCCAGACAGCGCCGGTTGATTCGCCGCACCCGGGCCATAAAAACGCCCTCCTGCAAGGCGCGGTTGAGAAAGCGTTCGCCCATGAGTCCGTAGATTCGCATTCGTACCCGGTCAGCCATGGACAGCGCCTCCCTCCGGCATGGATACGCTGTCGATACGCCCGACCACCATCAGGCATTCCGGGCGCACCTGAGCAAGGCACATCTCCGACCCGTCGAGCACGATCTCTCCCTGATGGGAAGAAAGGCGGATTTTTTCCGGGGAAAATTCCACAATGTCCCGATAATTTTCGATCAGCGCCCGGCAGTGCCCTTCCAGGGTGGCCCGGGGCGGACAGGAGACTTCCTCCAGCCAGGTCAGCGCGGGAATGTCCCGAAGCCGGCCGGCGCGAAAACGGCGTTTTTTCAAGCATATCACCCGCCAATAGCTTATGCGGGCGGGGAGCGGTGCATCAGTCCAAAGCAAAACGCCGTCATCGTTTACAAATCGGACATATCCCGGTAAAAATTTCAGGATATACTTTATTCATCGGCAGGGAAGAAGAATCCTCCGTTTACATAGAGCTTCATGGAAAAACTTTCTCCTTCAGAGGTCCCGGGGCAAACCCCTCCGCCCCGGGGCTTCCGTCTGTTTCCCGAAAGAAAACGGACGAACCTGCCGATAGCCCGGCCATACGCGTATGACCGGGCCTTTTTGCGGAATTTTATCGGTCGGCAATGCGGAAGATTCGCTCGATGGCTGCGTCGTCCAGCTTCTGGAACTGGCCCACGGTGCCGTCGGGAGAACGGCGCACCCGGCGGGTCAGTTCGGGAATGTCCTCGGTGCGGGCGCCCAGTTCCTTCATGGTGATGGGCATGCCGATTTCCTTCAGGAAACCTTCGTAGGCCTCGATGCCCCGCAGGGCGGTTTCGGCGGGATTTTCGAAATTCATCTCGCAATGCCAGATGCGCACGGCGAACTGGGCCAGCCGCATGATATTATGGCCGGTTTCCAGATGATAGCGCATCCAGGCGGGGAAGATCACCGCCAGGCCCGCGCCGTGAGCCACGTCGTACATGGCGGAAAGCTCGTGCTCAATGCGATGGCTGGCGAAGTCTCCCAGGCGGCCCACGCCCACGGTGTCGTTATGGGCGATGGTGCCCGCCCACATGAGGTTGGCCCGGGCTTCGTAATTCCTGGGGTCCTTCATGGCGATGCGGGCGGCGCGAATGACGGTGGAGATCACGGCCTCGCACAGCCGGTCGGTCACGTCCACTTCCGTTTCGTTGGTGAAATAACGCTCCATGGCGTGGGCCATAATGTCCGTCGCGCCGCAGGCGGTCTGATAGGGAGGCAGGGTCATGGTCAGTTCCGGATCCATGATGGCCAGCACCGGGCGGTTCAGCTGGTGGTTCAGGCCCACCTTCTCCCTGGTGTCTTCCCGGGTGATGACGGCGCTGTTGGAGGATTCGCTGCCGGTGGCGGCCAGGGTCAGCACCGTGCCCACGGGAATGCGGGCCGCGGGTGCGGCCTTGCCGGTCCACAGATCCCAGAAATCCCCCTCATAGGGAATGCCCAGGGCGATGGCCTTGGCGCTGTCCAGGGCGGAACCGCCGCCTACGGCCAGAATGAAATCCACGCCCTCCCGGCGGCCCAATTCGATGCCTTCATAGACCAGAGAGGCCCGGGGATTGGGCTTTACGCCGCCCAGGGAAACGTGGGCAATGCCCTCGGCGTCCAGCGCGTCGGTCACGGTCTGCATCAGGCCTGAACGGATGACGGAGCCGCCGCCGTAATGAATCAATACCTTTTTCGCGCCCAGGGCCTTCAGTTCCCGGCCGGTTTCCTTTTCTACGCCATGACCGAAGACGAATTTGGTGGGTACGCAGAAGGTGAAGTTCAACATTTTGGGTTCCTCCTTATGTATTTATTTCAGAATTTCCAAAACCTTTTCGCACAGAGCTTTCGCCAGACGCAGATGCCCCTCCCGGGTCATGTGTACCGCGTCCGCCCGGGAGACCTCGCCGTAGGGGGCCGCGTCCAGAAATTCACAGCGCATGAGCTTGGCCACCCGGCGCAGCTCCGGCCCCAGTTCCCGGGAAACGGCGATGGAATCCTCCCCAAAGATGGGCGCGTGGCGGGTTTCCATCATGTTTTCCGCCACAGGCGGCGGCGCGACGATGAGGATCTTCGGCGGCAGGCCCTCGGCGTTCATGGCGTGCAGCCGGGCGGCCTTGACCAGCGCCGTGACTCCGCCGCCGATGGTGAAGGCCGTCATGCCGAAGCGCTTTTTCAAATCGTTGGTGCCCAGCATCAGAATCACCAGATCCAGGGGGGAATGGCTCATGACGCAGGGCGGCAGGTAGGTCAGCCCGCTTTTGTAGCCGCCCTCGATGGGGTCGTCGAAGACGCAGGTGCGGCCGTTGAATCCTTCCTCGATGACGGTGTACTCCGGCCCCAGCAGCTTTTCCAGGCGCATGGGCCAGCGGGTTTCTTCGTCGAAACGGCCGCCGGAGGTCATGTACCCCCAGGTGTTGGAATCGCCAAAGCAGAGAATGCGCTTTTTCATAAAGCACCTCCGTTGTGTTTACAAAATGCAGCCGTATCCGGCGAACATGCCGCCGCAGACCAGACATAAAAGCCCAAACGCAATCGCCAGCAGCGCAAAGGCCGCCTTTTTCCGGAACAGCACCGCCAGAGCGGGATAGACGGCGTACAGCGCCGTGAGATACCGGGGGCCGCTGAGCAGCCAGGTGGGCGCCACGGACACGTAGAAATAGATCAGCCCATAGCCCATATCGCCGGGATACGCCCGCCGCCAGACCGCCCAAAACAGCGCCAGCGTGAGGAAAATGGCGATGAGCTGAGGAATCCATACGCCAATGCGATAGGAGAACAGGTGAAATTCCAGGGCGTTGCGGGCGGTGTAATCCACCGTGTTCCACAGACTGCCGAAATTCTGACTCCAGTGCTCAGACTGGTAGGTGAGAAAGCGGAAGGGGTCGCCCGTGACCTGCCAGTTCAGCCCCAGATAGGCCAGCAGCCCCAGGGAAACCGGCAGCACCTTCAGGGCGGAAAGCAGGAAATTCCCTGCGCTCTTCCGGGGCGACTGCCGCAGCAATTCGTAGAAAATGGGAACGGCGGTGGCCATGCCGCACATGCGGGCGTTGGCGCTGAGGGCCCCGAAGCACACGGCCCAGAAGAACTTGCCCCGCCGGGCCGCGTAAACCGCCGCCAGGGTGGAAAGCAGAAAGACCGATTCCGTATAGGGCAAAGAGCAGAACAGCGTCAGCGGGCTGAGCATCAACAGCCACATGGCCCGCATGCCCGCCCCCGGGCCGTAGGTATCCGCCGCCAGCAGATACATCAAAAGTCCGCAGCCCAGAAACGCCGCGTTGGAGATCAGATAAGCGCAGATTTCCGGCTCCAGTCCCGTTGCCAGATATAGCCCCCGGCCCAGCAGGGGATACAGCGGGAAAAACACAATGTGGAACCGGGGGTCGCCGGTGTTGACGTACCAGTTGCGAATCAGGCCCACGTAGTGATTCGCGTCCCAACGGGTCCAGAAGACGCTGGGGCGGGCAAGATAGGCGGAGGCGGAATCGTTGAGCCATGCGCCCGCCAGACCGCCCAGCCACAGAAGCAGCCGGGAAAGCACAACGGCCGCCAGCACCCAGAGAAACGCCTGCCAGACGGGCAGTCCCTTCCGGGGCTCGGGCCGGGCCGAAACGCGGGCGGTGGAAAAATAGCGATACAGATACCACACCAGGGCCAGCGCGAAGGCCACCGTGGCCGCCACCGCGGCGATTGTCGGAAAGAATTTCTGAAGAAGGCTCAAATTCGGATACCTCGTTGCTCGTTATCGACTATAGTATGCCCCGAAACGCAAAAGAAGCGAAGGGCGGGTTGCGCCGCCCCCCGCCGTGAAGGAACAGAAATCAATCATGCTGCTGGCTTTTTCGGTAAGCCAGCTCGTCCCGGGAAACGGGCAAATCGGAAACGTTGAACACCGCGTCCTCGGAATTTTTCCGGGCGGTATCCGGAGAAACAGTGAAAAGGGGATCGGGCCGGGCGCTGCGCCGGGGTGCGGGCCCCTTTTTCCGCTGGGGATCGGGCCGGCGGGTCACCTGAGAAGGCGCGGCCCGGCGGCGGGGACGGCTTTCCTGAAAAAGGGAAGGGTCGTACAGCCCGGAATCCACCAGGTCTTCCCCGGCGAAGAAGTTTTCGTCGTCAATGACGATGTGCTTTTTCCGGAACCAGGCCCAGTAAGGGCGCCAGCGCACCAGCCAGACCAGAAAATCCAGCACCACGCCGGCGGTCAGTAACACAATCAGCAGCACCAGCCAGTGATCCGAAAGCCACTTCAGGGGCGAAAAGCCGGAAGTGCCCGCCAGATCGAAAAGTCCCAATATCCATACGGCCAGGGCCTTCAGCCAGCCCAGCAGGCCGTTCATTACGGCGGTGGAGCCCATGGTAAATCACCTCTATTCGGAGTCTTTTTGCAGGGTTACGTTGATTTTGGTGGTGTCGGGTTCGAACACCACGCCGGGATAATCGGATTCGTTGATGGTGACGGGCAGATCATACGTGCCCTCGCCCAGCCCCGTGAGATCCACGGTGACGGTGACGCCGTTTTCCACCAGGGCCTCCACCTTGCTGCGGGGACCGGTGACGTGGATGTCCACGGTTTTGTCCTGCCAGGACAGAAGCAGTCCATCGTCCTTGCCCAGGAATTGAATCTTCGCGCCCTCGATCCAGCCGCCGGTGGTTTCTTCGGCAATCTGCACGGTGATGTACACCTGTTCGGAGGAAATGTATTTCAAATCCGCCAGGGTGGCGATGTTGGCCCGCTTGGTGAAGGACTGGTTGGGGTTGTCGATTTCGATGGGCTCGATCACCAGATTGTCCAGGCTGTCCAGCAGGGACTGTTCCCCGGCCACGGTGACGGTCTGGGGCTTGCAGGTGATGGATTCCACGATGTACCCGGGAGCCACCTGGCCCAGCAGCACGTCGTCGGTGGCGGTGGAAACCTCCAGCTCCTTGGTGGGGTACACGTCCACTCCCAGAGAAACGGAAGTGGCGGAACGGTTCAGCATGGAGGTGGAGATGGGATTGCCGGAGCTGTCCATCAGTTCGATGGCGCTGGAGGTGCTGAAGGAGGCGGTACGCCCGGACATGTCCGCGGTCACCATGGCGGAGGAAAGGCTCTGCACCAGACTGGTGGCGCCGGAAATGGTAATCTGCTGGGGATTCATGCGGGAAACGTTGTACCAGTAGCCGTCCTCCGCGCCGTTCATCTGCACGTTCACCGGCACGGAACGGGAGTCCAGCGCCTCAAAGGTGAGGTTCAGGCTGGCGGGATAGACGCTGACCACCTTGCCGTAACTGGAGGTAGCCTTCAGGGGCACTTCCTGGGTTCCGGCGGTGCGCACGGAAGAAATATCCAGCGTCACCTGAATGTTATCGCTGGTGGCCAGGGAAAGGGAGGACTGGGGCACCTGCACGGTGACGGTTACGTCGCTGAGCTCCTGGGTGGGGTCGGTCAGCAGCGCCAGGTCGTATACCTCCAGGGTGGCCTGGCCGGTGACGTAGCCGGTAATGCCGTCGATGGTTTTGGTGCGGGTGATGGAAGGATTGGTGGAAATGACGTAACTCCACACCATGATGGCGAACAGAATCGACAGAAGCTTCAGCGCCACGTTCCGGGAAAGCACGCCCCACAGGGATTTCAGAAGAGAGCGGAATTTATCCTTCATGATGCTCCTCCTTCCGGCGAATCATGCTCAGCCAGGTGGGCGTCAGGGAATCCGGGGCAAACAGCTCCGAAAGAAGAATGGTCAGGGATTTTGCGTCCAGATACCGGGTCAGGCGGCCTTCCCGGGCCATGGAAATGATGCCCGTTTCTTCGGAAACGATCAGGGTCACCGCGTCGGTGGCCTCGGTCATGCCGATGGCCGCCCGGTGACGGGTGCCCAGCTCCCGGCTGATGGAATAGTCCTCAGACAATTGCAGAATGCAGGCCGCCGCCAGAATCCGCTCGCCCCGGATGATGACCGCGCCGTCGTGCAGGGGCGTGTTGGGTTCGAAAATGTTTTCGATCAGGGGATCGGAAATTTCCGCGTCGATATGGGTGCCGGATTCGGCGATGTCGGAAAGGGCGGTCTGCCGTTCGATGACGATCAGCGCGCCGATGCGCTTGCGGGCCATGTTGGTCAGCGCCTTGACGATTTCAGAAACCACCTGCTCGGAATGTTCCGCCCGGTGCTTTCGCTGAGAGGTGAAAACCTGCTTGGTGATTTTGGATCGGCCGATCTGGTCCAGCATTCGCCGCAGCTCCGGCTGAAACAGGATCACCAGCACCAGAATTCCGGTGTTGATGACCAATTGCAGCAGCCAGCTGATGGAATGCAATTGCAATTGGTCGCTGATCCACGCCAGCACCAGCACAATGGCGATGCCCTTGAAAACGGAATTGGCCCGGGTGCGCATCAGAAGCTTCAGCCCCTGATAAATCAGGATGGCCATCAGCGCGATGTCCAGCCAGTCCCGCCAGTCGGGCTGGGTAAACAGCGAAGCAAACAGACTTGTCACCTGCGCAAAGTATTCCCACAATTTTGCCATTTGCAACGCCTCCCAATCAGTACGATAATCCACTTCTATTATAATACAAAAGGGCCGTCAAGAGAAACCCCTTTTTTGAATTAGACGGTATTTTTTCGATTTTTTATCCCGGTTTGCGGTATTTTTCTTTTTGGCGGGGAAGTGTTGAATCCTGATGGAAACTGTGTTATAATTTACGTTGAAGTAATATTGCACGCCGATATCGGCGGCAGATGAAAACAAACGAAATTGGGATGCGAGAGGGGATAGTATGGGAATCAAAGAGCTCAAGGAAATGTGCTGCCAGGCGAATCTGGAGCTGGCCAGAAAGGGACTGGTGGTTTACACCTGGGGAAACGTTTCCCAATTGGACCGGGAAAAGGGTATTTTCGTCATCAAGCCCAGCGGCGTGCCCTATGAAGAACTGACCGGCGAAATGATGGTGGCGGTGGATGTGGAAACGGGCAGGGCCCTGGAGGACCGCTATAAGCCCTCTTCCGACACCCCCACCCACGTAGAGCTTTACCGGGCCTTTGAGGGAATCGGCGGCGTGACCCACACCCATTCGCCGGCGGCCACCGCCTGGGCTCAGGCCTGCCGGGGCATTCCCTGCCTGGGCACCACCCACGCGGATTATTTCCATGGCGATGTGCCGGTGACCCGGCATCTGACGAAGGAAGAAGTGGAACAGGCCTACGAGAAAAACACCGGCAAGGTGATCGTGGAAACCTTCCGGGGCCGCAATCCCGTGCACACCCCGGCGGTGCTTTGCGCCGGCCACGGCCCTTTTACCTGGGGAAAGGACGCGGCGCAGTCGGTTTACCACGCGGTGGTATTGGAAGAAGTGGCCAAGATGGCCATGTGGACCTATGCCGTCAATGCCGGCGCGGAATCGCTGCCCCAGCACGTGGCGGATAAGCACTTCCTGCGCAAGCATGGCCCCAACGCCTATTACGGACAATAACGGAGGGAGCATGGCAATGTCGGGACTGAGTTTCAAGCATATTTCCAAGCCCCTGGCAGACGGCGCCGCCTTTGAGGATTTCAATCTGGAAATCGACGATGGCGAATTCGTGGCGCTGGTGGGCGATAAGGGCTGCGGTAAGGCGGAACTGGTGCGCATGGCCCAGGGCTACGGCGGCGCTTTTTCCGGCGAGGTGTTTGTGGGGGACAAGCTGGTTTCCCGCTTCTCCAAGGGCCAGGAAGCCGCCTGCCTGATTAACGATATTCCCCTGATGGGCACGCCCCGTCAGGAAATTCGCAAGCTTCTGCGCATTCGCAACGTTTCCCGTCCGGAGGCGGACGCGCGGATTAATCGGGCGGCGGAGCGGACCGGCGCCGCGGAGGCGCTGGATGTGCGCTATGCCCGGCTGAGTCCGGAAATGCGGCTGCGCGCCGGCATGACCCGGGCGATAGCGCTGGAATCCAAGGCGGCGCTGTTTATCGATCCTTTTGAAGATATGGACACCCGCACCACGGCCCGGATGCGGGTGGCGGTGATGGACTTTTTCGACCTGAGCGGCATGGCCTTTGTGCTTTCCACCCACACCGGGAACGCCGCCCTTTCCATGGCGACCCGAGTGGTGGCCATGCGCGAAGGAAAAATTCTGCAGAGCGATACGCCCCAGAATATCTATGATTTTCCGGCGGACCGGTACGTGGCGGAATACTTCGGCTCGTCCCTGATCAACATCTTCCCGGTGACCCTGGAACGGGCGGGGGAAACGGTGTACGCCGTCTTTGGCGAAAATCACATTCCCGTGCCGGCGGGGAAGCTGGGCAAGCTGGTGGATCCGGGCTACGTGGGCCGGCGGGTGCTCATGGGCGTGCGCCCGGAAAACGTGCATTACGAACAGGCGTTTCTGTCCGTTTCGCCGGAAAGCGCCCTGGACGTAACCGTGCGGCACATTGAAATCATGGGTTCGGAAACCTATCTGCACACCACCCTTCCCGGCGTGGAGGGCGACTTCATCGCCCGGGTGGATCCCCGGTGCATCACCGGCAAGGGCGCGGGCATGACGCTGGCCATCGATTGCAACCGGCTGCACTTTTTCGATCTGGAGACCGAAAAGACCATTCTTTCCC